>Ga0209701_10000164_pt1 | contig 33504 bp, 24 predicted proteins | sample CZO8metaG_4_FD_188356 | JGI IMG/M metagenome (GOLD analysis project Ga0209701, IMG submission 188356) | Vadose zone soil microbial communities from the Eel River Critical Zone Observatory, Northern California, USA - CZOApr15con2H3.8 metaG... | ecosystem: Environmental > Terrestrial > Soil >... | reverse complement strand
GAGATAGAATTTATGAGGGCTGCTGAACTGAAGCATTGTGCTAAGTGGAGCATCCATGCCGCCACGTGTGAGAAACCAGTGGATGAGAAATCGGTCCAGGACCGTCCAGGTCAACATGGTCCATTTTGCTGCCCGAGACTGCAACGCAGAGTGGTAAACAAGAGTAATAAAACAAAAAGCGGAAACATGACACACCGTCTGCGCACTCTCAGTAAGGTTGATGTGCCCTTGCTTTGCAGCATTGCAGTCGCATGCGAGAAGGTGAAGAGAGGGGGGAGCCCATGGATAACATGTTCCCGCCTTGGCAATCAATATGTCTTTTGGGCTCTCACATACCGTTCTTATTGTCCGAATACAAATTGGAGAGGATGTTGTAACAAGAATCCGATTTGGCAGAAAGTTGCGAAATGAGGGAGGTGTGCAGGCCAGTCCCGGCATCGCCTGGACGCATGGGATGGCGTGGGCGAGGTTAACCCATGTGAAGGCTGGCGTGATCTGTGATACTGTCCCCGCACTCAGTAAGTTCTGTCAGGCTACGGAATCGCCCTTCGCCTGCGATGGCAGGCTTCCCAACGCCAAGGTAATCCATCGTACTATCCCCAAGAGTAGATACGGTAGTAGAGATAGACGCATTCGATGATGCAACGCCTGTATGGGGATGGGAATTCGGGGGGAGGTCCATGCGCTTCTTAAAACCGTCTGCATAACGTGGTGCCAACTTGAGGGTGGTTCTCCGGGCTGGTGCACGTTGGCAAAGACGAAGGACTCGTTGGGGAGAAGCCCATAATTGTCCTCGCCGAAGGGCCAATAGACGAGCGCGGCACGCCCAATGATATTCTCACGTGGTACAAATCCCCAATCACGCGAGTCGGAGCTACCATCACGATTGTCGCCGAGCACGAAGTATTTGCCAGGAGGAATTATCATGTTGTGAATCACGTTATTGAAATAGGGGTTCCCCTGCCGTTTGGGGTCAACATAGAGCTCTTGCAAGCTGACACCATCGACGATGACGATAGTATTATTGATTGTCAGGGTATCACCGGGTACGGCGATGATGCGCTTGACGTAATCTTGTGTGGGATCAGGGGGAGCTACGAAGACAATGACATCACCACGAGCAGGTGAGTGGAAGAGATAGGTCCATTTATCTACCAGGATACGTTCCTGATCGTGCAGGTTAGGTTCCATACTCGTGCCTTCGACAAAGTAGTTCTGTACGGCGAGTTGGACGATCAGGAACATCAAGATTGTGAGGACAGCCATTTCGATAACTTCACGTACAAGGCGATATCGCTTCTCAAAATCGATTTCAGGCTCCAAGGGTTTCTCCATATGTATGTCTTCTTTTGTGTTTGTCTAAATGTAACAGGTGGGCCTCTGTAAGAGAAGACCCCAGGACACAGGATGAAGTGTTGTGCCTACTTTCATTATACTCTTTAACGGAGGTCGTTATTGAATAGGAAATAAAGGCTAGTGGGATGGTGTTTTATTATGTGCAGGGTACGTTTCGTTTGTTGTACGTGTGCATCAGAGGTCAGCCCCACCCTGCCCCGATGGCGCGATAAACCGGGCCCCCGTCTAGGGGAGAGGTATCCTACATCTTCTCCATTCCCATTTGCTCTTGACATTGATTGTATTGTATAGTAGTAGTGACTCGAACGTTTGTATCAAAAAACGGTGGATGGTTCAACTGCATGTCCCAAGATAAAATTGTGATTCGTGGTGCTCGCGAGCACAACCTGAAAAATATAGATGTCACGATACCGCGTGATCAACTCGTTGTGATTACTGGCCTCTCCGGCTCGGGGAAAAGTAGCCTGGCCTTTGACACTATTTTTGCCGAAGGCCAACGTCGCTATATCGAGTCGCTCTCGGCATATGCACGGCAGTTTCTGGACAAGATGGAGAAGCCCGACGTTGATCACATCGACGGCCTCTCACCTGCTATCTCTATCGATCAAAAGGGGACCACGCACAATCCACGCTCGACGGTGGGCACGGTCACCGAGATTTATGACTACTTGCGCCTGCTGTATGCACGCATTGGTCATCCTCACTGTCCTAACTGCGGACGAGAGGTAAGCCGGCAAACGGTGCAGCAAATCGTTGATGCTGTGCTTAATCTGCCCGAAGGCTCACGGATCATGCTGCTTGCGCCATTGGTGCAGGGACGCAAGGGCGAGTATAAGAGCATCTTTGAGGAGATGCGCAGGGCAGGGTATGTGCGTGTGCGTGTCGATGGCAACATCATGGACTTGAGCGACGAAATCGAGCTGGATAAGCAGAAAAAACATACCATCGAGGTCGTCGTTGACCGGTTGGTCTTGCGCAAGGGCCAGAAAGCGGTGACACACCAACCCGTAGCTCCCCGATTTATCGAGGGAGATGACCGGGTATCTCCTTTGCGCTTCCCTGCACCGGCAGATGGAGTCTATAAGCAACCATCATTGAGGCGTGTGGCTGAACGTCCTATGTTGTACGACGTCAACGCTGAAAAGAGGTCAGCGGAGGCTGAAGATGGGACGGAGACCCAGGTGGGCTCCAAGCAGGAGGATGTCGACCTGGCATTCAGGCAGCGACTCTCAGATTCGTTGGAAACGACCTTAAAACTGGGTGGTGGTGTGGTGCTGGTTTCTATCATCGATGGTGAGGAGATACTTTTTTCAGAGAAGCTTGCTTGCGTCTACTGCGGTATCAGCTTGCCGGAGATCGCTCCACGTACCTTTAGCTTTAACAGCCCACATGGCGCGTGTCCCACCTGTACGGGGCTTGGCACACAGCAGGAGATCGATGCGGAACTGGTTGTGACCCATCCTGAATTGAGCCTGCTCGAGGGGGCGATAGCGCCGTGGAGCAAGGTTGTTAATGGCAGCCAATGGCATGCATCGATCCTGGAAGCTCTGGCGAAGAAGTACGACTTCAGCCTGCATACTCCCTGGCGTGACCTGACCGAGGACCAGCGCCAGAAAGTGCTGTATGGCACATCTGATCCGTTGACAATTCGCTACACGCCGCAGCATGGTCACACACGCAGTTATACCACCAACTTTGAGGGTGTCATTCCCAACCTTGATCGACGCTACAAGCAGACCGAGAGCGAAAGCATCCGCGAGGAGATCGAAGGCTATATGTCGGCGCGTGTTTGTCCTGATTGTCATGGCGCCCGGCTGAAGCCAGAGGTGCTGGCTGTCACCGTGGACGGTCGGAATATTGTGCAGGTGTCAGGTCTCTCAATCCTGGCAGCGCAACGCTTCTTCCAGGAGTTGGAGGACGAGGTAAGCGAGCGTGAACGTTTTATCGCCCGGCAGGTATTAAAAGAGATTCGTGCTCGTCTGCAGTTCCTGGTAGATGTCGGCCTGGATTATCTCACGCTGGACCGGGCAGCCGCCAGCCTCTCCGGTGGCGAGGCGCAACGTATCCGCCTGGCAACACAGATCGGGTCTGGTCTGATGGGTGTACTCTACATTCTCGACGAGCCGAGCATCGGACTGCACCAGCGCGATAATGAGCGTTTGATCAAGACACTGACGCGCCTGCGTGATCTGGGAAACACCTTGCTGGTAGTCGAGCATGATGAAGAGACAATGCGGGCCGCCGACTACATCATCGATATCGGCCCCGGGGCAGGTGAGCACGGCGGCAGGGTTGTAGCGGAAGGGACCTTTCATGATATTGTGGCTAATAGGAACTCGCTGACCGGCGATTACCTGGCCAGGCGACGACAGATCGAGATGCCTGCGCAACGGCGTAACGGTAACGAACGTGTGCTGACGATCAAGGGAGCACGAGAGAATAACCTCAAGAATATCACTGTAGACATTCCTCTGGGCAAGTTTGTAGTGGTCACGGGTGTCTCCGGTTCTGGCAAGAGTACACTGATCACCGATATTCTGTACCAGAAGCTGGCACACGTCTTCTTCCGTGCTCACGATAAGCCAGGTGCCCATGATGCTGTCGAAGGCATAGCATACCTGGACAAGGTGATCGATATCGATCAATCGCCCATCGGTCGCACACCGCGCTCTAATCCCGCGACTTATACCAATGCCTTCACGGGCATACGCGAACTGTTTGCACAGGTGCCGGAAGCGCGACTGCGCGGTTATCAGCCGGGCCGCTTCTCATTCAATGTGAAGGGTGGGCGATGTGAAGCGTGCAAGGGCGAAGGCATCGTCAAGATTGAGATGCACTTCCTGCCAGATGTGTATGTGCCGTGCGAGGTGTGCAAAGGTAAAAGGTACAACCGCGAGGCCCTGGAAATTCACTATAAGGGCAAGAACATCGCCGACGTGCTTGACATGACGGTGGAGGAGGCGCTCGACTTCTTTGCGAATGTGCCTTCGATCTACAACAAAATGAAGACACTGAACGACGTTGGCCTGGGATATATGCGTCTGGGCCAGCCCGCTACAACGCTCTCTGGTGGTGAGGCGCAGCGCGTTAAGCTGGCGACAGAACTGGCACGTCGAGCGACTGGTCGCACGATGTATATTCTGGATGAGCCAACGACCGGATTGCACTTCGCTGATGTGGACCGTCTGCTGCAGGTGTTGCAGCGCCTCGTCGATGCTGGCAACTCGATTGTGGTGATTGAGCACAACCTGGAAGTGATCAAGTGCGCCGACTGGATCATCGATCTGGGGCCGGGAGGTGGCGATGCAGGCGGTGAGGTCATCGCGCAGGGCACACCGGAGGAGGTTGCCGAGAACGAAGAGTCATTTACGGGTCAGTTTCTCAAGAGGATGTTCATCGAGCAGGCTGCATGGGCAGCAGGCGACCACGCCGAAACCCAGTCGGGAGAACAGCTATCCCAGTCGTTATCTTCGTCTTTGCAAGCGGTCAATCCGTAGGGGCGAGCGGGGTGTGGGGTGGATGGGTGGGCCCTTGTGGTCGCCCGCCGTGCCCCAGCCGTATGCAGAAGGTGCATCCTGTCTATCATCACCCGCTCCAGCGTCTGGAGGTTCCTCATCGCCACCCTTAGGTTCCGGATCGGGGCCACCCAACTTGATTTGCACTCCGCGTTGACGTTGGCGATAGTCGATCCAGTAGACCAGGGCTGCCATGGTGAGCAGCAACAGCAGGATGCCTACGAATTTGAAGATGCGCGGCAGGCCTAAAGCTAGTAGGCCAAACATGAATGTGAGGCCATAGAACACATAGCAAATTTGCCTGGTGCTCAACCCGGTTGCCATCAGACGGTAGTGCAGGTGGGTTTTGTCATAATGGAGCGGTGACTGACCACGGCGAATGCGATTGATCATAACTACCGCAACATCGAGAATAGGCACACCTAGCACTGTAAAAGCGAGGGCTATCTTCGCACCTCCCATGATTGAGAGAACTGCCAGACCTAAACCAAGAAACATAGCACCGCTATCGCCCATGAAAATCTTTGCCGGATTCCAGTTATGCGGCAGGAAGCCAAGTACAGCACCTGTGAAGATGGCGGAGAGGATAGCGATGCTGTACTGCTGCAAGATGAAGCTGATGATGGTGATGAAGAGTGCTGCAATTGCTACTACACCTGCCGCTAACCCATCCAATCCATCAATGAGGTTGACGGTATTCATCATACCTGTAATCCAGAACCAGGTGAACAAGACGGCGGGGATGGCTGCAAGCCGAATGGTGGTATCATGAACAATGAGAAAGAAGGTGGGTTGCAGATACCAGGGTGCCCCATGCTGAACGATGTCTCGGCCAAAGGGGTTATTGAATGTGAATAAGAGGATGCCGTTGAATTCCCTTCCCAATGGAGCAAGAATCACGATAACCGCTACTGTCTGAGCCAGCAATTTTGCCCAAGGCTTTAGTCCCATGACGTCATCGTAGGCATGGACAAGCACCATAAGTGCCCCGGCAGCGATGAGCAACCAGTAGATGGTGACTTCGTGAGCATGTGGATTGAGACTGGGACCTGGGTTGTAAAACAGCAGTGAAGCGATGAGAAACGCTAAGAATATGGCGACTCCGCCCAGACGCGGGACAGCTTTGTTATGTACCCTGCGTGCTGCTGGGCGATCGAGCCAACCTACTTTGCGGCAAAAGGCTCCTACTGCAAATGTGAGCATATAGGCTAACACAAATGCGCAACCACCACCAAGCAAGAGCATCACTATGTCAGGTAGATTAATGGTGAGAAACAGTAGGTGGAGGAAGATACTTGCTTGAGTCATAGAAAGAGACTCCTCCTGCTAGTGAGATTGTTTGTTCCCCATTCCGCTTTATCACGTCTTATCTTCATTGTACATAAACACGCATAATAAGGAAGGTATTCGAGGGACACCTCTGCACCTCCATTACTCAGGGAGCGTGATTTGTAATACGCGATCCCAGTTGGCATAATCTTTCCTAAATGTTGCAATCGCCCGCGGCCAAAGTTCATGTATTAACTCTGTCAATGGTTCGCGCTGCTGATAGCCAATCTCCAAGACTATTATCGCCCCTCTGGCAAGTATATCTGACTGCTTCGCCTCGATGAGCAAACGATGCAAAAGGTCTAGTCCATAAGGACCACTGAAGAGTGCGAGGTGCGGTTCATATGCTCGGACATCGGGAGTGAGCAGGTTCATTTCAGCCGTTCCCACGTATGGCAGGTTTGCGGTTAGTAGGTCGATGGGGCCCGGCAGGGGGGACAGGAGGTCGCCTTGCACCAAACGGATACGCGATTCTACGTGGTGAAGCTGGCAGTTGAGGCGCGCAACATCTAGCGCCTCCGCTGAGATGTCGCTGGCATATAGATAGGGGATGCGTGGCTCTTGTACCGCTAAAGTGATGGGGATTACGCCACTACCCGTTCCAATATCGGCTATAACCGGCACTCGACCTGTGCTCAGTATATTGCGAAGGAGACCTAGCGCAGTCTCGACCAGGAATTCGGTTTCCGGTCGGGGGATCAGTACTCGCCTGTCAACGAGAAAATCGAGACCATAAAACTCTTTGTGACCGGTCAGATAAGCCACAGGCTCACCACGCTCACGACGCTCGATGAGCATGCGGAATTGTTGCTCTTGCTCTGTAGAAAGTACACGCTCGGGATAGGCATAGAGCGTGGCTCGTTCTACATGCAGGACATGCGCTAATAAGACTTGAGCATCCCTCATAGGGGCGAGCGGGGGGTGGGGTGGATGGGTGGTCCCTTGCGGAACCCTGTCTGGGGGACAGGTATACCCGCTGCTGGTCCGCTCTTGCCTTGTTAGCATGCGTACCCCTTGCTCCAGTGCATTCCTGATCGTGGTCATCATCGCTATAGCGGTTGGCGACCAGCAAAGCCGGTGTCTAGGTAATGCCAGTAATTGATGCGTTCTTCGCCCAAACGCCAGCACAGGTAGATTTCACGACCTTTGCGCAGGCTGAGAAAATCGATCAGCCCGCTGTCGGCGTCTTTCAACTCACAACCGAAATCGTGCAAATCGTTGACCAATGCTTGCAATGTCTGAATGTGCCGCGCCAGGTTCCGCTGCAAACCGACCATGCGCTCATGCAGGTGATGTCCATTGCCCATGGCCTGTATACGCAGGCTACCTAGTTCCTCCTCGCTTTGCTGCATCACCTTGCGTTGTTCCTGAATTTTGCGAAGCACAATCGTAATCTCGGGCAATAGCGCCTCAGCCTCTTCACGTGTAAAGTAGTGGGCCATGCGTTACCTGTCCTCCCACATATGGAGTTTTCTGCCTCTCTAGACTGAATCATAACATGTTATACACAGTTTGCATAGCCTCAAAAAGAGATATCACCGGGTTAAGCTCCCTCTCCGTATGTGGTACTTTTCTGCTATATTGATGGACACTTATGCGTAGAGTGTCAAGATTAGAGAGTAGTATGACTACTATATCACCTTTCCTAAACTGCATCGCTGTATGTGAGAGAGTTCCAAACCGCTTTGTGCGACGTGTATAGCCCTGGGAAGCCCTAGGAAGCAAGATACTAGTAGGAGTGAAACCTGTATTGAGACATCTTAGTGGCGTGAGCTTGCCTCCGCCCGCTCCCCCATGCATGACAACAGAACCTCTGCCAACCATCGACACTGCGTTCTCTCGGCCAGCAGTGGGTCGACATATAGGATGCCGCATTCATCTTATACCTGCCACTGGCGTCACGGACGAATTAAGTGAGCACCAAACAGAGATTGCGATACGGTCAATCTATCTGCAGGAGACTATCGAGCTAGAGACACCTGCTGCCAGACAACAACTGCAAGCGAGTGACATAGATCTGGTAGTGGGAAGTGGTTCAGACCCCGGTATCAGGCGGAGAAATAAGCCCAATGAGGATAGTATCCTGGCGTTACACGGTACTTATCCCGATCATGGCAGGTTATTGCCAGCAGGCTTGTTTGTGGTGGCAGATGGAATGGGAGGCCATGCGAGTGGACAGGAGGCCAGTCAGCTGGCGATCCAGGTTTTGAGTGAGGTCGTGTTACCCACTGTACGCTACAACCTGGGAAGTGAAGAAGTATTTGAGACGCTGCTGGCAGATGGAACATATCATGCCAATCTCGCGGTGCATGAGCGCAACCAGCAGGAGAAGAAGTTCATGGGGACGACGATGACCTCTGCGCTGGTTGTGGGGACGAATGCCTACATTGTGAATGTGGGCGATAGCCGTACCTATCTCTATCGTCAGTGCGATGGGCTCACACAAATAACACGTGATCACTCAGTTGTTGCTCGCCTGGTGGAAGAGAAGATGATCCAGGTCGATGAGATCTATACACATCCCAGGCGCAACGAAATTTATCGCTGCCTGGGCGAGCGCGAATCAGTGGAAGTTGATACGTTCAGCGTGCCACTGCAAGTTGGTGACAGCCTGCTACTCTGCTCTGATGGCCTATGGGAGATGGTGCGTGACCCGGACATTCAAGGGATCTTGCAAAGCTCTAACTCCTCTCCATCGCAAGCAACTACCCGGTTGATCCAGGCAGCATTGAATGGTGGAGGTCATGACAATATCAGCGTGATCGTGGTGCATGTTGCGTGAACCTATCTATGATAGCAGTGCGTTACGGTTTAGGCGTTGGTGTGGGTAAGACACCCGGAGTAGGCGTGGGCAGCGTGCCGGGTGTAGGTGTAGGTCCCCGATTTATCGTGGGACCAAGATTGATACTGGAGTCATCGAAACTGGTGAAGTTCACTACGGTTCCTCCGGTATTCAGGTAACTGCCCGTGACCGTATCACCAGGCTGCACCAGAGGCAATTTAGGTGAGAGCGACAAATTGGCAGTGAAGATTTTTGCTTGTCCGGCAATCTGGATGTAGTAGATGGTGTTGGTGCCTTGTTGGACCGAAGAGACGCGCAACACTTTGCCCATTACGGTCTGTGTCGTTCCGCCGGTAGACGTGCTCCCATTACTGCCCTGTTGAGTCAGCCATTGTTGATAGTCCTGCAATGCCGCCGTGAGCGTTGGCTCGAACTGTACGTTGCTTCCGTTCAGGTTCCTCGCATCCACAATACCCACGTCCTGGAAAATGTCACCGCTATTCGTCGATTGGACAAAAATGGCGACCCAGGTCGGCGTGTTATAGATCTGGTATAGGCGAATACTGACGACAGTGTAGCCACGAATGTTGGCGCGGGTCGATTGGATGGTATCGCTCACATTGTTGCCAATGCCCAGACCTGCCAGTGGATAGAAGTGTCCTTCGTTCTTGTGCGTATCGAAGAGGAAGACTCCTGTACTCGAGTTATCGTTTGCTGATGCAGAGGTCATCGGTACAAGCCAGACTGGTTGATCGACGTTGTTATAGAGCAACTCTGGATTGCTGGCTGGTGACTGCTGTCCCATGCCAGAGGGGTTAAACCAGGGTGCGGCGTGATAGAGTCCCCACCATGTCAGGTATTGGGTGACGGTATCGGCCGGCATGACGCGATCTACCCAGGCAGGTACATCCTGCGGCTGATAATCTTTGATGATACCAGTGTGCGCATCGACGATGAGCACTTCACTGAGGACGTCGCCGGTATAGCCGCGTGTGGGTTGCATCAATGAGATCGTCCAGTAGGGATGAAAGCTATCGTCAAGTTCGAGGGTAGGATCAACGAGCCGACCATACGTGTAGCCACTCAGATAGACATGGCGCAGCAAGTCCTGATTGAGTAATGCGCCTGGAAGATAGGCGATCGAGCTTCCGGGTTGAACCTGATTGGTAAACAGCTCGGGGATGGCCTGCGGGTTTTCAGCATCGACCACAACGAAGCCAGGAGTTGTCGGACTGGCAAGGTTGGCAAAGAGGTTGTTGTACATCAGTGGTGCAGCATAGTAAAGATGGTGATCGATGGATTGCAGGACGTAGCTATTGGGATCAATGCTGTAGGTTGAACCGAGGTTCTGCCCATTAGAGCCAAGTATCTGCTGGCCTTTGTAAGAGGCCACGCTCTGACTGACCAGGACGATGTGACGAGGATCGGTGGGTGGCAAGACTGGGGATGACTCAATCTTGATATTGGGAATCGCTGCTAGTGCCTTCGCATTGCTATCAAACCAGGTGGTGAAGACGACGATCAAACCACTGACAACAATGCCGAGAACACCTACCACCACAAGCCCAAAGATACCTGCCGCAATGGCTCCCCGCGAAGCCTTCGCTGGAAGCTGGGTAGGGGTAGGGGTACTACGTGTCGAGCGGACACGTCCCTGACTGGCGGCAGAGGCTTCTTCCAGGACGCCGAGCGCCGGACGAGCAAAGGCAAACAAGTTCGCGACGCTGCTGATGACCAGTGGCGTGAAGATCCATTGCCAGCCACCGAAAGGGCCGGTCAAGGCTGGCTGGCTGAAGTAGAGGATGAGCAGGCTGAGGACAAAATTCATCACGAAGTACCACGCGAACCAACGGAAGAAGCGTGCTGCATTGAACGCTTCGCGACGACCAAAGCCGAGCCGTCCAATAACAAGAATGATCATGACGATGAGTGTACCGATCAAGGCGATAAGAAAAATGTTCATAAAATAGCCTCTCCTGGCGGGGGCAAGCCCCGCCACTACGCCAATTAAAAATGAGATGGCCGTTGTCATCGAGGGCGGAAGCAAGCTCACGCCCCTACACGGAATATTCTATTCTATTGTAGTGTTCTCCCAGGTAGTTTGCAACTGTTCATTTTCCCTCGATACTATATCATGCTAAATAGAAACAAGTATAAGGAGCACTTTTCTCATGCAATGGTTTACTAAGAAATCTTCACCTGCGATTGAGAAGCGTCCTGGTGGCAAAGATCGTCTTCCACCCGGACAATACCTGACTAAAAAGTGGCCTGTGTTGAGTTATGAGCGCACACCAGGCGGTCTACCAACAGATTGGAAGCTGAAGATCAGCGGGGAGGTGGCAAACCCCTTTGAATTGACGTGGGAGGAATTTCTAGCTCTGCCACGCACGACGCTGACAACTGATTTTCACTGTGTGACGTCGTGGAGCCGCTACGATAATACCTGGGAAGGTGTACACATCCGCGAGATTTTGCGGCGTGCCAGTCCTCTGCCGAGTGCGAAGTTTGTGATGGCACACTCATGGACGGGCTACACGACCAATTTGCCCCTCTCTGACCTGGATGATGATGATGTGATGATTGTGATTAAGCACGATGGGCAAGACCTGGAGGCTGATCACGGTGGTCCGGTGCGCCTGCTCGTGCCGAGGCTGTACGCGTACAAGAGTGCGAAGTGGCTCGATGGCCTGGAGTTTATGCAGCAGGACCTCCCCGGTTTCTGGGAGCGGCGTGGCTACCATAATCGCGCTAATCCGTGGAAAGAGGAGCGGTACTGGTAATACAGTCGAGTTTGCCTTAAACCCTCCTGGCAAGTTATACTTCATCAGTGAAGAAAACCTGTGCAGGAGGAAAGATGAGCAGGAAAGAAGCATTTACAGACCGTGGAGGCCGACCTTTTGCGGTTGTGCGTCTTCAACAGCAGGCAGAGATGCGCAAACGCCGTGGTGCTCCGGTGTCCTGGTGGCGTCGGCCTTTGACCGGTTATTTGTTCTGTATACCTTTTTTTGGGTTAATATCGCTAGGCGTTCTGTGGTTACAACGCTTGTTCCCCAATTTCTACTTCTTCGAGGGGCCTTTGCTGTTAGCGGTGATTGTGATTGCACTGATTTGGGGTATTGGACCTGCAGTCTTATCCGCACTTATGAGTACGGCAACTCTTGCCTATTTTTATATCCCTGCTTTTCAAGGCCTGAAGTTTACCACCTGGGATACTATACTTCCCACTTTTCAAAACCTGAACCTTACCACCTGGGATGCTGTATTGCCGATTGCGCCGTTCTTCTTTTCAGGGGTTATTATTGCCCTGATTACTGGCCAGCGTGAATCTGCACGACGTCGCGCCCACGTTGCTGAACAAGAGGAGCAGGAGCGGGCCAGTGAACTGGAGGCAACCTTTGAAGCGATGGCCGACGGTGTAATCGTCTACGACGATACTGGGCATATTCTGCGCACAAATGCCGCTGCACGAAGACTTTTTGCACTTGAGACTAAACCAAAAGCGAAATTCTCGCTGCGCTTACGGCGTGAGCAGAGACCCTCGCTGGTCATGCTCGATGAGCATGGTCAGATTCTACCCGCAGAGCAATCGCCGCTTTCGCGGATTCTGAACGGTGAGGTATTGACGAGCGCGAATGCGATGGATGTCATTCTGCCTATGCAGAGTGGGGACGAGGTACAGTTGAACGTCACCGGAGCACCTGTGTACTCCTTCGGAGGGTACCCCATCGGTGCCATCTGTGTCTTCCGCGATGTCACAGAGCGGCGACAACTGGAACGACGTACTCACGACGCGCTGAATGCGCTGGTAGAGATGGCAAAGGCCCTTGTGCAGGTACCTGTGGAAGCAGACTCTGTGAGGGAGTATCCGGCTGTAAAGGAGCAAACACCAGAAGCAGCGGCTGAAGTAGTGCAGCGATTGGCTGTACTGACTTGCAGCGTCCTGGGCTGCCAACGTGTTAGCCTGGTCGCAGTAGAGCCGGAGACGAATATGCTGCGTCCTATTGTGGTGGTTGGACTTTCGACTGAGCAGCAGCGCCAGTGGTGGACCAGCCAGCAACAATATGGTCGTCTCGATGACAACCCTTATCCTGAACTTGTCTCTCGCCTACGCGCAAATGAAGTATTAACCCTCGACAAGATGCAGCCGCCGTTCTTTGATCAACCCAACCCATTTGATGTCAGTGGGGTATTGGTTGCACCGATGTTCGTAGGTGATCAACTGGTCGGCCTCCTCTCGTTGGATTATGGCGGTATAGCGCATGAATATACTGATGAAGAGAAGGCACTGGCTGAGGCTATAGCGAAGCTTGCCGCCCTGGTAATCGAGCGTGAGCGTCTGCTTTACGAACGAGCAAAAGCTCAGGCAAATGAACTGGCCTTGCGTGAAGCTAACCGGCGCATGGATGCGTTTCTCGGCATGGCCGGTCACGAGTTGAGGACGCCGCTTACGGCGATCAATGGCAACATTCAATTGGCAAAGCGCCAGTTGAATAAAAGCGTTCACGAGGACGGGACATTTGCCGACGACCTGGCAAGTAAACTTGAATTGGTACAAAATCTGCTCGACCGAGCGGAGCGCCAGGTAAAGCTACAGAACCGACTGGTTGCGGACCTGCTGGATGTCGCGAGTATCCAGGCGAATAAGATAGCCTTGAAACTGGAACCCTGCGATTTGGCTGCCATTGTTCGTGATGCTGTGGAGGATCAGCGCCAGGTTGCCCCCGCACGCACTATTCATCTACACATGCCTGCGGGGGCAACCGTTCCCGTGGTCGCAGATGCTGAGCGTATCGGACAGGTTGTCACTAACTACGTGAGCAATGCTCTCAAGTACTCACCGGCTGATCGGCCTGTCGAGGTTTCCCTGGCGGTCGAGGGACAGATGGCCCGCGTTTCGGTGCGTGATGAGGGGCCGGGATTGTCCGCTGAGGAGCAGCAATCTATCTGGGAACGCTTTTACCAGGTGGAGAGAATTAAGGTGCAGAGTGGTTCCGCCGGTGGGTTAGGGCTTGGATTACACATTTGCCGGACCATTATTGAGCAACATCAGGGGCAGGTTGGTGTGCAGAGCACCCAGGGAGAAGAGTCTACCTTCTGGTTTACTCTGCCACTACCACGAGATAAAGCATGATCTTTGCCTGGCTGGCAGTCAGCCAGGCAAAGATCATTTTTCTAATGTGCTTTTGCTATTGCGCTCGCCATCGTAGGAGAGCAGGATGCGTTTGCCTTCGTATACCGTCTCCAGGTGAACGGGACGGCCCCACAACAAGTAGACGTGCTGCAGCGTCTTCTCCGCGTAGACCAGGTCGAGTTCCTGCCCTTCATAGAGATGCTTGATATAGAGTTCGCGATTGCCCCGGTAGTCACCGTTGTCTACCACGAGGTAAGGGCGACCAAAATTGGTCATGCTGGCAACAATGGTGTCACGGACTTTCTCCCAGTTTTTTTCGACGATGACCCACTCATCGCCTTCCTTCTTGTAGAGGTAGAGGTCAAGCTCCTTGACGAGGTCTTCGGTCAGGTAGTTACGCAGGAAAGAGACGTCACTTTCTAACTCGCGCACCTCGAAGATTTTCTGACGACCCAAGCCAGGCTTGCGCCCCAGGCGCTCTTGTTCCTCTTTGGTGGGATCGTCCCAACGGCGCTCGATGTCCTCGAACATTTTGAAGCCCAGGTAGTAGGGGTTGAGCGAGGTGCGTGACGGTGAGAGGACACCTGAGTGCAATTGGGCAAATTCGATAGTCTCGGAGTCAGAAATGATGCCGCGGTCGCCCATCCGGCGCATGATGCGCGAGTGCCAGATGCTGTTGTGATGCAGCATGCCATTGGCAACGTAGCGATGGGAACGATCCACCGTTATATCATACACATCGGCTACGTCATGTTCGATGCTGATTACTTCGTCTGTGGGGTCTTCTCTGATGAACCAGCGATGGCTCGCAAGATACTGCTCCAGGTTTACTCGCTTACGGGCAAGGCTGAAGCCAATCTCTTGTGCAAAAACACTTGCTGAGCTGCTGCTAATCCACACATTAGGTCCGCGACGGCGTGTAAGGATGCCGTAGTTCAGCAGCAAAATCTGCAATGTCGAGGCGATTTCATCACTGAAAGTGGATAAAATCACACCTTGTTTTACCGATGCACAGCCATCGCAATCGAAGTACGCACGCAAGAACGCACTCACGACTGGTTTGGGTGAACGCAGGATGACATCGGGTATACGTTTTTGGCGCGCCTTCGCTTGCAGATCAATACCCAGCGATTGGAGCAGGTCAAGCACGTTCGCTGAATAGAAGACAACGCGCCACCGGCCGCCTTTGCCGTTTATGGTTCTGGCGTCCCAGAACGGCACTGCCTCGATGGAGAAAAGTTCGGTAACGAGCGCGGCATAGCGGTCTGCCAGTTCGCGGTCGCCAGTCGTATAGCCGATGGCGCTCTTCGAGGTGTGGATGTTGCCATCACCGACGAGATAGCCAAGGAATTCGGCAAATGATTCAGTGACATAGGTGGGTGCGACGAGTGGCAGGCGACGCTTGTAAATTGGTTTACCGCTATGACCAAATGTATAACCAGTAGTTTGAATAGCAGCGGCAATCCGATCTGTCCCAGCAACTGTTTCACCTCTGATCGAACGATATACAGTCTCTTTGCTAACTTTGGCCATTAAGGTTATATCCTTCATGATCGTACGTATTTGAATAGGTTGCAAGATGGGCACAAATTGTTCAGGCCAAATATTATCGCCAACGCTCAATGGAATTCGTTGCCCAACCTTCACCTCTTTCAGCGCAATCCATTGGTCTGGGCCGATACTGAGCTTATGCTCTTCGGCACCCTCTAATACTAGACCACGGCGTGTACGCAGGCGGAGAGTGGGTGCGTCACGGCGGATATGCCGATCTGTGATTTTGTCGCGTGCTCCATTGCCGCTATCCACTGCCACTGATTCGCCCTTTGCGAGCAAGTCATGCAATGCATCATAACGTAGCAATCCCCGCTCAGTAAGAACAAGACTTTCGCCCCGGAGGCAGGCCCAGCCCTCATTCATGGTTTTGGTTTGCATCATTGGTACGAAGTAGAGCATCTCCGTACGTACGATCTCGATGATGTCGCGCTGCCAGGGCTGCAGATGAGGTGCATGGCGTATCAAGAAGAGCAGGAGATCCTTCTCGGGTTTTTCCGGGAATTTGGGTGGTTTGCCTGAACGCTTGTCACGTTCCTCTTCGGCCTTTTTCGCCTTTTTATCCAGGCCCCAGAGATCATCGTATTCACTTGTCGGTTTAGTGATGGGCTTCTCGCCCTCTCTTGTGGGTTCATTCTCGCGAATCAGCAGATTGTAGTCTACATGCTCCTGGATGGCGAGGACAGCATCCAGGAAATGCTCGACTTCTGCTTTGCCATGATCGAACTCGTATTTGGCGATACGCTCGGCATGGATGCTGACTTTGTCGATCATGCGGCGCGAGGTGTGTTGGAAGTAGGCGTTGTTTTTGAAAAAGTCGGTGTGCCCGAAGACGTGTGCCGCGACAAAAGTGTTTTGCAAGAGGTCGTTCATGTCCATCAGGAAGGCATAGCTGGGATTGGTGTTAATTACCATCTCATAGATTTTGCTCAAACCGAAGTCATATTGCATTTTTTGCCTGTGGTAGGCTTTCCCATGCGTCCAGTGGCTGAATCGTCCCGGTAGGCTGTACGAAGCAAATTCGTACATGATGGTTGCCGGGACTAGCTCGAAGTGCGTAGGGAAGGGATCAAGCCCAAAGTCATTGGCTTCCTCCCAGGCATGATCTATTGCGTCACGCAGGCGCTCGATATCGCTATCGGCCATGATAAGCTCCTTAGCGTGTAGGAATGGGGTCTCGCTGGGCAAAGAATTTGCGCAGCGCAGGATAGACCTCTTTTTTGTCTGAGATGGTTACGGCGATAAACTTCTTATCGGTAAGCTTGTTGTAGGCCGACATGAGTGTGCTGGGTGAGCGATAATGCCCCTCGCGAATCTCGCCGTAGCCAAAGATGTTGCAAAGTTCCATTAACTTGTTGACCAACTGTACACAGCGGTCGTTATCCCATGGCAAATTATCACCATCGGAGAAGTGGAAGGGATAAATGTTCCAGTCATCCGGGTTGTAGCGGGCTTTGATGATATCCAGCGCCAGTTCGTATGCCGACGAGACCTGCGTGCCACCGCTCTCGCCTTTGTGGAAGAACTCTTCCTCTGTGACTTCTTTCGCCTCGGTATGATGGCTGATGAAGACGATCTGGACGTTGTTATACTTTGTGCGCAGGAAGCGTACCATCCAGAAGTAAAAGCTACGAGCGATGTATTTTTCGAATTCGCCCATTGACCCGCTGACGTCCATCATCGCCATAACGACTGCATTCGATTGATAGCGTATCGTGGGTTCCCACACTTTAAATCGCAAATCCTCAGATTTGATATCCTTGAACTTGGCATCGCCTTTGGCGGCGTTACGTTTCATATTCTCCAGGATGGTGTGCTTCTTGTCGAGGTTGGTGAGTGGACCTTTTTTGCGGACGTCGGTAAAACGTACTGCGTCGGTCTGGAGTTCTTGCTGGCGTTTCTGTTCGAGGTTGGGCAACCCCAAATCCTCAAAGATCATAGCCGCCAGCTCTTCCATGGTAATCTCGGCCTCGTAGTAATCGTAGCCTGGGTCTTTGCCCGCATCACCCTTTTTGCCCTTGCCGGGACGTGGGTCCTGCGCCACGATATCGCCGACCTTACTCTTACCGTTGCCCTGACCGGCATGCTGCTGACGACCAGGGTCGTAGCGGAAATGGTACTCCTCGAGAGAGCGAATGGGGACGCGCACCATCTTCTTGCCATCTGATAAGATGATGCTCTCTTCGCTCACGATATCGCCTAAATTTTTCTTGATCGCCTCGCGGATCTTCTCTTTGTGGCGTTCCTGGTCGATCTGCCCCTTGCGGTGCAATGACCAGTCGTGCTGGGAGACAGACATCGAGCACCCTCCTTTTATGATATGGTCGAACCTGTTTGCATGTTAGCGGTTGAGCAGGCTACCCGTGTAGCGCAGTATTTCGTTTGCGCAGACGTGACAATAGCCATGCTCAGTCATGAGACGGTCCACAACTTCGTTGATCTTGCGTAACTGCTCCTTGTCGGGTGTGCGTGTCGATGTAGTGATCTTGACAACGTCGCGCAGGTCGGCAAAGAGTTTCTTCTCGATAGCCTCTTTCAAACGCTCATGGCTGGTGTAGTCGAAGGATGCCCCTTTGCGTGCCAGTGATGAGATGCGAATGAGGATCTCCTCGCGGAAAGATTTCTTCGCGTTCTCTGTAATGCCAATCTGCTCTTCGATCGAGCGCATTAACTGCTCATCAGGCTCCATCTCCTCGTCGGTGATGGGATCACGCATTTTGGTCTTGTTGCAGTATGCCTCGACGTTGTCGAGGTAGTTGTTCAGCAGGGTCCGCGCGGACTCCTCGTAGGAGTAGACGAAGGCTCGCTGCACCTCTTTCCTGGCCATGTCATCGTACTCTTTACGCGCCTCGCTGATCAGGTTCAGGTAGCGCTCGCGTTCCTCTCGGGTGATGCTGGTATGCTGATCGAGTCCGTCTCTGAGAGCACGCAGTGCGTCGATGGGGTTAATGCAGGTCGTGTTCTGTTTGACGAGCGCGTTGGAGAGGCGGTTGATGACGTAACGTGGTGAAATGCCATCCATGCCTTCGCGTACCGCTTCTTCCTGCAACTCCTTGACGTCCTTTTGCTTGAAGTCTTCAATGTCCTCTCCATCATAGAGCTTGAGCTTCTTCATCAAGCTCATGCCGGCTTTCTTGGAAGGCTCCAGCCGTGAGAGGACGGCGAAGACGCTGGCGATACGCAACGTGTAGGGGGCGATATGTACGTTCTGTAACGCACTCTGCTTGATCAGTTTCTCGTAGATTTTGACTTCATCCGAGGCGCGCAGGTTGTAGGGTACCTTGACCAGGATGATGCGGTCCTGCAAGGCTTCCGACTTCTTGTTGCCTACGAATGATTGATATTCGTGTTCGTTGGTGTGGCTGACGACGACTTCGTCAGCGTAGATCATGCTGAAGCGCCCGGTTTTGATGTTCTGTTCCTGGCTGAGGGTGAGCAGGACGTAGAGGAATTTCTCGTCCGTCTTTAACATTTCTACGAATTCCATTATTCCCCGATTGGCAATGTTTAACTCGCCATCGAAACGATATGCGCGTGGATCGCTTTCAACACCAACGTCACCAATGGTAGAAAGATCTATCCCTCCTACTAATTCGCTTATATCTTGAGATTTCGGGTCGGAAGGCGTAAAAGTTCCGACTCCCACTCGATACTTTTCACTGAATGCCATGCGCTTGACTGGTACATCTTCAATATGTCCCTGATACTGGTTATCGATCATGTAACGGCAATGCGGGCACAAATCACCCTCGATGTAGAGGCCAAACTCCTGCTCGACATCCGGTCGCAGTTCATTCGGTATCAAGTGCAGCGGCTCCTCATGCATTGGGCAATCCTTGATAGCATAGATGGCACCCGCCTCAGTGCGCGTATGTGCCTCCAAACCGCGTTTGATGAGGTAAACGATACTGGATTTACCGCCACCGACAGGCCCCATCAGCAGCAGTATACGTTTACGCACCTCTAAGCGTCGCGCTGCAGAGTTGAAGTAATCGACAATCTGCTGTAGCGGTTTTTCAATGCCAAAGATTTCCTGACCGAAGAAGTTGTAGCGTGGCTCGCCGCTGCGGGTTGTCTCGACACCACCATCCATGATCATATTATAAATGCGCTCGTGTGAAAGTCGACTTACTTGAGGCTTTTTAGTAACAATCTCAAAGTACTGGGCAAAAGTTCCCTCCCACATTAATCCTCGTTCACGGTCTCGAAATTCCTCTAACCGCTTCACCAGGTCCATAGGTCACCCTCTCTCTGTAATACAATGAAGTGAAGAGAAACTTCACTCATGTAGACCAATCTCCATCAGACAATTGCAAGCACACTCGCTATTATCGGGTAGATATTTTGTTATCGCTCCTTGTGAAGTAAAGTTTCACCAAGTTTTCCTAATCTACAATTCCACCCGAATATGAAGAAAGTAATAAGACCAAAAAGGCTGGTTCTCTAACTCGACAGTCGAGTAAGAAGCCAGCCCTTTCCTACGTTAGTGAGGAATGAAGTTGTGTCGTGCATCTCTTGGATTACCTCCTGGATGCTTCTGCAATGTTTCGATCTCTTCTCTTGTTTATGCCACTTCATTCTCAGGTGAGAAGCAAACTCCTTATTCTAACATAAGAAACGTTCTAAAACACTGCTGGTAATTGTAGCATACCGTACAGATCACTGTGTGTCAAGAGCTTTCAGCACGAGTGGTTGTTCGCTAGGAAGGTTGATGAACGATCACATGTTCGAGTTCACATAGGTGATAAGAGTGCCTATTTCTGCTCCTAATGCGCTGGCAGCATTGCCATTACGCACGGCGATGCCCACGTAACCGGAGCTATCAGCGTAGATAAAAGGCTTCCCATCATCGGGGCTCTCAGCAAAGAAATGGCTGCTTCGATCCACTACGACAGCAAGTGTCGGGAAGATGATTTGTGCCCGTTGCTCTGCCGCCAGACTGCTGAACAGTTCGGGAACGAGCGATACGGGAATATTACTGATGAGGTTGCCAAAACGATCTACGTAGACGATGTGTGCGTCAATGTGCCTCCCTCGACGTGCGGGAGGCCCAATGTCGACGCGTTGTAGGGTTGCAGGGTCTATCTGTGTGCCCAGTTCGGTTAGTGGAACACCACGCGCCAGGTGTGCCCCGCTAGGTGCAAAGATGTCGCGTCCATGAAAGGTTGCACTGACCTGCGGTAGGTGATATGCGGGGTTTGAGAGTACGACGGCGCTTTGGTCGATCTGTTCCGCGAGGACGTAACTGAACAATCCGTTATCAGGTCCGACGAAGAACCAGTCGCCTGCGTGAAGGGCGATGGCTTTGCGTGAACTACCAACGCCAGGGTCGACGACGCAGACAAAAACAGTGTTCTCAGGAAAGTAACGGTAGGCAGTGGCCAGTATCCACGCTCCCGAGGGGATATTTTGCGGCGCGACTTCGTGAGTAATGTCGATGATATGTAGGTCCGGAGCAATGGTGGCGATAACGCCCTTCATGACACCGACATCACCATCCGCCAGTCCAAAGTCGGTCAGCAAAGCAACTACGGGACGTGAGTGGGAGAGAGATGTTTGACTCATGTTGTGCTCCTCTTCTTTACTAGGGAAAATACTTTCTTCCATATTTATCTTCTACTCCAGCAGATGTCAATAGTTTTGCTTAACCATCAAAATAAACTTGACAGGTTAGCTTTTCTGTTGTATCATATAACTACCATAACAATTTTAGAGGGTTATTATGTTTTCGGTCCATAGATTGACCGCAAGGAGGGCTGTATGAATCAATTCGTATTCCTTGATATGCTACTCATTATAGGTACTTTAGCTCTTGCTATTGCGTTCATCGTCTATCAGATACGAACAAACGCATGGCTGCAACACCATGGAAGGCGAATTGTGGCTACGGTTACATCGATACGACATGAAACGGGAAAGACCTCGGCTGGTTTTTCACGTGATAACTATTACGTCACCGCCAAATGGACCCATCCTCAGACCGGGAAAACCTACACCTTCTGGACCTGGATCATGAACCGCTGTCCAGATTACACAAAAGGCAGTTTGGTATCAGTCCTGATCGATCCCAACAATCCAAGGCGATACGCAATGGATGTCTAAAAGTAGCCTTAAAAAGGGCAAAATGATTGCACGACAGTGCTGAGGCAAGTTGCCCTGTCAACTTGCGATAAGATAGAATGTGTTCAGGGGAGAGCTTCTCCAGCGAGATGTCACTACAATTATGGGGGCGCTACTTCGTGAAACACAAAATGATCCTCGACTGTGATCCTGGCCATGATGATGCCATAGCGATTCTACTGGCAGGCCACCATCCCGAAATTGAATTGCTCGCGATTACTACCGTCTCAGGGAATCAATCGGTTGACAAGACCACACACAATGCGCTGAAAGTCTGCTCTCTGGCGAATATTCGCAGCGTGCCCATTGCCAGAGGCATGGATCGACCGTTGCTGCGCCCGGCAAAGCACGCGCCCAATATTCACGGTGAATCAGGCCTGGATGGGCCTAGTATTCCTGAGCCGGATATTGAGCCTGTGCCACAGCATGCCGTTGATCTGCTTATCGACTTGCTGATGAACTCAGATGGCGATATTACGCTCGTCCCCACAGGCCCGCTCACCAACATTGCTATTGCCATGCGACGCGAGCCAGCGATCTTGCCCAAGATCAAGGCAATTTCACTAATGGGTGGAGCAATAGGCCTTGGCAATACGACTCCTGCCGCCGAATTCAACATCTACGCCGATCCGGAGGCAGCTGCCATTGTCTTTGGCTGTGGTCGACCGATTACGATGTGTCCGTTAGAGGTGACGCACCAGGCGTTGGCGACTGAACAAGTAATAAGCCGCCTGCGTGCTGCCGCTCGTCCGGTATCGACCTTTGTAGCAGACCTCTTCGCCTTCTTTGGGGACACGTATCGTAAAAACTATGGCTTTCCTGCTCCGCCCGTTCATGATCCTTGTGCTGTGGCTGCCGTCGTCTCTCCCAGCATTCTCCGCACGCACAAAATGCATGTCGAAATCGAGACAACGGGCCAGTGGACCTCTGGTCGCACGGTGTGTGACATATTTGGCAGGCTTGGCAAGCAGCCCAATGCGTGTGTCGGCTATGCCCTGGATGTCGAGCGTTTCTGGGAAATGGTGATCAATACGATTGTTACCTACTAGATGGCTATATCTGGTAGTCCATTTCACCATTCCAGCCCTGTGTCAGCTCCTGGTGCTTCGCCAGTGGCTCGCCACCCTTGACCAGCAGTTCAGCGGGCTTAGAGGCGACAACTGAGTTTGCTGGGACCGATTCGAGTACGAGCGCCATCGCGCCTATCTTGCTGCCCCTACCTATTGTGATTGGTCCCAGCACAGCAGCTCCTACGCCAATGGTGACATCATCCTCGATGGTGGGGTGACGCTTCTGTAGACGCCCAGGACTGCGTCGCCACCAACCTGTAGCGCCCAGAGTGACCTGGTGATAGAGCATGACATTGTTGCCGATCACCGTCGTCTCGCCGATGACGACACCCGCCCCGTGGTCAATGAAGAAGCGTTTGCCGATTTGTGCTCCTGGATGAATCTCGATACCGCCAGTGAGGAGACGAGCAAGCTGTGAGATGAGGCGTGGGACAAAAGGGATATGCGCTATATACAGGGCATGTGCGATACGGTGGTAAATAATAGCCCAGAGGCTCTGGTAGAGGAGCGCCTCAAAGATGTTGCGACAGGCGGGGTCTTTCTCGAAGATCACGTCGATAGCATCGGGCCAGCGTGTCTTACGATGCGGCTGGCCGGTAGGCGCGGGAATGAACATGCCAGGAGGCAGTTCTGGTAGTTGCGCCAGTTCGGCTTCGGCGTCGAGGGAATGTTCGTCGTCGCTTTTCTGTTCAGGGATGCTATGTGCCATGCTGATTAGTATCCTTTTCCTCTCACCTGCTTACTGCTTGTGTCTTCCATCCTACTGTCGAGTGTATTGCAGGAAGGGGATGGGTGTCAAGGGCAAATATGAGCCGGGTGAGTCAAACCATCCCGACCCCCTGGTCCAAGACTTACAGCCTCGGCGGACCCACGACCAGGTCTAACTCGTGATTTTTGAGCAAAACGCTCATGATAGGGTGCCTGAACCGTGCCTGGGCATCGGCCAAATGTGTGTCTATCAGGGTTGTCAGCTCGTCCGGCGACATAACCAGGGCTACACTAGGGCTGACTTGTACCTGAGTAACGACGAGTTGACCATTGTTTACCTGCGGTACCGCGGTGACCGAACCAGGAAAATTAAACATTTGCGTACCCAGACCTACCTGCACTTGAAAATCCAACTCTACATCGCTTGGTGTAATGAGCATATGCACATTGTGCACCGGGTCAGATGGTGCAGAGTTGAGCACGATCAGATTGTTTACCGCATTCTCATTCACCACTACAGTTCCGGCGGGCGACAGCGCTGCAGATGGAGGAATCTGGTTCACGGCATTCGTTAAGGCCAGGTCAATCTGGCTTTGAGCAAGCTGATGCAAGTAGGGGCGTAACGCGAAAATCCAGCCACCCAGCACCAATATGGCCAGGATCAGGAGCGTTAGCAAACATCCGAAGAGGCACCCACCACGGTGGCGTCGACGAGGACGTGGGCTTTCTGTAACGGGGATGGACTCTGGGCGTCCATCTTGTACGACGTCTGGCACTTTGCCCGGTGTCACAGGTTGGGTTGGTTGATAATACGGTGTTTGTGGTTGTGGCGTTGACTGAGAGCGTAGCCACAATGGCTGTGGCTGTGCAGGTTGTGTCTGTGGCATTGATGAAGGTCGTGATACCTGCGCAGGGTCGACAGGTTTTGTCGGACTGTCCTCCCGTACACCATTGTCTATTGGCCCTGGCTGGTAGAGTTGCTCAAGATTAGCAGCAGCGTCACCGGGAGCAGCTACCCGCACTGCTAATCCACAGTTCCGGCAGAAACGTGCATCCTTTTCTAAAGGCATGCCACAACGTGCGCAGTTCATAGACAGTCCCTTTCTCATTCAAAGTCTCTATCTTTTATCTCCTGTCACTCTCTTAAAGGATGGAGACCCTGTCACATCCTCCGTTCAGGATTCTGCAAGCCCCTGCTTTTTAAGCAGGGGTCCATGACGGGATAATATTTCATCGATCGAAGCGATAACGCGGGTACGCATCGCCTGGTCGTCGTTGATTGCTTCTGCCACCTGATCAATCAGCATACGCTCCTGTTCTGCTGGAAGTGTATAGCCAAACTGCTGATGGACAGCAACAGCAGCAGCTCGGCGGACCTTCTCTGTGTCAGTCATTTTCGGCGCTGCTTGAAGTTCTTCACTGCGTTCACTGGTCACACCGGGCGGGCTATCGCCTTTGAGCGGTGCCAGACCATCGGCAAAAAACGCCATCTCCGAGCCTATCAAGTGTGCGGAGTTTGGCGTCGCACGATCAATATGCACCATTACCGACTGTGTCGCCTCATCGAGCCTGGTAATCGTTCCTTCCAGGTAGATGACTTCAGGTGCGCCCCAGTAGACGCGTTCCCCAAGATGGAGAATCATCGGTTGCTGCTCCACTTCTTTGAATAAGTTCGCTCTAGCATATGCTACCACAAAACGGCAAGAGTGCCCCAGGCTTGAGCCACGGGAGTGCATTGCCACCGCAGGCGCAAACGTCCTCTTGACACGTTCTAGCGGTTCTGATAGCATTCTGCTATGAGAACGTTTGAGAATCGCCTTTTTGTGAATATAGCATGGAATTTCCAGATGCATACTACTGTTTCAATCTTCTGGGGAATATGATATCTTACAATAGCTTCAATAGCACTTTTTGACCAACCACACCGAATGCCATACCTTCTGGCGTTCACACGTTGACATATATATACCAATTAAAGGATTTCATAAACATCATCATGCATCAGAAAAGTATAGTTACGCTTGAGTATCCCAAGATATTGGAGAAGGTGGCAAGAGAAGCCGCCTTCTCTGCCAGTAAAGAACTGGTGCTAGAGCTACAGCCCACACCAGATCTGGAAGAGGCGCGGCGTCGCCTCGCTTACACAACAGAAGCTTCCCAACTACTCGAACTACACGCTAATGCAAGTGTGCAGGGCGCTCGTGATATTCGTCCGTTGCTAGCTCATGCTGCCCGCGATGGAGTGTTGACACCAAGCGATATGCTTGAAGTACTGGCAACTGTCCGCAGCGCCATGCACGTGGCAAAACTGCTGGAGAAACTCGACGCGGAGAAGTTTCCCCTGCTGCGCGAACTGGGCGCTGATATCCCACAGAGACCGCATATTGCTCATCGCATCGAGGAAACCATCAGCGATGAAGGCGAAGTGTTGGATACGGCAAGTCCCACCCTACGCAAACTGCGCCTCGACATTCGTGGAGCCAACCAACGCTTACAGGACCGCTTACGCACGCTAGTGAACGAATTTAGCCACGCGCTGCAAGAGCCACTTGTCACGATGCGTAATGATCGCTACGTCATCCCTGTCAGGGCTGAGAGTCGCGGGCAGGTGCGCGGGATCGTACACGATCAATCGGCCAGCGGCGCGACCGTCTTTGTCGAGCCAATGGTGGTGGTGGAACTGAATAACAAGCTACGCCAGTTGCAGATCGAGGAGCAACAGGAGATCGAACGTATCCTGCGTGTGCTGTCCAATGAGATTGGGCATGAGGCGGAGGCCCTCGAGTCAGCAGTCGAACTGCTGGCCGAGATCGATATGCACCTTGCAAAGGCGCGCTATGGACGGTTGATGCGCTGCACGGAGCCGCGCCTGAACGACCAGGGGCGTATCGACCTGCGCAATGCTCGTCACCCATTGCTCACCGGCAAGGTGGTACCGATCAACTTCCACCTGGGGCGCGATTTTTTCATGGTTGTGATTACAGGGCCCAATACCGGCGGCAAGACGGTGGCTCTGAAGACGGTAGGTCTGCTGACGCTGATGGCACAGGCAGGTCTGCATATTCCGGCAGAGGAGTATTCAGAGGTAGCTGTCTTCGAGGAAGTCTTTGCCGATATTGGCGATGAGCAGAGCATCGAGCAAAGCCTGAGCACTTTCTCCTCGCACATGAGCCGCATCATTGAGATTCTGCGGCGCATCGAGGAAGAGATACAGAGTGCAACACCCGATATACGCGGCAAGCTGTCGGAGTCACTGGTAGGGAAACAGGAAGGTCGCCGACTACGAGCGTTGGTCCTGTTAGACGAACTCGGCGCGGGCACCGATCCGAGCGAGGGTTCTGCCCTGGCACGTGCCATTCTCACCTACTTGCTAGAACGGCATGTGACGACAGTTGCGACCACGCACTACTCCGAACTGAAGGCTTTTGCACACGAGCAGCCCGGTGTGGTCAACGCCTCCGTCGAGTTCGACGTTGAAACACTCTCGCCGACCTATCGGTTGAGCATCGGCCTGCCGGGACGTAGCAATGCGCTGGCAATCGCTAATCGCCTGGGACTTGACGAGCGCATTATTGAGCGTGGACGTGAGTTCCTGGGCAGCGCGGGCGTACGCATGGAGAACCTGCTGGAAGGACTGCAAGCCGATCGCAAGGCAGCGCAAGACGAACGCTTTCACCTGAGCATGGAGCGGGCCGAGTTTGAGCACCAGCGCAAGCAGCTTGAGCAGGAGCGGCATAAGCTGGAAGAGCAGCGCGTGCAAATTCTCAACCAGGCTCGCACCCAGGCCAGGCGCGAACTGGAAGAGGTGCAGACGGCATTGGCGAAGGTCAAAGTTGACGTGCACACCAATTTGACCCGTGAGCGCCTGAGCGAAGCACGCCAGCAGGTACGCAGCCTTGAAGAGAAAGTCACTCTCGTGCCCGAACCTCGACGACCACGTAAGCATGTTGAGGCAGCTCAAGGCGAGGAAGCTGAAGCTGCCCAGGGGCCATTACAGGTCGGCGATACCGTGCGCGTCCTCAGCTTCGGTCAGAACGCTGAGTTACTCGGTCTCTCGGCTGATCGGAGTGAGGCAGAAGTACAGATGGGTTCGATGCGCTTTCGTGTAAGCGTGGATAACATCGAACGCATCAGCAAGCGCCAGGCAGCTGCGGAGGCGGCTGGGACATCTTCTGCAAGTAAAGAAGCACGAAAGCAGGCGTCAACTGCGCAATCGAGCGTAGTATTACCACGCTATGAGGATCGTCCCGAGGTGGCGATGCAGCTCGATATGCGCGGCTGGCGTGTTGAAGCGGCGCTAGAGGAACTGGAGACGTATCTGAACAATGCGGCTATGTCTGGTATGTCCTCGGTACGCATCGTTCACGGTAAGGGAACGGGTGCGCTGCGCGCCGCTGTACGCGAGCAGCTGGCGCATCACCCATTGGTGAAGTCGTTTACTTCGGCTGCTCCAAGGGATGGAGGTGATGGGGTGACGATTGTGAAGTTGAGTTAACCTGGGTGAGAGTTCCCCAGACTCTCTTGCCGCGCAAGGGCCTCCCTACCCAACCACACCACCCCGTGCCACTACATTTCGTGCGGCTCCACGCCCCCCAGGCCTCACTTCTTGCGGTTCTTCTTCTGACTGTTCCTTGCCATCCTACGCTTCATCTTGCTCTGGGCCTTCCTGGTACTTCCCGCTCTGCCCGCACTTAACCAGGCAAACGAAGGAAGCGGCAATCCAGTCTCCGGTGCTGGCTCAGCACTTCCGCTTCGTTCGGCAGGCATCGGAATACGCGGTGCCATTTTTGACGCCATTTCGACGTTGTAGGTTGCTATCCACTCATTTATGCCTTCTTCACTAGTCATATCGAAGCCGCGTGCCTTGCCCGTCATCATAATCGACTTGGCCATGCCGAAGTTAGCCGGATTGCTCATTTCCTTCTTCATCTGGCGCACTGCTTTGTCGTCCAATACCTTCAGGCAGGCAGCAGCATTCTCAAGTTGGAACTCACGCTGCGCAAATTGCCAGAAAGCCTGCAACTCGCGGATGGCCTGCGGGGCCTCGTCAGCGTCTGCCGACACTTTTCGCGGGAAGATATCAAACAGGAGTTCTCGCAACTGATCAGGTGACAGCCGTGCCGGAGTCACGCCGAGATAGTCGATACCATACTCAACCATCGAGTTAACCCAAAAACCTGGGTAGAGGTCCTCCTCCTCGAGTGCTTGCCCTTCGGGAGACTCCCCGAACAGACGAATCAGTTCCTGCAAGTACTGTCCTACCTTTTTCTCAACGGGCATACCGTCCCTATCGAATAGGTTCTGACGAATGTCGAATGCCATATTACTACCTCCTTGCTGATTTCACTGTGATAGTATACAACTGATGAACGTGGATGGATAGGGGGAGTTTACTTGCAAGCACCTTGCGAACACACTGTGAACCACGACATAGCATCCCCACAGTCCTTCATACTATCATTATGTATGATAGTATGAAGGACTGAATCTGTATGCCAACTACCAATCACCTGATGATAAAAACATTAACGCATTTCAAGGAACAAAATACATGACTACAACACCCCCACGCAACTGTCCCAACTGCGGAGCCACGCTCCCGGCACACGCAGCGTTTTGTGGCATCTGCGGCCAATCCCTCAAAGCCACTACCTTACTCCCAGCCTTGCACCCTGCTGCTAAAAACCAGCCCGTCTCCGCTATGTCCCCTACTGGTCTGCTGCCCGCCGCGCATCTGCTCAAGGAGCGTTATCACATCCTCAAGCAAATAGGCAAAGGGGGCTTCGGAGCGGTCTATCAGGCTATAGACACGCACATCGGCAATCGCGCCGTGGCCGTCAAGGAAATGAGCCAGAGTGGCCTCGGCCCACAAGAAATTGCCGCAGCCACCGAGGCATTCAAGCGCGAAGTATTCCTGCTCGCAGGTTTGAAGCATCCCAACCTCCCCGGCATTTACGACTACTTCAGCGATGGCGGGCGCTGGTACGTCGTAATGGAGTTCATCGCGGGCAAGACACTGGAAGACTATATGAAAAATGCAGGGATGCCCTTTGTGGCTACACAGATATCCTCTGTTACTGCTACCTCTGCCAGGTATCTTCCGCTTGAAAAATCGCTTGAAATCGCAATACAACTCTGCACCGTTCTTGACTATCTCCATACACTCCAGCCGCCCATCATCTTCCGCGACCTCAAACCTGCCAACGTCATGCTGAACTCGGATGGGCACGTCTATCTGATCGACTTTGGCATTGCACGCCACTTCAAGCCAGGACAGGCTAGAGATACCATCGCTCTCGGCTCCCCAGGCTATGCTGCACCGGAGCAATATGGTAAAGCGCAGACGACTCCACGCTCGGATATCTATAGCCTGGGGGCACTGCTCCACCAGATGCTCACGGGCAACGATCCTTCATTTGCGCCTTTCCGCTTTGGACCCCTGCGACTGCAAGGTTCTCCAGGGATTCCTCCTCTGCAAGAGACGGCCCTGGAGACACTGCTTATGCAGATGCTTGACATGGATGCCAATAAAAGACCCACCGGTATGGCTTTGGTCAAGCAGGAACTGGTACGTATTGCTAACGAATATACCAGCAAATCGGCACGAGTAGTATACACCCTTTCTCCTATCCTACAGCCTGTGAAGCCTGCACTTCCCTTGGGAGTATGTGTCTCGACCCAGCGGGGCTACGCTGCCCCCGTGCGCGCGGTAGCGTGGTCGCCGGATAGCACGAGTATTGCCTCGGGCAGCGAGGATGGAGTTGTGCAGATGTGGCGGGCAGAGGATGGGGAAGACCCGAACGGACGCAAGGTCGCTTCATTCGCCAACCACTCCGGCTGTGTTTATGCAGTAGCATGGTCACCTGATGGCACGCGCATTGCCTCGGCGGGACGTGATAAGACGGTGCAGGTCTGGAATGTCACAGCCGCTTCGCGCTGGCTAACGCCCTTCGCATCACTGATAGGGAGCAAGGTCTTCTCCTATCGTGGCCATACCGATGGGGTACGCGCCGTCGCATGGTCACCAGACGGGCAGTACATCGCCTCGGCCAGTAATGATCACACAGTGCGGGTGTGGCATGCGATTACAGGACACACCATCGCCACCTATCGCGGCCATTCCAGTTGGGTCTATGCGGCAGAGTGGTCGCCCGATGGCACACTCATCGCCTCAGCAGGGCGTGATAAGCGGGTGCGCATATGGGATGCCGCTACTGGAACCCATATGCGTAGCTATCGCGGTCACTCCAGTGTAGTACGCGCCATCGCATGGTCGCCTGATGGGCAGTACATCGCCTCGGCAGGTAATGATAAGACAATACAGGTCTGGCTGGCTGGCACGAGAGATCTCATCTGTACCTTGCACGGTCATGCTGATTATGTGAATTCGCTCGTATGGCACCCTGCCTGGGGGGCAGGTAAGCCTACTGCCGTTAGCCGGGGGCATAGGCAATTGCGCATTATATCCGGCAGCAACGATAAGACCGTTATAATGTGGGACATTGTGCAGAATAAGGGTGCGGGTGCCAGTGGACGTCATCTCTTCAGTTATTGTGGTCATTCCAGTTGGGTGTGGGCGGTAGCATGCTCACCTGACGGGACGCGCATCGCCTCAGCGAGTGATGATAAGACGGTGCAGGTATGGGGAGCAGGATGAATGATCTCGCTCACTGTAGAGAGTATACCATGAGTATAACTGAGTTTGCATTGTAAACTAGCACCAATGGGTAATAGTACTTTTTACCTGATTTATTGAGCTATCTAAATGAACCAAGTTATAATTAGCGACAGTGAAAGATACATGCATTTGGCCAGTTTTGTGGTTAAATGAAAGAAAAAGGGAAACTGTTTAGCACAAATTTTGACGGTAGAGCCCCACTAACTGGTGGTTGCGCATCAAGCCACCTTGCGCGGGCGACCTGGCGGTCGTTTGGGCACAGCCGGGTCAGGCAGGGAGCGTGTGCGTGGACGCCCCCGTCGCTTTGGCTCGACCCAGGCAGGAGGAGCGATTTTGTAGCTCAGTAGCTCATAGACGCTCCAGATGTGATCAGTCAGCCCAGCAGCCATGGCAGGAGTCCGCGCAGGTCCCGTCCGTCGTTTGCCCGTTACCTCGTCGCGGGACTGACTCAGTTCGTGATGGGGCCAACAGAAATTGTAGGTGGTGCCCAGCAGATACATGCCCGTGTGCAACGCCTCCAATCGACGAGCTGCATGGCGACACTTGCGTGTGAGAGTTGCTAGTCGCTCGCGCATGGTGCCATTGAAGCGTTCGATAAAGGCGGTGTTGAGTACACTTCCTCCCTGCGAGCGGCGCAGTAAGACCGCCGCTCGCTTAAGCGTTCCAAGCGCCATGCGCCGAGTGATCTCCACGAGTCGTTTCTTGACCGTGTGTTTGATCACAGTGCCAATGTACAACTGTGGCCAGACCCGCAAGCAGGCTCGTCCCCGTCCAGCCGTCTCTTTCACTTTCTGACGGAAAGCTCGCCTGATACTGTTGGGGTAGGCTGCCCAGCCATCGGTACACACCAGCAGCGCCCGCACGCTCTGCGCACATCGCCGGACCTGCTGCATCAGGCGGTCAGCTAGGGCCGTGTCCCGCGTCAGACTCACGGTCCCCGCCAGCCACAAGCGGGTCGAGACCATGAGTGCCAATCCCATCCAGGCGATCATCTGGCGTCCCTTCACGCGAATTTCATCGGCCTGCACATGAACCAGGTCAAGCTTGCCTTGCTCCACCAGCGCCTGATGCACTTGCTCACACTGCTTGCCTGCCCGATCCCGCCAGCTGGCTACCGTTCGCTCATCCAAGCCAAAGGCGTGGACAATGGCTTGCACTGGACAGCCATAGGCCAAGAGCGTGACCACCGTCACGATCACCTCCGTCGGCTTGCGCAGTCCTGCAAACATCGTGCCCTCCTTGGCACTGAACGTTTTTCCGCAGGTCTTGCACCGATAGCGCGGACGCTTCCGGCTGTGGATCACGATATTGCCTTGCCCGATTTGCCCTCTTGCCTTACACTCCAGATTCGGGCAGAATTGTCTGGGAGTGTCCATTGGCTCTGTTTGTCTTTTCATACCAACAGAATCGCCTATGAACGCTCCTTTTTCAACCCCCCTCGGACTTCTTTCCACCAGTTAATGGGGCGCTACCATAAGATTAGCTGACAAGCCAGTTATAGCGTTATATGTCTCTTTCCAGAAATTACCATCAAAAAAGTACCCGGGCTCTCTCCGGAAGATATCTACCAATGTATCGATGTCTATGTAACGAAGATATTTTCCATTCGCCTTCATCTTGCCCAGCTCGCTTATATCCAAGCCCTGGCCAATGATATTTTCAACGAGCTGTTTTTTCTGGTCTTCATTCAAGTCCTCGTAAAAGTCACTAGCCTGCTCGCCAAGCAAGTCAGGAAGGCGCTCCTTTAAGGTAGTAAAAAGGAACAGGATATCATTTTTCACCCGCTCAGCACTATCCTTGAGTTCATTGGACCACCTGTAATTCAAGATAGCCCACTCGAGATTAGAAAGAGAATGCTGGCCCAGGTATTGCTGTACAGAAAAACGGCGATTGCTGTCATAGAGAAACAGGGCAACTTCTGAAGCAATCATTTGCTCCGGCCTTACTTTATATACTTTAAATAGCTGGTGTGTCTTATCAAGAAATATTTCTATCCGGTCGCCCTTGAAGGTAAGAAGAGGAATAGGTTTATCCCCGCGAGGAGGAAGAATAGGTCCACTCGTCACATACGTATCAACATCAATAGGAGCACTATAGTCTCCATTTACCAGTTGAATTGAGCAGCCCGGTAGTGACAAATCATCAGCTTTATTGGAGTGTTCAACAAGATGATCCCGCGACAAGGGATTGAGCATTCCACGAGGAGAGCTACATTCACGGCAAATTTCATAGCCAGCACTGTTACGCCTGCCGCATACCTGGCA
>Ga0209701_10000163_pt1 | contig 33512 bp, 26 predicted proteins | sample CZO8metaG_4_FD_188356 | JGI IMG/M metagenome (GOLD analysis project Ga0209701, IMG submission 188356) | Vadose zone soil microbial communities from the Eel River Critical Zone Observatory, Northern California, USA - CZOApr15con2H3.8 metaG... | ecosystem: Environmental > Terrestrial > Soil >... | reverse complement strand
TGCTCACGCACAAGGTTGACGCCGTCGTGGGCTATTCCAATAACGAGCCGCTGCAGTTGCGCAAGGAGGGTTTACAGGTCCGTACTTTCGACGTCTCTGATTACCAGCCACTCGTCTCGAATGGGATTATTACCACCCAGAGCACGCTGCAAAACGAGCCTGGCGTGGTGCGTGGCTTTGTGCAAGCAACGATTATGGGCCTGAAAGATGTGATAGCCAACCCGGCAGAGGCGGTGCAGATCAGTAAGAACTACATTCAAGGTATGAATGTAGACAGTGCGATGAGCGAATTGCAGGCGACGATCCCCATCTGGGAGGGTGATGGACATACAGCTTTGGGGTATAACGACAGCGCGACCTGGCAGGCAACAGAGCAGTTCCTGGTGGCTCAGAAGATCATCCCGTCCGTTCAGAATCTCTCACAGGCGTATACTAACTCGAGCCTTGCATAAAACGGATAGTAGATCCGGCCCTTTTTCATGAGGAGTCCATGGAGTGAACGTGATCTCATTCCATGGGACTCCAGGTCATGGGATCAGCAACAACTTGCATTTCGGTGGCCATATCCTTGACTTCGTGTACTCCGCCATCTTCAAAAGGTGGGAACCACGCGTAGGGAATGCCCTTGCGAGAGGCATAACGAAGCTGTTGTGCAATCTTGCCGGGTATGTGGTACATCTCCACGTTGAAGCCACGTTCACGCAGCATTTTTGCCGTACGAACTGCTTCTTCACGCTGTTCAGCGCGGGGGAAAATGACCAGCACCTGGGTAGGGCATTTGGAACCTGTTTTCAAGCGCTTTTCTGCAACGAGCTTGGCGAAGATGCGGGTTAATCCGAGAGAGATCCCGACACCTGGTAACTTGCGGTTGATGAACGCACCCGCGAGATTCTCATATCGCCCGCCAGAACAGATGCTGGGATAGGTAGGAAATTCGAGCATTTTGCACTCATAGACGGTGCCCGTGTAGTAGTCGAAGCCGCGCGCGATAGACAGGTCGGCCAGAATAGGTCCTCCCGGTAAAGAACTCAGCGCATCGATGACGAAAGCTAGCTCTTCCAGGCCCTTATTGAGCAGATTGGACTTGATCCCTAAAGCCTGCACCTGATCGATGAATGAGAGATCGGTTGTGCGGATTTTAGCAAGAGCGAGGCAGCGTAAAGCTAGCTCGCGCGGCAGATTCAAACTGGACTGCAACTCGGACAGGACTCTATCCTCGCCGATTTTGTCGAGTTTGTCAACGATACGGATGGCAGAGACGGGGTCATCAATGCCCAGTCCCCTGAAGTACCCTTCGAGGATTTTGCGATTGCTGACCCGGATCTGGAAATCGCCCACCTGCAGGCGAGACAGGATGTCATACATGATTGCAGGCATTTCTGCGTCGAATTGCAGGGGGAGACGATCGATGTTAATGACATCGATGTCACATTGACGGAACTCGCGATAGCGTCCTTCCTGTGGCCGTTCACCCCGCCAGGCCCGCTGGATCTGGTAGCGTTTGAATGGAAAGACGAGATCATTGAAATGTTCTGCTACATAGCGGGCCAGGGGAACGGTCAGATCGTAATGGAGGCCGAGGCGCGCATCACTTATATCGTCGTCGGCTTGAAGACGGTTGATGACATATATCTCCTTATCGGTTTCGCCCTTGGCGAGAAGCACCTCGATCTCTTCGACGGACGGTGTTTCAATTGAACAAAACCCGTAACTCTCGAAAACGCGGCGGATTTCATCTATCCACCTAAGCTCGACCATGCGCTGCTCGGGCAGCCATTCGAGGAAACCACTGATCTTTGTCACAATAAACTCCTTGTTACAAATCCTTCAGCTCTATCCATCCACCCATGATAGCATAAGAGAAGAAGTGGTAGAATAGAGATGCGATTGCTCTGGTATAGTAGTCTAGATGTATTAACAAGTTAATCAGCGGGAGGTAGAATATAACAAGACCCGGTATGGATACAAAAAAGCGAGGAGCTGTAACATTGGGACTTGTAGTGGAACACATCAATAAGTCGTTTGCTGAATTCCTGGTCATCAAAGACTTGTCCATGGAAGTGAAGGAGGGAGCAATCTTTGGCTTCCTGGGGGCAAACGGCGCAGGAAAAACAACCACTATGCGTATGATTCTGGACATCCTTCGCCCTGACAGCGGTCGCATCGCCTGGAATGGCAAAGATGTCCGTCAAGTACCCCGCAGGAATTGGGGCTATCTCCCGGAAGAGCGGGGACTCTACCCGAAGATGAAAGTAGAGGAACTGTTGATTTTCCTGGCGCGGCTGAACGGTTTAACGAAAGTGGCTGCCGAGAAAGCACTGGACGAATGGCTGGAGCGTTTTCAGATCGCGGCGAACCGCAAAAGAAGGGTGGAAGAACTCTCCAAGGGGAACCAGCAGAAAGTGCAGTTTCTCGCCACCATCCTGCACGACCCGGCGATCCTGGTCATGGATGAGCCGTTTAGCGGCCTGGACCCGGTCAACGCGAATGTGCTGAAAGAGGCGTTTTTAGAGATGCACCGCCGGGGTAAGACGATCATTTTCTCCACACACCAGTTGGAGCAGGTCGAGGAACTGTGCCAGGATATCGTGATCATTCATAAGGGGCAGACCATCGTACAGGGCAGCGTGCAGGAGGTCAAACGCCAGCATGGGCGCAATGTGGTGCGCCTCAAGCTCGACAACGACCCGGAGGCACGCTGGCTTGATACGCTGGAGGGAGTACAGGTCACCAAACGCCGGCAGGATTATATCGAAATGCGCATCCAGGCGCATCTCAACCCCAACCTGATCGTTGAGGCGGCGCTGCAGCATGATGGAATCATCAGCCGTTTCGAGCTCGTCGAGCCATCGCTGACCGACATCTTCATCGAGCAGGTGGGCATGATCGACCTGCTCGATGCTCCATCTGTGCTTTCAGCATAGGGAAAGAGGAACGAACCGGTGTCAAAAAAACCCAAAGACCTTCCAGAACAAGAGCAAAGGGCCATAGCGGTCAGTCTGGGCGGTGCCGCTACTCAGCATACCTGGCGTAATATTGGCTTGATTGTCGGACGAGAGTATAAAAATCGTGTGACCCAGCGAAGTTTCATTATCAGTACCATTATCATCCTGTTGCTGGTGGTCATTGGCGCTTTTGTCCCTACGATTATTCAGTACTTCACCTCCACCTCAAATGTGCAAACGAAAATAGTGGTGGTGGATAATGCAGGTCCCATTGCAGGGTTGGATGGTGATGCTCTAGCTCGTTATATCGGCACAGCGCTGAATGGGACGGCAGGAACGAATGCGCCCGGCCAGAATACCTCCGGGAAACCTCCGTTTGCCATTACCATCCAGACTTCCAATGCACTGGGCAGTCTGCAAAATCAAGTGAAGAATGGCAACTTGAATATCCTGCTGGTGCTTGATCGTCCCACAAACCAGGATGTATACTTTACGTATTATACGAATGCCAACGCCACAGGCGACACCAATCTCTCCAAGGTGCAGGCCCTGGCACAACAACTCAACTTCCTCGATATCGCTCACCGCCTGGGTCTCACCCCGGCTCAAACGAGTCGTCTGTTTGCTCAACCAGGCTTTACCGTCGTGAACACCGGGCAGGGTCAAAACAAGCGCTCGGAGAGCGAGATGGTAGCAGGATATATTATCGCCATTGCCGGGAATATCCTGATCTACATAGTGATAGTCCTCTACGGAATGGGCGTGGCAATGGGAGTCGCGGAAGAGAAAGGCAGCCGCATCATGGAAATTCTGGTGAATGCGGCTACACCGTTCCAATTGATGGTCGGGAAAATCGTGGGCATCGGTGCAGCAGGCCTGGCACAGATGACTTGCATTGTTGCCGTTGGCATTGGTGCGCTCCTGCTGCAAATCCCCTTACAAGCTGCGCTTTTCGGCGCCAATGGTGGAGGATTCACCCTGAATATCACCGGCGCTTCCATTACGCTGCTCCTGCTGCTGCTGGTCTACTTTCTGCTGGGATTCTTGCTGTATGCGACACTGTACGCTGCCATGGGGGCGCTGGTGAAACGGCAGGACGAGGTGCAAAATGCGGTCGCGCCCCTCACATCGCTGCTCGTCATTGGCTACGTCGTGAGCTTCTTTGGCGTCTACACTCCCGATGCGACATGGATGAAAGTGATTTCGTATATTCCTTTCTGGACCCCCACAACGATGCTCGTACGCATTGGGGCGAATGGAGTAGCCTGGTGGGAGATCCCTTTCACGATTGCGCTGATGATTGTTGCCATCTTCGTCTGTGCATGGATCTCCGCGCGCATTTATCGCTACGGTGTCTTGATGTATGGACAAAGGCCTAGCCTGGGAAAACTGGCGAAACTCGTACGGATGAAATAGAGACATAGATCCACTAAAGCAGGGAAGTCCACCATATCTGGTCATCCGAAGAGGATAGAATAGAAACATGTAAAGGGAGACTACCTGCTTTCGCAAAACAAGAGCCTAAAGGAGCGATACCACGGAAGGAATGCACCTTGAGACGATGGAAACCGTATAAATATCTACATATCGGCCCTTATGGATTAGGCGCGCTCTGCCTAATCGCGCTTGCCACGACACTGCGTATTGTGCTCATCATGAACTGGCCAGTACTGAACAGCGACGAGGGAACGATGGGCTTGATGGCACTGCATATCGTCAATCAGGGTAAGATTCCCGTTTTCTTTTATGGGCAGGGCTATATTGGATCACTCGAAGCCATACTTGCTGTACCACTCTTTCGTCTCTTTGGCCCCTCGGATTTCACGCTGCGTCTTGGACTCGTTTTTCTCTACGCCCTCTTCCTGCTGAACATGTACCTGCTGACCAGCACACTCTACACAAAACGCCTGGCGCTCTTCACGTTGCTCTTGCTGAGTTTTGGGCCTACTGCGATGCTCGCCCTTCAGGTCTCTGCGATCGGTGGATACCCGGACACCTTGTTCTTTGCATCACTGCTGCTCCTGTATGCGCTCGTATTAGCGCGCTCTGCAGGAGAAACGCCGCTGACACAAGAACAGAGGCCACGCATACTATCCTTTGCAGGATGGAGCCTGGTAGCAGGGCTGGCATTGTGGAGTGACCCGCTTCTCATTCCCTACGTAGTCCTATCAGGATGGTTGCTGTGGCGCTTCTGCCGCTGCGAGATGAGCAGGCCCGTCGTCCTCTGGATGCTGTTCTGCTTCATACTTCCACTCATACCGGCAGTGATCTACAACTTCACAGTTCCGCTCAACCTCAGCACATTCGCTTTCCTGGGTGCTGCCTTCTGGGTGCATGGAACAACGCTTGAGGTCGCTCCTCCACTGGTAAGAATAGCTGGAATGCTGTTCGTGGCTCTACCACGCACTACTGGAGCAAACGTATTAGGGTGCAATCCGCATTCGAGTGTATGGCCGCTTTTCCCTCCGCAAAACGCATCCGCCGCCGCATGCACCATTGAAAATGGCCTCTGGGGAGCAGTATTTATCATCCTGCTGATTATTACGGCGGTGCTGGCATATAAAAGCTATCGCCCATTGAGACGTGCTATGCGACTTCAGCCCTGGACACCGGAGCAGCGTCGAGAAACGGCAGGCCATTTTGCGCAATTGATGCTGGTCGGGAGCACACTCCTCATTCTCATCGTCTACACCAGCAGTTCATCGGCAGGACTGGATCCCTGGGGTTCGACGCGCTACCTCACAAGTGCCCTCATCGCACTCCCCTCGGTTCTCTGGCCCATCTGGCGCGCGGGTACAAACATCAAGCGAAAACTACTTGCAAACGGCGTCAAGGCGCTGAGCGGGGCCCTGCTCCTCGTCGTATTCCTCTCCTTTATGCTGGGATGGGTGCAAACCTTGAACTTCATCCCGGCAGCGCAGGACGCTGAGCGGCGAGAAGCAGATTTCATACACACCCTGCTCAACAGAGGGATCACCCATATCTACACCGACTACTGGACATGCGACCGTATCATATTCGAGAGCACGGAACGCATCATTTGCAGCGTGGTGGATGAACAACTGCAGCCCGGAGTTAATCGCTACACACCTTACACAGCTATTGTCAACGCCGATTCCCAGGCCTCCTGGGTATTCCCCCTCGACTCACCACAGGCCCGCGTATTCGAGCAAAACATGCAAAAATCGGGGGAGACCAACCCATCATTCACGCGAGATGGGTACGTGATCTATTTGCCCATTACACACTCTACGGGCGGCCAATACAAGTCCTCGTTGCCAAAGATGAGCAGAAGGATTGCCGAAGATCGAGAAGAAAAGAACTTCTTTTTGTAATGATTTATCTAGGATAGCTCTAGAAAGGACAGTATAATGGAGGGAATGCAGCCGCGCATATCAGAGGCGCAAATCGAGGCAGTAAAACATTATAGGAAAATCGAAGATTTCATTCCGGCACAATGGTCTGAGGGTAAGGTTCTGGCTAACGGGATACAACAGCACTATTACCGGACAGGAGGAAATAAGCCCCAGGTTGTTCTCTTGCATGGTTTTATGGAGAGTGCGCTGAGCTGGCTGCGCACGGCGAAGGTGCTGGAGCAGCAGTATGACGTGTTGATGGTTGATGCCAGGGGCCATGGCCTCTCTGATGGGATCGCCAGCGGATATTCGCCACAACTGCTCACTGAAGACGCGGCAGGCTTTATCCGCGTGCTCGAACTGGATAAGCCCGCAGTGCTTGGTTTCTCAATGGGTGGGGAAACGGTGCTGCGACTCGCGGCGCTGCACCCGGACCTGGTGCGCTGCGTTCTCGTGGGAGGTGCAAACGATCAACTCAACGATATCCGGGCGATGACGAACTCGGAGGGATACAAAGCCTGGTTCAATGCGTGGTTTGCCTGGCTGCGCAGCCTCAAAACGCAGACCCATGAAGAACGCATGGTTTCCTCGCTTCGTCAGTTGCCGCCGGGTGTGCCGCTGCCGCCAGAGGATGAATATGTGGCGATGGTCGAGTCCTCTGCGCGGGTCGATCTGGCCCTGGTTGAACTCAGCCCGTCGTTGTGGTCACAGGCAAAGGCCCAGTTTGAGGAGGTAAGAGCGTTGCAGCGGCATATTACCTGTCCTGTTCTGCTGATGTATAGCGGCTCCTTCCCTGTGCCGGGCGCGCCGCAGACACTGCGGGAGGAGCCTTCGGAGCAGCCGAATATCAAGATTGTGCGTTTTGAGAATGCCGGCCATATCATCTATCAAGAGCGCTTCGATCAGTTCATTGACCTGGTTCAGCAATTTCTCCAGGAGCACTGAGATGCCTGCGTAGGCCTACAACCTGCCGAGCACCACTTCGACTGTATAGCCCTCTAACTTTTTGAGTGAGTGCGGTGAGATGCTTTCGCGATACGCCTCGTTGGGTACGGGTGCGCCTGGCTGATCTACGTGAATGGACAGGGTATCGGCGAGCGTCTCTGACTGCAAGGTCTGCATGTGCCGGCGCAGGATCGAGGCCAGATCCTCACTGGTGTACAGCGCCAGCGTGATATGATCCTCGATGTTGAAGCCGGCTTTCTTACGCATATCCTGCACGTAGTGTGTCAGGTCGCGTACCAGGCCTTCTTCACGCAGTTCTGGCGTAATCGTGGTTTCCAGCGCCACGACGTATCCTCGCTCCTCGGCGGCTACAAAACCGGGACGAGCGGTTGCAACCACTTCTATTTCGGCAGGAGTAAGCTCGATTTGCTGCCCATCGATCGTGAAATTCAGCGTGCCTGTCTCTTCGAGCAACCTCGCCGCTTCGTGCGCTCCGTGAGCATCGAGCGTCTTGAATGCCGCCAGGATTTTCTGCACCAATGGACCATATTTAGGGCCGAGCACTTTCACCTGGGGCTTCAGTGTATACGCCAGCATATTGCTGTCGTCGCTCATCAGGTGCAGGTGCTTGATATTCAATTCTTCAAGCACCTGTTCTTTGAGGCGCTCCAGCGCCTCCGCTTCGGCTGCATTTGGCACGCGCACATAGATGGCGTTTAATGGCTGGCGCACCTTGATCTGCGCCTTCTCGCGAGCGGCACGGCCCAGGCCAACCACGCGCATGACCAGGTGCGTTTCGTTCGTCAGTCTTTCGTCAAACAGCTCTTCATTCGCCTCCGGCCAATCGCACAGGTGAACGCTGAAAGGCGCATGCTGGTTGACGCTGCGCACCAGGTTCTGATACAGCTCTTCCGTCGTGAACGGCACGAAAGGAGCGAGCAGCTTGATGAATGTGGTCAGGCACTCGTACAACGTGAGGTATGCCGCCACCTTATCGTTGTCCAGGGCAGTTTTCCAGAAGCGTTCGCGGCTGCGGCGCAGGTACCAGTTCGATAAGTTCTCCAGGAACTCCTGCATGACTACTGCAGGCTTCGACGTGTCGTACTGGTCAAGGCCGTGCGTGACCTCCCGGATTGTCTGCTGCAGTTCAGAGAGAATCCAGCGGTCAAGTTCGCTGCGCTGCGCTACAGGCAACTGGTGTCGCTCCGGGTTAAAGGCATCGATATTGGCGTACGTCACGAAGAAACCATACACGTTCCAGAGCTTATCCAGTGTCCTGCGCACCAGCATCCACTTCTCGCTCAGCCGCACAGGAAGACCGGTCTCAGCTGATTTCTCCATATCCTCACCGGTAGGGATACGCGGGAAGTTGAGGTTCTGCTCAGGGATATGATTGGTAAAGAGCCAGCGCATTGTATCTGAGCCAACCCGTTCAGCGGCCTCGTCAAAAACGACGAGATTGCCCTTTGACTTGTGCATGGGCGTGCCATCTTCCCCCATGAGCGTGCCGTAGCCAAAGAGTGTTTTGAACGGCGTTTGATGTTCTAAGACGGTGCTCATGACCAGCAGTGAGTAGAACCAGTTTTTAAACTGGCCCGGGAACGACTCGGTCACGAAGTCTGCTGGGAACCACTGCTCCCAGTACTGGCGATCGGTGCGGTAGTGCAGCGTTGAAAACGAGACGATGCCTGCATCCAGCCAGGGGTTACCGACATCTTTGATGCGCGAAACGACATCGCCGCACTTCTGGCAGCGGATTTTGACTGCATCCACCCAGGGACGGTGGGGCGTATGGCCTTCAAACTCTTCCCAGCCAGCTACAGCTCGTTCTTTCAACTCGTGCTCGCTGCCGATGACCTCGAATGTACCGCACTGGGGACAATCATAGATAGGCAGAGCCAGTCCCCAGTAGCGCTTCTTGGAGATCATCCAGTCGTCCATGTTGCGCAGCCAGTCCAGTTCGCGCTCCAGGCCAAAGGCTGGAATCCAGGTGGCCTCGCGCGCTACATCCATGATCTCGTAACGCAACTGGTCCATGGAGATGTACCATTCGTCGACCAGGCGGAAGATCAGTTCTGTCTTGCAGCGCCAGCAGACAGGATAGCGGTGCTTATAGTTCTGTGGGCGGTAAAGCAGGCCTTTTTGAGCCAGGTTTTCTGCGATTTCCTGTCCCACTTCGGAAGCTTTCTGCCCGGTCAGCCAGTCATAGCCCACCGTGTAGACGCCAAATTCGTCAACAGGAGCGATGACCGGCAGATTGAATTCCTTTGAGAGGGCAAAGTCTTCGCGGCCACAGCCCGGGGCAATATGCACAATACCGGTTCCCTCGGTGGCGCTTACGTCTTTCCATGGGATGACCGTATGAACGACACCCCGCGCCGCTGGAAGCTCGTCGAATGGGCCGCGATACTGCCAGCCCACCATATCACTGCCTTTAAGCGTCTCCACCACGTGGTAGTCGCCCTTGTCACGGCCCTTGAGGGCTTTCAAGACAGGCAGGAGTTCCTCCGCGAGGTAGTAGTACTCGCCGTCCTGTGCTACTTTGACGTATGGCAGGTCCGGGTGCACAGCCGCAGCAACATTGGCGGCCAGTGTCCAGGGCGTGGTTGTCCACACCAGCAGGTACTCGCCTGGCCGGTCCACTAATGGAAGGCGCACATACAGGCTCAGGTGGCTGGTATCCTGGTAATCCTCCGAGAGCGTTTCCATGTTGGAGATGCCGGTGGCGCATCGCGGGCACCAGGTCATCACATCGTGTCCCTTGTAGATCAGGCCTCTCTCGTAGCACCTCTTCAGGAATGACCAGATGGTATAGTTGTTCTCGTCCGAGAGCGTGTAGTAGTCGTTGCCCCAATCCATCCAGTAACCCAGGCGGATTGACTGTTCGATCATGCGCCTGGCGAATTTGAAAACGCGCTCTTTGCAGAGTTGTACAAATTCGGCGATGCCGAAGGCTTCGATATCGAGCTTATTTTTGAAGCCAAGCTCCTTCTCGACCTCGACTTCGACCCACAATCCCTGGCAGTCGAAGCCGTTTTGATAGCGCTGCCTGTAGCCCTGCATGGTTTTGTAGCGCTGGTAAATGTCTTTGTAGGTCCTTCCCCAGGCATGGTGCACGCCCATCGGGTTATTCGCAGTAATCGGACCATCCAGAAACGAGAACTGCTTATCGCTGCGATCGTTGCGATGCAGATACTGCTGTAACACCTCGTGTTCATCCCACCACTGTTGGATGGATCGTTCGAGCACCGGGTAGTCAACCCGGTCTGCGGCCGTCGCTGCTCGGAAAATGCTTGTTCTTACTGGCACAGGTGCTCTCCTCCAGGTCAAGTCGATGGTTCGGTTTAGTCTACCAATCGAATCTCTAGTCGTTTGTTTATCTTGCCCTTGTTTTCCGTCTTTGTAATTTTAATACCGCCGACTTCTTTTGTATGATTCACATGTGTCCCGCCATCGGCCTGCAGGTCGAGGCCCACTATTTCAACAATACGTACTTCTTCGATCTCCGGGGGGAGCAGGTTAATTTTGGTGCGGATCAGGTCCGGAATCGCGAAGGCCTTCTCGCGCGGCAGGGTATAGACACGGATGGGGTAGTCGGCCTCCACCGCTTCATTAATTTTCTCTTCGATATAGGCGATGCGCTGCTTGTCCAGATTTTCCATGGCAAAGTCCATTCTGGCCCTGTCCGGGTACATCTGCCCTCCAGTTACTTGTACGCCAAATTCTTTAAAAATGGTACCGCAAAGGATGTGCAGTGCGGTATGCGTGCGCATCATGCGGTAACGGAACTCCCAATCAATGGTGCCGACGACTTCGGTTCCTACCGGCGGCGGGAGGCAATCGAGCGTATGCCAGACCACCTCTTCGCGTTTATTCATGGCAATCACGGCGCCTTCGTTCTGGCGGTTATTCCAGGAGATGATGCCGTGGTCGGGCACCTGGCCCCCACCGCCGGGGAAAAAAATGGTCGCGTCGAGCGCTACTTCATCGCCTTCGACGTCAACGACTGTTGCGCTGCATTCATATATATAACTGTTTTCGTGGTAGAGCAGCTTCGTCTTCATGCTTTTTGCATGCTCCTCTAAGCAAAGTATTGTTCAAAAAAATCCCCTCGTCCATCGTAGGGACGAGAGGAACTCCCGTGGTACCACCCTGGTTAGCCGTGCATGGTTTTTATACGCAGGCTCACTCATTTATGTTTCAGTAATCTCGATAAGGGCCGTTGCTTTGCTCGCCTATATCCTGGTGGGATGACGATAAAGCACGCCTATGTGAAGCCCCTACAGCGCTGAGTGCTCTTCGTGGTAACGGGAAGGTTCCGGCCAGGCCTACTATACTACTGATCCGACCGGATGAGTGCGCAGCACTAGCACGCAGTGCGTTTCCGGTCGGAATAAGATCCTTACAAGTTGTTCGGCTGGCGGCTCGGGAGTGATTTTCAGCCCACGTCTTGTATCCGGTTACAGCATCCCCGGACTCTCTGCGACAAGAAGGCTAGCTCGTGGCCTACTCGCTCCGTCGTTGCCGTTGCTTCGCCATGATACCACAGTTGACCAGTTTAGTCTAGTGGTCACACATTATAACAATGAGATAACGATTGCATGAACGTGCAAAAGGGCCTCCAGGAGGTGTGCTAAAAAGAAAGATGGACAGGTGATAAAATATGGTAGCAGCTGTCAAGAAAACAAATAACTCTCTAACGCTCGATAAAAAGGATACAGCATGAACGACCTCGAAGCATTCTACGGACCAAATGCAGGTTATGTGCTTGAACTATATGATCGATACCGCCAAAATCCGGCATCTGTTGATAGCGCCACGCGGGCCATTTTCGATACGTGGTCTCCCGATAGCCTTGCGGCGGGGGGAGCCGTTACTGAAACAGCACCTTATGCGGTCTCCAAGATTGTTGCCGCTTCCGCCCTTGCTCATGCCATACGCTCACGAGGGCACCTGGGCGCGCACCTTGATCCGCTGGGCAGCGAACCCCTGGGTGATCCTGCTCTTTTGACCGGGACATATGGCATTAGCGATGAAGACCTGGCGCAGCTCCCGCCGGATGTCGTTGGAGGGCATGCCGCCGAGGGTGCACGTAATGCGCTCGAGGCTATTGCTGCCCTGCGCGCCATGTATTCCGGCACGATCAGTTACGAGTTCGACCAGGTTAAAAGCCCGGTTGAACGTAACTGGTTGCGTGACGCGGTGGGGTTACAGTTATATCGCGAATCACCGGACCGGGCTTCCTACCAGGTATTATTAAAGCGGATCACCCAGGTTGAGGCGTTTGAGCGCTTCCTGCACCAGACCTACCCCGGCCAGAAACGCTTCTCGCTCGAGGGGACCGATGTACTGGTGCCGATGCTGGATGAAATCATCCGGGGCGCCATTGAATCCGGGACCGGCGAGGTGATTATAGGCATGGCGCATCGCGGGCGCTTGAACGTGCTCGCGCACGTGCTTGAGAAACCCTACGCCGCAATCCTCAGCGAGTTTGGGCGCATGAGACACGAAGAAGGGGTTCCGCTCACCGACAGCTTTGGCTTTGGCTATACCGGCGATGTCAAATATCACCTGGGCGCCGAACATATCTTGGGAGAGGGTGCCACAGTAGAGCTGAAGATCACGCTTTCGCCCAATCCCAGCCACCTGGAGTTCGTGAACCCCGTGGTTGAAGGCATGACGCGAGCCTCGCAGGAAACACGAGATCACGCGGGAAGCCCGCAGCAGGATGTGGATAATACGCTGCCGCTGCTTATTCATGGGGATGCAGCCTTTCCGGGCGAGGGTGTAGTCGCCGAGACCTTGAACCTGTGGAACCTGCAGGGCTACACGGTAGGCGGGACCATCCATATCATTGTGAACAACCAGCTTGGCTTTACGACCGAGCCACGGGATTATCGCTCCACGCACTTTGCGAGCGACCTGGCGAAAGGTTTTGAAATCCCCGTTATCCACGTGAATGCCGATGATCCAGATGCTGCGCTGATGGCGGTGCGTATGGCTCATGCCTACCGCGACGAGTTTCATAAAGATATCCTTGTCGACCTGGTAGGTTATCGCCGCTGGGGACACAACGAGGGCGACGAACCGGCTTTCACGCAGCCACAGATGTACGAGATCATCCGTACGCATCCAACTGTGCGCGAAATCTATGCACGTCGCCTGCAAGAGAGGGGTATTGTTTCGCAGGAGGAAGTCGATGCGATGCAGGAGCAGGCTTTTGCCGTCCTGCAAGAAGCCAGGCGCGAGGCTGATGCCGGTTTGCAGCCCTTTGAGCAGGAAGATGCAAATGGCTTGAATGGTCATCACGAGGAGACTGAACAGCCTCCTCTGGTGCCTGCGCAAACGTTGATCGAGCTCAATAGCGAATTACTCACGTGGCCGGAGGGCTTTTCGCCGAATCCGAAACTGGCGCGATTATTACAACGGCGTGCAACGACGCTCGGGCCGGAGGGTGGTATCGACTGGGGGCAGGCGGAGACGCTCGCTTTTGCGTCAATGCTTGCCGATGGCGTCCCAATTCGCCTGAGTGGGCAGGATTCTGAGCGAGGTACGTTCAGCCACCGTCACGCGGTACTCCACGACCAGCGTAGCGGTGAGGTCTATATTCCACTCCGGCATCTTGCTCAAGCAAAGGGGACGTTTTCAATCTTCAACAGCCCCTTAACTGAAAGTGCCGTGCTGGGTTTCGAGTATGGTTACAGTGTGCATGCGCCGGATGCCCTGGTGTTGTGGGAGGCACAGTATGGCGACTTTGCGAACGTTGCCCAGCCGATCATCGACCAGTTTATCGCCTCGGCCCGCGCCAAATGGAAGCAGTTGTCATCACTCGTGTTATTACTGCCGCACGGCTACGAGGGGCAAGGCCCGGAGCATTCAAGCGCACGCCTGGAGCGTTACCTGGAGCTTGCGGCCCAGGACAACTGGCGCGTAGCAAACTGCTCTACCGCTGCCCAGTACTTCCACCTGTTGCGCCTGCAGGCGTTTAATCTGAAAACGCATCCCCGGCCCCTGGTTGTCATGACCCCGAAGAGCCTGCTGCGTCACCCGCTTGCTGCCGCCACTCTGCAAGCATTGACGCAAGAGAGCTTCCAGCCCGTCATGGATGACCGCACAGCTCTTGAACATGCAGATGCTGTGAGGCGCGTGGTGCTGTGCACGGGGAAGATAGCTATCGACCTGCTTTCACATGCGAGCCGCGCACAGGCAAATGATGTGGCCATCGTGCGTGTGGAGATGCTTTATCCTTTTCCTGCGGAGGCGCTGAAAAAGACGCTCGCCAACTATGCTGGCGTGCGTGAAGTGGTATGGGTGCAGGAGGAGCCACTGAATATGGGAGCCTGGGGCTACATGGCTCCTCAACTCGCGGATCTCACAGGCACGCGCTTCGAGTTGAATGTCATAGCGCGCCCTGCGCGTTCAAGCCCTGCCACTGGTTTCTCAGACCTTTTCCAGTTTGAGCAGGAACGGATTATTGAGGACGCGCTGCGTTCGCCGGTGACACTGCGCAAGACTTGATGACTACGGAGCGGTCTGTTGGGTGCCGCTCCACTTAAAGGTCACGGTCGCGCCGGCCGGAAGGGTATAGTTGAAGCCCTGGTTACCCCAGAGCACCTGGAAGGTGCGGCTGCTGGAGCCATCGTTATGCGCGACCACTACTTTCGAGCCATCAGGATTCTCGAACGCCACGCCGGCGAGGCTGCCCAGTGTGTTGGAAGCGATATGGTACGCGCCCGGCACGACAAACTTGCTGAACTGGCCCAACTGGTAGTAGTCGTTGCGATAGGTCACATTGCCCGTGGACTGGTCGATAGTGACGACGCCCAGGCAGTCGGCGCAGCCTCCGGTGTGCGGGCCTTTATTGGGATCGAGCGCAATATTCCAGAGTTCGACGGTCCTGGCCATGTTCTGCACCGATTGCATCAGCAGATCGATCGTGGAGATGGGAGCTTCGGACGTGCCAGTTGAGCACTCGGTTTCATAGACTTCCGAAGCCGGGTAAGAATCGTGAACCGTCGTCATCGACGTGGGGCTGCCGGAGTAACAATGCCACGAGATTCCTGCGATATCGCTGCGCGTGGTGGCATCGCCCAGCAAGGTGTAGGCGTAAGCGGTATTGTACCAGCTATAGTCGTAGGGAATAATCTTGGGAGAGAGGCCGGCGCTCGCCAGGGCGGGGCTGAGATTATTTTTGATGAAGTTGTCCTCGTTGCCGGCTGCCCAGGACATGCCGGGATAGGTTGCAGGCGCGTAAAGCGGTTCGTTCTGAGGCGTGATCGCATACATGGGAATGCCTTGCACCTGGTAGGCCTGGATAAATTTGACGAAGTACTGCGCTAATGGCCCATAATCAGAGGAGACCAGTGTGCCGGTCACGCCGTTGTAGACGCCCAGCATGGACCCGTTGGTCTTCATCCAGGCAGGTGGACTCCATGGGTTCGCCATAAATTTGAGATTCAGGTTGAGGGACTGTGCCTGGTGCAGCACAGGGATAATATAGGCCAGGTCGTGGTTGATGGAGAAATTAGTGAGGTTGGGATCGGCCTGGCCAGCGGGCAGGTCATCGTAGGAGTATGGCCCGTTGACCGAAAAATCCGAGGCGCCCATTGGAATGCGCACAAAGCTGATCCCGATGCCCTGCGTGGGACTGAAGAGATTCTGCATCAGCGTGGCTCGCTGGCTGGTACTCATCTTGTTATAGATAAGCCAGGCCGAGGAATCGGTGACTGCGGCTCCAAAACCATCCATTTGTTGCAACTCCTGGTACTCGTTGACGGTGATGGTCGAGGAGTTCCCTGTGTTGGAGCCAAAAGTGAGATGCGCCTGCGGGGTCAACTGGTTGCTGCCATTGCTGGTGGTCAGCCATACCTGTACCGTTGGCCCCGCAGGCTTGGTAGTCGCCTGGAAAACGAGGAACGAGCCGAGGAGCAGGCAACAGAGGAGAGGAAATAAAAGAAAGCGACGGGCGCGTATGTTCACATGAATCTCCTTGCTCGAACCGAGCATAGTGCGTTACAAAAAGCTCAAATCAAGAGACGATCCTATGGTATCCCAAGACGCATTATTTGTCACGCTGGTCAAAGAGGATGGCCAATCTCCCTTCTGAGGAAGACGGGGAGCATCATGGCATTCCGCATGGGAAGTCGGCCTACAGCTTCACTCCTGTCCGGACGATTACAGAGGTCTGGGATTCTTGAGCATGGTATGGAGCGGTGCAGCGACAACCTTTTTTATTCCACGCGCTTCAGCGTTCCTGGTGTGTCTTCAATGAGGTTTGTATCATTTGTGTCATTTGTATCACTTGTATCGCTTGTGTCCGTTGTATCGCTGTGGAAGCTCGTACAGCATCAGGGGAGGTATGCGGGGAACACCGTTCATTGCCGAACTGGTCTCTTGATTCTGCGCCATGTTTTCGATAGGAGTACCTCCTAGAATTAAGAGCATATACCATGATACCGGTTGCACTCATAAGCAAGGCAACAGCAATAATAGGGGTAATAAGCAATACTATAGCAAGCATACGCTGTTGGTTTGGCTGCATCACAATACCCTCTGCTACTGTTAACGTAGATCAGCCCCCTCTATAACCTCTACTAAAACAACCTGTGACAATGTTACCCGTTCCGTACAATCGTCATAACCAGGAGCAAGCAAGGAAACCTTATAGATGTGACAGTTCCAGTCATTGCCGTAGTTTAGTAGCACCTTACCACGCCATACCCTACAAGGACGTGTAGGACTATCCGAAGAGGGTAAACGGTATCGGATGATGGAGCCTTGCTTAATGGCTTCAAGAGTTACTTTGTCAGGGAGAATAGCTAGAATGTCAGGAACGTATACGTACTCATATTCCCCCTCATATCTATACTCAAGTACCTCTACTCGCACCGCTCCCAATGACTCTAAGTGAGTAGCTGCTATCTTCCCGTAACACGTTTTTTGCCCTACACGGTAGCAAATAGTCTTTCCTATTACCAGCTTCCCAATGTCTACCTTTGGGTTAAGGTACTCGTCTAATATGCTCATGTCTTGTTGCTCTCCTTGCTAATATTTTATTGATAATAGATAGTTGATAAAAGAATATTAACATAAACTTCTTAATACCGCAAGAGGTTAGACCCTGCTATATTAGCTAAAAAGCTAGGATTAGTGAGCGATGGCTGTAAGACTGAGGGTAAAGGAAGTAGCAGAGTCAAAAGGCTACAACATGAGTAGCTTATCAAGAGCAAGTGATGTATCGTTTGGTACCATTAAGCGCATGTGGCGAAATCCATACTCAGGAGCCACAATTGATACTCTCTCCAAGATAGCCAAAGCGCTACAAGTTGACATCTCCGACCTAATCGAAAATACCCCCTAAATCCCCTTGACATCTCCCCCCTTTGACAGGTATTTAGCGCCGTACCTGAGCGGCCCGCCCCGGCTGGACGTTCTGACTCCAGATTTCGGCATGCTCTCGCCTATGCCGCCGGAGGCTGGCGACCTCATGACTATTTACGGGACATCGAGGCAAGACGCTGCGACTCGATGAATAGGCGGCGTGGAGTCCTCTCAGAGGAGAAAGTATAGGATCAATGGCAAGCATTTTCTGTCCACTTCCTCCTCTCAAGGCAGGCCTGGAGGCCGTTCCAGCTAGGCCGGAACTGCCTGTGAGCGCGACTGGAAGTAGCGCACGATGAACAGGATGCCAAAGACAATTGCGTAGATGCCAATCAACAAGACGATTGCAAACAGCCCGTAAAAGGGCCGTATGGCAATGAGGATGCCAAAGATGATAGACACAACCCCGGTCAGCCCTAGCAACCACTCGCGCCCAGCGCCCAACGGGACCATGAAGGCCCTCACGATCTCCAGGATACCGGTCACAATCGCCCAGGCCGCTACCAGGAAGACAAAAAAGAGGAGAGTAATCCCTGGCCAGGCGAAGGCGACCACGCCGGCCACGATGCCCAGAATGCCTTCGACGAGCAGCAATGCCCAGCCCTCCTCATGAGAATAGCGCAGGGCGGTAGCCACTGCAATGATTCCACCTACAACGGCAAAGGCACCGAACAGGTACACGAGTACGAAAAGCGCAATCCTCGGCCACACCAGGATCAGAATACCTAACAGGATGGCGATGATGCCACGAAACAGCAACATCCTCCGGTAATCACGAATAGCTAGTTGTTGCATGGTAGTTCTCCTTTTTGTTGGATCTCAACGAAAAAATTATGCTCTGTAGTGCTTGACTGGTTCCCTGCCGCCTTTGCGTCAGGTGGGACCTCGTCCTCACTAGTGCTAGTATGACGAGGAAGCGCCATGAAAACGTTATGAGCATCGTCATGAACGGGAAATGGTTCCGCACGGTGTATAATGAATGAGTATTCCATGCCAGGATCGTGCGGCTAGTGCTCTACTCCGCGTAACATGGCAGGGTCAAGCAAATACTCAAGTTTTTGAAAGGCAGAGAGACATGGCGCTTGAAATTCGTGTCCCGGAATTAGGAGAATCAATCGTTGATGCGGTGATTGCAAACTGGCTCAAGCACGAGGGTGACACGGTAAAGAAGGGTGATACGCTCGTGGAGCTGGAAACCGATAAGGTCAATGTCGAAGTCAGCGCCGAGCAGAGTGGTGTGCTGCAGAAAATTATCAAACGCGAAGGTGACGAGGTGAGCGTGGGCGATGTGCTGGGCACGATTGGCGAGAGTGTAGAGGTGCCCGCGGGCACTCGTGCGGAGAGTCCTGCTGAGCAGGTAAAAACAAATGGTCAAAGTCCATCGACCGGGCAGGAGCAGCCGGTGCCGCTCACAACTGATGGACAAAGGCCGGTCTCTCCGTTAGCGCGACGCATTGCTGCCGATTATAATGTTGACCTGTCCCAGGTAAAGGGTAACAGCCCGCATGGTCGCGTGACCAGGGATGATGTCATCAGTTATATGGAGAAAACTTCTGCGCAGCAGGCTCCTGCTGCGTCAACCGTTACTGTGCCGGAGCCTAGCAGTTCCGCTGCTGTGCCCTCGCCCGCGAAAGAGGTCACGCCCGTGCCAGTAGTACCCAAACCTTCTCTTCAACCGGAGCCGCGAGGTCGTGAGGAGCGCATACGGATGTCGCGCAGGCGGCAGACGATTGCCCAGCGCCTGGTTGAGGCCCAGCACACGGCTGCGATGCTTACGACCTTTAACGAGATCGATATGAGCGCGGTAATGGAGGTTCGCAGCCGGAGGAAGGAATCTTTCAAGGAACGTCACAATGTTTCACTTGGCTTCATGTCGTTTTTCACCAAAGCCGTCATAGGTGCGCTCAAAGCCTTTCCGCGCCTGAATGCCGAGATCCAGGGCAATGAGATGGTCTTGAAATACTATTACGATATAGGTATTGCTGTTGGCGTGGAGGAAGGGCTGGTGGTACCGGTGCTGCGTGATGCTGACCGCAAGTCTTTTGCCGACATCGAGCGTGAGATTGCGGAGCTTGCGAAGCGGGCGCGAGAGAACACGCTCACACTTGCCGATTTACAAGGCGGCACATTCACCATTACCAATGGCGGGGTATATGGCTCGCTGCTCTCTACCCCAATTCTGAACGCTCCGCAGGTCGGCATTCTAGGCATGCACAAGATCGAACAGCGTCCAATCGTCGTCGATGGTCAAATTACCATTCGCCCAATGATGTACGTGGCGCTCTCATATGATCACCGTATCGTGGATGGCCAGGAGGCTGTGCAGTTTCTGGTAAGAGTGAAGGAACTGGTAGAAGACCCGGAGACGCTTCTGTTGGAGGGATGAAAAATCGGCTGGCTTTCTCTCGACAATGGTCGCTGTAACCTGTATAATCAAGTGTGATATAAACACACCCTGATACACTCTCCGAGGAGAGCTTGGCGTCCACATGAGGCTGGTTCTCACAGGGGACCAGGAACGAATTGGGTTTGATTGCCCGAAAAACTACGTATCTTTTTGCCATGGTGCTGGAACTACTTGGCAGGCGAGGAAGTATCCTACCAGTTGGCGGGAACAAGGGAGTCGGCTTACAATGGGGTTGGATAACAACGACGACTTGAATGCTCTGGTTGGCAAATCGCTCGGCCAGTTTCGTATCGTTGAGCGCATTGGCGCAGGCGGTATGGCGATGGTCTTTAAAGCCTATCAGCCAACACTCGATCGCTACGTCGCCGTCAAAGTATTACCCGCCTTTCATGCGCGAGATCCAATATTCGTGAAACGCTTTACGCAAGAGGCGCGCTCTGTTGCAAAGCTTCAACATGCCAACATTGTACAGATCCACGATTTTGGCACGGAAGGTGATATCACCTATATTGTGATGGAGTACGTCGAAGGCGGAACACTCAAAGATCGCCTGAAGCAGCGGGCCTTAACGGTGCCGGAGGCGGTAGATTTTGTGATTCAAGCTGCCGAGGGGCTGGGATGCGCGCATAGTCATGGCATTATTCACCGGGATGTGAAACCTGCGAATATGCTGCTGCGTAAAGATGGACATCTTTTGCTTTCTGACTTTGGTATAGCAAAAATTCTCGAAGGAACCACCAATCTGACGCGAGTTGGCACCGGTATTGGTACGCCGCAATACATGTCACCGGAGCAAGGAACGGGGCAACCTGTAGATCGCCGCAGCGATATCTACTCGCTAGGAATCGTCTTATACCATGCTCTGACCGGCCGTGTTCCTTTCAACGCGGACAGTCCGCTTTCTATCACTGTCAAGCATCTGAATGATCCGCTGCCGCTTGAGTACCTGCGCCTGGTGGGTGTGCCTCAGCCAATTGAGCAGGTATTGCTCAAGATGACTGCAAAAGCTCCTGCAGATCGCTACCAAACGACAGATGCTTTAATTGAGGCGTTAACCATGGCGTTGACGGCTTCGCAACTTACATTGCCGCGCTGGCGCACGGGCTTCCAGCCGGCAGCATCGCCCGTGGATCAGCAACAGGGAGTGTATGCTGGTTCGCGGCAGTTCCCCGATGCTGGCGGATTGGGCCGTGTCTCCCAACCGCTCGCTCCAAGCTCGCAGTCGGTGCTGCCCAATGTGGAACCACCGGTGGTAACGGTGCCATGTTTCCGTTGCGGGGCGGCTAATCGAAGCGATCGTTTGTACTGTACCTCGTGTGGTTACGAATTATCGGATAAGTGGGCTGTCTATGACCATTATAAGGCTTCCAATGGCCATCCTATCTGGGCCAGGCTCACCCTCCAGAATGGGCAGATGGCGGGTCGCTCGTACCTGTTTCACCAGGTCGTGACAACAATTGGCCGCACAAACGGTAACGATCTGATTATCACGGGCCGTACTGTTTCCAGGCGTCATGCGCGACTCTGGTTTGAGGGCGGTCGCTGGTACCTGGGAGATATGAATAGTGCTAATGGCACATTGGTCAATACTGTGCGGCTTCAGGCAAATCAGGCTATGCCTTTGAACGACAATGACGTGATCAATTTTGGCGACGAGGTCGCGCTGTTTAACATCGTGTACTAAAAAGTCCCAGGGGCTCGACTCCTGGGATAGTTATGATTTCATAACCGCACTTGCCTTTTCCCTACCAATTCATAACCAACTATCCATTCCTCCTTCCCGTCCATACACTATGCTCTACACGTATGACCATTACACTATCAAATTCAAAAGGAAAACATCGTCAATGAGTAAAAGAGGAACCAACCTTGGGACGCTCGCCCTGCCCATTGCCAGACAATGGAAGCTCATCATTCTATCAATGTTGATAATAGCGCTCATCCTGGTAGGGGTGTTTACTATACTTCCTCGCTTACAGCCGACCCGCGCAGCAGCCCCTTCGGGTGACTGGCTGACGTACATGAATGGCAACGCTCGCCAGGGCTATAACGCGGCCGAGACTGTTATCAATGCGACATCAGCCCCTCACTTGAAGCAGCATTGGACAGCTCCAGCAGGAGGTAGTATCTTCTCCCAGCCGGTGGTAGCCAATGGTACTATCTACTGGGGATCATTGGATGGGTATGAGCACGCGACGAATCTCAATGGGGTGCAGTTGTGGCAACAGTTTTTAGGTGCAAGGACAACTTGTAGTCCTCTTCCCTCACTTGGAGTGGTGAGTACTGCAACGGTGGCGACAGTCTCTATCAACGGAACGCCCACTTCCGCAGTCTTTGTAGGTGGGGGAGATGACCATGTTTACGCGTTGAATGCCGCGACCGGCGCAGTGATCTGGAGTACTGCATTAGCAGGCCCGACAACGAATACCTTCATCTGGGATTCACCGCTGGTGTACAACAATAGCATCTATATAGGTACCGCGACAACCGGCGAACCAAAATGTAAAGTGGTGCCGGCGGCTCTCTTTAAGTTGGATGCAGCGACCGGAAGTATGCAGAGCATTTTTATTACCACCCCTCCCGGTTGTAACGGTGCTGGCATCTGGACGACACCCGCAGTTGATACGCAGGATGGCTCAATTTACATTACCACAGGCACACAGGGTTCGTTCACCACCTGCAAGGAGCCGTATGCTATCGCCCTGGTCAAGCTCAGTTCCTCGGACCTGACGGTGCTGGATTCCTGGCAAATCCCTGTTTCTCAACGCGGGCCTGATAGCGATTGGGGAGCGACACCCACACTGTTCCAGGCGAATATCGGGGGTGTCTTGCACAATCTGGTAGGGGCGGTAGACAAGAATGGCATCTATTACGCTTTCGACCGGACTTCCCTGAGCAGTGGTCCAATATGGACAGCCACGATCGCTGTAGGAGGGGAGTGCCCACAATGTGGACAGGGCAGCATCTCTTCCAGCGCCTGGAACGGCACTACGCTCTTTGTGGCAGGAGGTAACACGACTATCAATGGCAACAGTTGTAAGGGGAGCTTTCGGGCACTCAATCCGGCTACCGGTGCCTTTAAATATCAACGCTGCCTCGCTGATGGACCGGTAATCGGGGCAATCACGGCAGTTCCCGGTGTGGCAGCCATTGTAGCTGGGCCCAACTTACTCCTGATCTCTACCGTTACGGGGAAAACCCTCTTCACTACTAAGGGATCCGGGTTTGCCTTCTATGGCTCACCATCTATCTCGAACGGTGTGCTCTACATTGGAAGTAAGAATAAAGCCCTGTACGCTTATGGAACCTGAATTGGTTCACTCCTGGTGAAAAGGATGGTAGGAAGCGGCCCGCACTGAACCCGGTGCGGGCCGCTTCTTTTTGAGGTCCTGGTTGGCCTGATTGCAGGTTGGCACTTATAATTACAGAAGAGGTATGCAAGGCAGGCACGTGTCAAGGCATAGAAACGCAGTTGGTAGTCATGCTATAATGATGTAGTCACGTCTTCACCCAGAGAGTCCATACATATCTTAGGAAGGATCACCGAGATGAGTTCCATTAATCCCGTTGTGCAAGTAGCGCAGCAATTGATGCTGGGAGGTGCTGTCAGGCAAAATCACGCGCTTGAGCATGCCACGATAGTACTCCTGAGTAAAAAATATCCTGATATACGCCTGGCCGGCATCTCTTTTGCAGCCGGTTTTTTTGTGTTCGGTGATGTACCAACGGAGGCTGTCCTCCCAGCGGCACAAGAAGCATTGAACTTGTTGCGTACGACTTCTCCCGAGCTGGCAATTCATGAGCGCTGTGGTACTAACCTGGCCGTCACGGCAATGCTGACAGGGCTTTCTGCCATGACAGTCGCCAGGTTGCGCCGGCCCTTTGGTACTGCCAATAACGTGATCCTGGCGACGACGGCTGCCATCATTCTGTCGCGTCCCCTGGGACTCTCGGTGCAGCGGCATGTCACCACGCAAACACCTAATGCATCTATGAAGATCATCGAGGTGAAACCTCTCTCCTTTTTTGGAACCCCGGCTCATTTTGTGAGTACGGATAACCCCGAGGCTTCTGCGTTGTTCTCATAATCAACGCAAAAGAGGTTGTTATGGAGCGCAGTCGTTTTTTAGTAGAGACGAGCTGGTTAGCTGAGCACCTGCATGAGCAACACCTGCGCGTTGTAGATATGCGTGGCTATGTGCGTACCGTGGAGAGCGATGGCGTACAGGAAGCATCGTATGTTGGCGCGCGTGAGGAGTACGAAAAGGCGCACATACCGGGCGCTGTGTATATCGACTGGACAAGCGACATCGTTGATCCTGACGACCCTATCGAGGCTCAGGTAGCTCCCGCCGAGCGTTTTGCAGAGGTGATGGGCCGCCTGGGTATCGGCGATCAACAGCTTGTTGTGGCCTACGATGCACACCCCGCCTCGCAGTTCGCTACGCGCCTGTGGTGGGCGCTCAAATACTACGGTCACGAGCAGGTCGTGGTGTTGAATGGGGGGTTTCCCAAATGGCGGCGTGAAAACCTGCCGCTGACGGATGCCATTCCCGTGTATGCTCCTGCCACCTTCACGCCTGTAGTCCGACCGGAACTACGAGCCACTGCCGAAGACGTGCTAGCCTTACTGGGCCAACAAGATGTTGCGCTGGTCGATGCTCGTGATAAAGGACAGTACACGGGTGCAATTGTGCGTAAACCCGGTCGCTCGGGCCATATTCCAGGCGCTCTGAATATCCCACGCGAAGAGCTCATTGATGCAGCGACGGGTACATTTCGTGGCAATGAAGAGCTTGCCCAGGTTTTCTCAGCCGCACATGTCTCACCACAGCAGCATGTTGTCGCTTACTGCAATGGTGGTGTTGCCGCCACGACTGTGCTCTTTAGCCTGGCAATGCTTGGCTATCCCTCGTTGACAAATTATGATGGTTCCTGGAATGAGTGGGGTAAACGCCAGGATTTGCCAACTGAACTCTGACGGTATTAGGAAGGCTCGCTGGAATTCCCAAATGCAAGATGAACTGAAAGACCTGCTTGATCTCAACGAGGTCATGCGGGCTTTTGGCGTAGATGAATGGCACGATCTTGGCCAGGTTGAGTCTGCGCATGGTGGATCGCCGAGTATACTGGTTGAAATACAAGGGCAACGCTACATCCTCAAAGAACGACCCGAAAGACCTGCGGGTGAGAGCGCCGGCAATACAAACCACGGCTATGCCTTCCAACGCTATTTGCGAGAAGCCGGTATTCCTATCCCGCCGCTGTGGTTAACACCGCAGGGAGAGCCTCTAGTGACGCTTGACGAGGATGCGTTCGAGCTACAGCAGTGGGTAGATGGCGCAATATACAATTCTGCGGACCCGCGTAATCTTAAGTGGGTGTCCTCTGCTGGTGCGATGCTGGCTCGATTGCACCAGGCTTCGCGCGGTTATGCAGGGCCTGTATATCGCTGGCCGCCTGAGGCACAGGCCGGGGGGCTGGTGCAGGGTTGGCTGAACTTTGCGCGAGGCAAGGCAGAACAAAGTGAAGTATATGCTGTTACTGCTGCGCTTTCAAACCTGGTCGATCAGTGGGAAGCCGTGCTGCCTGCCGCGATGATGTCCATTGGCTCCGTTCGTGGCCTGCCCGAGTTTCATATTCATGGCGACTATCACGCGCTAAACTTGCGTTTTAACTCCCAGGGTGTCAGCGCGGTATTGGGGTTGGATGCATCTCGCTGGGAGAAGCGCGTCATCGAACTTGCCTACGGCCTCTTCTATTTCAGTGCTCTCGAGTGGCAGGCTGACAATACCTTGACGCGCCCGCTCGTGAAACGCGGCTTAGAACCTGAACGCGCTGGTCGCTTCCTGGGAGCGTATGGGGCGATTTACCCTCCTGTTGCCGGTGAGGCGCAACTACTGGCGGATGCTTTAACGCTGGTTGCGCCGATCATCACCGTAAATGGCCCGCTGGAAGATATTTTCTTCACGCAGGGGGAGATCGAGGAAGCTTTGATTGACGATGTGCTGGAGCGCATGGCCTGGGCTGCTTCTCTTCCCTCCTGGCTGGGTCGTGTGCGACGTTCGTTCGCCGACATGTGGCGGTGATGCTTTTTACCTTGTTAATCAGGATATCGGAACATTCACCAAGGGCCGATAATGCGGTTTAACAAATTCATCGGGATAGCGGAACAGCCGACAAAGGCCGATAAATCGGCGGTGTGCACGATAAATCGGCACCTACTGGTGGCCGGATGAATTTGTTACTCTACATAATCAAGGCATTCCGGCATTTTTGTGCCCTTTTCTTCTATTGGTGCGTGATCTCACGGCAACTGTGAACAGCGTGTGGAGCACTCTGCTCAGGCAGTTTCATTCTCATACCGAGCGCGATGAGGTATGTGCCGAGGTTTCCAATAAGGCGCCGCGTTACGCTGTGACGAGTCGTGTGCAGACTTGCCAGTAGATGACCTTGTTCTATCTCGCGTTGTCGCTCCTGAACGCGCTCAGCTATGAGCTTCTCAAGGATATAGATGTTTGGAATCATCGCATGGCTCCTTCTGTGTATTGATGAGGGCGTGTCTGAGAAGTCAATTTGAAACTGTCTCGTGGATATGCGACCTGGCATTGGATGTGCTTTTCAGACACGCTCTGGTATCCTATCGCTTAAACACTGAAATATCTTGCATCATTTTTTGAGAAAAAAATTGCGCAAGGTAATCGGCTTTGATGTGATAGGATAGTAGAAAGGAGAAGACCCGGCATTACTATGCGAGATACAGTTTCAATGAAGGCAGGTCATGATCCTGTGATACAAGAGAGAGCTGCCCGGTTCGCGGCTGCGTTCTCAGACGATAGAGAGGGTTTGCTGATGGCTGCTCGCCCGCGTCTGCGCCGCCTTGCACAGTTGCGGGGAGTTGCCCCTGATGCTATCGATGATGTGGTTCAAGAGACATTGCTGGAAGCCTGGAAACACCTGGACCGCCTCCAATCGCTTGAAGGCTTTCACGCCTGGGTCGATGAAATTTGCCGTAACGTCTGCCGCCGCTATGCCCGAAAAATGCAGACAGACCTGCTGCGGTATGTTCCCTTACTCAATCCATACCATCTCGATGATGACGAGCATGGTGAGGTCGAAGCAACGGGTATCCTCGATTCACGCTCTCTCGACCCCGTCGAAGCGCTGGACCGTCAAGATCTGACGGTGCTCCTTAACCGGGCGCTTGGCGCCCTGCCCGGCACCGCACGTGAGGTGGTAGAATTATGTTACCTTTTTGAGCTTCCTCAGCGTGAGGCGGCCATGCGCCTGGGGCTCACCATCAGCGCTTTGGAAGCACGCTTGCATCGTGCTCGCCTGCAACTGCGACAGATCCTCGGCGGCCCTTTACGCGCTGATGCAGAGTCTCTTGGGCTGGCTCTCGATCAAGAGCTAGCCGCTGGATGGAGAGAGACACGCCTCTGGTGTAACGTCTGCGGCCAGCGCAGGCTCCAGGGAATCTTTCTGCCTCAACCGGGGGGGAGCGTGAACCTGCACCTGCGCTGCCCTGATTGCGCACAGCTTTATGGCCTCGAGCTGCACAGCAAGGGCCTGGTCCAGTTAGACGGAGTACGGTCGTTCCGGCCAGCATGGAAGCGCACCATGCAAGGGGTGACGCAACTACTGATGCAGGCTCTTGCACGAGGTTGGTATCCCTGCCCTTACTGCGGAACGCCTGCGTCTATACAGTTGGTTGACAAGGATGAGGTTCCCAATCTGGATCCAGGGGTGCGAGCAGTTCCGTATCAGTTCTGGGTAAGATTGTATTGTTCCCGCTGTGGAGAAGAAGCGTGTTCACCTGGCCCTATGATGTCAGCCGACGAACTGGTGTACTGGTCGCATCCTCTGACCCGGCAGTTCATCATGCAGCATCCACGTTGCCTCAATGAGCCAGATAGGCTGGTAGAATATGCAGGGCAGCCGGCCATTCGCTTCCAGTTAGCTGATATGAGCAGTGCAGAGCGCTTGACCGTACTGGCAGATCGCAATACATTGCGTGTCCTCGAGATATTCTCGCAGTAGGTTTGTCTGCGATGCAGGTTTTTTCCCCGCTTTCGTATCCTTCCTTAAATTCCCTTACAGGTCACGCTCTACCAAAGGATGGCGAGTTTGACAAGAACGCCAGCTTATCCGCATGTTTGCAGATCAAACTAGATCATCGTGTGCTCAACATATAGACTGAATCTCCTTGAATGTATACACAGCCGTTTACATTTGATATACTCAGATACAGCAGGTTCCTTTTTTCAGTCGAGGATGTATTTCACCACAAAAAGAGGTAGCGCAATGGGAGCAAAGTTTCGCTCATGGTGGCAGAAAGTACGTAAACCTCAGGAAATTGCTCCAATCGCAGCATTGCTTATGGGACTGGTCACAGTAATTTTCTTAGTTATCGCAGGATACAGATTTCATTGGGATTGGTTACAACTACTGGTTATTCCATTCGTGCTTGCCGTAGGCAGCTACCTCTTCATTTACACAGCCAGCAGAAATGGGCAAAAAGCCATGCAGCTTCGCAATCAAACAGAACGCGATATTGCGTTGGACAACCAACATGAAACGGCCTTACAAGACTACATCGACAAACTATCGGAACTCCTCCTTCATGAGAAGTTGCGCGAATCAGCACCAGAAGATGAGGTACGTAAAATAGCCCGTGTACGAACGCTCACTGTGCTCCCGCGCCTGGACAAAGAGCGTAAAAGGAGCGTGCTCCAATTCCTGCATGAGTCCGGTCTTATAGACAAAGACAAGAGGATTATCGATTTGCGTGGAGCCGACCTGAGTGGAGCCAACCTGATTGCAGCTTACCTGAATGAAGCCGATCTGAGTAGAGCCATTCTGAGTGAAGCCGACCTGAGTGGAGCTTACCTGGATGAAGCCAATCTGGGTGGAGCTTACCTGCGTGGAGCCATTCTGCGTGGAGCCATTCTGCGTGGAGCGAACCTGAGTGGAGCGAACCTGCATGAGGCCAACCTGGACGAAGCCTACCTGGGTGAAGCCAACCTGGGTGAAACTGACCTGAGCGGAGCTATTCTGAGTGGGGCCAACCTGCATGGAGCTGGCCTGGGTGGAGCGAATCTGGGCAAAGCGAACCTGAGTGGAGCGAACCTGAGTGGATTCAACCTGGGCGGAGCGAACCTGGGTGGAGCGAACCTGGGTGGAGCGAACCTGAGTAGAGCCGACCTGCATGGGGCCGACCTGCATGGGGCTGATCTATTTGGAGCCGACCTGCATGGAGCCGATCTGAGTGGAGCCGACCTATTTGGAGCCGATCTGCATAAAGCGAACCTAGTTGGAGCCGGTCTGCATGGAGCGAACCTGGTTGTAGCGGACCTGAGTGGAGCCGATCTGAATGGAGCCGATCTGAATGGAGCCGACCTGAGTGAAGCCGATCTGAATGCAGCCGATCTGAATGAGGCCTACCTGAACGGGGCCACAATCACTCCCGAACAACTCGATAAAGCCAAGTCACTCACAGGCGCGGTCATGCCCGATGGGTTAAAACATCCCTAGTCCAGCTCCTTGTTGCCGTCTCGCTTTTGTCTTCGTAGGACAAGCATACCGGCACATCACCAGAGGCGTTATGCGCCCCAGGTCATGGGCAGCTCCTTTGCGCCGAAGACGATAAAGCTCTTGACCAGTTCCAGCGGCACATCAGCCACCTGCCAGCGCCCGGGCAGGCGGTCGAGCATGGCATTGAGCGCGACTTTCGCCTCCAGGCGCGCCAGGGGGGCGCCCAGGCAGAAATGGATACCACGCCCGAAGGCGACGTGACGATTGGGCTCGCGCTCAATGTCGAAGCGATCGGCATCGGGGAACTCTGCCTCGTCACGATTCGCCGAGCCGATCCAGGCCACGAGAAACTGATTTGGCCCGATGCGCTGGTCGCCGATCATCGTCTCGGTTGTCGTCATACGCGGCATAGCCTTCACCGGCGAGTAATAGCGCAGGGTCTCCTCGATGGCCCCCGGCACCAGCTCGCGATTACTGCGCAAGCGCTCCACCACGTCGGGATGTTCGTCGAAGCAGAGAATCATGTTGCCGAGCAGATTGGTCGTCGTCTCGTTGCCCGCAACCAGCAACAGGCCGCAGAAGCCGAGTAGTTCCACGTTGCTCAAGCGCTGCCCATCGACTGAAGCCGCCAGCAGCGCGCTGACCAGGTCGTTCTGCGGATGCTGGCGGCGCTCCTCAAGCACCTGCGTGAAGTAGCCATACATGCCCTGGATCTCCTGGAAGAGCGCCTTGCGCTCCTCTTCCGACAAGCCCTCTTCGCCGGCAACGATAGCATCCGACCAGCGTTTGAAATCCTCACGCAGCTCGGCAGGGATGCCCAGCAGTTCGGCGATAACGGTAACGGGTAGGGGATAGGCCAGGTCGCGCACTACATCCATTTCACCCTCGGCGGCGACGTGGTCCAGCAGTTCGTGGGTGATGGCGGTGATGCGCGGCTCCAGTTGCGCCACCATGCGCGGTGTGAAGGCCAGCGTGACCAGGTTGCGGAGCTGGCGATGGCGTGGCGGGTCCATCTGCAGGATGCTGGATCCAATCGGGTCGCCCTCGCCCTGGGAGCCCTCAGCTTGTGCCATCCGGTGGCCGTCGGACGAGAAGGTCGCATACTCCGAGAGCACACGCGCCACGTCGGCGTAGCGAAAGACCTGCCAGCCGCCCCAGTCCGGGTGCTGGAAGACGGGCTGCGTGGCACGCATCGTGCGATACCACTCGAAAGGTGCGTGGAGTGGTTCTTTGTAGCTTTGTGTTTGCATAGATTCTATCTTTCTCGCGTTCACGGGTTGATTGCTCTGTTTTCCTTCTCTACGATTCAAAGGACGAAGGGTTACACGTATCTGACCCGTAATTGCTTCCTGATTCCTAGCTGAACACAATGACGAAGCCCATGACGCTTTCATGACGCTTCCTCCTTATAGTAGTACTAGCAAGGACGAGGTGCATCACCTGAGTTGGGCCCGCATGCAAGGTGGGCCTTTGCGTGAGGAAATGCCCTCGGAAAGCAATGAGCAAGTGCGGGATAGCTCTACAAGTAGAGAAACAACAAAGAAGAGAGGTGTGTATGAGCAGCAAGGAAAAGCAACCGGGTGTTGGAACACGGCGACCTCCGGTCCCCCTGGCGATGGCAAGCGGACCTCAAGAGTATACTCCGGGACAGCAAGAGGCGCCTGTTGTGCTGACCAGTCTGGCCGAGATGATCCACTGGGCGCAGAACTGGAGCCGGTCTCGCTCCATCTGGCCTTTTAGCTACGGGTTGGCCTGTTGTGCGATTGAAATGATAGCAGCAGCCTCGGCGCCTCAGTATGACCTGTCCAGGTTTGGCTCGGAAGTCTTCCGCTCCAGTCCGCGTCAAGCAGATCTCATGATCGTCGCCGGAACGGTGTCCATCAAGATGGGGCCGCGCCTTCGCTTGCTCTGGGAGCAGATGCCTGAGCCAAAGTGGGTCATTAGCATGGGGCAATGTGCGAATTCTGGCGGCGAGTTCTATGACAGCTACTACACGGTCCAGGGCGTCGATACCATCGTTCCCGTCGATGTCTATGTGCCAGGGTGTCCTCCTCGCCCGGAAGCCTTGATCGAAGGTATCCTGAAGCTCCGCGAGAAAATCGAGAAACAAGGACTCAAGATACGCGGAGAAATGCTCTCATGCAGCCCTCTCCTCTAGTGAGGATATATCCCGCCATCGACCAAGAGCGTCTGGTTGGTCATGTAGGAGTTGCCCACGAGCATCATGATGGTTTCAACAACATCCTCCGGCTTGCCGAGCCTGCCAACAGGGATGCGCGACACCAGTTCTTGCTCGGCACCTGGCCCGCCCGGGAGCATGCCCGTATCAGCAATCAAGGCGGGGGCCACGGCGTTGACCGTCACGCCGTGAGGAGCGAGCGACGCTGCCAGGGAATGCATCAGTCCGAGTAAGCCCGCTTTCGAGGCTGCATAATGTGGCCCGACGATCCCACCGGTGAACGCCGCGACCGAGGAGACGAAGATCACCCGTCCCCAGTGGCGATCACGCATACCCGGAGTGATCCGCTGCGCCAACAAAAAGGCGGCGCGCAGGTTGACGTGCATGGTCTCGTCCCACTCCTGCAGGCTGATCTCTTCCAGGCGCTTGCGGGTCCCCGCGCCAGCGTTACTGATCAAAATATCGACAGGGCCGAGCTCGGCCTCCGTCGCATCAACCAGGGCCAGCACCTCGGCTGGCTGACGCATGTCCCCGCGCAGTGGAACAGCGCGCCGCCCCATCTGGCGTATGTGTTCTGCGAGTACCTGCGCTGCCTGTTCCTTGTGTCCATATCCAAGCGAGAGATCGGCTCCCGCTTCGGCCAGGCGCAGAGCAGTTGCGTACCCGATCCCGCTGCTAGCTCCGGTGACCAGGGCGATCCGTCCGCGAAGATCCATGAAGAGCTCCTTTCTCTTCTCAACATGCCGCTACTCTTATTATCGGCGGGAGCATCTCCGCTTTGCAAACTGAAGGAATGGCTGACGCGCGGAGCATATGAACGCAACTCGCCATATCGATGCAAGGCAGCCACCTCCCCGTGCCTTGACGAATTAGATTGACTTTCTCCCTCTGATACTCCTATAGTTCTTGTGACAGTCATTGCATTTATGGAAATTCTCAACAATAGTGAAATTTGGTTTCCTGGCTAGTCTTTCGAGAAGGCTTGTTACGCCCTTCGTGCGGGAGATCGGAGTAGGGAACGCACGAGAACAGGAAGGAAGAACAGATGATAGAACCTGCTGCACCATCAGGTCCCATCCATGTGGTGGTTGATCTCAACCGGTGCCAGGCCTATGCCCAGTGTTGTTTTTTCGCCCCCAGCGTCTTCAAGCTGCATGGGGAGGAAGCGCTCTGGTACGATCCAGCCCCAGACGCCTCGCAGCGTGAGCACGTGTTGCGCGCGGCAGCGGTCTGTCCCGTGCAGGCCATCATCGTCCAATGGTCAGAGGCAGCCAACCGCAGACCAGCGGAGGAGCCGCATGCATAGCAATGGAACCGGGGCAGTTTTCAAAGACAGCGGGCGCATCGTGATTGTGGGCGCTTCGCTCGCCGGACTCAGCGCGGCGGAAACCCTGCACGCCGAGGGCTTTCGCGGACCCCTGACCCTCATTGGCGATGAACCCTCTCTGCCCTATGATCGCCCTCCGCTCTCCAAGTCCGTGCTGACGGGCTGGGTTCCGGCAGAGCATACCATGCTGCCTCAGCGCGAGACCCTGGCCGATGTCGAGTGGCGGCTGGGCGTGGCGGCGGTGGGTCTGGATCTGCCTGCCAAACAGGTCCGCCTGGCCGATGGGCACACCGTCGCGTTCGACCGCCTCCTCATCGCCACCGGCACGCGGGCGCGCCCCTGGCCCAACCAGGCTGAGGCGGAGCTGGAGGGCGTCTTCACCGTGCATGGACGCGATGATGCGAAGCTCCTGCAGCAGCGCCTGGCCGCCAAACCGCGC
>Ga0209701_10000162_pt1 | contig 33653 bp, 28 predicted proteins | sample CZO8metaG_4_FD_188356 | JGI IMG/M metagenome (GOLD analysis project Ga0209701, IMG submission 188356) | Vadose zone soil microbial communities from the Eel River Critical Zone Observatory, Northern California, USA - CZOApr15con2H3.8 metaG... | ecosystem: Environmental > Terrestrial > Soil >... | reverse complement strand
CATTGAAAGGTTCGCCGTCGCCGTGGCCGTCGGCTACGTGGGTGTGACAGTCGATCAATCCCGGGAGGACGGTTTTCGCGGAGAGGTCGATGACATTGGCACCCGTGGGAACCGTCAGGCCTTTGCCTACGGCTTGAATCCTGTTGCCTTGGATCAGGACGATCTGGTCGGTTAGGACGGTGCCCGCGTCGGGATCAATGAGGCGTCCGGCGCGGACGGCGGTGATTTGGGCGACCGATGTACAAGCGCACAGAAGCAACGCAACAATTGCGCGTTTCATTTTTGTCTCCGATGCGAGAAACGGAGGGCCAATGCCCTCCGCTCCGGAAGTGATCTCTACGGTGCTGACTATGCCCTCAGGGGCTAAAGCCCAGTCCTTGAAGGAGGCTGAGCGGCACGGCTGAAGAGGCTGCGGAAAAACTAATCGGTCACGCGAAGAGCTCACCTCGGGCGCTAAAGCGCGAGTCAATGTAAGCGAGTTACGGCACGGCTGAAGCCGTGCCCTCCCGAAACAGAGCACGCAACGGAGTTTTTCCGCAGGCTCTGAAGCCGTGCCCTCCCCAAGAGCTGTTTGCAAAACAAATTCTAGGCTGCGGCGGTCTTGCCCAGACCGCTGCGCAAGTCCGCCGCTAGCAAACGATGAAAGAGCTGCTCGCCAGCTTCGCGTCGGACTGACAGACGTCCGGCGCGGTAGGCGCGTGACTTCAATCCGCGCTGTACGGCTTCGCAGATGCCGAGGTCTTCGTCCTGGACGCGATTGCCGACTGCGACGCTCTGTTCGTTGTAGGCTCGTGCCGCTTCACTGACGTCGCCGAAGTAGAAATCGAAAATCACGCGGCAATGATCAACATCGACCGGGATTACGAGGTTCGTGTCCAGGTATCCTTCGTAGCAGTTGAACATGAAGTTGGGATACTGCCAGAAATACCAGGCTCGGTCGCCTCTGCGAGTCGTGCCGGTCGCGGCATCTTCTGCCGACCTCACCATCGGGCTTGACTGCAGGCAGTAGCGGTCTTCGTTTTCTATCGTGTATTGCTTGTAATCGAGGACAGAGTTCAGGCTTTTGTGCAGATGCGGCACGTGATAGCCGCCGTCGAGGTAGTTATCGACAAAGACCTTCCAGTTACAGTGGATGTTGTAGGTTTGGGTCGCGAAATAGTGCAGCTTGGTCAGTCCGAGCGGGGCGGTTCGCTTCACTAGGCCGCCGAGAAACGCCGGCAACGAACCGGCATGCGAATCGAGATTGACGAAGACCAGCGTCTCCCAGGTATCCACTTTCACGGGGACGAGGCCATTGTCCTTGCGTTCGAAATTCTTTACGCCGTCGAATTCGGGCATGCCTTTGAGCGAACCGTCGAGACCGTAGTTCCATCCGTGATACGGACAATGCAGGATCGATGCCTGTCCACAGGGCTCGGTCACGACGGCCGCTGCGTGATGGCGGCACACGTTGTAAAAGGCTCGCAGAATGTCGTCGTTTCCGCGCACCGCTACCATCGGCTCGCCGGCCACAGTCGCGGTCACAAACTGGCCGGGCTTTTCGACTTGGTCTACGCGTCCGATCACCTGCCACGTCTTGCTGAAAACAGTATGCCGCTCCAGTTCCGCAATGCGGGGGTCCACATACCAGGGCGCGGGAATGGTATAGGCATCGGATAGTGCGGCTTGGTCGTTATAGCCGGCAAGAATCTGTTCGACGGTTATCTCCGTGATCATGCTTTCTTCCCTGTGAGTTGAATCTTTTCGGAGCCGATGGCCCGCCGCAGCAGTTCTGTAAACTGTTCGATGCGTGCTTCCTTTTTTTCCGGAATTGAGCCCTGCTTGCGGAACAGGCCGGGATCGAGTTCTTCGGTGAGGAGCGCGTCCTGGAAGCGATCCATTGTCCACTCCAGGATCGAGCCGATCATGTCGACATCGAGATCCTGACGCAGGTCGTTGCGGCTCACGCCGTAGCGCACGAAATCGCGCCATCCGTAGGGGTCTTCGGCCACCAGGAAGCGGTTGATTTCGCGGCGCAACGCCAGGTCCGTACCGTAATTGCCGACGAGATAGATCCGGTACGACGCCCAGTTGTCGCGCACCATGCGCTCGGTGCGACCCAGCCAGTAGCGCAGCATTTCAAAAAATCCCTGTTTCTGCACTTCGAGCGGAGCCTCCATGTATTTCGGGAACGAGCGCACGGCCTTTTTGTAGGCTTCGAAAAACAGGCCATCTTTGCTCTTGAAATGCTGGAAGACCGATCCTTTGGCAATGTTCAATTCGGCGGCGATGTCCTCGACGCGCGCGGCGCTGTAACCGTGCTCGGCGAAATGGCGAATGGCCACATCGACGATCCGGGTCCGTTTGGCTTCGGAACGCGGACGCGGCTTCCCGTCTATCCGCAACTGAGCCGGCTTGGCTAGACTGCTGGCAATACTATTCATGCTTGACCCCAGGTCAACAGGCAAGATACAGGGCACGGAACCATTTTTCAATCGCTTTTTGCAGTGGGTTCCGCTAGTTTCGCTTACCGGAGTCGAGACCGCTCTTGACCAATGGTCATTCGCGATGGCGAGCACTTCCAACCACATCTACGACGCGGTTGTCGTCGGCGCGGGACACAATGGTCTCACCGCCGCGTGCTATCTGGCTGGCGCGGGGCTTTCTACTCTCGTGCGATCGTGTATCCTAACGCGCTGCGCGAACTGCACATCGAATTTCGCGAGGCGGGAGCTGAGGTCTTGCAGGCTCTTACTTTCTACGCCAGCCGCGACAAGCTCGCGACCGTCAGGCTTGAAGATCGTGTCGAAGACATCAACCGCTCTGCGGTGCGCGTCGCGAAGGAAGTTGCGGGCGATCAATGCCTCGTGGCCAGGCAACCTCAGTCTTACGTGGATGTATGAGCATGGCAGCGCGTCGGCGGCCGATCGCGTGCGAGAGACGTTCGACGAACAACTCAAGATCCAGGGCTCTTGTTGCGGCTCGGTGGCTCAGCATGTGCGGGAGATGGCGCGGGCGCTGGGCCAGCTGGCGGCGGAATCGCGTATCTGGAAGAAGGGCGGAGCGAAGCCGATGTCGGCGTATGAGTATTATGATCACGATCAGATGACGACGAAATAGCGGGATTTGAGGGTCGTCGCCGATTTGAGAAGCCGCCCTCAGGGGCTAAAGCCCAAATCTTGCGCGGGTTGTGCGGCACGGCTAAAAGCCGTGCCCTCCCGTCATAGGGCATAATCATGGACGCAATCGATCATTCTTCCGAGCATCTCGGATTAGGATTGCGCAGAAGTCAGGAGGAACTGCTTCGCATGAAACAGGTCCGGACATTTCTAGTCGCCGTCACTGCGCTATGCATTTTCGGAACTCCCATACATGTGCGGGCGGCGGACAAGAAGACTGACCGCCAGGTTGCCGTTACGATTGACGACCTACCCGCTGCTTCCAACTTACTGCCCGCACCGGCTATCACCGAGATGACGGCGAAGTTGCTGACCACGCTCCGCGACCAGAAGATTCCGGCGGTTGGGTTCGTCAATGAAAAGAAGCTCTACAAATTTGGAGAGGTCGATGAGAGGATCAACGCTCTCAAGATGTGGCTCGACTACGGATTTGAACTGGGCAATCACACTTACAGTCATACTTCTCTGAATCGCGCGGGGCTCAAGGCGTGGGAGGACGATGTTATCCAGGGCGAGAGCGTGACCAGTCTGTTACTCGCTGAACACAAGATGAAGATGCGCTATTTCCGGCATCCGTACCTTGACACCGGCCGCGATCTCGAAACCCGGCGCGAGGCGGAAGCGTTTCTTGTCGCGAGGGGTTATCGGATCGCTCCCATCACGCTGGATGCATGGGACTGGGCGTATGCCGGCGTCTACGAAGACGCCAAGAAGCGAGGCGACACGGCGGCGCAGGACGAACTCGCGAAAAGCTATCTCGCGCACAGCGACGCAGAGTTTGCTTATGCGGAGCAGCTCTCAAAACAAATTGTGGGCTACGAGCCGAAGCAGATTATCCTGCTGCACGCTAATCAGTTGGAGGCCGATCACATCGGAGAGTTGCTCGACCTCTTCCGCAAGCGAGGATATCGTTTCATCACACTGGAAGACGCACTCGGCGATCCGGCTTATAGCCTGCCTGACACGTATGTGGGAGAAGAAGGGACTGGATGGCTTGAGCACTGGGCCATCAGTCAGGGAAAGATTCCTCAGGGAGCGCCGGTGTTTCCGCAAGCGGTGATTGAGAAGTGGAAAGCGCTGGCGCCGACACAGCCGTAGTAGAAAAGCCCAGTTCTCAGTTCTCAGTTCTCGGTTCTCAGTTCTCAGTGAAACCGGTTCGTTTCACTCTTACTGAACTGGGAACTGAGAACTAATTTGCCAACCTTACTGTCCGGGCTTTGGGGAGACCTGTAACTCTTTCGCGCGGCTAATGAGTTTCTTCAGCTTGCCCTCGACCGATGCGTCGCCGATACGCTCATCTTGCAGGACGCCATCCGCATCGATTGTGAAGGTGTGGGGAATTGCCTGTACACCAAACATTCTTGATATTGGTCCGGTAAACCCGCCGTCGCGACACTGGAGCCAGGTCATCTCGTTTTTTGCGATGAAGTCCTTCCACTTCTGCTCGTCTTCGTCCAGGCTCACGCTCATTACAACGAGAGGCTGGCCCTGAAACTTCTTCGCGATCTCCCGCATGTGCGGCAGGGCCTCGCGGCACGGTGCGCACCAGGTGGCCCAGAAATCGAGCAGCACGACCTTACCAGTCAGATCGTCCAGTGCAACGCGTTGGCCATCCGTTGTCGTGACTGCAAACGGTGGTGCCATTCGGGCGCGGGCCAGTTCGGGCTGGCTGATAAATCGCAGTGCGCGCTGGCGATTGGGATCAGTCTCGGGCCTCATCTTCACGAACTGCTCAAAGCGGGCTTTGGCGGCATCATCCTGCTTTAGGTGTGCCAGTGCTTGTCCATCGTCGTAGATTGCGTCGGGAAAGTTCGCGTACGCACCCAGTGCCTTGGTCATTTCCTCGTGCGCACGGTTGAAAAGCTCATCCTTGTGCTTGTCGCGCGCCTGAGCAAGCAAGACCGCCCCCAGCTGAAAGTGTGCGAGCGCTACATTTTTCGGGTCCCGAGCCGCGGCTACAAGCTCGTCCGCCGCAGTTTCGGCTGTCTTCCAGTCTTGGAGCTCAATCCCGTACTTGATCATTTTCTTCTGGCAAGCTAAACAGTGACCGCCATCTTGTTTGTCTGCCTTCTTAAAACCCTCGAGCGCCCAGTGCGCGTCATGCTTCCGCTCCAGCTCGGACGCCTCCTTAAAGGTCTTTTGCGCTTTCTCGTTTGTCGGACCCTCCCCCTGCTCCTGTCCTAACAATAAGGTAAGGCAGCAGCACCAGAACACCGATGCGAGTACGATGCCGCGCAAGGACATATCAAACTCCCACATAACAATCTGCGCACGACGCTATCATGATTTCATCAGTCTGGCGATGATTTTTGTAACTGACCATCGCGCTTACCCTGAAGCAAGTGAGCTATTTGTTCGCATCACACAGGCGGGACTTCCGCTCACGAGCTCCCAATCCAAATCCCAGTGATAAACACTAGCACTCCGCCGACAACGACCTGAAACGCGGCCGAGAGCAGTGGCGTATCCATGTAACGATTTCGAATCCAGGCGATTGATGCCAACTCAATTGCTACGATAATCACGGCAGCGATGAACGCAGCGTGGAAATCTTTGAGCAAAAACGGCAGGGTATGGCCGATGCCGCCGGCGGCGGTCATTAGGCCGGTGACGGCGCCGCGCAGGAGCGGGCGGCCACGGCCGGTGAGCGAGCCGTCATCCGACAAAGCCTCGGCGAAGGCCATCGAGATGCCCGCTCCGATCGATGCTGCGAGTCCTACGACAAATGCGTCGTGGCTACTCTTTGTTGCGAAGGCGGCCGCGAAAACCGGGGCCAAGGTCGAGACTGAGCCGTCCATCAGGCCGGCGAGTCCTGGTTGAACGATCTGTAGCACGAACAGGCGGCGTTGCGCTTCGTCTTCCGATTTCCCAGCGTCGGCCTTGATGTTTTCCTGGAGCGCCTCCGCCTGCACCTGGTGTTTGCGCTCGATCTCGGCTAAATCCCCTAGCAGCTTGCGAATGCCCGCGTCGGTTACCTGGTTGATGGCGCGCTCGTAGAACCGGGTCGTTTCCAGTTCCATGATCTCGGCTTGCTTGCGGACTTCTGAAATTTTCAGCGGACGCGTCAGCCAAAATGGGCGGCGTTGTATGAATCCTTTGATGTCCTGTCTGCGGACCAGAGGAATGTGTTCGCCGAAGCGGGCGCGATAAGTGTCGATCAGGCTGGCGCGGTGCTGCGATTCTTCCTCGCGCATGTTTTCAAAAAGCTTAGCGGTCGCGGGGTATGTTTCGCGTAGACCTTCGGCGAAGTCGGCGTAGACGCGACCGTCTTCTTCCTCCAGCGCGATTGCCAGCGCCAGGATTTCGCGTTCGGACAGTTCTTTGAATTTGCGCGCCATCAATGGCTCCTCGCATGCCTGAACTGGACAAGCCTCGCCCCATCCCTTAGGGGGCTGAAGCCCGCGTCTCTAATGGCCTTCAACGGCACGGCTGAAGCCGTGCCCTCCCGCTCCCAATATTGAGGCCAACGAAGGATATCAAAAAGCTATCGCTGAGCGGGTCCTGCGTTTGGATGTGACTTCAATCCCGGCGGCGTGGTAGATTTACTTGGTAGCGAAGAAGCGAACATGCTTCCTGCCCTTCCAAACCGGTTCGATCGGTTCCGTCAGGCTCTCTGCGCCTGTTGTTGCTGTTGTTGTAGCTAAGGCTTCCCTGGCTACATCCAATTCTTATTGCAATCCTTAAGCCTCAGAATTTAGCGGAGCATTCATGAAGATCGCCAATGACGTGACTGAATTGATCGGCAAAACTCCACTGGTGCGGTTGAACCGGGTTACGGAAGGCGCGAAAGCTACGGTCGCGGCCAAGCTTGAGAGCTTTAATCCATGCTCGAGCGTGAAAGACCGCATCGGCGTGAGCATGATCAACGAAGCCGAGCGCCGGGGAAAAATCCAGCCGGGCCAGACTGTTCTGATCGAGCCTACCAGCGGCAACACCGGCATCGGGCTTGCGTTTGTGGCGGCCGTGCGTGGCTACCGGCTGATCCTTACCATGCCGGAGACTATGAGCCTGGAGCGGAGAGTGTTGCTGCGCGCTTTCGGAGCCGAGATTATCCTAACGCCTGGGCCAAAAGGAATGCCGGGAGCGGTCGCCCAGGCCGAGCAGATATTGGCTGAAACACCGGGCGGCTATATTCTGCAGCAGTTCTCGAATCCAGCTAATCCGAAAATTCATCGCGAGACCACTGGGCCGGAAATCTGGAGCGATACCGATGGCGAGGTGGATATCCTCGTCTCCGGCGTCGGCACCGGCGGGACACTGACCGGCGTGGCAGAATACATCAAGCCTCGGAAGCCGTCATTCCGCGCGATTGCCGTGGAACCGAGTGCCAGTCCTGTGCTTTCGGGCGGCAAGCCCAGCCCGCATAAGATTCAGGGGATCGGGGCGGGCTTCATCCCGGAGGTGCTTCGCACCGACCTGATTGACGAAGTTATCCAGGTTTCGAACGAAGATGCGATTGAAATGGGGCGCCGGCTTACGCAGGAAGAGGGCCTGCTCAGCGGAATTTCCTGCGGCGCCGCTGCACATGCGGCCGTACAAGTTGCGCGCCGTCCGGAAAATGCTGGCAAACTGATTGTCGTCGTGCTCCCCGACTCGGGAGAGCGCTACCTGACTAGTATCCTATTCGACCACTTGCGCCAGGAAGCACTGGCCATGGAAGCTGTAGCGGTGTAAACCATCATGAGCCTGATACGCAACATCCGAGAACACGTCACCTCGATCATGGAGCGCGACCCGGCGCCCAGGTCGCGGCTGGAAGTCTTGCTGTGCTATCCCGGCCTGCATGCCGTCTGGATTCATCGCTTTACTCACTGGCTCTACGGGCTGCGCTTGTATCTGCTTGCCCGCCTGATCTCGCAGTGGGCGCGCTGGATGACTGGCATCGAGATTCATCCGGGGGCGCAGATCGGTAAGAGGCTGTTTATCGATCACGGCATGGGAGTGGTGATTGGCGAAACTTCGATCGTAGGTGACGATGTCACCATCTACCAGGGCGTCACGCTCGGCGGCACGGGGAAGGATAAAGGCAAGCGCCATCCCACGATTCTCGCGCACGTCGTGATCGGAACTGGCGCGCAGGTTTTGGGGAACATCACGGTCGGCGTGAACTCGCGGGTGGGCGCGGCTTCGGTGGTGATTGACGACGTTCCCGACAATTCCACCATTGTGGGTGTGCCAGGGCACATTATCTTCCGCAATGGCAAGCGCGTGGTCATTACTAATCCGCGCGACATCCGCGACCCGCTGTCGGACGCGCTTCATGAGGTCGTGCAACGCGTGGAGCAACTGGAAGAAAAAGTGAAGAACGCCGAACGGCAGGGAGATGGGGTTCGGAGTTCCTAGTGTCCCTCAGGTTCCGATTGCCGGAAGGTCAGGGCTTCGACATTGTTCTTTGGTAACTATCGTCGGGGACTGTGAGTACTCCTTTTTCTGGTGAGGATGCTCATGAAACACACACTCTTGCTTGCAGTGCTATGCACGTCTCTCGTCTATGCCAAAGACCGGCCGGTAGCGCAGTCTGGCACGCTTCTGCAGATGGACTCAGTCGAATGTGGAACCGACCAGAAGAGCGGCAAGACGTTTGCCGGTGAGATTCTCGGCACCGACGCCGCCCATCAGAAGATGCATACTGTCCTCTGTCCAGAATATCTGTTGCAGAGCGACCGCATTCTTTACCGGATTCGTCCCAAGGACGAGAAACATCCGGCCCTGCTGCCGGTCGGCGAAAAGGCACAATTCCGCATGGATAAAGACCACATGCGGCTCCGCGTCGAGGACATGGACGACAAGGAACGCGACTACATCGTGGTGTCGATGACGCCCCGGGGTGAGGCTACCCAGGCCGACAGCCGAAAATAAGGCACGCACAGGCGCGAATTTTCCTGAACTTGAACGGCGCGCAGAGGTGTACTCGGCGCGACGCGCCCTCGACGGCCAACGTTGTACGATTGTCTAAGCTGGCGGCAATGCCAAAACCACGTGCCCGAACTGCCCGACATCGTTGTCTATATCGAAGCGCTCGAGAAACGCCTCCTCGGGCAGACCCTGGACCACGTGCGGATAGCCAGTTCATTTCTGCTTCGCACCGCGGATCCGCCGTTGTCGGCGGTGGAAGGCAAGGCTGTCGTGCAGCTGCGCAGGATCGGCAAGCGGATTTGCATCGGCCTGGAAAATAATCTTTGGCTGGTGTTGCATCTGATGATTGCGGGCCGGCTGCACTGGAAGAAACGTGGAGTCAAGGTTTCGCCTCCGCGGGGGTTGGCGGCGTTCGATTTCACGAATGGCAGTTTGCTCTGGACGGAAGCTGGCTCCCGGAAGCGCGCTTCCCTGCACGTCGTTTCGGGAGAAGCCGGCCTGCGCTTGCTCGATCCGGGCGGCTTGGAAGTTCTGGACGCGGATCTTGCGCGCTTCGCCGAGGTTCTCACATCGGCAAATCACACTTTGAAACGCGCGCTCACCGATCCGCGGCTGTTCAGCGGCATCGGCAACGCGTATTCCGATGAGATTCTTTTCGAAGCTCGGCTCTCTCCTTTGGCATTGACGCAAAAGCTCAAGACTGGAGAAATCGAGCGCCTGCTCGCGGCGGTGCGGGCCAACCTGGTCGATTGGGTCTCGCGTTTGCGGGCGGATGCGGGCGGAGAATTTCCCGAAAAAGTTACAGCGTTTCGTCCAGGGATGGCGGTGCATGGACGATACAAAGAGCCGTGTCCGCGGTGTGGCGCCAAGATTCAGCGCATTCGATATGCGTCCAATGAGACCAACTACTGCCCTAACTGTCAGACCGGAGGAAAGCTGCTTGCCGACCGGGCTTTGTCACGGCTGCTGCGTGAGGACTGGCCGAGGACACCGGAAGAGCTTGAGATGTTGACGCGAGATACGAAATAATACTTCTCTACCCTCCCAACTGTTCCCAGAGAGAATGCCTTGCAGCGGCGGTTGTCGTGTCGAGGGAATAGGGGTCCTTCGACTCCGTAAGTCCGCTCGCTTCGCGTGCGGACTTACTTTGTTCAGGATGACAGAAGGAAAAGGAAGGACGGTTACACCACAAAATACTTGGCCGCGGGATGGTGCACCACGATCGCCGACGTACTCTGCTCCGGTTCCAGCAGGAATCCGCTGGTCAGGCGTACGCCGACGTTCTTTTCTGGATCGAGCAGCGTGAACAGCTTGGTCTGGTCTTCCAGGTTTGGACATGCAGGATATCCGAAGGAGTAGCGCGAGCCGCGATATTTCTGGTGGAAGAGGTCGCGGATGTGCTGTGAGTCTTCGCCGGCGATGCCGAGTTCCTCGCGCATCTTTTTGTGGTGAAATTCGGCCAGCGCTTCGGCTGTTTCGACGCTTAGTCCGTGCAGGAAGAGATAGCGCGTGTATTCGCCGCCTTCAAACAGGCGTTGCGTTTCCACGGAGGCTTTCGGCCCGATGGTTACAAGCGAGAGACCAAGGACATCCATCTTCCCGGATGACTTGGGAGCAAAGAAGTCGGCGATCGCGAGCTTGCGGCCTTCCCTCTGGCGGGGGAATGTGAAGCGCAGGATTTCGCGGAGGTTCGAGTCGGGGGCTAAAGCCCCTACATTTTGGGCGGCTTGATCGGCACGGCTGAAGCCGTGCCCTCCCGGATTTGTCCCTTTATTCCGATCTTCGTGACCTCCCGGATCGGTACCTTTATTCCCTTCCGCGCGCCCTCCGGGTTCGCGGGCGAGGGCGCCCGCGCCACACGGTTCATACACAATTATGTCGTTGCCGTCGCTCTGGGCGGGAAAATATCCGTACACGACTTTCGGCTCAAAGAGGCCGCTGGCGAGCACTTCTTCTTCCAGCTTCTTCTTGATCGGACGGTACTTTTCTTCGACCAGGCGCGCGTAGTCTTCCTGCGCTGCTGTCTTCAATTGCCACTGGTTCTTGAACAACGCGGTGTCGTTGATGTACTGGAAGAGCTCGCGCAGGTCGTAGTTCTTCTCCACTCGCACGCCCCAGAACGGCGGCGTTGGGATGTTGGGCGCGTCGGTCACTACCGGGCTGCGCTCGGCGAACACTGGACCGGTTTCTTCATCGACGGCCAAGGCCTTCGCGTATTCTTTGACGGTCTTTCCTTCCGCGAGCCGTCCTTCGCGTTTGCCACCGCCCGCGGCCAGGTCTTCCATGACGTGCAGTCCCGCAAAAGCATCTTCGCCGTAGAAGACGGCATTGGAATACTCGCGTCGCAGATCGTCTTCCACGTATTTGCGCGTCAACGCGGCGCCGCCACAGATCACGGGGTAGACAAGCTTCTGCTGTTCCAGATCCTGGATGACGTACTTCATCTCGAGTGTGGATTTCACGAGCAGCCCGCTCAGTCCGATGGCGTCGGCGCTGTGCTCCTTGGCGGCGCGAATGATTACGTCGCCCGGCTGCTTGATCCCGAGATTGACGACCTTGTACCCATTGTTCGACAGGATGATGTCCACGAGATTCTTGCCGATGTCGTGGACGTCGCCTTTGACTGTGGCGAGCACGATCGTGCCCTTCTGGGAGCCGGCTTTCTTCTCCATCTTGGGCTCGAGATACGCGACCGCCGCTTTCATTACGGCGGCCGAATCGAGCACTGAGGGCAGCTGCATCTTGCGGGCGCCGAATAGATCGCCTACCGTCTTCATGCCGTCGAGCAGGACGGTATTGATCAGGTCGAGGGGCGTGTATTGTGTGAGCGCTTCTTCCAACAACTCGTCCAGCGCTTTTTTCTGCGCGCCTTCGCCCACGGATTTTTCGCCGTTGATGATGGCGTATTTCAGCTTGTCCTCGATGGAAAGCGTCTCGACGTGGGCCGCGGTCTGCGCTTGTGGCTTGCCTTTCGTTCCGGCAAAGTGCTGCATGAACACTTGGAGCGGATCGCCGTTCGACGTGTCGCGGAAAATGAGCTTTCGCGCCAGTTCTACTTCTTCATGAGGAATTTTGTAGAGTGGATAAATTTTCGAGTAGTTGACAATCGCAACGTCGAGCCCGTTCTCGACGGCCTCATGCAGGAAGACGGAGTTGAGGACCCGCCGTGGATAGACGTCGAGGCCGAAGCTGATGTTGCTTACGCCCAGCACGGTCTTAACATCCGGCAGTTCCTGCTTGATCCGCTTCACGGCGTTGAGCGTCTCGATGCCGGCGGTGCGGTACTCTTCCTGCCCGGTCGAAATCGGGAGCGTCAAGGTGTCGAAGATCAGGTCAACCGGCCGGATGCCGTACTTCTTCGTGGCCAGATCGAAAATGCGATGCGCAATCGCGACCTTTCTGTCGGCGGTCAACGCCATGCCTTCTTCGTCGATGGTCAGCGCGATTACCGCGGCGCCGTAGCGCTTCGCCATGGGCAGAACTTTCGACGTCCTCTTCTCGCCGTCTTCGAGGTTGATCGAATTGATGATGGCCTTGCCAGGAATGCGCTTCAGAGCTTCTTCGACGACGTCGGCTTCCGTCGAATCGACGAGAATGGGCGCGGGGACACGGGTCGCGACTTTCTCCAGAATCGAAGAGATGTAGCCCTTCTCGTCCTCGCCTACAATGGCGCAGCACAAATCGAGCATGTGCGAACCTTCGTTCGCAAGTTTCTTCGCCAGCGCCAGAATATCGTCGTACTTTTTGCCTTGGACCAGGTTGCGGAAGTGCTCGACCCTGGTGGTGGTGTTCATTTCTTCCGCGACGATCAATGGTTTGGGTTCGAGATCGAGCGGCACGGACGTGTATGCGCTCGAGGCCGCGCCGACCGCTTTCACTTCCCTCTTGGCCGGCTCAACGCCGCTCACGGCATCGACCACGGCTTTCAGGTGCTCAGGCTTCGTTCCGCAACATCCGCCGACGATTCGTACGCCGTAGTCTGCGACGAAGTGTTTGTGGTATTTCGCCAGTTCCTCGGGCGTGAGTTTGTAGACGGCGTGGCCGCCTTCGTTCTGCGGAAGTCCGGCGTTGGGAAGAATTGAAATGTGCTTGGTCGAATTCAGGCCGAGATAACGGACTGCGTCGTTCATCTCGACCGGGCCGGTGGCACAGTTCAGGCCGATCACATCCACGTCGTAGGGTTCGAGCGCTGTAAGCGCGGCGCCGATTTCGGTGCCGAGCAGCATTGTGCCCGTCGCTTCGAGCGTTACCTGGATGGTGACGGGCAGGCGTTTGCCCGACTTCTTCATGGCGTCAAACACGCCTGCCAGCGCGGCTTTGGCCTGGAGCAAGTCCTGCGAAGTCTCGATCAGCAACACATCGACGCCGCCTTCGATCAGCGCCGCCGCCTGCTCTTCGAAGGCCAGTGCCATGTCGTCGAACTTGATGTGTCCGAGCGACGGAAGCTTCGTGGTGGGGCCGATTGATCCTGCAACGAAACGCGGCCGGTCTTTAGTGGAGAACTGCTGCGCGACCTCTTTCGCGATCTGCGCCGCGGCGACGTTGATCTCCTGCACCTTGTCTTGTAGATCGTATTCAGCCAGTACGACGCGGGCCCCTCCGAACGTGTCGGTCTCGACCACATCGCAGCCCACCGAGAAAAATTCGGCGTGAATGTCCTTGATTATGTCGGGACGGCTCAGCACCAAGATCTCGTTGCAGCCCTCCTTGCCCCAGAAATCGTCGACACTGGGATTGCGCACCTGGATGTTGGTGCCCATCGCGCCGTCGTAAACGACGACCCGGTCTTTCACGGTTTGCAGAAAATCAGGCATTAATGCTAGTTCTCAGTTCCCGGTTCTCAGTTCTCAGTCAGCATAAATAGTCATCGTGATGTTCTCACTGAGAACTGGGAACTGGGAACTGGTTCTATACACAAACGCCGGCCCGCGGAGGACCGGCGTTGGATTGGTCTCGAAATACTGAAGTTTGCTAACTCCCTTGAGTCACCTGCGCCGGCGCGGCGCCTTCGGGTTCCGCCCCACTGAAGACCGCGTTGGCGCCCATGTGTGCTGGCGTAATCGCCAGCAGTTGCTCCTTGCGATAGATCAGGTTGCTGGCATTGAAAGAAGCCAGCTCAAAGCCGTGCCCGTGGGTGATCGCATCCGTCGGACACGCTTCCACGCAGTATCCGCAAAAGATACATCGATTGTAATCGATGTTGTAAACCTTGGCATAACGCTCCGCGCCCGAGACGCGGTTCTCGGCGGTGTTTTCGGCCGCCTCAATGTAAATGCAGTTCGCCGGACAGGCCGCCGCGCACAGAAAGCAGGCCACGCACTTCTCCAAACCATTTTCGTCGCGCTGCAGAACGTGCATGCCGCGAAAACGGTCCTGAAACTTCGCTCCCTTGAGGGGTCCGGGCCCGTCCGGATAGTTCTCGACGATGGTGGGCTGGAACATCTCCCTGAAGGTGATGCTCATTCCCTGCGCGATGGCGCCGATGTTCTTGATCACGGACATATTTGATTAGTATATCGGATCGTCTGTCCGGAGGCACGAGCGGGCGAAAAGGGCCGGGGAGAGACCGGGACTTCCGTCATAAACGACTAGCCGCGATAGTTATTGACACCTTGGGGAGTGCCCTTGTAGTGTGGCCGAAAGCAGAATCCTTGCGCCCATAAGTATATGACCAGCCGCAGTGTCCGTTTCCTGCTCGCCTGCCTCTTCGCCTTAACTCTCTCTTTCACTTGCACTAATGCCTTCGGTCAGGGATCGAAGATGAGATCGCCCTATGACCCGATCGAAGAAAAGGACAAGGACCGTCCCGATAGGCGTGCAGAGTGGAACCAACGTGGCCGCATCGCGCCTCCGGGACAATCGGCGGCGGCACTGCGCCTCCGAGCGCACCGGCAAAAAATGGCTATGCGTGCCGCGCGCGAGGCGGCGGCAAAAGCGGGAGCCGCCGGAGCAAACGCTCCCGCGGTCACCAGTTGGGTCGGGCTGGGACCGGCGCCCCTAGTTTCGGACAGCAACTTTTACGGTACCGTGTCGGGTCGCGCAACCTCGGTCGCGATTGATCCCAGTGACTCCACCGGAAACACGGTATATCTCGGCGGAGCGTACGGGGGAGTATGGAAGTCCACGAACGCGGCCAACTCGGTGGCCAGCAATGTCACGTGGACTCCAGTGACCGATCAACAGGCCTCGCTAGCGACGGGCGCGGTCTCGGTCAAGCCGAGCGGCGGTGTTGTGCTGGTTGGCACCGGCGAACCCGATAGCGCGATTGACAGCTACTACGGCGTTGGGATTCTGCGCTCCACGGACGGAGGGGCGAACTGGAGTCTGATCCCTTCTGGCGACGCCGGAGGTCATTCATTTGTCGGCTCTGGATTCACGAAGTTTGCCTGGAGCACGGCGCAAACCGGCACGGTGGTCGCCTCCACGGCACAAGCCTTCCGGGGAGTTGACGAAGGGAGAATTAACGGAAACACGACCAACGGCCTTTACCTTTCTACTGACTCCGGCCTGACGTGGGCATACCAGTCACTGACCGATGGCAGTGCTCCGATCTCGGCGACCGACGTTGTGTACAACGCCAGCGCCGGCAAGTTTTTTGCTGCGATTCGCTACCACGGCGTTTACAGCTCGACCAATGGCACCAGCTGGACACGTCTTGCGACCCAGCCGAGCTCGGTGCTGACGTTGACGAATTGTCCGACTAACACGAACCCCAACTGCCCGATGTACCGTGGCCAGCTTGCGGTGGTGCCGGGCCGTAATGAAATGTACTTCTGGTTTGTGAACAGTAACGACACTGATGAAGGAATCTGGCGCTCGACCAATGGGGGCGGTGCCTGGACGAAGATCGACGAAAGCGGCCTCACTGTCTGCGGTGACCCCTTTGGCTGCGGCACTCAGCAGGCGTTTTACAATCTGGAGATCGCTGCAGTGGCCGACGGCTCGGCCACTGATCTCTACGCTGGAACAATCAACCTCTACAAATGCAAGCTGGCGAGCGGCGCCACGACTTGCTCCCAATTGGATGCAGGTGTAGGCGCGAAGTGGATCAACCTGACGCATGTCTATGGATGCCCGAGCATCGCCGGCGTGCATCCGGATGAACACGGGTTAGATTTCATACCGATTGCCAGCGGGAGCAAAGTCATTTTGTACTTTGCCAATGACGGGGGCGTCTATCGCGCACTCGACGGCTTCACGGATTTGCTGAGTGGGTCCTGCGGCAAGACCAACCAGTTTGACGATCTGAACGCGTCCCTCGGCTCGATGACGCAGTTTGTTTCGTTTTCGATCCATCCGACCGATCAGAACACGATGCTGGGGGGGACGCAGGATAATGGTTCGCCTGCCACCAATGCGGCCACAAGCAGTTCACAGTGGATTACCGTCAACGGCGGCGACGGAGGATTTAATGCCATCAATCCAACGACTCCGACGCAGTGGTTCAGCGCGAACACGGACGTCAGTATTCAAGTCTGTAATAGCGGAATCAACTGCAACTCGAACACCTTCATTCCTGTGGTGACTAACGGGACCGTCGGAGGAGACTTTGGTCCTTTCTACACTCCATATATCCTCGACCCGCAAAACTCGGGCGAATTGTTGGTCGGGACTTGCCGCGTTTGGCGCGGGACCACTTCGGGCTCGGCTTTCTTGCCTCTGAGCGTGAACTTCGACACGTTGAGCACCAACACCTGTAATGGCGGCGAAATCAACCAAGTGCATGCCCTCGCGGCTGGCGGGCCGTTACAAAGCGGCTTCTCCAACGTGGTGTACGCGACGACCGAAGGCTACGGGCCATTTTTTAACATCGGTGGTGGAGAAGTCTGGGTTACGAAAAATGCGGCCACTACGCAGATGTCGAATGTCACGGGATCGATCAATCCCTTTACGTATCCAATTTCGTCGGTGGCGATTGATACATCTGTCAGTAGCGGCCAGACCGCCTATGTCGGGATCATGGGGTTCGGTGTCTCCCACGTCTTTAAAACGACTGATGCCGGCGGCACCGGGCAGCCGTCGGACTGGACGGATTGGACTGGAACTGGACTGCCGGACGCTCCCGTAAACGCCTTGCTGGTCGACGCGCAGGCCGGCCAGGTATACGCCGGAACGGACGTTGGGCTATTTGTAAGTTCGACCTCCAGTGCAGTCTGGACGGAAGTTGGCCCGGCACCCGGCAGCGGACAAAGTGGTTACCTGCCCAATGTCCCGGTCACGGCGATCCGGCTGTTCAACTCCGGCGGTACGAAGAAACTGCGGGTCTCGACTTACGGGCGTGGTATCTGGGAGTTCGCGCTTGCGGTGGTGCCGGATTACCAGGTCACCGTCTCGAACAACCCGCTGACAGCATTCCCCAGCCAGACCGCAGTCTTTACTGGAACACTAACCTCGGTCAACGGTTACAGCAGCCCGGTAACCTTGAGTTGTGGAGCCGGCGCGCCGGGGGCATGCACATTCCCGAGTGGTAATCCGATCACCCCTACGAACCCGTTCAGCGTTTCGATGAATGCGGGTGTTGCGACCACCGACTACAACTTCAACATCCACACCGTTGGTTCCGACGCCAACACCGTCACACATGACACGCCTGTGACCTTGCACGTGGTGGACTTTGGTCTGACCGACCCGAACCCTGCGACGGTGAGCGCCCAGCAAGGCGGAACTTCCAACAGCACGAGCTTCCAGGTGACGGCGGCGGGTGTCTTTTCGGGGACTGTTGCGCTCACGTGTACGGGTACGGTGATCACAGCGGGCGCGACCTGCAACTTCCTACCGTCTGCCAGCGTGAATCCGACGTCGGCTAATCCAGTGAATGCGTCTGTGACGGTGAATGTGCCAGCCAGTGTCGCCGTCAATAATTACACGGTAACGATCAATGCCAACACGGCGGGAGCGCCGGCGGCGAAGACGAAGAACTTTACCCTCCAAGTGACCGCGCCGCCCGACTTCACGTGGGTCATCAACGGACCTAACGCGAAGACGGTGCTGGCGGGACAAAGTGCGACTTATAGCTTCACCGCGACGCCGGTTGGATCGGGGACGTTCACCAGTGACGTCACCGTTTCCTGCGGCAACACGAACCCGGCTCTGACGGCCTGTGGTTTCGACAAACAGATCCATGCTGGCGACCCTGCCACAACAGTGATGTTGACCATCACGACAACCGGGCCCAATACCGGAACAGTAAGTCCGCGGCGGGCGGACAACCGTGGTCCGTGGCTACCCTTGACGTTCCCGCTCGCGGGCGTGTTGATAATGGGCATGGCGGGGCGGAGAGTGTCTAGGTATTCCGCACGTGCTGGCCTGTGTGTCTCACTCATGTTGCTGGGATTGCTGGTCGCCTGCGGAGGCGGAGGTTCAGGACCGCCACCGCCACCCCAGATTAGCGTGACGGTAGGGCCGGGAGTGCCAGCGAGCCTGTTCCCGAATCAAACTGGCTGGCCTTCGCAAACGGCACAGTTCACCGCAACGGTGAATAACACCTCCAATAAGGCTGTCACTTGGGCTGTGACCGGAGCACCCGCCAACGGCACGATTGATGCTAACGGCCTGTACACGGCGCCGATGTTGGCTCCTGGTCTTCCAGCAACGGTGAACATCACAGCGACTTCCCAGGCGGATTCGACGAAGTCGGGCTCGCGCAGCGAAACGCTAAGTGTTCCTACCGCCCTTGGGACATATACCGTAACGGTGACCGCAACAGAAGGCGTGGTGTCGCATTCCCCCAACCCACCCGTGTCGCTGACGGTGCAGTAGGAAAATTGGTATTTTGTAATTGGGTAATTGGCAATTTGGGGCGCGGAGTGATCCGCGCCCTTCGTTTTCCGGAGGGCGTTTTTTCTCGACCGTGCGATAGTATCGGATGTTGGCGGCCCGGCGGTTTTTGCGATTACTAATTACGAATCACAAATTACAAATCCCATGTATGACATCGCGGTGATCGGCGGCGGCATTGTGGGGCTTTCGTTTGCCATGCAGGCTTGCGAGATGTTTCCTGGATTGCGGCTGCTGATTCTGGAAAAAGAAAACGGCGTCGCTCAGCATCAGACGGGGCATAACAGCGGCGTCATCCATAGCGGGGTTTACTACAAGCCGGGATCGTTGAAGGCGCGGCTCTGTGTCGAGGGTGCGCGCGAAATGGTGGAGTTCTGCCAGCGGCACGGGATCGCGCACGAGGTGTGTGGCAAGGTGATCGTCGCGATTAACTCCGAAGAAGCTGCGCGTCTTGACGACCTCCGGCAGCGCGGAGAAGCCAACGGGCTGGTTGGTCTCGAGCTGCTTACGGCGGAGGCGATGCGCGAGATTGAGCCGCACGTGGCGGGAGTGCGGGCGCTCAAGGTGCCGTCCACGGGAATCACAGACTATGGGCAGGTCGCCCGGAAGTATGCGGAGATCGCTGTGGCACGCGGGGCGGAACTGAAGACGGGCGCCGGGGTTGTTGGATTCCGAAACTCAGCCGGCGAAACCGTAATTCAGACACGGGCCGGAGATTTTTCCGCGTGCTACGTGGTCAACTGCGCGGGCTTATACAGCGACCGCGTCGCGCGGCTGGCGGGCCATGATCCGGGAATCATGATCGTGCCGTTTCGCGGCGAGTACTACGACTTGATCCCCGCGCGCTCAGGACTGGTGCGCAATCTGATTTATCCGGTGCCCGATCCGCGATTCCCTTTTCTGGGCGTGCATTTCACTCGGCGAATTTCGGGGACCATCGAGGCCGGACCCAACGCGGTTCTCGCGCTGCGGCGCGAAGGGTATCGGCGAACTGATTTCCATCTGGGTGAGGCGGCGGCCACTCTTGCCTATCGCGGCTTTCGCAAGATGGCGCGCCGGATGTGGCGCTACGGGCTGGCCGAGTATCGGCGGTCGCTGCAAAAAAGCGCATTCGTGCGTTCGCTGCAGCAGCTGTTGCCCGCGATCCGCGCAGAGGATCTGGTTCCCGGAGGAGCCGGTGTGCGGGCGCAGGCACTCGCGCCGGACGGCAACCTGGTCGATGACTTTCGCTTCGTGCCCCGGGAGCGGTTTTTGCATGTGTTGAATGTGCCATCGCCAGCGGCCACGGCTTCATTGCCCATCGGGCGAGAAATTTTGAAGATCGTTCCGATGCAATTTTTGAAGAGCTAATCGGCGGCCGCGTTTCCGCAAAGGCCATCGTCCTGGTGTAGTCTGGACACTCGCTATTTACAGCTCAGGGAGAAATACGCATGGGCCAAAGTGTCACTCACAAGAAGAAAGTGGCGGTGCTGGGCGCGGGCAAGATTGGTGGAATTCTGTTGCAGGCTCTGTTGCGCGATGGCCTGCTGTCGCCTTCGCGGACGTGGGCCACCGTCGCGCATCCCGAACGGGCGCGGGCGCTCAAGGACAAGTTGAAGGTGCACGCGGGAATCGACAATCTCGAGGCGGTGCGCGATGCCGACATCATCTTTCTCTGCGTCAAGCCGCAGGTGGTGGTGGATGTGGTACGGGAAATCCGGGCTCACGTGAATCGCAACCAGCTACTGATTTCGGTGGCGGCATCGGTACCGACTGAGATGATCGAACGCGGGTTGGAGAAGGAAGTCCCCGTGGTGCGCGCCATGCCGAATACACCCTGCGTGTTGGGCGCGGGCATGACTGCGCTCTGCAAGGGGCGATTCGCCCAGAAGCACCACCTCGAAATAGCGTCGAAATTCTTCGACGCAGTGGGGCGTACCGTGATCGTCGACGAAAAGCACATGGACGCCGTTACCGGGCTTTCGGCCAGTGGCCCGGCGTATATCTACATTATTCTTGAGTCGCTGGCGGAGGCGGGCGTCAAGGTCGGCTTGCCGCGCGATGTTGCGACGCTGCTGGCCGCACAGACTACGATGGGCGCCGCCCGAGTTGTGCTTGAGACCGGCGATCATCCCGCGTTGCTGAAGGACGCCGTCACCACGCCCGCAGGCTGCACGATTGATGGCATCATGGAACTGGAAGAAGGCAAGCTGCGTGTGACATTAATCAAGGCGGTGGTGAAGGCGGTGCAGCGGGCGAAGGAGCTGGCGTTTTCGTGATGGAAGGAAATGTCTTCACCGCCGAGACGCCGAGAAAATCTTAAGCAGGAAGAACCTAGTACCTCGAACTGAGATGCCCGGTGTCCTGAAAGTTTTCACGCCAAAAGATTCTCTCGGCGTCTCGGCGGTGAGAAAAGTCTGCTAATCGGGGAGCGAGAACTTGAGCGTGACATCGGTCTGGAACTCGGCGGGACGGCCCTGGACGCGATACGGTTCATAACGCCAGGTGCGGACGGCGTCGGCGGCCGCCGTGACCAACAGAGGATCGCCACTGACGGGGCGAGTCGAAGCAACCGAGCCGTCGGCGCCGACCAGCACTTCCAGGACTACATCTCCGGTGCGGTGGGCGGCCAGAGCGTCGGCGGGATATTGCGGCTCACTGCGCTGGCGGAGACGGCTCTCGGCCAGCTCCGGGGCGAGCCAGACGCGGGCATTGCCGCCAGTGGTGTCTCCGGATGCCTCGGATGATGGCCCGGCGGCCGTCTTTGGCGCGGCCGGTTTGGTGCGGAATACGACTTTCCCTTTGTCGTAAACAACCAGTCCGCCGGCGTTGGCGTCCGGCGCAGACCTCGCGGTTGAACCGGAACTCCCAGTCGGTTGCTTCGCACGTGCAACTGGTGGAGTCGGGGTCTTCACAGAATCACGCGCTGGCGATAGCGATGGGTTGTGCGCGCCGCGGGATGATAGCCCCAGCCATCCGATGCGGGATCCGATCATAAAGCTCAGCGTGACCGCCAGTAGAATCGCGAGCGTTCCAAGAATCAGAGTCCAGATCTCATAGGGAGCCCGGGTCTTCGGCAATGGCAAATTTGGCCCCGTCGAGAACGGTTGCAACACTTGGGCTGGCGGGATCGCCGGGACCGGCCGCTGCTCCAGTTCGAACGCGGCACGCCGGATGCGAGTAACGTCGCGGGCAAAGATTTCCAACAAATTCTGGTCACTGTCAACGAACTCTGCTGGATCGGTGGCAAACACCTCCAGCACACCGACCAATTCTTCGCCCTCAAGGACAGGAACAACCAGCATGGAGCGAATCCCCAAGCGGCGGGAGGTGGCCGCGTCCACTCGCGAGTCGGTCTCAGTATCCAGACACAGCTGGGATTGGTGGGTGCGCAGACATGCCCCGGAGAGACCGTCGCGAGTATTCAGATGGATGCCGAGGTCGGGAGCATGTTCCCCGGTAGCGGCGCGGCAAACCATTTCATTTCCGCGCTTGAGCGCCAGAGCCGCAGCATGCGCGCGCGTAGCCGTGGCTGCCCGTACCACTAATTCATTGAGAACCAAGTCCAGGGCCAGCCCGGGAGGAAAGCCGGCGGCGATTTGTTGCTCAAGAGCCTGAACCAGGTCCCGCTGGGCGAGCGAATTCAAATCGTCTTCTCGCGGCTCCGACCACGACATGGGTTGCGGGAACATCCGAAGGCCCGGTTGGCCTGCGGGCGTGGCGATCAAAAGCAGGCTTGGAGGGGAGTTTCCCCCGAATCGGGGGAGAAGTCAATTCGTGGGATACTTGAGACTTCCAGTACCCAAGATAAGGGCCGCTCGCGACAGCGGCCTTAGTCATTGGTACAAAACGCTTGCTTACTGCGCCGTTTCAGTAAACTTGAACGTCTTGAGGCCGGGAGTGGTGGCACTGACCTTGTACACGCCAGGGACGCCGGGCAGTTGATAGGTGACTCGCGCTTTTCCGGAATTATCCGTGACCGCCGAAGTCGGGGTCAGGACACCCCCCTGTCCGGCATCGTCAAAGGTGACAGTAATGCCCGGAATTCCGTTCGTGTAGGCGTCTTGCACTTTGGCGGCGAGGGCGACCGGTAGAACAGAACCCGCGGGGCCGGTTTGCTTATTTCCTCCACCGCTAATCATCAGGACTGGAGCGCCGGGCAACGCGGTCGCGGTGAGGCTCTGACTGGAGAAACCTGTCGATGCGGCGGTCAGCGCGTAGGTACCCGACTTCTTCGGCAAGGTGTAGTTTGTAGTGGCAATACCGGTGGCATCGGTTAGCGCAGACGGCGGATTGAATATGCCACCTTTTCCACCATCGCTGAAGGTGACAGTAATGCCCGGAAACGGAACGTTCGAGTAGGCGTGCAATGCCTGCACCTGAATCGGTGCTGGCAAAGCAGTGGCGACGGTTGCGGTCTGACCATCACCGGAGATCACGGACATGTAGTGCAGGAGACCGTAGACCTCGAGCGAATTCTGGGTGGCAATGTAAACTCTGCCGTTGGCCACGGTTTGGGTGGCGAAGTGTCCCACCGGCGGCAGAGCATCGCCCACTACCTGCTTACTGTTGTACAGCATGGCCAGGGTGTTGGCATCGTAGGCAAAGAGCCCACCGCCATTGATTACCCAGACCACCCCGTTCGCGTTGCCGTTGGCGGAAATGGCCGGAGTGTGTGCTCCGGTAAGTTTCGCAAGTGTCTGGACGACAGGAGCCGGGGACAACATCCCGCCCGAGACCGAAAACGCCTTCAGCGGGTCGCCTTTCCCACTGAAGTACACTTTGCCGTTCCAGTACGCGGGACCACCTCGCACCTGAGTGATGACACCCGCCAATTCCTGGATGATCTGGCTGTCGCTGGGGGCGTACCTTCCCAAGTTGTCGCGATCGAGCACATAGATGGTGCCTTGCTTGCCGGCGGCGACCATCACGTGGGGAAACGGTCCCTCTTGATCCGGCAGCACAACCGGGGAACCACCACTCAAGTCCAGGTCGTGACTGTTGATAAAGGCCACGTCCCACGGAATGAAGAAGTCGGTCAAGTCCAACGAACTGCCGGAAAGCTTGAGGACCGCCTCGGTGTAGCCTTGCCCGCCAGTATCGACATCGAAATTGCCTTCCGACGTCAATGGATAGAGGTTCCCGTCATTGTCGGCCGCCACGCCGCCGCCCGACTGCCAGATGGAGGTCAGCCCGTGATCGGGATTGGTGTTGAAGACGCCGGTCTGTTGCAACGTGGTGGCGTCGTAGGCGAGAACCCATCCCGTGTTTTGGTCGTTGCATCCGTTCGAGCCGAAGGCGAGATACACGCCGCCGTTCATCAGCAACAGCCCGGGACGATTTTTCTGGTGCAGGCTGTTGAAGACGGTCACGTGTCCCACATTGCTGGTGCTGGTAGCGCTGATAACGACCGGGCCACCCAGCTTCTCCTGACCGGTGGCGAGATCCAGCGCATGCAAACGGTGCACGACTGTCCCATTGTCCAACGTCTTGGCGACAAGGTACATCGTGCTGGTGGCGACATCAATCGCCGGGGTCGCGAGAATTCCCTCTTCGAGGAATCCTCCCTCGTTGCCGCAGGGAAGGTTTGCGCCACTGGCGGTCGTAATACCGTTGAGCGGATCGGTGAAGTTCACGCTCCACAAGGGAGTCGCGTTGTCGTCCGTGTTGCTCTCTGCGTCCAAGGCGTACACCGTGTCTTTCATCGTGACCACATACACGACGTTATGCACTCCCTTATCCGGGATGTCCACGTTCGGGACATAGAGCGGCTGCGCCTGGACTACATAGTCGGTGGGGACGCTGAACAGGCGGCCGAAGTCGTTCTTATTGATTTTGTCTGGCGAGAGGAGCGTCTCGTTGGTGTTCGCGGCCGTGCGGGCATTGTCCCCGAGGCTGGTCGGAAACGGGACCTGGGCAGAGGCGACAGAAAACAGGGTCAGAACCAACAGACTCGCGCTGAGAAGCCGGGTGGCAGAGCGCGGGCGATTCCCCAAACCCTCGTCGAAAAAGAGACCAGAATGGGAACTTCCCACTCTACCAACTAACCAGCACAATCTCATCGGCGGCGTTCCTCCACAGGGCAATAGGGTCGCCTAACGGGCGGTACTGGGGGAAATAGCAGTTCTTGAGCCAGTGGGGGAGTAAGCTACCAATTGCTAAAAGGTTCTGGGATCGCTAGTTCCTTATATCATGCGATTTCGATTGCCATGCCGAAATTTTTCGGCCTGCAACTCTTTGCACACTTTGGAACCTTTTGCGCGGTCTACTCACTCGCCGGATGGTACGGGACCCTACGTACCCTGCGCTGAAGGGAGCCAAGGCAATGCAACCTCGGGCTCAATAATCAAAGCAGCCGCACGGAGAAATTCCGGGGAGCGGCAATCGCGGTCCCTGAGAAAAACACGTTGGCTGAAAGGTGCGCTCTCTTGAATAGCTCCTTGGTAGCGCCCAGTTCGTGGTAGTTTCCGCGAGACGGCCGCAGCGGCAGTTGAGCGACCTTGTTGTCCAGCGTGCGCACTTGGGCCGACGTGCTCAGCATCAGGTTCTCGATCGCCGGCCGCGCGGGAGGTCGGTTGCCCTGCCGGTAGCAGATTGCGGCGTCCCGGATGACGCAGAAGGGCCTAAGCAATAGAATGCTGCCCATTCGTAACCATTTCCCAAAATGACTGCGGATCGACCTTCGCGTTTCCCTCTCACTTCCGAACAGCGTCACGCCGTCAGCGCCAGTTTTCTCGGCTGGACCCTGGACGCCTTCGACTTCTTCGTGCTGGTGTTCCTGGTAGACGTGCTGGCCGAACACTTTCACGTGCCGCCGTCCAAAATCATCTTTACGACCGCTCTTACATTAGGGATGCGTCCGCTGGGAGCGCTCATCTTCGGCCTGCTCGCCGACCGCTACGGACGGCGCACCCCGCTGATGGCAAACGTGGTGTTCTTTTCGGTGGTGGAACTGCTTTGCGGATTTGCTCCCAACTACACCGTGTTCCTGATCCTGCGCGCGATTTATGGAATCGGCATGGGAGGAGAGTGGGGCGTGGGAGCTTCGCTCGCCATGGAGAGCGTGCCGGCAAAATGGCGCGGCACGATTTCGGGAATCGTGCAGTCCGGCTACTCCTGCGGTTATCTGCTGGCGGCCGTGGCCGCGAAGATTGTGCTGCCGCTGTGGGGCTGGCGCGCGATGTTCTGGGTCGGAGGCCTTCCCGCGCTGCTGGCGTTCTATATCCGCTATAGGGTCACGGAGTCGGAAGCGTGGAAGCAGCATCGGATGCCGGGCTTCCGCGCTATCGTCAGCACGGCCGCGTCGAACTGGAAGCTGTTTGTGTACATGGTCGGCATGATGAGCTGTATGCACTTTCTGGCGCACGGAACTCAGGATCTCTACCCACATTTTCTGAAGTCCGTACACGGCTTCTCGACTTCGACGGTAGCCAATATCGCCATTCTGTACAACATCGGATCCCTGGTGGGAGCAGTGATCTTTGGACAACTCTCGGAGCGCATCGGCCGGCGGCGTTGCCTGGTGAGTGCCGCGCTGGTTTCCTTGTGCGTCATCCCGCTCTGGGCCTTTGGGAACAGCCTGTGGACGCTGGCACTGGGCGCGTTCCTGGTGCAAGTGGGAGTACAGGGCGCGTGGGGCATCATCCCGGCCCACCTGAATGAACTTTCTCCGGGGGCGGTGCGCGGGCTGATTCCGGGATTGGCTTATCAACTGGGAATTCTGGTCGCCTCGCCAGTCAATAGCATTGAATATGCGCTGCGGGACCACTTCGGGTACGCCCGTGCGCTAGCTGGATTCGAGGTCGCCAACATCATTCTGCTGACGATTGTGGTCAGCTTTGGTCCGGAGAGCAAAGGCAAGGAATTTCTAGCCGACGCGAGGGATAGGGCTCGTCCTTAGGTGATCCCGCGTTGGAGGGGACCGAAGTCAAAAGCTTGAACCACGGGGGACACAGGGGTTCACGGGGGACGACTCTGTTTGGCCGGTCGCCGATGCGTGCTCAACGCGACAACTTCACGCCGCTTTGCCAGCGCCGCGCGGTCTGCCATTGACCTTCTTGAGCTCGAATGTGACCGCCAGGGCCAACATCACCCCAATCAGGCCGAATGCTGCCAACGCAACCAGAGCAAGTATCAGGATGGGCATATATCCCTCTCCGCTTGCATTCTGAATCTTCCCGAGTTCGCTCGCGGTGACCACGCTCACCGAGTTCTGTGACATTCCGATTCCCGTTTTTGTCCTGGAACTCCGAATGATCACCACCGAGATGCGGACAAGGAGAGAAATACTGCTAAAGTAGATTTCACACGCCGAGCGGGGCAGGCCCGCCGAGCAAACCTGAGAGAGCTTCATCCATGCGTATCGCGGTAGTTGGTTCCGGTTATGTAGGTCTGGTTACCGGAACGTGTTTTGCAGATCTGGGGCACGATGTCGTGCTCGTGGACAACGACGAGCAGAAGCTGGCTGAACTTCGTACCGGAACCGTCCCGATTCACGAGCGCTTTCTGACCGAACTCCTGGCGCGGCAGCGCGGCAGACGAATCCGGTTCTCCGGCGATCTGCAGGCGGCGGTGCGAGAGTGCGACGCGATCTTCATCGCGGTCGGAACGCCTGCCACCGATCGTGGAGAGGCTGATTTGTCCTACGTGGAATCGGTGGCGCGAGAAATCGCGGGCGCGGTGGACAGCTACAAAGTGGTGGTGGAGAAGAGCACGGTTCCGGTCTACACCAGCCAGTGGATCCGCACCGTCGTCATCCGAAACGGGGCCACTCCCGCTTCTTTCGATATCGCTTCCAACCCGGAATTTCTGCGCGAAGGGACGGCCGTGACTGACTTCCTTTATCCCGACCGAATCGTGGTCGGAGTCGAGAGCGAGCGCTGCGCGGAAGTTTTGCGCGAGATCTATTTGCCCTTGACCAGCGGGGCGTACTACAGCCGTTCCGACGCCATTCCGCGCCCAGACCGCGCCCAGGTGCCACCGCGGTTGATCATCACCAGCACCAGGAGCGCGGAGATGATCAAGCACGCCTCCAATGCGTTTCTGGCGATGAAGATCTCCTTCATCAATGCAGTAGCCTCGATCTGCGAATCAGTGGGGGCAAATGTCCAGCAAGTGTGCGACGGGATCGGTACCGATTCCCGCATCGGACCGCGGTTTTTGAATCCCGGGATCGGCTACGGAGGATCATGTTTTCCCAAGGACCTGATGGCCTTCCGCGCGGTGGCGAAAGAATCCGGCTATGACTTTCGGCTGCTCGACGAAGTTATCCGTATCAACGAGGACCAGCGGCAGCGTTTTCTGAAGAAGGTGCGCAGCGTGCTCTGGACTTTGCGCGGCAAACGGCTGGGCGTTCTGGGCCTGGCATTCAAAGGGGGCACGGATGACATCCGCGAGTCACCCGCCATTCTACTGGTGCAGGAACTGTTGCGCGAGGGTTGCCACATCAGCGCGCACGATCCTGCCGCCATGGACCGCGCCAAAGAAGTGCTGCACGCGAGCGTAGAGTACACAGCGGGTCCGTATGAAGCCGCCACCGGCGCGGATGCCCTGCTGATCCTCACGGAATGGGAGGAGTTTGCTGCTCTCGATCTGGGCCGCCTGCGGAAGCTGCTGAAGTATCCCATCGTCATCGACGGGCGGAACTTGTATGATCCGGCAACCATGTCGGCACACGGTTTCTCTTATTACAGTGTGGGCCGTCCGGCGGCATTGACCGAAGACGGAACCGCCGCAATCCGGCCCGATAAAAGGCAGATCTCCTGAACTCATGAAGCCGGCACGCGCGCTGGTCACCGGGGGAGCGGGTTTTCTCGGTTCGCATCTTTGTGATGCTTTGTTGGGAGACGGTTATGCGGTGGTGGCTGCCGATAATCTCCTGACTGGACGGCTTTCCAACCTGGAGCATTTGCGGAATGACTCCCGCTTCGAATTTCTTCAGCAGGACGTTTGCTCCCCGATTGAATGCGGCGCAGTCGACTACGTGTTTCATTTCGCTAGTCCGGCCAGCCCAGTCGACTATGCCGCTCACGGAATCGAGACTCTGCGCGTGGGATCCTACGGCACGTTTGAAGCGCTAGAGTTAGCGCGGCGACAGGGCGCCAAGTTCATGATGGCTTCCACGTCCGAATGCTATGGCGATCCGCTGGAGCATCCGCAAACAGAGACTTATTGGGGACACGTCAACCCAATCGGGCCTCGCTCCGTCTACGACGAGGCGAAGCGTTTCTCCGAGGCCGTAACCATGGCCTATTACCGCTACCACCGGGTGGATACACGCATCCTGCGCATCTTCAATACCTATGGGCCGCGCATGCAGATCAACGACGGGCGCGTGATTCCTAACTTCATGTGGCAAGCGCTGCGAGGAGAAAATCTGACGGTCTATGGCGACGGCAGCCATACGCGCAGTTTCTGCTACGTCAGCGACGAGATCGATGGCATTGTTCGCTTGTCGCGGTCTTCGGAACACGAACCCGTGAACATCGGGAATCCCACCGAGTTCACGATCCTGGAGTGCGCCAAAAAGGTGATTGCGGTGAGCGGTTCGGCCAGCAAGATTCAGTTCGAGCCTCTTCCGGAGGACGACCCCAGGCAACGGTGCCCGGATATCTCGAAAGCCCAGCGGCTGCTCGGCTGGGAGCCCAAAGTGGATCTCGAGACCGGCCTGAGGTTATCGATGGAATATTTTCGCAAGGCGGTGCAGCAGAAGAGCAGCGCGCCTCGCTAGCGCGGGAGTTCGTCGAGAGTGGGGCCCGTAGCTAGCAGCGCGAGCAGGCGCAACACTTCTTCGCGCTCGGCGTCATCGTCGAACATGAAGCGCACGCCCATGCCGAACCCGGGATGTACTGCCAGCGCCTGGCCGCGTATCTTCAACTTCATTTCGTTCGTGCGCACCACGATTTCCACGCCATTCTGGCCGGTGAGCGGGGACGGCATCTCGACATAACACCCGCCTTCGCTGATATCGGAAAGCGTGCAGCGATTGGGTACAGTGCTCCCCAGACGGTAGAGCTCAGCTCCCAGTTTGCATGGAAACCGGCGCTCTCCACGGCGATTTGAGCCGAGACCGGTGTCCTTGGTTCCTCTCTTGACTCCTGTCTTTGTTTCCGGATCGATGGGTTGCACGGGCATGCTGGGCGGGGCAGGCCGGTCTTGTCTCTGGCGGAAACTGTTTTGCAGGAGCCAGGCGTGCATGAGCCGGCGCGAAGCTTGCGGCACATCCACAAAACGGATTCCGGTTCGGCCGCTGGCGTCCTGCCAGGCGACCTCGCCCGATAAGCGCACCGCTTGCTCCTGGCCGGGAAGAGCAAACTGGAAATACACCTTGCATGCCGGAGGAAGCGTATTTCCACTGCGAACGGAAGTCCCGCCGTCGCTCAAGTCAACGATCGTGGCCTGCAGATCCTCGGTGCCGGGATAGGCAACACTGGCCGATGAATTCACCGGAATGCGTGGAGTCCGGCGGCGCTCGCGGCGCATCAAGGCGCGCGCTGCGCGCAGGCTGAGGCGCGTGCGTTCCAGAGAGAGCGGCCGGTAGAGAACGAAATTTGCGCCCAGACCGAATAATGGCCGGGCACTAAACTCGCCGTCCACAATAGCGATCAACAAGGTATTGAGGCTCTTCCGCGTTTGCCGCAACTTGGACAAGAACTCTTCGGAGTCCAGATCTGCCCGGTAGTCGAGTATGACCGCTTCGAAATTTTCGTCGTTCAGGCGTTCCAAGCCGCGGGAAATGGAAGGCGCGTGTTCCGCCATCATCTCCATCTCACCGAGGACAAGACCCAGCAATTTCGCCGAGTCCTGGTCGGGACACACCACCAGAACGCGTAGATCCATGATGTCAGCATCCTAGGGTCGTACCTATGCCAGCGACAAGTTACCTGTGTCATCGGAAAACTTTAGTCATCTGGAGTTTCCTTACTACCGGGTCTAAGCTGACAATGCGCGCAAGAATTTTCTTGCCGGCAGATCCCTAACTCCAGGACCCACAGGCATGGCCACGAAATCCAGCACTTGGATGATGGCAGTCGGCGCTCTCATTGCATTCATCGGCCTGTGCTTTCTGCCCGCCGCCTTCGGTCCCGATTCCGACAGAACCATGCTGGGCGCGGCAGCCGTGCTGATCTCAACTGGCATGCTGCTGATTGCCAGCGGGTTTTACGTCAAGGCGCGTGCTCTCGGAACGGTCGCGGCGCCGGCCAGTACACCCGCGAGCGGCAAGCGGAACCGTAAATCGATCTGCGACCGTTGTGCACAGGAAGAGCCGGTGATCCAGTGCCGCGTGCATGAGCTTCACCTTTGCGCCGATTGCCTGAGTAAGCACTACGATTTCCGGTCCTGCGCCTACGTTCCCAGTACGCGCCGCGGCGCCTCCGCCAAATCCATGGCCGGATCCTTGTCGCAGACGGCCTCCCGCTAAACTCTTGTAACATCCGGCCGATTACATCTCTGAAGGACAGTGTGCGAAGGTGCCGTGTACCCCGGTAATTTGCCGATTGTTCCCGCAGTTCCTACCATCAGCATATTCAGCCCTCGCCTCAAGCGCGGAACGTGTACGACTACGCTTCGGCTGGGTTAACGACTTTTTGATTGCACGACAAGGGAACGCAGTTTCCGGCAAACGCCTATGAAGGGTCTGGGAAAATACGCAGCGCACTCATCGGGCCAGCGCTTGGAGTCCGCTGGAAATGGCCGTCGTCATGGCCATCCTCATCATCACGCGAACTGCAGTGATTGGCGGATCTCGAAAATGCGCGAGAAGGGCGTGTCGCTGCTTGAGTTGATGGCGGTGGTTGCCATCATCATGACCGTAGCAGCCATGGTCTTCATCAACGCCGTCACCGCGCTGGAGAACATACGACTAGGTCAGTCGGCAACCAGTTACGCGAACCTGATACAGCAAGTGCGAATTCGGGCCGTTCAAGACGATACTTTCTATACGGTCCAGACTGCTCCTGCCACGGGGGCAGTGCCCGCCAGCGCCTTTGCCGACTTAGCGGGAAATGGAACGAACCCGATCATGTACTTCTTCAGGTCGGTAAATCCCATGCCCTATAGCTCGGGGCCGGGATTGGCGAATCTGAAATCTCAATTCCTGCCAGTCACGGGTCAGAATACTGTGAACACCACCGCTGCGGGCCCGACTTTTGGACCCCGCGGATTGCCCTGTACTCCGAGCGTCGGAACCTGTCCGTATCAGACTCCGACCTCCTACATTACTTTCATACAGAATTCGAAAACCACGAAGTGGGAGGCCATCACCGTGACCCCCGCTGGACGGGTCCGAGTCTGGTCGTACAACGGCTCTACCTGGTCTCCGATGAACTAAATCATATGAATCCTTTCACCAAATCGCGGTCTCTGCGGAGTCGTAAACGCGGCCAGCGGGGTTCCATGCTGTTGGAGCTGCTGGTTGCGATTATCGTGCTGGCAATTGGCATGGGTGGCATCCTGATCTTGCTCGTTGGGGCGATGTACACCAATAAGCGGTCGGGCGATGACACGACCTCCACCATGGCGGCGGAGCACATTATCGAGCAGATCAGCTCGCAGGCGGCCAATGCGGCTGCCCCTCTCACGGTCACCGATTGCGCCGGAACTTCCTGGACCGTAAACACCGCCGCGGCGCCCTACGCGGCGGGCAATTCCGGCTCTTACGGGGGCAACGGCGCCGCGATGACCTCGACCGGAGCAGTGGACTGGACGCAAGGATACTCCGGCGTCCCGGCTGGTTATGCCATGCAGTACATCGCGTGCGGCGCAGCCGCCCAACAAATCACATATGACATTCGCTGGAACGCCATCGCGCTAAACGCGACCAACAATTCCAGTCGCATGATTGTCGTTTCCGCTCGGCCTTCGGGCTCGCCCACCGTGGGTGGACTTCGTTATGTAATCCCCGTCAACCTGCGGACGATTGGAGGAATGCCGTGAGGAGACAGAATTCCATGAGAACGAAACAAACTCGGTATCGCAGAGCTGGCTGGGACATGCGCGGCTTCTCGCTGCTGGAAATGATGATCGTGCTGGTCATCCTTGCGGTGGTGATCGGGGTGGCAGTGGAAGGGCTGACGCAGATGCAGCGCCGCAATTCTGCGGAAGGCTCGAAGACCGATACGGTGCAGGAGACGCGCGACTTCGTGGACCAGATGGTGCGCGACATGCACGACGTCGGTTACCCGCCCCGAGCGGTATTCGTCGGCCGGCCGCTCTGCAGCGGCGACGCCCGCGTATCGTGCAGCCTCATTTATTACAGCCCCACTCAAATCAAGTATGAGGGCGATCTCGATGGCACCGGTACCGTTTACCAGGTCTGGGTTCAACTGCTCCCGCCCGCATCGGGGAGTTGTCCTTGCACTCTGCAACGCGGGATCATTGACAAAGCATCGGCCCTGGGCGGGAACCAGCCGATCTACTTCACGCAGGTGACCGGGGTTCTCAACAGCGGAGATGGGGCGGGCGGCCACAACTATCCGGTTGTCTTGCCGGGGTCGGGTTCGTACTCCGCATACGCCAACGCCGACCTGTTCGATGCCTATGATGTGAATGCAGCCTCGGTTGGTACCTGCACGGACGCTACCGCCTGCTCCAGCATCGTCAGCCTGCAGATCACGGCCAACGTGACATCCGCATATCCCGATCCGCAGACCAGAATTTATTCCGTGTACTCCATCACTTCAAGGGCTCGACTGAATAATGCACAGTTCGACAACTGAGCGTCAAGAGCAAGAGGAGGTAACAAGTATGCGCAAAATGCACAGAAACGGAGAACGAGGAATTTCGCTGGTGGTGGCTCTGCTGGCGCTAGTGATGTTGAGCGCCGTTGCCATCGGCATGATGTTTATGTCGTCCACCGAAGCTGCGGTCAGCGCCAACTTCAAG
>Ga0209701_10000161_pt1 | contig 33724 bp, 33 predicted proteins | sample CZO8metaG_4_FD_188356 | JGI IMG/M metagenome (GOLD analysis project Ga0209701, IMG submission 188356) | Vadose zone soil microbial communities from the Eel River Critical Zone Observatory, Northern California, USA - CZOApr15con2H3.8 metaG... | ecosystem: Environmental > Terrestrial > Soil >... | reverse complement strand
TTACGTTTACGTCCGCGACGGCTTCGGACGATTTCCCGCCTTCCTTTACGGCTGGAGCATGTTCCTCGCAATCTCGAGCGGCGCCGTCTCGGCCCTCGCGGTCGCTTTCAGCACCTATCTGGGAGCGGTCATTCGGCTGGGACCGGTGGCGTCGAAGCTGGTCGCGCTGGCCTCCATTGCTGCCGTCACTCTAGTCAACGTGCTCGGAACCCGCAAGAGTTCTGACCTGCAGAACTGGACAACGTTGATCAAAGTCTTGCTCCTGGTGGGGATCACGGCTGTGCTGCTGATTCTGGGCCGACACAGCGCTGAGGTTGCTTCGTCCCTGTGGCCGCCGCGCGAACTGGGGGGCGTTGTCTCCGGATTCGGCCTCGCAATGGTTACGGCGCTTTGGGCTTACGAGGGATGGCAATTCGTCACCTACAGCGCCGGCGAAGCCATCGACCCGCGTCGCGATTTCCCGCGCGCGCTGTTCTGGGGAGCGTTGTTCCTGACCGTCCTCTACGTAGTTGCGGACTTTGGATACCTGGTCGCGCTTGGCCCGCAAGCTGCCGCCAGTTCGGAAGTCATCGCCGCCGCGGCCATGCAAGCGACCGTCGGGCCTTGGGCTGCAAAATTGGTGGCGCTGACGATTTTGATCTCGGTCTTTAGCGGAATGAACAGCGTCGTGCTGACCGCGCCCCGGGTCTTCTATGCGATGGCCTGCGATGGCCTCTTCTTCAAGAAACTGGCCGAGGTGCATCCCCGATTTCGCACACCGGCCACGGCGGTCATCGCCTTAGGAGTTTGGTCGGCGGCGCTGGCGATGATGGGAAGCTTCCAGAAACTCATCGGCTACGCCATGTTCGTGGCATGGATCTTCTACGGGCTGGGCGGCGCCAGCGTGTTTCCCCTGCGTAGCCGTGAACCCGACGTCGAACGGCCCTTCCGCGTGCCCGGGTATCCCTGGACCCCGATGGTATTTGTGGGGTCGGCGTTCGCACTGGTTGTCAACGTGATTGTCGCCACGCCCTGGGATGCGGCCAAAGGCTTAGCCATCGTCGCGCTGGGTTGTCCAGTGTACTGGCTGCTGTTCCGCCACATGGCGAAAGCGCCCGCTCTCGAGGGGCCGGCCCCTGCTTCGGACCGTGAGAAGACCTTGCCCGAAAAAGTCTAGGTTGATGGATCACTCTGGTAATGCCGGAGTGTGCAAAACTATGGACATTACCCCCTTGCGCAGCCGATGCTTTCATGGGTAACATCAAGATGTTCCCTACGGCCACGCTTCTAGGCTGGCCCTTCGCGCACAATCCAAGGCGCCAAGACGGTTTGAATACGTTCTCGATAGCAATTCAGTGGTTTGATGTGCTCTGCCGTTAGTCAAGGCGTAGCCGCCTACACCAACAGCGTGCCGCAACCGCGGGGAAGACAAACAATCAGGCCTGGTAACCAGGTCAGGATAAACAAAAATATGAATGCAGGACCGCGACATCCCTCCGGAGGCGGAGGGAAGAACAAACGGCGCCGTGGACGGCGTCCGCCCAAACGAGGTGCCGCCGGAGGCCCCATGGGCCGCGACCGCCAACTGGGACAGGGCATCTACACCGCACCCATGGATCACAGCTACCGCGCCAAGATGGGCGGTGACAATGGCAGCCGGGGAGGAGCGCGCCGCGCCGGCTTCGGCCCGTCTTATGCCCCGCTGGAACCCGAGCCGCTGCCGGCCCAGCACGAGGACGCAGCGTCTCGCATCTTCGCTTTTGTCGAAGATCTTTTCTTCCTCGCCAAGATTCAGGAGACCGGCCGCAAGATGAACGTGAAAGTCGAATTCGTGAAGAACGAAAAAGACCTCACCGACCGTCTCAGCAACAATGGCGACGGGAAGCCTTCCCTCATCATCTTTGACCTGAACAACGCCAACGCGAAACCGCTGACCCTGATCCCGAAGTTGAAGAGCAAGCTGAAAAAGGGAACGTCCATCATCGGCTTTCTCTCCCACGTCCAGGGCGATCTGAAGCAGAAGGCGCACGAAGTAGGCTGTGACATGGTGTTGCCGCGCTCCGCGTTCTCGCAGAACCTGCCGCAGCTGTTGCGGCGGCATGGAGCGATTGAGCCAGAATCAGCCTCGCAGGAATAGGCGCAACCTTTTATGAAATTGTCATCTCTGTGAAATTGTCGTCTTTATGAGATTGTCATCCTGAGCGAAGCGAAGGACCTGCTTTCTCGTGCAGCGGAGGAAAGCGGTCCTTCGCTTCGCTCAGGATGACAATCTCTGGTGCGCACTTCTGCAATCTGACTTCTCACTTCTGCCTTCAACCGCCTGATACAATTTCGCCGTGTTCCCTCAAAAGCTCTTGCTATTGGCGAGCCTCTCAGCCGTCGCGTCCTCATTCGCCCAGCAGCCTCCGGTGAAAGTGAATGTGATCAACGTGTGTACCCCGTCCGCTGACGAGCAGAAGGAATTGTCGTCAGCGCTGGCCAAGGTGCCTGTGAAGTTGGCCTTCGCCAGCGACTACGAAGTGGCTCGCGGACATTCCACCCTTGACCAGAGCACGGCGATTCCGGGCATGCAGCCGCTGCCGGCGGGCGCGACGTCGAGCGCCGATTGGGTGCGCGTCCGCCGCGAGTTCCCCGATACCGCGCCCTTTACCAATGCCCAGTATTCGTTCAGCGTGGACTCGAAGAATATGGTCGAGACCCTGGTGTTGCGGGTCCGAGAGCCGAAAGACCTGATGCAGATCTCGATTGAGGACAGCGCCTCCGCCGTTGCTTCGCCCGCGGCTATGCTGTCTTCCAACACGCCTGTCTCGCGCATCAAGCTTGAGCGCTTCGGAAAGCCTTCGGTCGTGCTGGCCCGCTGCTCCGGCGCCGAAGGCCCTGCGACCGATCAGACCGCCTATGGACCCTTCTTCCGGGATGCTTCCTCCATCATGAGCAGCTATCGTGACGGACTGGGCGTGCGCCGGATGGTACCGCAGGAGTTAGCTCGCTTGGGTTGGGGGACGGCAGCCAAAGCGGATGCCGCCACCAAGAAGAGCCCGTAGCACGGGTCGTAGAATTCTGCTGGTTGCATCGAAATTGCGTCTGCCGAATCTATCAGATTGACCACTATGGATATTCGTGACGTTGTAGTCATAGGCTCCGGGTGCGCTGGCCACACGGCCGCGCTCTACACTGCGCGGGCCAACCTCAAGCCTCTAGTGCTCGAGGGGCATCAGCCGGGTGGGCAGCTCTCGCTTACTACGCTGGTCGAAAATTTCCCCGGTTTTCCGGATGGCATCCAGGGGCCCGAACTGATTGAGAACATGCGTAAGCAGGCCGCGCGCTTCGGCGCCGAATACCGCATGGGACACGTGGTGAAAGCCGACCTGAGCAAGCGTCCTTTCGAGCTGAGTCTCGGAAAAGAAACGATCTACACACGCACGCTCATCATTGCCAGCGGGGCTTCGGCGCGTTGGCTGGGATTGCCGAACGAGCAGGCGTTGATCGGCCGCGGAGTTTCCTCCTGCGCCACTTGCGACGGCTTCTTTTTCAGCGGCAAAGAAATTGCTGTAATCGGCGGCGGCGACTCGGCCATGGAAGAGGCCACCTTCCTGACCCGCTTCGCCAGTAAGGTCACGCTCATCCATCGCCGCGATGAGTTCCGCGCATCCAAGATCATGCTCGACCGGGCGCGCAGTAATTCCAAGATAGCGTTCATGACCGATACGGTCGTGGATGACGTGCTGGATGTCAGCAAGCAGGAGGTCACGTCTTTGCGCCTGCGCAATACGAAAAGCGGCGAGAGTTGGGATTTCCCTACCAGCGCGATGTTTCTTGGCATTGGTCATATTCCGAACGCCAAGATTTTCGAAAGCCAGCTCGAAACCGACGCCGACGGATACCTAGTCACGCACAAGAACGTACTTACGAAAGTGCCCGGAGTGTACGCTTGCGGTGACGTCCAGGACCGGCGCTATCGCCAGGCCATCACCGCTGCCGGTACTGGCTGCATGGCCGCGTTAGAAGCGGAGAAGTATCTGGAAGAAAAGGGACACTGAGCCCGCAACTCTTGAATCAGCAGGAGCGAGAACCATGGCCGCACAATGCACACACCTCGGCGAAATTCGTAAAGTCACGCCCAGCGGAAAGGGCTGCAAAGAGTGCCTGGAAATGGGCGACCGCTGGGTCCACCTGCGGCTCTGTCTTTCCTGTGGACACGTAGGATGTTGCGACTCGTCCAAAAACAAGCATGCCACCGCGCACTACCGTCACGCAAAACATCCGATTGTCCAGTCTTTTGAGCCGGGTGAGGATTGGCGCTGGTGCTATGCGGACGAAGTGTTCCTGGATTGAACAGTTGAGAGCTGAATGCTAAGCGCTAAGTGCCGGTCCTTACGACCCTGTCATAGATCCACAGCAGCGCCGCCGTTACCAAGCCCACGGCGGTGACGCTCCACCAGATGAGCGCCGGCCGATGGGCGACTTCCCCGAAGCGGTGGACGAGCGTCCCGCCAAACCAACCTCCAATCAGCGAACCAATTCCGATCGGCAAGAACGCAAAGCCCATGTACGTCCCTTGCTGGCCTGCGGGAGCGAGCCGCGAAATGTATTCGTAATAGCGCGGGGCCTGAATAATCTCTCCCAACGCCAGAACGAACAACGAGAGCACCGCACCCCAAGCGGTCGGCCGGAGCGCGAGGATCACCCACGAAAGGGACGTAATCACCGTTCCCAACATGACGGCTGGAAACGCCGGGATCTTGCGTGTCAGATAATTCATCGCCAGCGTAAGACAGATCACGGTGAGTCCGTCGGTCACGAGAATGATTTCGACGTCCGCGTTGGCATTGATGTAGCCGTGGATGTAGCCGGGCAAGCTGATGTATTGCTGCCAGAACACGATCCAGTAGCCGGTAAAAAGCACGAGAAACCACATGAACCGGCTGATCCCGGCGAGCACCAACAGCAGGAGCGCAACCCAGACCCACCAAGGCACGGTGAAGGGATACAGCAGCGTGCCGGTGCGCAGCAGCAGTGCGACCAACAATACCGGCAACACCAGGCGGTAATTGCCCACGACCACGCAGAAATTCCGCGCGACCTCAGCGATCGAAGGCGGAGGAGCATCGCCAGCCTTGCGTGGTTCGCGGAAGAAAAACAGGACCACAAAGAACATCGCGAACACGCTGAGCGCGGCCACACGGTAAACATTCTCGACGCCCAGGTTGCGATGCGCCCAGGAAGCGAAATAGGGGCCGAGGGCGCCGCCGATGTTGACCATCGTGTAATAAATCGAGTAACCGATCGAGCGCACGTTCTCTTTTGAAGCTCGGGCTGTAGTGCCGACCACGCAAGGCTTCACGAGCGAAACGCCGAGCGCCGGCAGGATGAGAATGAAGGCGACAAACAAACCAAGCGGCACCGCATTGCGTAACGGGGCCAGCCAGGACGCTCCAATGGAACCGATCAGGAAATAAGCGACGGCGAGAATGAGATAAGCAATCGACAGAGCGCGGCGAAACCCCAGACGGTCGGCGGCTGCCCCGCCGAAAATCGCGAGAAACCAGACCATGCCGCCGAAAATTCCAGTCAGGGTTCCGGTTTGCTCGGTGGAAAAATTCAGTTTCTCCTGCAAGTAGAGTGCAAGAGAAGCGAACGCCCCATAGTAAGAAAGTCGCTCAAAAATCTCGGTGATGTTCGCCACCCAGAAGGGACGCTCGAACCCAGTGCGAATTTCCTGCAACCGTTCGGAAAAGGTCAAAATCCAGCCCTCCTGGACCAACGCCACAACACAATAAGTTCACCGACCACGAACAAGACACCAAAGATTTGCTTGTTGTAGCGCGCCAGCCACAACGGAAGATAGATATCAAAATTGTCGGCGCGGTCGTTCGTATAGCGCGCGGCTATGTCAGTCAGAGGACAGCGTCCCCGGTTGAGTCCCAAGACGAGGCATTCAACTAGGATCAAGAGCGTCAGCCCGACTGCCCAGCGAGACTGCCCCGACCAACCGGTCCAGGGCAATGCCAGAATCGAGGCCGCCATGATTGCCCAGACCACCGTGTGCAGCAGTTTGATTTGCCTGAGTTTGCGCTCTTGGATCTCCGATGATGGATGGGCAGCACTCATGCGGCACTCTGAGGCAGGGCGTTCAGGCCATGGCTTGTGGACCGAAAAGATCCAGGCAAGGTCAGATCTCCAGGCGTTTCTTGATCTCCTCCGCAGACAGCCCCGCCACCCGGATAACCTTATTCCGGCTGGTCTGGCCGGCAGCAATAGTAACGGACGAACGCGGCACATTCAAAAGTTTCGCAAAGAATTCGATGCAGGCGGTGTTGGCCTTGCCGTCCACGGGAGGAGCAGTCAGCGCGATCTTGAGTGCGTCGCCAACGTGGCCGGTGATTGCGTTCTTCTTCGCGCGCGGATGGACTTTGACCGCGAAGCTCACTCCGGTGGGCGAGTTTCTTATAACTACCATCGAAAGGCTCTACCACAGAGGTCACGGAGGACACGGAGGAAACCCTGCGAACAAATCTATCCGGGTTTCCTCTGTGTTCTCTGTGAACTCTGTGGTTATGCTTTTGCTCTCTCCCCGAAAATCGCCGTTCCCACGCGCACGCACGTCGATCCTTCTTCAATCGCCACTTCGAAGTCATGCGACATGCCAATCGAAAGCACATCCATTTCGACCGCCGGCAAACGCCGCGATGCGATCCGATCACGAATTTCCCGCAGTTGCCGGAAGAAACGCCGAGCCCTCTCCGGATCTTCCGAATACGGAGGGATGGTCATTAGCCCGCGAATACTCAGGCTCCCCCACTGTGGTGCGCCCAAGAGAATTTGGTCTAATTCCTGCGAAGTCGGTGCCACGCCGCTCTTCGCATCCTCACCGCCGACGTTGATCTCGATCAGAATCGGCAGCGTCTTGCCCCCCTTCTCCGCCGCACCATTCAGTTTCTCAGCGAGCCGCACGGAGTCGACCGAGTCCACCGCTCCGAACAACTCTGCCGCCTTAGCTGCCTTGTTACTCTGAAGATGCCCAATCAAATGCCACTCCGCATCCGCCAAATCATGCAACGATCCAGCTTTGTCGGCAAATTCCTGCACGCGATTCTCGCCAAATACACGCAATCCGGCGGCATGTGCCTCTCGGATACGTTCCACGGGAAATGTCTTGCTCACTCCCATCAGCGCAATTTCTTTGGGATCGCGCCCGGCCCGACCGGCGGCTGAAGTAATGCGTTCGCGCACTCGGGCGACGTTTTCACCGATGGACACGGGAATGATTTAACCACAGGAGCGGGGGGGGAGGAGTCCCGAGCTGGCATAGTGAATAGTCAGATTTCAGAAGAGAACCACGCATAGACGCACTTAGGTTGTCACCTCTGCAATCTGACCTCTAACCTCTGACCTATTCTGCCCTCACATCATCGCCACCGGCGGGGCCGGTTCTTTTGGATCGCCCGCACTCGAGAGTGGGAGCCGGATCATCAGGGCTGCCAAGGCAACCATCACGGCCATTCCTGCAAAGTACGACGGATTGCTGAAGATTTGTGGTCTGGCCCATGCGGGAGCAAATTGCAGACCGGCCCAGAGCAACCCAAGTACAGCTTCACCGGCGATGAGTCCGGATGCCGTGAGCACTCCAGCATTTTCCACTCGCGCCATCTGCGCCGAGTTAAACCCGCGGCGTTTGGCCAGCCAATCTCCCATCGAGCGGAAGACGCCGCCAAGGAAAATTGCAAACGTGGTTTCAAATGGCAAGTACATGCCGACGGCGACCAGCATGGGGCTGCGCACCTGCATCATGATCATGGCAATTCCCATGAGGATGCCGACTACCACCAGCGGCCAGGGCATATCGCCGCCCACGATGCCTACCGCCAATGTGGCCATCAGCCCAGCCTGTGGCGCTGACAGTTGGCGGTCGCCAAAACCGATTCCTCCGGCCTTGATGTTGGCTTCGTGCAATAGCATCAGCGGGAAGTACATCACGAGACTCGCCACAACCACTGCAATCAGTTCCGCCAACTGGATGGTTCGAGGCGTGCCACCCAGGATGTATCCCACCTTGAAGTCCTGTAGTAACTCGCCTGCAACTGCCGCTGAAACGCAAACTACCGCGGCCACTCCCAGGACTGCCGCCACTCCCGAGATTCCCGAAACTCCCAGCGACACCATGAGAAGCGCAGCGATGATCAAGGTCGACAGCGTTAATCCGGAGATCGGATTATTGGAGGACCCGATCATTCCCACCAGGCTGCCCGAGACCGTCGCAAAGAAGAATCCAACGATGAGCATCACCACGGCCGCCAGGACTGCCGGCCATATCAGCCCTGTCAAACGAATGTAGAGGAAGCACATCAGCACAAACATCACGCCAATCAGGCCGAACACGGCCTTCGAACTCATGTAGCGCTCGGTGCGCGACATCTGCGCTCGCTGGTCGGCCGTCTGTCGAAGTTCGCTGAATGCTCTCCCCAGTCCTGCCGTCAGGCTGGCTCGCATCTTGAACAAGGTATAGGCGGCGCCTACAAGCATTCCTCCGACGGCGATCGGCCGCACAATGAATCGCCACACCGCGACCGACATCGTCGCCCAATCGCCCGATGTATCCGCCGGCAGATATTGTTTGAGCTGAGGCCCCAGGAAAAACATCAGGAGCGGAACCATCATTCCCCACGCCAGCACGCCGCCTGCAAATTGGATCGACGCCAGCCGAAGCCCGATGATGTAGCCCACTCCCAAATAAGCGGGGCTCACGCTGGGCGCCGCGAATGTGCTAGCCCCTCCTGCCGCCACAATGTTAGTGGTTCCTGCAGCACCCAACCGGACCTGACTGCGGCCCAAACTGCCCACTGCAAAGTGAAAGTCCTGATCGGCGGCAAACAATCCGAAGCGACCGAGCATATACACCACACCGCCGACGCCGATATTCCAGAAGAGGTATTTCGCAGCTGCAGCGCCGCGTTGGCCAGCCTTGTGAATTTCCGAGGCTGCCACCGACTCCGGAAACGGCAATTCCGGATCCTCCACCATGACCCTCCGAACCAACGAAACGAACAGCACCCCGAGAACGCTGCCCACTAACATCAATGCCGTTGCTTTCCAGTAGGCGTCGGCTGGACGGAAGGAAGGCCAAGCGCGCGCAATCAAGAATGCAGGAATCGTGAAAATGGCGCCGGCTGCGACCGACTCACCAATTGACCCCGCTGTACGCGCAATGTTCTCCTCGAGCAGCGATCCCTTCCATGCCCGCAAAACCGCCATCGCAATCACGGCAGCCGGATACGTTGCCGCAATGGTGATGCCGGCACGCAATCCCAGGTACGCGTTGGCCGCACCCAAAACAACCGTCAAGACCAGCCCCAGCAATATGGCGCGGAGCGTGAACTCCTTCATTTCCATGGTTTCCGGAACGTAGGGGCGGTGCTTGCGTGTTTCTTGGGAGACGGTATTAGCAGGAGTGTTCATTCAGGTGTCCTCGCTGCAATCAGGAGTTCATTTCCGATTCACACTAACAGAACGGCGCACCTTAGCATGCCAAAAGGCCGCTTTACAAGTGCGGATACCCGTCGCAAACAGGCTGGAGACCGTCTGTGCGACGACCGCAACATGGCCCGCTCCTCGGGGTTTACAATAGACCTCTGGCCCGGAGGTATGCCGTGTCTCCCCTGGGATTGCCCTCCTCGTGGTCTCGTTCCTTTCAGGAATTCCATTGCTCGAGCTGTGGTGGGCACGAAGCCTACCGTTCGCGGCCTCGAGGATTATTCGAAAAGGGATTTCTGCCTATTCTGATGCTGAGACCAGTCCGTTGCGAGCGTTGCTACCACCGCAGATACATCTTTCGAACCGTTCCGGTGCTGGAGCGGGTTGCGCCCACCAGCAGGATCGAGAATCAATCCGCTGGTGACTCAAGTGCTGGTACTCGCGTTGCATAACGCCCCGAGCCCCGTCTATACTGGCGACAGCTAGCCAGGCGGGGGCCCTCAACCGCTCGCCAGGTTGCGGGAGGCCGTCTTCAGCAGTACTGGCTTTCGAATACGAACTAGCCGAGGTCATGCAGCCAGTCCTCGCCGTTGGGCAGAACACGCTGCAGCAAGCCTGTTTTTTACTCTTTTTCCCGCCGATTGCCGCATCTGCAACGCCCCTCTGATTCGGATTTCCAGGCTCCCAGTTTGTGAAACATGTCTGGAAGCGCTGCGTCCGCTGGCGGGGTCGCTCTGCAGCGTCTGCGGGGAAGCATTGCTTTCCCCCGCCTTCATGGACCAAACAGAGCCCCGGTGCGGACTCTGTCAACGCCTGCATCCTCCGTTTGAAAGAGCAGTGGCGTATGGCAGTTACGACGGCGGACTGCGCGACCTGATCCACTTGCTTAAGTACCAGCAAGTTCGTCCGGCAGCCGCTGTGCTGGGTCGCATGCTGGCCGAGACGATCACAGGTGTTGAAACTACCCTGCTCCCCGGACTGATCGCAGTAGTTTCGGTTCCGCTGCACGTGCGAAAACGTGCCCAGCGCGGCTTCAACCAGTCCGAACTGATTGCGCGGGCCGCCCTGAAACAATTAGGGCGGCCGGAACGCTTTCAGATGTTGATCGGCGTGCTGGTACGGCGCCGCGAGACCGCATCACAGATCGGTCTGACGCGGCATCAAAGACGGGAGAATCTGCGCGGCGCCTTTGCGGTTGCCGATCCCCAGCGGCTTGCGAAACGCAATGTCCTGCTGGTGGACGACGTCTTTACCACCGGTACCACCGTTTCCGAATGTGCTCGCGTGCTGCGGCGCGCCGGCGCAAACCGCGTTTGGGTTGCGACCGTGGCGCGGACCTTGAAGGTTTCCGAAATATTCGCCGTTCCGGAGCAAGAGCTGGAAGAAAGAAATGTGGACCGTCTGGCAGCGGCGGCGAACGGTTAGGCAGTATGTCTTTGAGAAGCTACAACTCGGCGATGGCTGGCGGACACGGACACATGCCCGGCGCGCTGCTGGCCTCGGGAATGCACCACCATAGCGACGGCCATGCGCTGCATCAGCCGGTGCTGGTGCTCAACGCGTCCTACGAGCCCATCAACGTTTGTGCGGCGCGACGGGCCATCGTGTTGGTGCTCAAAGGTGTCGCCATGACCGAGGAAGAGAACGGACATTTTCTGCACGCAGCGCGATTCGCGGTGCGCGTGCCGTCGGTCATCCGCCTGCTGGAGTATCGCCGCATTCCTCACCAGTCGCGCGCTCTCTCGCGAAAGAACATCCTGCTGCGCGACCGCAACACCTGCCAGTATTGCAGTACGACTCTGGCTTCGGGCGAACTCACCCTCGACCACGTGATCCCGCGTTCTCGGGGCGGCCTCTCCACCTGGGAGAACCTCGTCGCCTGCTGCCATCCCTGCAACCGCCGCAAAGGCAACCAGCTTCCCCACGAAGCCAATATGAAGCCCACGCGCGAGCCGCGGTCGTTTAATCTCCACACCAGCCGCCACATCATGCGGCTGATGGGGCACTCCGACGACAAGTGGCGCAAGTACCTCTTTTACTGAGAAAAGCAGCGTTTTCCCGCCTGGATTACAATAGAAGAGAAGCAACACGAGGAGCGCAATGAAGAATCTCTACGTTGGAAATCTGCCCCATAGCACTACCGAGTCTGAGTTGCGCACAGTTTTCGAGGCGCACGGTGCGGTAGAAAAAATCAGCATCGTGACCGACCGCGAAACCGGCCGCTCGCGGGGTTTCGCATTTGTGGAAATGACGAACGCCGGCGAAGCCGACAAGGCTATCGCAGCGTTGGACGGCAAGGAATTGGGAGGGCGCGCCTTGAAGATCAACGAGGCCAAGCCCAAGACCGACCGGCCTAAGAGCGGCGGCGGCCAGCGGTTTGGCGGTGGTGGCGGACGCGATGACTATCAGGGCCACGCACGTCAGCCCCGCGAGCCCCGCTGGTAGCTCCAGCGATTCGCCCGCAGCCTGTTTAGCACTGCCGGGCCGGTACCGACATTACAGAAATGGGGGGTTTGTAAATGCCAAGAGGACGATCGACGTTTACAAAGCGTCAAAAAGAACAAGCGCGGCAGCAGAAAGCTCGCGACAAAGCGGAACGCAAGAGCCAGAGCAAGCAGGATAAACCGGAAGGCAGCCTGGACGAATTTGACGAACAGCGTGAGATGCGTGAGGCCGCGGAAGCACAGGCAGCGTTATTCCGCATCGGCTCCGATGAAGCGGACGATTTCTCTACGCCCCAGGATAGTAAGGTCGATTCTTAAGCGCCAGTCGAGACTTGCCGGGGCACTATGCCCCGGCGCCTTCGGTCCCTAGTTTCTAGACAAAAACCTCACCCGGCAAAGCAGACAATGTCCGTGTTGGGAGCGTGTTCTGGACGATGCGCTTCGGCAGGCCACCGCCGGACGGATCCACCTGCTTCCGCTCTATGCGCAACTGCAACGTCCGCTCAATCTGTCGCAGTTCCATCACTTCTACGCCTGCGACCAATGAAGAAGCCCGGCCTTGCAGACCCGCGCGCCCGGTTCGACCGACTCGATGAATGAAGTCCTCAGCCATTTTGGGCAAGTCGTAGTTGATCACGTGGGCCACATCGTCCACATGCAAGCCTCGCGAAGCGATATCAGTGGCAACCAATACCTGGTAGCGGCCTTCCTGAAATCCGCTGAGCGCCCCGTTACGCTGTGATTGCGTGCGGTCGCCGTGAATCTCCGCGGCGGTGAAGCCATCCCGCGTCAACTCCTTGGCCAGTCGCTGGGCGCCGCGCTTGGTGCGCGTGAAGATCAGAGTCTGTCCCTTCTCCGCATAAAGCAACTGCCGCAGCAGATCCAGCTTTTCGCCGGGGCGCACCTCGAAGGCTTGCAACTGTACGCTCTCCGCCGGCTTCAAGACCGAGCCCAGAGCCACTCGCACCGGATCGCGCATGTAGTCATTTACCAGTCCCGCAACCGATTGCTCCAGAGTAGCTGAGTAGCATAGCGTCTGGCGGCGGATAGGCAGCACCGACACGATGCGCCGGATGGCGGGGAGAAAACCCATGTCCAGCATGCGGTCAGCTTCGTCCAGGACGAGCATCTTTACGTTACGCAGGTCAACCAGTCTACGGTCGATGAAGTCTTGCAGCCGTCCTGGCGTCGCAATCACCAACGGGGAGCCCGCGCGCAAGCCCGTGATCTGGGACTTTTCCGATACGCCGCCGATTACCAGTGCGGCTTTCGGCATGTTTTTGTTGCGCAATTGTTCGTACTGCTCGTGAACTTGCATGGCCAGTTCGCGCGTGGGCAACAGAACCAGCGCCAGTGCCTGGCGCGAAGGCTCGCGATCCAGCATCTCGATAATCGGAATCAGGAACGCCAGCGTCTTGCCGGTGCCGGTCTGGGCTGTGCCGATCACGTCTTTGCCTTCCAGTGCGGGCGGGATCGCCTTTTCCTGGACAGGGGTTAGGGTTAGAAATTGAGCTGCCGCCAGCTTCTGCTGCAAGGCAGCAGAGAGGGGCAGTTGCGAAAATACGGTCATTCGGTTGTTTCTTTCTTGGAGGGGCCCGTGATTACACACTCAGACACACATCAGGCGTTTCCGCGCCGCTCACATTTTTAGATTTACGCTGAAATAAACGGCGGGCAGGAAATGCGGAGATGAATCTGGTCCCACCAGGGACCACCGCGTGACGAGCAAACCGTGGAAATAGCGTCACAAACAGTATAGCAGAACTGGCTTTCGGGGGGAGTTACGTCAGTCACTCCGAGGGCCTCGGATGGGTCCGGGCCTAAATGGCAACGACTCCCTCATCCGGTAACCAGAAGGTGGGGTATGATTGGTTCATGGACCTCGTCGACGTCACACACCGACTCGTTGGCTTAAGGCAGGAAATACGCGATTTGCAAGACATGAACTCCCAGTATCAGGATCGCGACTCTCATACTCAGACGGACAAATCTGCGCTCGAGCAACGCCGCTTGAGGCTGGTACAGATCAAAGACGAACTGGCGGACATGAAACGGCGCCAGGCAAGACACTGGAAGGGTTGAAGCGTCCAAACTGATTGCTGAATCCTGATTGCTGACTGCCCTTACTGCGGTTTCTCCTGCGGCTTATCTGGTTGCTGATCCGGCACCTTCTTCACTTCTTGCCCCTGATAAGTAATCGTCACCTTCGATCCGAATCTCTTGTAATTCGAGTACTTCACGATCTCGCGGATCTTCACGTCGCCAATCGCAAACTTGAGCGTATCCTCGGCGCGGGTGTAGGTCGGGAACCAGTACTTGCCGTCAATCTGTTCGCGCCAGGTGGTGAATTTGGGGAACAGGTTCTCCTGGTTTTTCTTCTTCTTGATGTCGGGCACGGTCTTTCCGTAAGTCTTCACGATCTGGAAATCGTGATCGTCGACCCAGATCCGCCCCTGGAAATAGCGCTTCTTGCCGAGGATTTGTTTGGGAGCAATATCAAAGACGTAGGTGCTCAACTCATCCTGTTTTTGCTGACCGACGTACAGGATGTCGTACTCCCCAATCTCGTCCGAAGTGAGCACAAACGGCAGGCGGTTCTCGATGTCGTCAAAATCTTCCGTGGTCATTCCGACGCGAACCAGGGTGGACTGCGGAGCGAAAACGACATTCCTTACCCTACGTCCCTTGTCGTCGAAACTCACGTCGAAGACCTGTTTGTACTCGCCGCCGTCGGGCGTGTCGCCTTCGAGAGTTTGTACCTTAACGTCCTGCCGGTAGGTGTACTGATCGCGCGCTTCCTTGAACTCTTTCTCCTTCGCGGAAAAACGCTTAATGACCTCCTCGACCGTGATCCCTTTGGGCTCGGACTTATCGAGTGTGCCCTCCTGCGCGCGGACCACAGGCAACAAAACAAACACCAAAACCAACGTCAGCATCAGCCGGACATAACGAAAGGGGAATGCCATAACAATAGTGTAGCGAAAAAGAGGATGTCGAAGAATTTAACGGCAGCCTCCACCCCCAAGGGCTGCCGTGCAAACAGCCCAGAGAAGGAGGTGGAAGACTGCAGTTCTGCCTGTTTCTTTAGATGCGCGAGATGTGCAAACGGTAGCCGTTTTTACGCTTCTTTACAGGCGCGGTTGACTTGAATGATGGCAGTGTCTAGTCCGCCGTTCCAGCCTCCGGCTGCGGCATTACCTTCATCATCCCCCATTCGACGAGGCTGGGAAATAACTGATACAGCTTCACCACCGGATGCATCGTCCATGGCACGGTCACTTCTCTCTTTTTCTTGCGATATCCGTCATAGACCGCGCGGGCCACTCGCTCTGCTGTGATACCGCGCACCGCTTTGGGACGCGTACTGCCACGCCGGACGGCAATCATGTTCTGCCCGAAATCCGTTGCTACATATCCAGGACACACCGTGAGAACGTGGATGTTATCGTTCAGAAGTTCCAGCCGCGCAGCCTTTCCAATCGCATTCAGCGCGAACTTGCTAGCGGAATAGGGAGCGCCGAATACCAATGGGATATGTCCGGCCACGCTTGAAATGTTGATAATGGTCCCGCCGCCCGCTCCTCGCATCGCGGGAACGACGGCCTGCATGGACGCGATCGCCGCGAACAAGTTGGTTTCAAACAGTTCGCGGCACGCCGACATCTCTATCTCGACGACCGTGTCTCGCATCCCCACTCCCGCATTGTTGACCCACACATCGACACGGTCGAAATGATGCAGTGTGAGCCCCAGCACGCGGTCGATCTCCTCCCGATGCCGCACATCGCAAGCCATAGCCACCGTACGTTCGGTATGCCCGACTCGATGGCGGGCGGCCTCCGCGCGGCTTGCATCGCGCGAAAGCATCACTACGCCCGCTCCCTGGTCGGCGAAGATTTTGGCAATCGCTTCCCCAATACCCATGGAAGCGCCCGTAACGACCACCACTTTCCCATCCATTTCCATGGCGACCCTTGTATCGCCTGGAGTGCAGCCGAGTCAACCGCTGGCGTAAAATCGACACGCGTCACAGGAGACATCGTGAGTTTGCTGTTGCCTCTGTTTCCGCTCGATCTGGTGCTGTTGCCCGGTGTTCCTCTGCCCTTGCATGTCTTCGAGCCCCGCTACAAAGAAATGATCGCCGAGTGCCTGGATGAGAAAAAGCCCTTCGGCGTGGTGCGCGCTTCCTCGAATGGCGTCGCCGAGATCGGCTGCACAGCGGAGATCGTAGAGGTTACCAAGCGCTATGACGATGGCCGCATGGACATCCTGACCCGCGGCGTCGAGCGCTTTGAAGTGCTCCAGCTGCACGAAGAACGTCCGTTCCTGGAGGCGGAGTTTACGGTGATCGAAGACGAACCGGGCACGCCCAACTCCGAACTAGTGCAACAAGCCGTCCGCCTGCACGGGGAAATCGTGAAGCTGGCCGGAGCCGACGCGGATGGGCCAGAAGAGGGCGCAGAGCATCTGTCGTTCCTGTTGGCCGGCTCGCTCCCCCTTGATCTCGACTTCAAGCAGAAGCTGCTCACGACTCTGTCGGAGCCGAAACGTCTGCAGGCAGTCATTTCCTACCTGGAAGCCGTCCTGCCCGGCCTACGCCGCGCCTCCAAGGCGCGCTGGAATTGAAATCGAGGGAAGTTGCCTCAGAAGCTGCTGCGCTTGGCCCGAAAGGGAATCATAACGACTGCTTCGATGGCGACCGGTTGCCCATCTCTCGTGGCTGGACGGAATTTCCAGCGCGCCAGAGCGCTTTTGGCGAATGCGTCTAGGCGATCGTCCGGACTGGCCAGGACGCGAATGTCTGCGACCGTGCCGTCGGAGTGGATGACTGCGTAGAGCGTGACCGTGCCCTGCACATTCGCCCGCATCAATTCGATCGGATATCCCGGGTCGGTTTTCTGCTGCGCATCAGGCGTGGTCAGCGCACCCGGTTTCTGATTTGGTTTGAGTTCGGCATAACGAATGACCCAACTCCCCGTTGAAGAATTCAGATTCGGCATGTTCGCGGTCATGGAGTAGAACTGCTTCCCGCCGAACACCTGCCGATCGACGTCGGTGATCTTATCCTCCGAAACCGGAGCAGCCGTTTTCACGCTGCCCACGCGCGGCCGAGTCGCGTCCGCCATCTCATGGGTATTGCCATTCGCGGACGCGCTTGAGGCAGAGTCCGCAGCGCCCACATGCAGTCCGCTGGGAAGGGAGTTGTCGGTGCGACCGTGGGTGCCGCTGTTGTTGCCATTGACTCCAGTCCCGGATGCTTTCGTGCTCAACCCCTGCGCTGAACCAGCCGTTCCCGCAGCGCCAGGCTTTCCTGTTGGATTCGCCGCAAACGTTCCACGACGATTGCCCCCTGGAGTTGCAACCGGTCCAGTGGGCGCGACCGGATGAATCCCCAGTGCAATCAGCCGGCCTGACGATCCGCTTCCGCCTGCACCGCCTATGCTCGGTGGAGGCGCTACCGGCTGGACACCACCGCTGGGCAGGCCGCCGGTCCCGCGGCCGGACAACGTACGCTGCTGGGCAACGGTAAGCTGGGGGGCGGGCGCCACAGCTTGGCTCGGCCCGATATTGAGAGCGCCCGCACGTCCGACAGTCGATCTGGTCACATCAGGCGGAGGCTCGACGACGGATGCGTCTGGACCAGCCATGCCGCGCGTGCGAGTGGATGTCACCTCGGGAGGTGGGGCGATGACCAGCGACGTGAGCGCGCTGCGAACCACGCGGCTCTGTGCAGTGTCGAGTTCGGGCGCGGGAGCGACGACTTGCGTTTCCGGTGCTGCGAGACGGTTTAGCGGAGCCCGTGTCGCCTCGATCGGAACGACCGGAGCCGGAGTCGACATCGCAATAATGTTCGGCAAGGCCACGTCGTGGTTGAGCCGGACGTCAGGGGGCGCGACAATGGTTTGTCTGCGGTTATCGGCTTCCGGAGGCACAGACAAGATCGGCTGCCTGGCATACTCCGGATCGCCTTTGGCGGGCGGCGCTGGGTCTGCCACGCCTGTATCCAGAGGCGGCAGGTATTCGTCCGGCGAATACGTGACCAGGGAAGAACGGTCAAACGTGGGACTCACCGCGACGTCTTGCTGATTGAGCCAAGCCGGCGAAAGCATCCAGATAAGCGCGAACGCGCCTGAATGTAGGACCACCGACTGAAGAAAGCGGCCCCAGGGCATTCCTCGCCGGACAAAGACGTCGCGCCATAGCCCGAGTTCGCTTTCACGGACCGGACGGACCGGGCGCAAAGCGGCCGCGACGCTGCTCCAAAACGCGCGACCGCGCGGCTCCAGTTCGACCAGAAGCTGTAAGGAATTCCTGTTCGGGGTCTCCATCTCTGGTTCTAAAACTTGCACTCAGCGAACTCCTTCGATGGCAGCCCCGCAAGGCGGGATCGGAAGCGGCTTTCAGCAATCGCTCCGGACGGCTATTCTGTAGAGAGATTATAGCCGACCGACGCACATGAGATAGGTTCGGCCAGCACAAACTGCTAGCATTCAAACGGCTGCCACCTGAGGTGAAAAATGCGTCGCTACTCGATGCAACTTGTTTGTTTTGTTGTGCTTGCTTTAGTTGTTTCCGGTGCACAGGACAGGGAAAATAAGACAACTCCCCAGCCCGGCGCGGAATACTCCGGCATGTACAACTTTCTGCGCGAGGGCGAATTCGTACAGCTCACGGTAGAAGACCAGGGCCACGTAACCGGCTTCGTCTCCCGGTTCGGTGACAGCGAGAGCGATCGCGGAGCCTTTCTTGATCATTTCTTCAAGCAGGGCAAGCTTGACGGCCACAACCTCGCGTTTACGACGCAGACTGTTCACGGCGTCTGGTTCGAGTTCCGCGGCACAGTGGAGCGGGGCGAGGGCAAGAAGACGGGCGACGAGGCGTACTACGTTCTCAAAGGGACACTGACAGAAAACGCAACGGATGAAGCGAAGAAAACGACGTCACGCTCACGTGAAGTCGCTCTGAAAAGCTTTCCGCAGGATATGTCGCCGGCCCGTCCCTAGCGGGAAACAGTATTGTGTTGATATGCAAGAACCTGTATCCTCTGCGGCTGTGTCGCGATTGCGCGACACACATTTGTGGAATCCCTACCGAGGTGCAAATCCTTGAAACAAGACCGGCGCAAATTGCTGAAGGGCGGCGCGGCTGTGATCGCTGCTGCGGGTGTAGTTGGGACCGGAAGCGCGGTAGCAAAGGAACCGGGCAAAAAGAAGGTTTACTACGGCAAGGGCGAAAAGCCCGAAAAGGCGCCCCTGTTCTCGGGCGCGGTCTCGTTCGGCAACCTGCTGTTCATTGCCGGCAAAGGCGCGCATTTTCCCGGCGACATCAAGTCTCACACCAAACATGTTCTCGACGAGATCGAGAAGGAACTGGTCAATGCCGGCTCGTCCATGGAAAGGGTTCTGAAAGTGAATGTGTACCTCAACGACATTAAAGATTACGACGGCATGAACGAAGTGTATCGGGGACGGTTCGGCAGTGAGCCTCCGGTACGCACCACAATCGCCCCGATGGGAGGAGTGCCAGGTAACTCTTTGGTCGAGATCGACTGCATCGCCCACATTTGAGAAGGGAGTTTTTGAAAAGTGTGGGGCACCGCCTAGAACGCGCTACCCCCGCCGCCCCCGAAGCCGCCTCCCGAGAATCCGCCACCCCCGCCTCCGCCGCCGAAGCCGGAACCTGACGAACTTGCCCTCGGCGCCGACACGAACACCTGGTGCATGTCGGAGGCCATGCTGTGCATGGAGTTTGAAAAGAAGATTGGATTGAAGGCGTAGGCACCTTGTGAGACATACCAGTTCGGCGGATCTTTCACGATGTCCGCGAACGCCTGCGCCCAGTGTTGTTCGACCCCCAGTGCCATGGCGTAGGGAAGATACTTTTCAAAAGTGTCGGGCGGCAGGCGCTTGATGCGATCCGCGTCCACGCGATTCATGAACTCCTGAAAGCCGAGGACGGCCACCACAGTGCGCGCGCCCAGCACGGTCTTGGCGGTCATCTGGCGCGCAAACAGCCACCAGATTACCGCTGAGATCAGCCCGCTTCCGATGAGCAATGGAACCGAGTTAAACAGGTTCTTCCATCCGAGATACCAGAGCGCCGCCACCAGCAGAACGATGGCGACCGCGGCTGCGATGCTGTATCCGTTGGCCGATCCCGGGTCGAGCATGTACATACCTTTTCGCTTCAGCGCTGACATGATGTCCTCGCGTATCACCGGTATGGCAGTGTAGAAGCGGTTTTTCAGACTCGAAAGTTGAGTCTCACTTCCGCCCGCGAAGATGTTCTCCAGCATCACCCGTTCGTGCGGAGAGAGGTCGTTGCCCCACTGCTCGCGCGGCTTCAGCAGGTGGAAAACATAGTCTTTCTTCTTGAAAACCAGAAACGTATCAACTTTCTCTTCGATCTTGATATAGCCGCGCACCGCCAGATCCACAATTGTCGACGTGATATCCCTCGGATCGGTCGAGTCGTCAATCAGGGTTCCCACTTCGGCTGGCGTTAGTCCCTTCGGCGGCTCGTACATCGGCGCAACCGACATGCCGGGCTCGGGGTCCTTGCCCACCGTGTGCCAGAGGCCGAACATTACGGCCAACGTGAGGAGCGGCAGGAACACGATCGGATTGCTTCCAAGAAACCAGAATAATTTCGTGAGAGCGCCGGGTTCTTTCAGAACGCCTTTCGGGATGTAGATATCAATAGTCAGTCCGCCCCGCATGGGCAGCGGGTTGGCGGTTTCGAACACCACGTCGGCGCCTTTGACTTCTGCGGTTGCTGCGCCCTGAGTAGAGCCGTAGACGCCCGTGAAAGCCTGGGCTCGCAGTCCTCCGGCGGCATTTTCCGGGAGCGTGACGAAGGCCGACGCGTGATCAATGGGGACCGGCCAGTCGTTGCCGGTCACGTTCCAGTAGAACTCGTCGTGGTCGTCGAAGGCGCGGTTCGCATTGCGGGCGGTGTAGTCGATGTTCACCACGCGCGTCGCATCCACCGCGTCGGGGATATAAATCTTAAGGTCGAGGAAGTCTCCTGACTTGCTCGACTCGTACTTTAACTTGTTCCCGTTCTCGTCAGTCACGCTCTTGACGTCGACAAACAGCGTGTAGTTCGTGCCGTGTGGTCCGGGATATTCGACCGGGATCGTGCGATGGATGCCATGCCACTGGCCGACGAAGACCAGCGCAATTTTCTCGCTCACGAAGGCGCTGGCATCGCGGTTGATGGCGATGGTGTCTTTGAAATCGGCGATCCGCCAGTTCCGAACTTGGGCGGCAACTGGGCCTGGGAGGATTCCCAGAAGCAGTACGAGGAAAGCCTTAACCAGGGGGGACACCGAGGTACACGGGGGACTGAATCTTGCGCGCTGCATTCCTAGAATTTCACCGCGACTGGTTCCCGGTCGGCTGCCGCTGTTTCGAAGAACTGTTTCTGCTGAAAGCCGAACATCCCGGCCAGAATATTGGTTGGAAACGACTGGATCTTCGTGTTCAGGTCGCGCACCACAGCGTTGTAGTAGCGCCGAGAATTCTGAATCGCGTCTTCCGTCTCGCTGAGCGAGTTCTGCAGTTGGGTGAACTCCTGCGACGCCTGCAGTTGCGGATAATTCTCGGCCACCGCAAACAGGCTCTTGAGCGCGCCCGTCAATTGATTCTCGGCGACTGCTTTATCGGCAGGGCCGGTGGCCTGCATGGCCATCGAGCGGAACTTGGCAATATTCTCGAAGGTGCCCTTCTCGTGCGCGGCATAGCCTTTGACGGTTTCGACCAGGTTGGGAATCAGGTCATGGCGCCGTTTCAGCTGCACATCGATGTCGGACCAGGCGGAGTCCGATCGGACGCGCAGCTGCACCAGGCTGTTGTACATCGCGACGAGAAAGAAGCCGAGAAGGACGACGACTGCCAGAACTGCTAAGCCCATGAATTTTCACCTCGATGCGGATTCAAGGGGACGGTAGCATACGCAGTGGGCCGGCGCAATGGAGGGTCTGGCGGTGAGCGAAGACCGCGTTCCCAGCCAGCCCGCCAACTGCAATATATTTCGCACCTCCTGGTCGTCTAAAAGCGGCTTCCAGCGCCGTTTTCTTGACAATCGGGCAGTGCATGACCCACACTCTCTTTCATATTTGAGAGCTCCCTCCGCCCCGTCTTGAGGCTCTCCAACTCAGTAGACATCCGATGAAGGGAATCACTATGGCTTCGCGCTCTTTTGCCCCCTCCTTGCTCGCAGCATTTTTCCTGACCTGCGCCGCCTCTGCGCAGGTGGCAGTCACCACCCAGCACAACGACAACTACCGCACCGGACAGAACACCAGCGAGACCATCCTTACGCCCGCCAACGTCAACCAGACTCAGTTTGGCAAGCTCTTCTCCCAGACGGTGGACGGATACGTGTATGCCCAGCCTCTCTACGTGCCCAACGTGAACATCCCGGGCAAGGGTACCCACAATGTCGTCTACGTGGCGACCGAACACGACAGCGTCTATGCCTTCGACGCCGATAACAAGACCGGAGCCAATGCTTCCCCCTTGTGGCAGGTGAGTTTCATCAACCCCGGCGCCGGGATTAACGTAGTTACAAGCGCGGACGTGAGCTGTAATGACCTCGTTCCGGAAATCGGAATCACCGGCACACCGGCGATCGATCTCTCCACCAACACCATGTACCTGACCGCGAAGACCAAAGAGAATGGCCGCTTTGTGCAGCGTTTGCACGCCCTCGACATCACGTCCGGTGCCGAAAAATTTGGCGGGCCACTGGAAATCCAGGCGCAATTCAACGGCACTGCCGACGGCGGCAAGAAAGTTACATTCGATCCGTTTCGCGAGGGGCAGCGCACTGGACTGCTGGTCCAGAATGGCTTGGTGTACATCGCGTGGGCGTCGCATTGCGACATCGGCCCCTATCACGGGTGGGTGCTGGCGTACGATGCGCAGACTCTTCAGCAGAAGGGCGTGTGGAACGCGACTCCGAATGGGGTGTTGGGAGGATTCTGGCAGGCGGGAGCGGGCATCGCGGAGGATTCGCGCAACCTCCTCTACATCGCCAGCGGAAACGGCACTTTTGACAAGAACGTGACCGGTGGCAAAAACTACGGCGACAGCATCATCAAGCTGGGATTCAATCTGAACGGCAAACTGATTGCCAAGGATTATTTCACTCCGCACGATCAGCAGTTTCTCGAGAACACCGATACCGACCTTGGGTCTGGGGGCGTGCTGCTGATTCCCGATCGCCCGGGGAAGATACATCCCTACTTACTCGTGCAGGTAGGAAAAGAGGGAACCATTTACCTCACCAACCGCAATCGTATGGGCAAGTTCAACCCCAATGACGACAGCCAGATCATCCAGAATCTGCCCGGCGCGGTGGGTGGAATGTGGGGGATGCCGGCCTTCTGGAATAACAATGTCTATTTCGGAGGAGTGGGCGACAACCTGAAGATGTTCAGCTTTGACCCGGCCGCGGGGTTGCTCTCCAGCACGCCGGTTTCGAACACCCTCACGTTCTTTAATTATCCGGGAACCACCCCGTCAATCTCCGCGAATGGCGCCACTAACGGCATCGCTTGGGCATTGCAGACCGACCACAATCCTGCGGTACTCCATGCTTATGATGCGACGCACTTGAGCACGGAGTTCTACAACACCACGCAGAATGCGACCCGCGACAACCCGGGGAGCGCGGTGAAGTTTACGGTACCCACGATTGCCAACGGCAAGGTGTATGTCCCCGGGCAGAAGCAGCTGAGCGTGTACGGTTTGTTCTAAGCGGGAAGCTGGCTTACTGGCGCGGGGCGTAATATCCGCGCCGGGCCCGCACTTGCAGGTCTTTCTTCAAAGCGGTGATTTCGATGGAGCGGTAGCGCCCGTCGGCATCGAAATCCGAAGGCTTGTACGCGACCGCGTACTGGCTGCGCAGTTCGTCTTCAATGGCAGCAAATGAGTGCGTGATGTCCTTCATCTTGAATGGGAAGAAGGCGCGTCCGCCGGTAGCGGAAGCTATATCTTCGAGCACCTTGTCCCCGCGCAGGATCAGGCCGCTGTCATCGGTAGAAATCGCATAGATCAGAACTTCGGACCGCTGCGCCATTTCAATGGCCTGGGCCCGCGTCACTTCGCTCTGGTTGTCTTCGCCATCGCTAACGACGATGATTGCCTTACGCACTGGACGATCGGAACGCTCGTACAGCTTCTCCTTGCATGCTTTGTAAATGGCGTCGTAGAGAGCGGTTCCGCCACCCCCGCTGAGTTGCTGAACGCCCGCGGACAGCAGTTGCACATTGTCAGTGAAGTCCTGCGTGAGATGGCTGCTCTTGTTGAATCCGACCACGAAGGCCTTGTCATAGCCGCGGCGCAGAACATGCTCCAGAAATCCGGTGGCCGCCTCTTTTTCGAAATCGAACCGGCCGCGCACGGAAGCGCTCATGTCCACCAGCAGTCCCATCTGAATGGGCAGGTCCGTCTCGCGCCGGAAATTCACGATTGCCTGCACCGGCTTGTGATCGTCCAGGATCGAAAAATCGCTCTGATTCAGATTGCGTACGAACTTGCCGTGCCGGTCGGTGGCGATGAAGAGCACGTTGACCTCATCCACGCGTTTTCTGATGGTGAGGATCGGATCGTCAGCGCCGCCGGTTCCGCCTGTGATCGCAACCGAAGCGGCATAGTTGGAAGCCGCCGCAATCGCAGGACTCGCCTTGGTGCTCCCTTGACCCCACGCGGCAGTGCATAAACTCGAAACCGCGAGGAGTGCAATCCCGAATTTGCTGTACTTCGTCATTCGTTCGCTCTAATCTGCTCCGGTGCCGTGGTCGACAAAACCTCTACGTCTTTCGATGCACGCCAGGGGCCGAAGACTGGTTCAATTCACTTCGACTGACTCTAGGCCGTTCCCGGCTGTATATCCAAGTTACAAAAGGAGTACGCAGCCGGTGCGAGGCTTAAACATATGCTCTTCAATGACATGGAAACGCAACAAATTGGACTATGTCATTTTCGCGGAGCGGGCTCATTGGAAATTGGCATGCACAACGCTCATTTTCAGGTACCCTGAGGGAGAATCCCAGGATATTTTTTCCTGATAGCGGAGGTTCCATGCAAAAACTGCTGACTGCTCTGCTTTCCCTTTTCATCGTGGTTTTGCCAATGGCCGCAGACAGTGAAAAGGAAACCGACCGTGTTCATGAGTCGGGCGTGGTCATGAAGGAGATCCTCGATATCCCCGATGACATTCCCAAAGATCTGCTCGATCGCGCCGAGTGCGTGATTGTTCTGCCTTCGGTATTAAAACTGGCGATCGGAATCGGTGGCAGCTATGGCCGCGGCGTGATGACCTGCCGAACGGGTCAGCATTTTACGGGGCCGTGGAGCGCGCCCGCGATGTACGCCTTGGAGGGCGGCAACATCGGATTTCAACTCGGCGGCCAGGCCACTGACTTCGTGCTGCTCGTGATGAATCCGCGCGGTGCCACCAGTCTCATGGGCAGTAAAGTGAAGCTGGGCGCCGACGCAGCGGCCGCTGCCGGCCCCAAGGGACGTTCCGCAACCGGGGCGACCGATGTAGTGATGCGCGCCGAAATTCTCTCTTACTCCCGTTCGCGTGGATTATTTGCCGGGATCTCGCTCGAAGGGTCAACCTTGCGCCCCGACAACCGCGCCAACGAAAAGCTGTACGGAAGAAAGCTCAGCGCACAAGAGATTGTCCGGCAGGGCAAAGCGAAGGCTCCGGCCTCAGCGCAGGAATTGCTTTCGTTGCTGAACACGCATTCGCCGAAAAACCGGTCGGAACCCAAGTCTCTGAAGTAAATCGGGGCACGTTACAATCTTACGTGCAGTCGCGGCCGCGAGGTTTGCTTCAAAACAGGTTCGAATCCAGCCCAGCGATGAATTGGATGCCGGGGATTACCTTGCCGACGAGTGCGGCATCGTTGGTCAGGAACAAGTCAATGCGAGCTTGCGCCGCGCAGGCGAGATGTATTGAATCAGCCGGTGATACTCCATGCTGAGCGCGAATTCCAGCATAAAGGTCCGCGGTCTCAATCGTGTACGGTATGACTTCCACGAACGGGGCCTTGAAAACCTCTCGGATTTGCCGGGTCGTCTCAGATGCGCCCATTTTGTAGGGGCCCACCAATATTTCCCCCACGGTAAACGAACTGGTGCAGAGCTGATCCTGCCGTTCCTTCATTTTCGAGAGAATGTGGCGCACACGTTTGGCGTAGCGGGGATGGTCCTCAAGCCAGTAGACGAATAACATCGTGTCCCAGTAAATTCGGCTCATTGGTTCTGGCGGGCCTTCATTTAGCTGCGCTGCCTGGTGGGATTTGAGAAGTTGTTTCTTTCTTCGCGGATGAACGCCTCTCCCCCGCCCAATTCTCTGAACAGATCCTTCGCAATGCCGCGAAGTTTCAATAAAGGCTCAGTTGGACCAGAGTCTTCTCCTCTGCTGTCCAGAATCTCGTAGGTAAATGTCACAGTAGTGCTTTGGCCTGATGGCGGACCGGTTTTCGAGATCAGGCTCAGGGCGTTCTCCTCTAGGAACTTCTTGGATTTCAGAGCAGCGCACACCAGAGGTACGCGATTATTCAACGCGAGTACTTTATGCACCGTGCCCACATGGATAGAAATCCTCTTCTCGCCTCGACGGCGAGCAGGCCGCAGGTAGGTATCGCGTGCATACTGCCTGACCAAATCCGAATCAGAGTGCGACCCCGCTTTCTGCATAGCGCCTCCCCTCATGCATGCTATTCTTACATAGCTATGCATAGCATGTCAATGCCCCTGCCTCGCTCAAGCCACCGCAGACAGGCGGTCCACGACCAGAGTGGGAGAATCGCTGCTGTGGTTTGCATGGCGCTGAGGATGGCTCGACCAAAGCCAGCGTCGAGGGGTGCTCGCATTCGGCGGGACGCCGCTCCGAGCGGTGATAACCTAGAACCAGTCGAAGTACTCCACCTCGGCGTGGGAGGCGATATGTATTTCGAACAGTTCTACCTGACCTGCCTGGCCCATGCGTCCTACATGATTGGGTCCGACGGCGTAGCTGCGGTCATCGATCCGCAACGCGATGTTGATCTTTATCTCGAGGCGGCCGATGAGCAGGGCCTCAAGATCCGCCACATTTTCGAGACTCACCTCCACGCCGATTTTGTCTCCGGACACAAAGAACTTGCCGCCCGCACCGGCGCCAAGATCTACATCGGCACCCAGGCTCATGCCGGGTTCCCGCATGCGCCGCTCCGGGATGGCTTTGAGGTCAAGATGGGGTCACTGCGGATTCGCGCTTTAGAAACTCCCGGCCACACGCCGGAGAGCGTTTGTCTGGTGATCACCGACAAGGAGAAATCCTCCGAACCGTGGGGCGTTTTCACCGGCGACACGCTATTCATCGGCGACGTCGGCCGCCCCGATTTATCGCCCAACCACACTCCGCAGCAGCTCGCCGGGTTGCTCTACGACAGCCTGCATCAGAAATTGCTCCGACTGCCGGACTCCACGCTGGTGTATCCGGCGCATGGAGCTGGATCGCTTTGCGGACGCAGCATGCGGGCCGAGCGTTCTTCGACGATCGGAACCGAACGCCTGACCAACTACGCGCTCCAGATCGGCAGCCAGGAAGAGTTTGTCCGGCAGGTGACCTCGAATCTTCCCGCCCGGCCCGGCTATTTTCTTGAGGACGCCGAAATCAATCGCTCCGGCGCCGCTCCGTTGACGGATCGGCCACCTCTCCCCGCATTTACGCCGACCGAACTCCAGGCGCTGTTGGACGAGAAGGCTAACGTGGTGGATGTGCGTCCGCCGGAACAGTTTGCCGCTGGACACGTGCCCGGCTCGATCAACATCGCACTTTCTGGACAATTCGCTTCGTGGGCAGGGACGCTGCTTGGGCTTGGATCAAAGCCTGTACTGGTCGCCGACACCGACGCCCAGATCGAAGAAGCCCACTTACGTCTGGCCCGGGTCGGCATTGAAGACGTGCGCGGATACCTGGCGGGCGGCGTGCCGGCGTGGCAGAAAGCGGGACGTCCTCTCGCGAGCACAGCGCAGATGTCAGCCCAGGAGTTGAGCCAGAAGCTGCGCGAGGGAAGTGTGCGCGTGCTCGATGTTCGTCGCGACGGCGAGTGGCAAGCAGGTCACATCGCACAGGCGCAAAGCCGCGCACTCGATGCTTTTCCGCAAGGGCTGCCTGCGGTGGATACCGGACAACCGCTAGCCGTCCATTGCAAGAGCGGCTATCGCAGCATGATCGCCTGCAGCCTGCTCGAGCGCGCTGGACATCGCAATGTGATCAACGTGATCGGCGGTTTCGACGCATGGCAAGCCGCGGGACTTCCGGAAGTGACCGAGCAACTCGCCAAAGCGTAACCGCGCTCGACTCGGTGATTAGCGCAAGATGATACATTCCTTCCGTCGTGCATTCCCGAACCTGACCGTAATTCTTATCGTTTCTATGGTCGCTTCCGCCCAGGTTCCCGCGTCACAGATCGACGCGCTTTTCTCGAAATTCACCAACCCGCGTGAGCCCGGCTGCGCGGTACTGGTGATCAAGGATGGCAAGACGGTTTTCCGCAGAGGTTATGGCGTTACCGACCTGCGATCGCTGCACGCGATCGGGCCGGAAACCAATTTCCGCCTCGCGTCATTGACCAAGCAGTTCACCGCTACCGCGATCATGTTGCTCGTTCGCGATGGAAAATTGAGATACCACGATCATCTCTCCAACGTCTTTCCAGATTTTCCGACCTACGGTAAGGCGATCACGATCCGCCACCTGCTCAACCACACCTCCGGCCTCATCGACTACGAAGACATCATGGAGAAGCAAAGCGCTGGCGTTCCCGACGAGACAATTCCCCAGATCAAGGACGCCGGCGTACTCGAACTCTTGAAGCATCAAACCGGGACGAAGTTCCCGCCCGGCACACGCTGGGACTACAGCAACTCGGGCTACGTAGTGCTGGCGCTGGTGGTTGAAAAGAAATCCAGCATGAGCTTTGGCGATTTTCTCCGCCAGAGAATTTTCAAACCTCTGGAGATGAACGGAACCATCGCCTATGAGAAAGGCAAGAATGAAGTCGGCAACCGGGCCTACGGCCACACAGTGAATGCCAACGTCTGGCGAGAGACCGACCAGAGTTCGACCTCCGCGACGCTCGGTGATGGCGGGATCTACACGTCTCTCGACGATCTGGGAAAATGGGATCGTGCCCTCACAGGCTATACCCTCCTTACCGCGAAAGAAATGGCGGCGGCTCTAACCCCGCCAGCCTTCGGAAGCGGCGGTCCTCTTCAGAAACCCGACGGCAGTCTGGCGCCGTTGTATGGTTTCGGGTGGTTTCTCGATCCCTATCGCGGACATCGCCGCTACTCTCACTATGGCGAGACGGTCGGTTTCCGCACTGCCGTCCAGCGCTTTCCTGACGACGCACTGACGGTGATTGTGCTGGCGAATCGCGCCGAGGTGGACGCCCCAGCCTTGGCCGAAAGAGTCGCGGACCTGTACCTGGGAAAACCCTGAAAACAGCAAGGGCGCGTTGCGTCGACGGGTGCCGACGAACGCGCTCCTTGTCTTTCCACTCAAGGAAATTAGCTGCGTGCCCCCGCGTTCGCCGCCCTCGCCAGGGGTTGGCTTGCTGCTTGCGCGACGCGTGCGAAGTACAGCCGATAAGACCGGAAAATCGCGTACATCACTGGCAGCAGAAGCATGGCTGCAAGCCAGCCGATGTGATGGCCGACAGAATTGACCATCGAAGTCACACCCGCGCTGACAACGTAATACGGGAATGACATCTGCACAATGTTGGTCCAGATCCGCCGGAACGCGCCGCCATCGGTTAAAGCCACAATGATCGACACGGGCAGTGTCTGTCCCAGGAAGAAGGTAGCAGTGGTGGCGGCCATCAACAGTGGCGCCGAAACCCAACTCAGTCCATTCAGCCCTTGCTGGTGGAAGAGCAGCCCGGCAGCACCCGAGGCGAATGCCATCATGCTGACATTGAAAAGCACGCGGACCGCCTTCAGTTTGCTGCCGTCCTTCGGCAGTGTCTGAATGATCGTCGACGCGCACGCGATCAGAATCGATTCGGTCGCGCTCAGCGTAATCACCGAGAGCATCAGGAATGGCAGGTTGACCGACATGTTGCCGTTGATACCGGGGATGGTCACCTTCATTCGGGATGTGGCCATCGACGCCAGTGCCAGAGTCAGCGCCAGGTAAGGATGCCAGCCTCGGCCATTGAGAACTGCGTCGCCGATGATGGCCGCTGCCGCAAAAACCATGAATCCGATGAATGCTTTCGTTAGTCGTGTGTAGGTCATGTATTTTCTCCCTTCCTCAGGATTCACACGACTATTTACTGCTCCCCATTAATAGCGACTGAGAGTGCATCAACGCCGTCGAAGGCCGAGCATCCCCAGACCACGCTCGTGGCGGAGGTCGAGCCCGTGCTCGTACCCCACACCACGCTGAACCCGCTCATGACTGAACTGCCCCATACCACCGAGGTGCCCCACACCACCGAGCTTCCGCTGACGTTGGTGCCCCAGACCACGGAATTGCCCCACACCACCGAGCTACCCCACACCACCGATGTGCCCCAGACCACGGAGCTTCCGTTGACAAGGGAAACGGTGCCGGTCGATGAGTCATACAGGGCGCTGGGCGACACGGCGGAACCGACAGCAGGGGGAGCAAGGTCGTTGTTGCCGAGCGCGGCGGCCACGTCCAGATAGCCTGCGCCGACCGTGAAGATATCGTAATACGAAGTGAAGGTCTGCCCCGTCGTAAGGTCGGTGGAGACAGTGGAAACCGGAAAGGTCTTATAAGCCGTCTTCATCAGGCGTGCCTTGACCTGGTCCGGTGTCAGGGACGCATGCTGGTCTAGGAGAAGCGCTACAGCGCCGCTCACCACCGGCGTCGCCATACTGGTGCCGCTCAGTACGAAGTAGGGGTGGTAGGCCAGGTTGGTCCCGGTGCGCAAGTTGCTCGGATACAGTGCTTCGAGCGTGCTGCCGTGGTCAACGATGGATACGATAGTGTTTCCGGGCGCCACCAGGTCTGGTTTCACCACGTGGTCGTATGTGGTGGGCCCCTTCGAGCTGTAGCTGGCAATCTGGTCATCGGTGCGCGCGGACGTGTTCATGGTTTTCATCGCGCCCACGGTAAGCACCAGCGGATCGTTGCCCGGCGCCGTGACGGTGCCGTAGCCGTTGCTGCCGTTCAAGCTCAACCGGCCGTAGTTGCCTGACGCCACTACGACCACGATGCCGGCACGCCATGCAGATTCCACCGCCTGGCACAGAGGATCATTGGCGTAGCCGGTCGGGACGCCGCGGCCTAACGAGAGGTTGATAACGCGAATGTTGTACGTGTTCTTGAGCGCGATCGCACGCTGAATCGCCGCGATCACCATGCTGTCGGATCCCGATCCGTTTTGATCAAGAACCCGAAGGTCGATCAGATTGACATTCGGCGCTACCCCGGCGAAACGCCCAGCCGACCAGGTTCCGTTCCCTCCCACAATGCCCGCCACGTGCGTGCCGTGACCATAGAGGTCCCAGGTTGCGCCCGAGCTGTTCGAGGTCGGCGTTCCGGTGAAATCCTGATGGTAAACGATCCGCGACCGACCGGCAGAATCCTTGAAATCGGCGTGATAGCCGTCGTTGATCCCGCTATCGATGATCGCTACGCCGATACCCGTGCCGTCGTATCCGGAATTCCAGGCTGTGCTGACGCCGATGGCCGAGTCCGTGTAGTCATCCATTCCCTTCAGCTTGCGGTCAGGCGAGATGAAGGCGACGTTGTCGTCCATGGCCAAAGCCCGAATCGCCGCCGGCGACATCGTGAACGCGCCGGCGTTAACCAGGGACAAATTCGAGTTCAGCTTGGCGCCTACGGACTGGGCTTTCGCGAAATGTTTGGCACCGGGTGCCTGGTTGTACTGAACGATGACCCGCATAGATCGACTGGAACTGCCCTGCAGCACCCGTGCAAGATCGGGTGCAAGCTTCCCGTTGACAGACGAGCCGTCATTGTCCAGAACAGCGCGGACGTTCTGGGCGAACGACTGGTTCGCGACCAGGATCAGGGCCAGAAGCAACAAACGCACGCCGCCCCACGCGGCCCCATGGCGCTCATTGCGTCCCTTTGACTTCCGTTTCATGTGCGTAAGCATCGTGTTCGTCCTTTGCGGCGCACGCAATGCCGCTACAACTCCACCACTTCCAGTGCACGATGGTCGCCATTCGACTCCATGTAAGTTATTGATTATGCAGGTGGATACTAGCCTCCGGATGGCGGCAATTCGGACACTTTGTCCCATCTCCCGGGCGTTGGGCCACTCTGTCCCGTACTCGGGGGTGGTTACTCTGGTAACTCAACGGGACGGCCCTGGCGCGATCAGCGAGGCAGACAGTGTGAACTCGACCGTGCCGGAGTAACTCCGGCGGCAGCAGAATGGGCCTTGGAGGGGCGATCTTCAATTCTTGCGGGGACGCGTGGCAGGGACGACATCAGGCGGCGGGTGTAAGGGTGACTGGGCGATGCGAAGATCTGCTCCGTCAACCCGCATTCGACAATCTGGCCTTCATGCAGAATAGCGATGCGCCGGCAAATCCCCGCGACCGATGGCAGGTCATGCGAGATGTAGAGAATCGACATGCCGATTTCACGATTCAATTGGGCGAACAGTTCCAGGATTTCCGACTGGGTAATTACATCAAGCGCGCTGGTCGCTTCGTCCGCAACCAGCAGGGCTGGCCGGTGCATCACGGCCATCGCGATCAGCACTCGCTGGGCCTGGCCGACGCTGAGTTGCGCGGGATACTTGCGCAGGAATTCCAGGTCGGAAGGAAGACTGACACTGGCCATCGCCGACTGAATCGCCGCTTCGCAATCTGCGCCGGCGCTGTCGGCATGGGCGCGCCACGCTTCCCTGAGTTGGGTGCGAATTTTGAGTGCCGGATTGAGCGACGCAAGCGGACTCTGCAGGATCAGGCTGAGGGAACGTCCGCGCAGGCCGCGAAGGTTGCGCTCCCGCATCTTTAGCAAATCCGCGCCCTGGAAGACGATACTTCCTTCGACGGTGGCGCGCTTGCGGCCGAGCAGGCCGAGTATCGCCAGCGCCAGAGTGCTTTTGCCGGAGCCACTCTGTCCGACCAGTCCCACGACTTCGCCGGGAGCGATGTCGAGTGCGACTCCACTCAGCACCGGGGCCTTTCCCGGATAACGGACCGTAACCCGCGCGGAGAGCAGGTTTTCGGCGGAGTGGCTCATTTACTGGCCTGGGCGGTTGAATGCAGCGTGAGTCGTTCCGCATTCCAGTAGGTTTGCGGATGCAGAATCACCGGGTTTGCGCCCTCGACTGAAGTAGAAACTGCCGATAGTGCGTTCTTGTTGACCAGGTAAATGAAAGGCGCCTGCTCGGCGACAATTTCTTGTACACGATCAAAGGACTGTTTGCGTTTCTTTATGTTCTGCGCGGATGCTTGTGCGCGCATCAGACGATCAATCTCGGCTTCCCATGCAGTTTCGGGAGATTTCTGCTGCGGATTCCACGCGTGGTTCTCGGCCGAACTCAGCCAGATGTTCATCTGACCATTGGGGTCAAGATCAACGTTTTGAAATCCAAGGATGGCGGCTTCGTAGTTGAATTTCTGCGCGATGCGCTCGATGAGCGACGGGAAATCCAGCGTGACCACGTTCACCTTGATCCCGACTCTTCCGAGATCTTCCTGAATCAGGACGGCCATACGCTCGCGTGACGTGTTGCCGGCATTCGTCACGATTGAGAATTCGACGGCATGGCCGTCCCGGTCGCGCAGAGTCCCGTTCTG
>Ga0209701_10000151_pt1 | contig 34217 bp, 31 predicted proteins | sample CZO8metaG_4_FD_188356 | JGI IMG/M metagenome (GOLD analysis project Ga0209701, IMG submission 188356) | Vadose zone soil microbial communities from the Eel River Critical Zone Observatory, Northern California, USA - CZOApr15con2H3.8 metaG... | ecosystem: Environmental > Terrestrial > Soil >... | reverse complement strand
AATCCAGGATAAGGATAAAACGTGTTTGCGCACCATTCCCATACCTTCTCGTTTGATGGATTTTCTCCTTCCTTCTCGTTTGATGGATTTTCTCCTTCTTGCAGGCTTGCACTGGGTAACGCCCCGCAGGCGGCGGCGTATTCCCATTCTTGCTCTGACGGCAAGCGGCATCCGGCGTAACGCGCGAACGCGTCGGCTTCGTAATGATTAATGCCGTCTACCGCTGCGTCCGGCACCAGATCTTTGGCGCCTTCGGCAGTGACGGCATACCAATGACCGGTTTGGTCCCGGCGCCAATGCTGCGGCGCCTCGGTTCGTGTTGCTTGCTGCCAGCGCCAACCCGGTGTGCGCCAATAGCCAGCAGTGGTATAGCCTCGGGCCTCCATAAAGCCGAGGTATTCGGCATTGGTTACCGGCGAGGCGCCGATAGCGAATGCCGCCAGGTCGACGGTGTGGCGCGGCAACTCATTATCATAAGCGTCGGGCCCGCCGGCATGACCTAAACGAATGGTTTGCTTATCAAGTCTAATGGCGGGCGGCGTAGGCGCGCGGGCAGGACAGGTATTTTTTACCCTATACGGAGGCCGATCCTTCTCGTTTAGTGGATTGTTTCCTGCTTGCGTTAAAGCACGTTGTTGCCGGATTTGTTGGATGGTTTCCAAGTGTTGGCTGTGATGCTGGATCAAAAAGAGCGGCAAATAATGTTCTTTGAGCAGGTCGTGCCGGTATCCGCGCTGAATTAAGTCAGCCAAGAGGTCGATATTGGCTTGATGTAAATCGTCGGCGAACATCATCACTTCTTCTTTCGGCGGCAGTCTTGTCGCGCGCAGGTTCTTCGGGTTGAATTCGGGAAAATAAAATTCTTTCCAGGCAGGTAGGATTTGCTTTCCCAGCGTGACTTCGCGCAGCCAGTATGTCTCCATCACCGCGATGTGCCCGATATGCCATCCTACCGGGCTTAAATTGCCGTCATACTGCCGCCGGGCTTCCTCTTCGGTTAACTCTGCAAGCAAATTACGCGCGGTTTTATGGGTCTGTTGCAGTTGATCGAGCAGAGCGAGGGTCATAGGGATAATAACTGTGCGGGTTCTTCCGGATCTAATATCAAGATATGGTGCGGCGGGACGGCTTGCCAGAATTTGGATTCGGTTAAGGGTTCCGATGCAACCAGCAGGCCTTCTGGATAATCATCATCGTCGGTAGTAAAGTACAAACTTGGGCATTCGTCACGGATGGCATGACGCAAGGCATAAATACGCTCGCCGTCCGCCACGATAATATTGAGCAGCGCCGTTTGCTCACCCAACAAGTCTTCGAGTATATTCAGCAATTCAATAAGACTTTCGTCGATGGGCAGGTCGGCGTCTTGGGTTAAGATATGGCGCAATAGGGCGAATAAATACTCGGAGTCGGTGTTGCCCTGGACGGTCGCCTCAATTTCAGGCGCGAGGAGCTGCCGCAGGCGCGGCCGTACGCGGGTGCCGAAATCACTGATGCGACCATTGTGCAGGAACAACAGTTGTTCGTCGATGAAGGGTTGAGTGTTAGACTGACCTGTCATTAATCCGGGCGTGGCGCTGCGCACACTGGCCAGCCATAAATCGGAAAATAACGTGCGCCCCAAGGCCTCCAGATTGGTATCGGACCAGATGGGCATGAAATTGGTGAATCTTGCCGGTAAATTGTCGGCGGCGAACCAGGCGAAGCCATAACCATCGGCATTGAGCCGCGCGTCGTTCATTTCCCGCGGTTGCCAGGATTGCTGCATCAGCCCATGCGTAGGCTTCAGCAAGAAATCGCCGAGCGAGATTTCCGGTCCAACGTAGGCGGCAAGTCGGCACATAAAGTCATAATACTGCAAAATTCAGCATTGTGCGTAATCTTTGGCATGGAGGTGCTTATGGAAGTGGGACGAGCGTTTCAGTGGGATCAGGAACTTATCACAATACGTACCCTGCGTGGAGAACGGCCACCTTCCAGCCTACAGGCCGATGCCCGCACCGGCCTTTCGGCCTCGCCTAAATACTTGCTGCCGAAGTATTTTTACGATGAGCGCGGCTCCGCTTTATTCGAGCAGATTTGTCAAACGCCGGAATACTATCCTTCGCGCTTAGAAGATGCGCTATTAGCGCAGAGAGCGGCAGAGATTATCGAGCAGGTGCGTCCAAGCACCATTATTGAGCTTGGCAGCGGCTCTTCGCGTAAAACCGCGCATTTATTTGCCGCGTGCGAGCGCCAGGGTTGTTATGGCCGTTATCTGCCATTAGATGTATGCCGGGAAATGCTGCTGTATGCCGGGCAACAACTGTTGCAAAGACATCCCTGGCTGGAGATTGAGGCGTTAGTCGGAGATTACGGCCTTGGCTTAAAACACCTTCCCGCGAGCGCCGGGCCGCGCTTGTTTTTATTTTTAGGCGGAACGATCGGTAATTTTACCGAAAGCGAGGCATCCAGTTTCCTAAAAAATCTGCGTGCCGTGATGCATCGTAATGACCGGTTTTTACTGGGCGCAGATCGGGTAAAAGAAACGGCGGTGCTAAATGCGGCTTACAATGACGCCCAAGGTTATACCGCGGCATTCAATTTAAACATTTTGCGCGTGCTGAATCGCGCGCTGAGCGCCGAATTTGATTTAGACACATTCATGCACGCCGCCTGGTATAACGAAGCGGAGTCGCGCATAGAAATGCATTTGCATTCCAGATTAAACCAGCTTATCAAGCTCAAAGCGCTAAATTTAGAAATTAAATTTAAGAAAGGGGAGTCCGTCCTTACTGAGATCAGCCGTAAATTCACTCCGGAGAGCTTGGCAACCTGCCTGCGGCATGCCGGTTTTACCGTCGAACGCCATTATGAAGCGGAGAGTAACTATTTTTCATTAGTATTGGCACGGCCGGCATAAGCGAAGCCCACGATAGGCAGCAGCGGCCCGCTAGTTTCGAAAAATTCTCTCACATTTTATTTTTCATATTAAACTGTCGGCGTGCAACTGCATTATAAAAAATACGGTGAGGGGGAGTCTGCGCCGGAGCGGCCGGTGTTGATTATCCTGCATGGTTTATTCGGTTCGCTTGCGAACTGGAACACGGTCGCGCACCGCCTCGCCGATCGGTTTACCGTCTACGCCCTGGACCAACGCAATCACGGCTTATCGCCACATAGCGATCACTTTGATTATCCGACGTTGGCGCTGGATGTGCGGGAATTCATGCAGCAAACAGGCATTCCTCAGGCAAGCCTGCTCGGCCATTCCATGGGCGGCAAAGTGGCCATGGAATTTGCGCTGTCTCATTCGGAATTAACCCAGAAACTCGTGGTGGCTGATATCGGGCCGGGCGCCTACCCGGCGCGGCACGACCGGGTCATCGCGGCCTTGGAGGCGGTAGATATCGTTCAGGTCAAATCGCGCCAGGAAGCGGATGATAGGTTGGCGCAGATGCTGCCCGAACCCGGTTTGCGGCAATTTTTGCTGACTAATCTCAGACGCGAGGCGGACGGCCGTTATCGTTGGCGCATAAATCTGGCCGGCATCAAGAAACACTATCATTGTATTGCCGCCGGAGTTACCCCGGGACAGTTCTCTAAACCGGCGTTGTTTATTCGCGGCGGCAAATCCGATTATATCGACGATCAGGCTCTTCTGCTTATCAAACAATTTTTTCCACAAGCGCGTATCGAGACCATTCCCGAGGCGGGACATTGGCTGCATGTGGATGCACAGGCGGTGTTTATAGAATTGGTCAGCGATTTTTTAAAGTTGTCGACTTGATTTTGGTTTATTAAACAGTCGTAAGAGATTTGCCGTCATTGACGCCGACTTTTAATTCCAACGGATTGACGCCTTCCAGACAGCCGATATTAATCGCATAAACTTCCGGCGCAGTCCGCGGCCGGTGAAACGGATAAATCCCGCAGACCTTGCAGAAATAATGCCTGGCGACTCTGGTATTGAATTGATAAAGCGTCAAATACTCTTCACCGGCGATGAGTTTAAATTTATCCGCCGGCACACGCGTCATCACTGCGCCTTTTCGGATGCAGACGGAGCAATTGCAGCGGTTCGCGGGCTCCAGCGTGGATTCGATCTCAAATTGCACTTTCCCGCAGTGGCACCGCCCGCGATAAGTGGTCATTTTGCCTTGCATGTTTTCTCTCCTTGATATAGTTCTAGCAGAGCGAATAAAACCGCGCTGGTTATTATATTATGACAACCTTAATAATTAAGCTTCCTCATTCGGCAGCCGCGCTCCGATCCTGCGGCTGATTTTGTCTATTTTATGGCCCTCCTGTCTGAAGATGATGTGAAAAGTTCACTCGTGACCGGCGCCACCGGCTTTATCGGCCGCCGTCTCGTGGCTGCCTTGCGGCAACGCGGCGTTAATATCCGGGTTTTAGCGCGGGATACGGCTAAAGTTTCTCACCTTTGGCCGGACGCGGTGGCTGGTTATTACGGCGATATGATCAAGCCGGAAACTCTTTTAGGTACGTGTGAAGATGTAGCTACCGTGTTTCATCTCGCGGGTTATGCGCATGCTATCGGTATTCCCGACAGCGAGGCCAAAGAACTGCACCGGCGGATCACCGTAGACGGGACCCAGGCGTTGTTGGCGGAGGCGATTAGGGCAGGTGTTAAGCGATTTATTTATGTAAGCAGCGCCAAGGCGATGGGAGAGGGCGATGCAGCCTGCCTCGATGAGTCCTCCCCGCCGGCGCCTGAAACTTACTATGGTTTAGCCAGGTTAACCGCCGAGCGCTTGGTGTTGGCCGCCGGCACTGAGCATGGCCTGCATGTCTGTAACTTGCGGCTGCCGCTGGTCTACGGTCGCGATAATCAGGGCAACCTCGCACAGATGATTGCTGCTGTTGACCGAGGCTGGTTCCCGCCTTTGCCGGAAGTTAACAATAAGCGCTCCCTGGTGCATGTCGATGATGTCGTGCAAGCCATGCTGCTGGCGGCTTCGATGCCCGCCGCCCGGGGGCAAACTTACCTGGTAACCGATGATCAAGTCTATTCCACTCGCCAGATCTATATCTTGATCTGCGCCGCGCTGAATCGGCCGGTACCAGGCTGGATGATTCCCCTCGGTTTCTTAAAGTTCTGTGCGCGCTGGGGCGACTTAATTGGAAGGGCGAGGGGGCGGCCTTTTGTTCTGAACAGTGACGCCCTGGGAAAATTGATTGATTCAGCGTGGTACAACTCGGCCAAAATCCGCAGCGAATTAGGTTTTCAACCTCGCCAAACCTTGGAAACCGCTCTACCGGAGATGGTGGCGGAGTATCGCCGACGCTCCCAGCGTACCGGAGCGGGCTAGTTTAGGCCATAGAAATCGTATCTAATTATCCGCGCCATGATTAACTTTAAGCACGCCTTGCAGTCGCGGGATTTCCTGAAGCTCTGGGGAGGACAGATTATCTCCGGCTTAGGCGATCGCCTGGAGCAAATGGGGATCATCGCTTTATTCACCGCCGCCGGTTATCACAGTGTTACCGCGGCCATGGCGTTGATCGCGGTTTTAGTCATCGCGCCGCATATGCTGATTTCACCCATCGCCGGTTGGGTGGTGGATCGCGTGGATCGCCGCTACGTCATGATCGCGAGCGATCTGGTTCGCGCGGTGATCGTGATGACCTTGCCGTTCACGTTTCCGCGCTATGGCGAGACCGCGGTGTATGCTTCGGTATTATTGCTCGGGTTGATGGCCGGCTTTTTTAATCCAGCCAAATCCGCACTGATTCCGCGCCTGGTGCCGGATCGGGCCCTGCAAGCCGCCAATGGCCTGTCGGCCACCACCAATATCATTGCCACCATGATCGGATCTTTTATCGGCGGTCATCTTGCCCACAGCATGGGGGTGGACCAAGGCCGCTCGCCGGTGCCGTTTTTTCTCCTGGACATGGCGAGTTATTTCGTCTCCGCCGGGCTGCTGTGGCGCATTGTGGTTGATAGCCGCCCACAGCGCGAGCAGCCTGCCGGCGCAGTTAACGCCAATCACAAAAAGATTTTGCCGTTCATCGCGGCGAAACAGGGGATTCTTGCCATGCTGTTTACCGCCAGCCTGTTCTGGGCGGTGGCGGCAGCGGCGTATTCCGCGATCAATAGTTTTGCCTATGTGCGTTTCGGCGGCGGCGTGGCCGGCATCGGTAATATGCAGGCGGCGCTGGGACTGGGCATGCTGCTCGGCGCAGTGATCGCCGGCCGGCGGGTAACCGCCGTCGAGGCGTTTGCGCGCCACATTTGGCCGGTATTGCTTGGCGTCGCCTTGACGGCGGTGGTATTAGCCGGCAGTTATCAGTTTTATTTGAGCCTGCTGGTGGTGATGCTGCTGGGCGCGCTGGGAGCGGTGGTGCTGGTGTTGGTCGACACCGGTTTGCAACGTACCACACCGGACGAATTGCGCGGCCGGGTTTTCGGCATTAAAGAACAACTGACTTCTATGACCTTTGTTATCCCGAGCTTAGTCTTTTATTTCGATCCAGCTATCGATGCGCATTTGGAAAAAATTTTATATGGCTGCGCCGCATTATTGGTGGTTACCGCCTGCTGGTTTTTAGTCCAGTCGTGGGTAAGAATTCTGGAAGCCAATCACATCGCGGACTGGGGCAATAAATGGCTCAATCGTTTGGATGGATTGAACCGCCTCCTTTGCCGGAGATTTCACCGCCTGCAACATGAAGAACTATTGCTGCCGAAAACCGGCGGCGCGTTGGTGGTCGCCAATCATGTCTCCGGCCTCGATCCTTTATTAATGATTGCCGCCAGCCCGCGCCCGTTGCGTTTTATGATCGCACAAGAAGAATATGACCGCTGGTGGCTCAAGTGGTTATTCAAAGCCATTGGCTGTATCCCGGTAGGCAGAGAATCGAATCCACGCGGGGCGCTAAAAGCCGTGAGGCAGGCGTTGGAGGCGGGCGAGGTCGTCGCGTTATTTCCTTATGGCGGCATTCACTTGGATCACGAACCGCCGGTTGCGCTTAAGCGCGGCGTCATGCTGATGGCGGAGATGACCGGCGTGCCGGTATGTCCCCTGCGCGTGGAAGGCGTGCGCGGCCAAGGCAAAACCGTCTCCGCCGTGTTCCTACGCAGCCGCGCGCGCATCTTTCCGTTTCATCCGCTTTATTATAAAGATCACGAGCCGGAAGGATTTCTACGTGAACTAGGCCGGATCCTGTCTGGGAAATAATGTGATGCTGTAATGCACGAACTTTAGGGGTGTTTTAGCGATGCCAGTAGGCGCCCTGCCAAGCCAGTCCACTCGGTGCAGGCAAGACCCGCTGGGAGGTACGAAGAATTGACAAGCGACACTTTACACTTTTAATATGATCAAGAGCTTCCGGCACAAGGGGCTGGAGAGATTTTTCAAAACCTATGATTTTGATGGGTTCGCCGCTTGCGCGGCTTAACCCAACCTACGTTGATCTTTGGCAGCTTGAAATTATTGAATCACCTCCCCATCTAAGGAAGAGTAAATCCGGCTTACAGGTGCCCTCATGCGCATGGATAAAATGACCAGTAAATTTCAGCAGGCCTTGGCGGAAGCGCAAAGCCTGGCGGTGGGTCGCGATCACCAGTTTATCGAGCCCGTCCATTTAATGGTGGCGCTGTTAGACCAAGACGGCGGCACTACGCGCCAATTGCTGAGCAAAAGCGATGTGAACGTTAACGCCTTGCGCTCAAAGTTAAGCCAGGCGATGGACCGGTTGTCTTCGGTGGAAGGCACGGGTGGTGATGTGCATATCTCCAATGATCTTGCCAAGCTACTCAATCTCACGGATAAATTCGCTCAGAAACGCGGCGACCAATATATTTCCAGTGAGCTGTTTATTGTGGCGGCCCTGGAGGATAAGGGCGAGTTGGGGCGTTTGTTGCAGGAAGCCGGGGTATCCAAGAACGGGATCGAACGGGCGATAGAAGATATGCGCGGCGGACAAAATGTCAATGACCCGAATGCCGAAGAGCAGCGCCAGGCGTTGGAAAAATATACCATCGATCTGACTGAGCGCGCCGAGCAGGGAAAACTCGATCCAGTGATCGGGCGCGACGACGAGATACGGCGAGCGATTCAGGTATTGCAGCGGCGCACAAAAAATAATCCGGTGCTGATCGGCGAGCCGGGCGTGGGCAAAACCGCAATCGTCGAAGGATTGGCACAACGCATTATCAACGGTGAGGTGCCGGAAGGGTTGAAGGGTAAACGTTTATTGTCCTTGGACATGGGCGCGTTGATTGCCGGTGCGAAATACCGCGGCGAATTCGAAGAACGTTTAAAAGCGGTGCTGAATGATCTTGCGAAGCAAGAGGGACAGATCATTTTATTTATCGATGAGTTGCATACCGTGGTCGGCGCCGGCAAGGCCGAGGGCGCGATGGACGCCGGCAACATGCTGAAGCCGGCGCTGGCGCGCGGTGAGTTGCATTGTATCGGCGCCACGACCTTAGACGAGTATCGTAAATATATCGAAAAAGACGCGGCGCTGGAGCGGCGCTTCCAGAAGATCCTGGTCAATGAACCGACGGTGGAGGATACCATCGCCATCCTGCGCGGCTTGAAAGAAAAATACGAGGTGCACCACGGCGTCGATATCTCCGACCCGGCGATCGTGGCCGCGGCCACGTTATCCCATCGCTACATCACCGACCGGCAATTGCCGGATAAAGCGATTGATCTTATCGATGAAGCCGCCTCGCGCATCCGTATGGAAATCGATTCTAAACCTGAGGCGATGGATAAGCTCGACCGGCGCCTGATCCAGTTGAAGATCGAGCGGGTTGCGTTGGAAAAAGAAACCGACGAGGCGTCGAAGAAGCGCTTGCAAATATTGCAAGAAGAGATTGTCAAGCTGGAAAAAGAATACGCCGAGCTGGAAAAAGTGTGGAAAGCGGAAAAGGCCGCGCTGCAGGGCACACAACATATTAAAGAAGAATTGGATCGCGCCCGTCTGGAGATTGAGACCGCGCGCCGCGCGGGCGATCTCGCGCGCATGTCCGAACTGCAATACGGCCGCATTCCGGAACTGGAAAAACAGCTTAGTGCTGCAAGTGTCGCTGAGAATAAGGAAAAAACGCTGTTGCGCAACGAAGTCGGCGAGAACGAGGTTGCCGAAGTGGTATCCAAGTGGACCGGTATTCCAGTCTCCAAGATGATGCAAGGCGAACGCGAGAAGTTATTGCGCATGGAAGAAGAGTTGCACAAGCGCGTGGTTGGTCAGGACGAAGCAATCAAAGCAGTATCGAATGCCATCCGCCGTTCGCGCGCGGGGTTGTCGGATCCTAACCGGCCGAATGGCTCTTTCCTGTTCCTGGGGCCTACCGGCGTGGGCAAGACAGAATTGTGCAAAGCGCTGGCCGCGTTCTTGTTCGATACCGAGGAGGCAATGATCCGTATCGACATGTCCGAGTTCATGGAAAAGCATTCGGTCGCGCGCCTGATCGGCGCTCCTCCGGGTTATGTGGGTTATGAGGAGGGAGGTTACTTGACCGAGGCGGTGCGGCGCCGGCCGTATTCCGTGATTCTGTTGGACGAGGTCGAGAAAGCGCATCCGGAGGTATTTAATATCTTATTGCAGGTGTTGGATGATGGCCGCCTGACCGACGGCCAAGGGCGCACGGTCGATTTTCGTAACACGGTGATCGTCATGACCTCGAATCTGGGTTCACACGTAATTCAGGAGATGGTGGGAGACGCACAGGGGCGTGCGGTGGAAGAAAATTACGAACGCATGAAAGCAGCGGTGCTGGAGATTGTAGGACAGCACTTCCGTCCCGAATTTATCAATCGCATCGATGATGTGGTGGTATTCCATCCATTGGCGCGCGCGCAATTGCATCGCATTGCGAACATTCAAATCCAATATCTCCGGGACCGTTTATTGGCGCGCGACATGGATCTGCATTTGACGGATAAGGCTATTGATAAATTGGTGGAGGCCGGTTTTGATCCGGTCTACGGCGCCCGACCTCTTAAGCGGGCCATACAGCAATCGATGGAAAATCCGCTGGCCCAGGAGATTTTGCAAGGCAAGTTCGCACCCGGCGAGACTATTATCGTCGATGTACAAGCTAATGCGTTTGTATTTAAGAAAGGTGCGGCCCGGAAAAAGACCCATGTCGCTTAATTAGGGAGACTCTGATCAAGTGTGATTTCGTCATACCGCACCGCAGGGTGCTGAAAAACGAGTTTTTCATCACTCTGCTAAATTACTCTATCTTTTTCCGGCGGCACCGGGCGCGGGATCCGATTTTTATCAATAGCTACATAGGTGAGCGTAGCCTCGGTAACCTTAACGCACTCTTCGGCGCCCTCCAGGTCGTAGCGTTCGGCATAAACTTCGACATCTACGGTTAACGAGGTGTGCCCGACCCGGATGACCTCGGCGTAACAACTGATCAGGTCACCGACGAACACCGGCTTTTTGAATTGAAACGCATTCACGGCAACGGTGGTGATGCGCCCGCCGGCGCGCCGGTGGGCGGCGATACTGCCGGCGATATCTACTTGCGACATAATCCAACCGCCAAAAATATCCCCCGCCCGGTTGGTGTCGGCAGGCATGGGCACTACACGCAAAGTGGGCTGGCGTCCGGCGGGTAGGTTATCGGCCATAAGAAGATATCCTTTATTTAATAAATGGGAGTTATGCGGTAACCGGTTTTTTCCAGCAGGCTTAACAAGCCTTCCGGGCCGGGCAGATGTAACGCGCCGACGGCGATGAAGGCGTTGCCTTCCTTAAGCCGCGGCAGCATGCGCTGCAACATTTTAATATTGCGTTTGTTTAATAAGCGATCCATAAAAGAGCGATAGACCGCGTCGTTGTCCGGCTGATATTTATCATTGGTCGCCATTAAACCGGCGAGATCACGATTTAAATAAGTCTGGAGCAGCTCTTCAAATTGGGCGTCCATTTGCGCGGCGGTATGCAACGTCTCCGCAAGCAAATGCACTTGATCGCCCATAGACATACTGTTGAATAGCTCAATTTGCTCTTGCATGGTTTCCAGCCCATAGGTCGGCTTTTCTTGTTTGGTTGCTTCCAGCTGTAATACCAGGTCCAGCACTAAGCCGCTCTTCGGCTTAGGCATGCTCAAGCTCATCATGATCACCCAAGGTTTCTGTTTTTCTATCCCTTGCGTGGGCAGGCCGCGGCTGGTCAACGCCTGTAAAGTCTGGGCATAAAGATCCTTGCCCAGCACCTTTTCCAAGGTCTGGCCGTCATTAAAAAACATTGCCTCGGCCATGTCGACAATGCCGGCGCCGTTCGCGATTAACTCCATGGTGAAACTGGTGGCATGGTCAAAACGCTGTTTGACTGCCGGCGGCAGTTGGGTGATGCGCGCATCGTCGGAATGGATGGTGCCGAACAGATAGCTGGCTCGTACGCCGGGCGATTCGATCTTCCATAATAAACCGCGTGCCTGCGGGGCCTCTAATTTTTTCGACCTGTTTTGTGGAGCGGGCGGTATTGCCTGTGATGGCGCCGGCTGGCGATAAGAAGGTTTCGCGGGCGCTGCCTGCCCCTCGAGTGCCGATTGTGCGTAGCCGGGATGCAACAGCGCCAGGGGCAGCGCTAGCGCGAAAAATAGTTTCAATAATGGTTTAGTCCACATAAGTGTGAAGTCTTTCCGCAAAAATTATGAGTCAGTATTACTTTGCATTACAAGCCAGAGTTAGTACACTGCTTTTTTATCATCTCCAGGATTTTAAGGATATAAGAATAAGTTTGGTATGGAGTTCCGTTTTCTGTTTGTCGCCGCCGGGTTCCTCGTCCCAGGGCTGTTTGGTGAACTTCAAGCGGAGGAATTGCCGCGCTGGGAGTTGGGTATAGGCGTAGGCGGTCTTTATATGTCGGATTATCGCGGGGCGAACGAACGCCATGGTTATTTACTGCCGCTACCCTATGTTGTTTATCGCGGGGACGCAGTGACCGTCGACAGGGAAGGAGTGCGCAACAAGGTGCTGGGATCGGAGCGGGTTAGATTATTTTTGAGCGTAACCGCGGGTCTTCCCGTCAACAGCGGCAAGAACCAGGCGCGCACCGGCATGCCGAATCTCGACCCTACGATTGAAATGGGCCCATCCTTGGAAATCCAGTTGTGGGAAGGGCAGGCGAAAGAGCGGTTCTCCCTGGAGCTGCCGTTGCGCGCGGCGGTTGCGACCGACCTTGCCCATTTTAAAAATATCGGCTGGGTGTTCGCCCCGCACTTCGATTTAAAACTTCCCGTTTTCGGTTCCAATGATAATGGCTATGTTGAATTTACCTTGGGCCCACTTTATGCCAGTAACAAATATCATGACTACTATTATGCCGTGGACCCGGTTTTTAAAACCGCCGAGCGCGATGCTTACGACGCGCGCGCGGGTTACAGCGGCAGCCGCTTTAGCGTGGGCTTCAGCCGGCAGGTCGGCGATATTTGGTTCGGTGCGTTCGCCCGTTACGATGATTTATCGGGGGCGGTATTCGCCGATAGCCCGTTAGTAAAGGATAAAAAATCTTTAATGATAGGTGCCGGGATGGCGTACATCTTCGCTAAATCCAAACGCGAAAAGGGCGCCCCCTGATTGCTATTGCGGTTTTGCCGTGGTAGTCGCTAAACTTGGCGCGTGCAAGCATTACGAATAACGAGAGTAGCTTGCCGCAAGCCAATAAATGAGCGCAGCCCGTCATGTCCGGTAACACCTTTGGCAGACTATTTAGCGTAACCAGTTTCGGCGAGAGTCACGGCCCGGCGATGGGATGCATTGTCGACGGCTGCCCGCCCGGTATGGCATTGAGCGAGGCCGATATTCAAGTCGATCTCGACCGGCGCAAGCCCGGCAAGTCGCGCCATACCACCCAGCGGCGCGAAGACGATGCGGTGCAAATTCTATCCGGCGTATTCGAGGGACGCACCACCGGTACGCCGATCGGCCTGCTGATTCAAAATACCGATATGCGCCCGCAAGATTATTCCAAAATCATGGACCGGTTCCGCCCGGCGCATGCCGATTACACCTATCAACAAAAATACGGATTTCGCGATTACCGCGGCGGCGGGCGCTCGTCGGCGCGCGAGACCGCGTTGCGCGTAGCGGCCGGGGCGATCGCGAAAAAGTATTTGCACGAACATTATGGTGTCCACATTCGTGGTTATCTGGCGCAACTCGGGCCGATTAAATTAGAGCTGCGTGATTGGCAGGAGGTTGAGAACAACCCGTTCTTTTGTCCGGATCCGGCTAAGGTGGTGGAGTTGGAGGCGTACATGGATGCCTTGCGTAAAGAAGGCAATTCCATCGGCGCGCGCATCAATGTCGTCGCAAGTAATGTACCTGTGGGTTTGGGTGAGCCCATATTTGATCGGCTCGATGCCGATATCGCGCATGCGTTAATGAGCATCAATGCGGTCAAAGGTGTAGAGATCGGCGCCGGGTTTGGCTGTGTCGAACAAAAGGGCACGGAGCACCGCGATGAGATCACTCCGCAAGGATTTTTAAGCAATCGTGCCGGCGGTATTTTGGGCGGTATTTCTTCCGGCCAGGATATTCTCGCCAGTATCGCCCTGAAACCCACCTCCAGTATTCGATTGCCGGCGCGCACAATTAATGTGCGCGGTGAACCCGTGGAAGTGGCCACGACCGGCCGCCATGATCCTTGTGTGGGTATCCGTGCCACTCCCATCGCCGAAGCGATGCTCGCGATTGTGCTGATGGATCATGCGCTGCGCAATCGCGCGCAGAATGCCGATGTGGCGCGCACCACGCCGGTAATCCCAGGTAAGCCGCGGCCATAACTGGGGCCGCCTTCAAACGCCACGGCAGCTGCGAAGTATCAGAATCTCATTTTGCGGTTGCATGAAAAAATCGCTTGAGCGACGCCCCGCCTAAATCGTATTCCGATATCGGGAATCGATAAATCACTCTACAGGGATGTAAAGGCGGGAAAATAATGGTTTATATGGCTTATTGTTAGCGCTGGTATTTGGTATATTGCATTAAAAGGGAAGTCCGTTAAGCGTAATCGCGCGGATGGACTCTTGCTTTACTTTAGCTTTAAGGCAGGGGTAGTAATAAAGTTCGACCCTCAAATGTTCTTGACATATTCGTTTGCTTTCCGCAGTAGAACATCAGGGTAATCTACAGGAGGCACAAATAAACATGGCTACAACATTCCATAAAGGCATAATCGGGGCCTTGGTCGGAGGAACAATAATGCTGAGCACGGTTGCGCCTGCTCGGGCCGCATGGGAGCCGACGAAATCGGTCGAGTTCATAGTACCGGCCGGTACCGGCGGCGGCGCCGATCAAATGGCGCGGCTGATCCAAGAAGTGGTGATCAAGCACGATCTGATGAAACGGCCGTTAGTGATACTCAATAAGTCCGGCGAAGCCGGTGCTGAAGGCCTCCTTGATGTTAAAGGCGCGAAGAACGATCCCCACAAAATTATCATTACCCTGTCTAATCTCTTTACCACTCCGTTAGCTACCGGCATTCCCTTCAATTGGAAGGATTTGACCCCGGTTGCCATGCTGGCTCTCGACGAATTTGTGCTTTGGGTAAATGCCGAGTCCCCTTATAAAACCGCTAAGGAATACCTGGATGCGATAAAGGCCGGCGGCGATAATCAGTTCAAGATGGCCGGTACCGGGTCCAAACAGGAAGACCAAATCATCACCGTGGCGCTGGAGAAATTTGTTGGAAAGAAGTTTACCTATGTGCCCTTTAAGGGCGGCGGCGATGTCGCGGTTCAGTTAGCCGGCAATCACGTCAATTCTACCGTGAACAACCCGATTGAAGCGATGGCTCATTGGCGTGCGGGCAAGCTGCGTCCGTTATGCGTATTTGACAGCCAGCGTATGCCCTATAAAGACAAAATAGCCAAAATAGCTGACACCGTGTCGTGGAACGATATCCCCACCTGTAAGGAATCCGGCGTCAATGTGGAATACTTGATGTTGCGCGGTATCTTTATGCCGGGAGGGGTATCTAAAGATCAGGTTAATTACTATGTGGATTTATTTAAGAAAGTCAGAGCAACCCCCGAATGGAAGGAATTTATGGAGGCGGGCGCGTTTAACCAGACTTTCATGACTGGCAAAGAATATGCCGCTTGGGTGAAAAGCGCTGAAGATACTCACAAGAATCTGATGAAGGAAGCCGGATTTCTCGCTAAGTAAGTCTGACGTTACCTGAACTAATCCCGGTTCAGGTTAAGCTAATTATTGCTGCTGCCGAGTGAAGGGAACTCCATCATCTTCGAGATTGATAAGATACGGGCAATTAGAAACGACATTGTTCACGGCGTTTGGATTGCCGTAGAAGTAGACGGAGTCCCATTAATCCAAAAAACCTCACGAAATGCAAAACAGTTGAAAGTTGAGTGGAACCCAAAAACAGTTGAAGAGATGAATAAACTCTCTGAACAGATTTCAGAACAAATTAACAAACTCCATAAAGTTGTTTTTGATCGCGGGCGATGGACTCTCGCATAGCCTTAACCTCGCCTAATCGCATTCGGGTATCAGGAATCGATAAAATCACTCGCGCAGGTATGAGGTAAAAACCGGAAAAATTACGGTTTATTTAATAATAATATTGGTATATTGTATTTGCGAGTTTCAAGGCATTAAAAGGGATAAGTCCGGTCAAGCGTATCATGGTCCGCGCGGTTGCCTGCTGAGCTGTGTGTTACGCTTAGTGGTATTCGGCGATGCGTGAATCGTCGCAATTAAGGAAGAAGAAAAAAGTGTCGTGTCGCCTTATGCATGAAGGACACGGCCGTTCATTCACTGCTGACAGGAGGAGCATATGAGCTCGATAGCTGAAGAGGGGTTGGGCGTAAGACCGAAAGAGTCGTATCGGTGGTTGCAATTGGTGACTGGTATTGTCTGCATGGCGATGGTCGCCAATTTGCAATACGGGTGGACGCTGTTCGTGAATCCAATCGACGCAAAGTTCCAGTGGGGCCGTGCCGCGATCCAGGTGGCGTTCTCCATTTTCGTCCTGACTGAGACTTGGCTCGTACCTATTGAAGGGTATCTGGTTGACCGCTTCGGTCCACGGCTCGTTGTTCTGGTCGGAGGCCTCCTATGCGGCATCGCGTGGGCGATGAATGCCTACGCAGATTCGCTCACGTTCCTCTACATCGCGGCTGCGGTGGGTGGCATCGGCGCGGGGGCGGTCTACGGCACCTGCATCGGCAATGCCCTGAAGTGGTTCCCCGATCGACGCGGGCTTGCGGCGGGGCTGACGGCTGCGGGATTCGGCGCCGGCTCCGCGCTTACCATAATCCCGATTTCGGCAATGATCAAATCCAGCGGCTACGAATCGACTTTTCTGTACTTCGGAATTGGCCAGGGCATAATTGTAGTGCTGCTGTCTTTGCTATTGGCTGCACCGAAGAAAGGCCAGGCTCCGGAGGGCTCGAAGCAACTGCCGCAGACGCGTCATAACTACCGGCCAATGGAGGTGTTGAAGCAGCCCGTGTTTTGGGTCATGTACGTCATGTTTGTCCTGGTCGCGGCCGGTGGGCTCATGGCTACAGCCCAGCTTGCGCCAATCGCCAAGGATTTTAAGATTGCCGATATACCGGTGAGTCTCATCGGGATTACGCTTCCCGCGCTTGTCTTCGCGCTTACGATCGACCGAATCTTAAACGGCATAACCCGGCCATTCTTTGGCTGGGTTTCAGACCACATCGGCCGCGAAAAGACCATGCTTATCGCGTTCATGCTCGAAGCGATTGGAATAATGAGCTTAGGGGTATACGGAGGAGATCCGGTCGTTTTCGTTCTGCTGACGGGACTGGTATTTTTCGCATGGGGCGAAATTTACAGCCTGTTTCCTTCCACATCGGCGGATACTTTTGGAACCGGGTTTGCCGCGGCGAATGCGGGAATGCTCTACACCGCCAAGGGAACCGCTTCGCTTTTGGTACCGCTTTCAAGTGTGCTGGTTTCCGTGACCGGCAACTGGCACGCCGTCTTCGTTGTGGCAGCCATTATGAATGCGGTGGCGGCGTTGATGGCGTGGTTTGTGCTAAAACCGATGCGGCGCAGGTTCGTCGAAAAGACCTCGCGCTAGCCTACTTTACCCGACCTAAGGCATTGTGGCGGGACGTTATTGCCGTATGTCCCGCCACAGGCGGTTGCGGTCCATTACATGCCGCATGTGTTATCTCAGCACCGACTTTAGCAGCTTACCCATCTCCGACGGGTTTTTAGTCACCTTAATCCCGCACTCTTCCATGACCGCTAACTTTTCCGCCGCCGTGCCTTTGCCGCCGGAGATGATGGCGCCGGCGTGACCCATGCGTTTCCCCGGCGGGGCGGTGACCCCGGCGATAAAACCGACCACCGGTTTTTTCATATTGCCCTTAACCCAGCGTGCACATTCCTCTTCATCGCTGCCGCCGATCTCTCCCACCATGATGACTGCCTCGGTCTTAGGATCGTCGTTGAACATTTTTATCACATCGATATGCTTCAGCCCGTTCACCGGGTCGCCGCCGATGCCGACGCAGGTCGATTGACCCAAACCCAATTCCATTAACTGCCCAACAGCTTCATAAGTAAGCGTGCCGGAGCGCGACACCACGCCGACGGGTCCTTTTTTATGGATATGACCCGGCATGATGCCGATCTTGATCTCATCCGGTGTGATCACGCCGGGGCAATTGGGCCCAAGCAGTAGCGTTTTCTTTCCTTTCATCTTGTGCTTGCTGCGGACCATATCGAGCACCGGAATACCTTCCGTAATGCACACGATGAATTCGATACCGGCCTCGACTGCCTCGTCGATGGCGGCGGCCGCAAACGGCGGTGGAACATAAATGACCGAGCAGGTGGCGGCGGTGTCTTTTTTGGCTTCGGCGACGGTATTGAAAATCGGGATGCCGGCGAAATTTTGCCCGCCTTTTTTGGGCGTGACGCCGGCGACAAAGGCTTGCCTGCCGAAGGCGTAGTTGACGCAATTCTGGGTGTGAAACATCCCGGTCTTGCCGGTGATTCCTTGCGTGATGACTTTGGTATTTTTATTAATCAAAATAGACATAATTACCTTCTCACCGCCTTCACCGCCTTTTCTGCGGCGTCGGCCATGTTATTGGCAGAGATAATCGGGAGACCCGAATCCGCCAGTATTTTTTTGCCCAGATCCACATTTGTCCCTTCCAGCCGCACAATCAGTGGAACCGGAAGGCTGGTTTGTTTCGCCGCTGCTACCACGCCTTGGGCGATGACGTCACATTTCATGATCCCGCCGAAGATATTGACCAAAATCGCCTTTACTTTCGGATTCTTCAGCATGATCTTGAAAGCCTCCGTCACTTTTTCGGTGGTAGCGCCGCCGCCGACGTCGAGAAAATTAGCCGGAGCGCCGCCATAGAGTTTGATGATATCCATTGTGGCCATGGCCAGGCCGGCGCCGTTGACCAAACAGGCGATATTCCCGTCCAGCGAGATGTAATTCAGGTCGTGTTTTGAAGCTTCGATCTCGGCCTCATCCTCTTCGTCGAGATCTCTTAAGGCCTGAATATCGGGATGCCGGAACAAGGCGTTGCTATCAAAGTTTATTTTGGCATCCAGCGCGAGCACGCGCTGATCGCGTGTGAGAATTAACGGATTAATTTCGGCCAGCGCGGCATCTGTCTCGATAAAGGCTTTATACAGACCTTGCAGGAATACCTTGGCTTCCTGCATGGCGGCGGCGGGGACGCCAATCTTGCCGGCGATATCCTTGGCCTCCGTATCCGTCAATCCAGTATCCGGATTAATAAATACTTTATGGATTTTCTCAGGGCTTTTGGCGGCTACTTCTTCGATTTCGGTGCCGCCTTCGGAGCTCGCCATCAACGCGACCCGCTGACTGCCGCGGTCCACCACCATGCCCACATACAGCTCGGATTTGATATCCGCGCCTTCTTCAATCAATAGCCGTTTGACTATTCTGCCCTCGGGTCCGGTTTGATGCGTAACCAGTCTCATCTCCAAGATAGCGCCCACCTGTTTCTTGACCTCGTCGAGCGACTTAACCAGCTTTACCCCGCCGCCTTTGCCGCGCCCGCCCGCATGGATTTGCGCCTTGATGACCCAGACATTACCGCCCAACTTTTTGGCGGCGGCGACCGCCTCCTCCACGGAAAAACAGGGTATTCCGCGCGGGGTAGCAACCCCATATCTCCTTAAAATTTCTTTTGCTTGATACTCGTGAATTTTCATACTTATCCCTTGAAAGGAGGTTAGAAATTCGGATTATTGCTTTCTATCTTCCAGATCAGAGCGCGCTGCAGCCATTTCCCTTATGGTATTTGGTATACAATATACAAGAGATCCGGGCGATTTCACAGGCATAGGGAGGGCCAATACTTGCTTTAAGAGAGATCAGGTCGATATCGGGGAACGACACCCAATGCCGTTCGCACCGGATCAGCCAACGCGTAGCAGTGACAGCGCCGCTATTAAGCGGCGGATTGGATTTTCTCGGCTTTGAGTCTCGCGCCTTCTTCCGCCAAGGTCTTCGCAAGCAGGCTGACGCAGGCGTATACTGTGTCAATATGCGGCGTTGCGGTTTGGGTGAGCTTCCCTAACTCGATGACTGCACCGATCAACGCGTCGATCTCGATAGCCCGGCCCGCCTCGACGTCTTGCAGCATCGACGTTTTGTGCTTACCTACCTTTTCCGCGCCGGCGATGCGCTTCTCCAGCGGAACGCGGAACTCGATACCCAACTTGTTCGCGATCGTCTGCGATTCGGTCATCATCATCGCGGCGAGGTTGCGCGTCAACGGAAACTGGCAAATGTCCACCAGCGTGGCATGCGTCAGCGCGCTGATCGGATTAAAGGTGAGGTTTCCCCACAGCTTTAGCCATATTTCCGAACGGATATTGGGCAAAACCGGCGACTTGAAGCCCGCTTTAATAAATGCCTCGGAGACTGTCTTGACGCGCGCGCTCTCGGAACCATCCAGCTCGCCTACCGGGAATCGGTCCCCTTCGATATGACGTATTACCCCCGGTCCGGCAATTTCAGACGCGGGATACACCACACAGCCGATAATGCGATCAACGTCGAGATTGGCGGCGATCGCCCCATTTGGATCGACCATCTCCACCCGCCGTCCTTCAAATTCGCCGCCATGCTTGTAAAAGTACCACCACGGTATGCCATTCTGTGTTGTTACGACCGCGGTGTTGGGCCCAAACAAGGCGCGTATATCCTTGGTCGCGGATTCGACCTGATGCGCCTTTACCGCGAGGATGACGATATCTTGTGCGCCGGCTTCCTTCATATTGCCGGTAACCTTGACATTTTTTACGGCATGCTCGGTGCCGTCATGCATAATTAGTTTAAGGCCCATTTTTCGAATCACATCCACCACCGACCCGCGTTCGATCAAAGTGACATCTTCTCCGGCCAAGGAAAATTTCACCCCCAGGTATCCGCCGATGGCGCCGGCGCCTACAATACATATTTTCATGTGTTTGGTTCCTCAAACGAAGTTATACATCGCACGGTCATTTTTGCAGGCGCGAATTACTTGAATTCGTTGCTCAATGTACCGATACCGTCGATAATGATCTCGATCTTGCTCCCGGGCTTCATCGAGCCTACACCCACGGAAGTGCCGCAAGCAATCACGTCCCCGGGATAAAGCGGCATATCCTGCGAGATGAGGCTCACCAGCCGCTGCGGCTGAAACACCATGTCGCTAACCGGATAGTTCTGTCTCTCCTGCCCGTTAAGAAAGGTTTTTACCGTCAGCTCGGCGGGGTTTAAACCCGTCGCGACGACCGGCCCGAATACGCCAAAGGTATCGAAGCTCTTGGCCCGGGTCCATTGCGCGAACGTAGGATCTTTATTAATCAGCTCCGCTGCGGTAACGTCATTAATACAGGTATAGCCAAATATATATTGGTCCGCGTCGGCTTCCGAAACAGCCTTGCAGAATTTACCAATCACCACACCCAGTTCGCCTTCAAATACGACCTTGCCGTTGTAAGACGGCGGCGACTTAATCGTCTGTCCACTGGCAACAAACGAATTAGGCGCTTTGAGAAAATAGAGCGGTTCGGGCGGAGTGGGCAAATTCAATTTAGCCGCCAAAGCATGAAAATTATTCCACAGCGCGACCATTTTCGTGGGTTGTGTCGGCGCGAGCAGCGTGACCGAATTTAGCGGCAGCGATTCCTTCGTCGCCTTCGGCTTGGCGAACATATCTCCCTCGTAAACAGTAATGGTTCCATTCTGTAAGGTACCGAAACGCGGTTTCCCCGCGTGCTCAAAACGAATCCAATGGTTCATAGGTATTCCTTCAAAAGTGGTGTCTTAATTTTTTACAAAACTCAAGCGGGCACGCTCAGTCTTGATACAACGGTCCATCACCACGTCGATGCCCGCGGCACGAGTTAAGTTACCTCTTGGTCTTCCATGCAGATCAAAATTCCCATTGTCAGAAAATATCATTTCTTGCTGACTAGGGCCAGAAATTTTATCCATATTCCACACCTTAACGATCGCGAAAAAATAGTACATCCGCTATTTTGACACGCTTGATACGTTCTAGATATTCTATCTGGATTGAACAATCACTCTGGAGACCTATCAGTCGAAATCAACGTGGATATCCGCACGATATCCAGTCACTTCAGAAGTAAACGAGGACAACTTATTTATGGAAAGATTTAAGGCATTTCGGGTCTACAATGACAACGGCAAAATCCAGGGCCGGGTTGAGGCGCTTGATCTGGACGCGCTTTCCCCCGGTGAAGTCGTTATCCGCTCCGGCTACTCCAGCGTGAACTACAAAGATGCCCTTGGTGCCACCGGTGCAGGCAAGATTCTGCGCCACTTCCCGATGGTCGCCGGCGTGGATGTCGCCGGCGTGGTGGTCTCCTCGAGCGACTCCCGCTTCAAGCCGGGGAGTGCCGTGCTGGTTACCGGCTGTGGCTTCGGCGAGGAACACGACGGCGGCTATGCGGAATACGCGCGCGTCCCGGCGGATTGGGTTGTGCCTCTACCTAAGGGGCTGACCTTGCGCGAGGCCATGTTACTTGGGACTGCCGGTTTCACCGCCGCCCTGTGCGTACATCGTATGGAGATCAATGGCCTCAAACCGGAAGACGGTCCGGTGGTAGTGACCGGCGCCACCGGCGGAGTGGGCAGCGTCGCTATCGATATACTTTCGCGCCTGGGTTATCACGTCGCTGCCGTTACCGGTAAAGAGTCGGAGCATGCTTACCTTAAAGAGCTGGGCGCATCCGAAATCTTAGACCGCAAAAAAATTGATTTCGGCTCGCGGCCGCTGGAAAAAGCCATCTGGGGTGGCGCGATAGATAATGTCGGCGGCGATATCCTGGCTTGGCTTACGCGCACGGTAAAGCCATGGGGCAGCATCGCTTCAGTCGGCCTGCCTGGGGGAATCGAGCTGCGTACTACGGTGATGCCTTTCATCTTACGCGGGATCAGTTTGTTGGGGATCAATTCCACCGGCTGTCCCATGCCACTGCGCCGCAAACTCTGGGAGCGCCTGGCGACGGACTTGCACCCGCGCCATCTTGATCGGATTGTTTCCCAAACAGTTACCCTCGAAGAGCTTCCGAATGTGTTCGATACTATTTTGAACGGCCGTATTCGCGGCCGGACCTTAGTCAAGATCCATGGAGACTAACTGATTATTTGTAATCCAAGGATGCTATAGGTCATTTTTGACGCAATCCATCCCGTCATGGGACGCATATTTATAGTTAGCTTTCTTTAACGAGGGAAAGAAATGTCCCGACATTTAGGAATGACAATGCTAATTGGCGCTCTTTCTCTGGTTGTATCGGCGGTGGCTGGCACCTGCTGCCGGCGGGTGGCTGAAGCTCAGCGTTAGGGGCCGCGAGCCGATGATCCGTCCGTTCGAGCCAAGAGATCTCCCGGCGGTTGCCAGCTTGGGTATCCACCTGTACTCGTTGCATCACGCCGCGCTTCCTAATATTTATGCAGCGCCCTCTGACTCAAGTCGTAATGTTGAGCTTTGGCGCAAGCGCTTTGCTGCCGAGCGAACCCGCGCTTGGGTCGCTGAAGAGAACTCTAGGGTCATTGGTTTTGTGTACGCCGCTGTCTGAGGGCAACACCTTTGCGGGTGTGCCCGTCCTCTTCTGCCGCGCCGGTACTGTGGTCGTTGAGCCTTCCATTCGACGCAGCGGTGTTGGCCGCGACCTCATGTCGGTGGTCGAGACTTGGGCCAAATCTGAGGGGTGCTCTGAAGTCCGTCTAAATGTCTATTCCTTTAGCGAAGCGGCGTTGTCCTTCTATGGCAAGCTTGGCTATGCTGCACTTTCCGACACGTTGTCCAAGCGTGTGTAGTAGGCCCATCAGTTTGGGGCCCGTAACAAGTTATTGCAGGGACCCAAGCAAGCGGCGCTTGATCGTGATCCATAGCTACATCCCATTCTACAACCACGCTCGGTTGCACTCCGGACTCGGCTATGTATCGCCCGTGAATTATGAGAATATGTTGTCGTGAAAAATACGTGTCTACTAAATCGGGGGAAGATCCCTTGCAGCGGTGGCGCTCACCGTTAAGCATGTGTTAGGTTGCGAAACTCTCGGTGGAGGGGAAACATGAAAGGTTTGAAAGGTGTTCTGAAAAGAAAAATTATCATCACGGCTATTTTCTGGTGTATACCGCTACTAACGTTCCCCGCTTCGCTATTTGTTCAACTGGGGCTGCCATCTCCCGAGCCGATCATGTTTGTGCGGCTGTTGGGTGCTGCTTACCTGGCTTTGGTCGTTGGTTATTACATGGGGCTGAAAGGGCTGGACTCCGGGGCAAATCCGGTTCCAGTGTTGTCAATGGGCATCGCCAGTAATGGATTAGCTTTTCTTATTCTCACATTTTTCGGAATCAACGGTAGTTGGTCTTCTTGGGGGACCGGCGCTCAAATTTTTATGTGGCTATCAGCAGCCGGTGCTTTGCTTATCACTGTTAACCTGCTTCGGTTCAGGATGAGAGTCAAGGTGATCTAACCCCGCGTTCAACCCGTACGCACAAAAACCGCACGCCAGTTAGCGTGATCGTTTATACAACCAAATGAATGAACCAGTAGCAATCTAATACCTCCCTGACCATCCGCAGTGTGTTCCGGTCCTCGCCTCGTGGGTATTCGAGTACTGGGGAAAGATGTATCGCCTGAAGTCTGTTGAAGAGCAGATCGAAAAGATATCGGAGAGACTCAATAAAAACCGGCTTCCTCTAGCGTTTGTGGCACTCATGGGATCTCAGCCTATAGGGACCGCCAGCTTGAAAATTCAGGAAATGACAACCCACAAACACTTTTATCATTGGCTTGGAACCGTCTATGTAGCCGGAAAACATCGAAAACAGGGAATCGGGGCCGCTCTAGTAGACCGGGCTGTAACGAAAGCCAAGGAGCTTGGTGCTGCATCCGTCGGGCGAGAGCCTCTAGGGGATGAAATCGTGGTTGGTGCGGCTTGCATCTTTGCCGTGCCTTGACTCAATCTACCGAACCGCCGTATACGTGACCCGTTCGTACGGTGGTGTGGGAGGAGAAGAGCCGTGAGGCTCCTCCCTATCCCAAATAAGGCTGTAGAAAAACCCGTTTTCAGCCTCTATAGTTTCAGAATTGATGGTGGTGATAATGTCCGCAGATCAATGAGTTATGACGCCGTGAAAAAATCGGTTTTTCCCAAATAGAAGCTTTTTCTACAGCCTCGTTAAGTGTCAAAAGAGAGTAATGATACAGGTAGTGTTACAGGAAGATCCGTCGGGTTGCGGCCTCGCGAGTGTGGCCATGGTAGCTGGCCGAACTTACGGCGAAGTAAAGAAGCTCGCGAATAGCATCGGCATCTACGCCGAGGATACGAAGCTTTACTCCGACACCGGTTATGTCAGGCGGCTTCTTAAAGAATACGGCATTCGGGCATCAAAAGAAGAAAAGCCATTTACGTCTTGGGAAGAAATTCCCAGTAAAGCCCTTCTCGCCATAAAATATCACATCGAAAACGGTCAGCCAATGTGGCATTGGGTCATCTTTGCGCGCGAAAATGGAAAATCAGTTGTTCTAGACCCGGCAAAATATTTGTCAAATAATACAAGAACTGATTTTGACCAAATGCAACCGAAGTGGTTTATTGAAATCTATGGCACATAATCATGCCTCCCAGCGGACGCGCAAAGACGACGCGCCACTGAAGGTACTCGTTAGAGCTCGCGATTAGCATGTACATACCAAAGGATTTTAAAGAGGACGATTCTGAGCGCCTGGCCGCGCTAATCCGGGATTACCCTTTCGGCATGCTTGTGACTATTCATGACGGATTGCCATTCGTAAGCCACATTCCTTTTCTGTACGAACGGAACAGTGGCAACAAGGGTAAGCTTGTCGGCCACGTTGCCAGAGCCAATCCACAGTGGCACGATTTGGCAGCGGCGCAAACCGTCTTGGCGGTTTTTCATGGTCCTCACGCCTATGTTTCGCCCGGCTGGTACGCGTCGCCCGGTGTTCCGACCTGGAACTACGCGGTCGTACACATTTACGGCAAGCCTCGCCTGATTGAAGATGAGAGTTCACTTGAGAAGCTGGTTGAGCGCTTCACGGCCGTTTTTGAATCGAATCGGGCGGAACCTTAGGAGCCGAATCTAGCCGGTGAGCGCCGCGCAAAACTACTCGGCATGATAGTTGGATTCGAAATTGAGGTGCAGGAGATTCAGGGCAAGTTTAAGCTGAATCAGAATCGGCCGGCCGAAGATCAGCGGCGCGTGGTTGCGCAGTTGGCCGAGTCGGGTTTGCCTTTGGCTATCGAAGTTTCAAGGCTTATGAAGTCAAACACTAAAGAGTAAATTCTAACGACCGGCGCAAGCCGAACGCGCAAAAGCGGCGCGCGGCTCACGTTTATCTTCAAAGATGTAGATGATTACCAGCGAGGCGACGGTGGCAACGCGAGAATACGTTTTTGACAATACCCACGATCAGGCGGAATTGGCGAGACTAAGAGCTATAGAGGCCGTGTTCGATCCGCCAACGAAAGCCAGACTAGAATTAACCAGCCTGTCGAACGGATGGCGCTGCCTTGAAGTTGGCCCGGGAGCGGGCTCTATTATGTATTGGCTTGCGGAAAAAGTCGGTGTTCAGGGACAAATTGTTGCCGTCGATATGAATCCGAGGTTCCTGCAAGTAAAGGATTCATCCAATATTGATGTGCTGAAGGCCGATATACGGGAAGTAGATCTAGGACAGGATCGGTTTGATCTGATTCACGGACGTTATGTGCTACTCCATATCCCTGATTATAAGTCTGTTCTGGAAAAATGCAGGAGGATGCTCAAGCCCGGTGGTTGGCTCGTATTCGAAGAGCCGAATTTCTCCGCGGCGCGCCCCGTACATGGTCATGAAAGCGCTTGTCGATCTGTTGAGAGAGTAAATAGCGCAATACGTCAGATGTACACAAGAATGGGGATTGACCATGCAATGGGTTTGAGTTTGCCGGCTACGCTGCAGGATTTGGGGTTCGACGACTTTCGGGCCGACAACGATGCACCCTTGGTACGGGGTGGTTCAGGTATCGCCAGGATGATGAGAATGTCTGCCGAGCAATTGCGGGATAAATACATAGCGACGGGGATGGCTACGCCGGAAGATGTGGATGCGTATTGCCAGTTTGCCGAAAACCGGGAAACCTGGGCTATTTATTACGCCACTATCGGTGTGGTGGCGCGATCATCTGGCAAGGCCGCTGCAAGCCGGCGCTGAAAAGCAGTGCGGCTGAGCGCCACGTTAGGCAATGAACCTTTCCGAACGAGCTACGTGGCTCACCATCATTGCAGTCGAACTGGTGTACACAACCTCATTAAATCCTGCCCCAAAACCTCCCGCGCGACTTCCGGCAAGGCGGACGCCATAGACAAAGTGGCATCGAGCTCCAAAAAGCGTTAGGCTTCAGGCCGGAGGGCTTCGGCACGGGAATAATCTATCGACGCCTGCTGTTTGCAGATTTCCAATCATAAGGAGGGTCTCATGACAAGCAATAAGTGGATGGTTTTGGCGGCAACTCTGGCAAGCGTGCCATACGTGGCAAATGCGCAGACGCTTGTGACCGAGCGTAATATTTCGTTTAACGCCGCGAACGAGGCGGCTACGGCGGCCTTGGCGCAATGCCGCAAGGACGGTTACCACGTAACGGTGACGGTGCTGGACCGCTCCGCCCGCACCAAGGTCGTGCTGCACGACGACGGGGCGAGTCCTCACACCATCGAACACAGCCTGCGCAAGGCGTACACGTCCCTCACGTACCGCTCGCCCTCGGGCGAGTACGGCAAGCGCGCGACTTCTAACCCTACCGGCGTTGGCGCTCTGCACCTCGACAAAATCGCCACGGCCGAGGGTGCGCTGCCGATTTTCGCCGGTAAAGAGGGTAAAGAACTGGTCGGGTCGATCGGCGTTTCCGGCTCACCCGGCGGCGACAAGGACACGGTGTGCTCGCAAGCCGGCATCGACCGCATTGCGAAAGGGCTCGCCGGCGGCTGATAAAGTTTTGGACGGGGCCGGCTCGGGTTATGCCGGCTGGGCGCCTCTGGCTTGGGCCCATGTGGCCCGGCGACGCAAACCTCCCCCTGCTTCGACGGTTGCCTCGCAAACGCGGTTTCGGAATCGACACGAAAGTCTGTCCCAACTGCGGCCACGCTTTTCACCCAGGCCGGTTTCTCCGCCCGCCAGACCCAAAAGCCGCGTTCGTTCCGCGACAACGTGAGTTTTCTGCGGCTGGACACAAGAAAATACCGTTTATTTTTCTTACCTTCCGAACCCGGTGATCGACGCGGATTGTCAACAGCGGTATCTACCCATAGAGAGAGCATATGACAGGATTCATCAGACGCGTGGTCACGGGCCACGACAAGAGCGGCAAAGCGATCGTCATTTCGGATGGTCTCGCGCCGGCAGTTAAAACCAATCCGCTGCGCCCCGGTTATAGGTCCACCGATATCTGGGAAACGAACGCCGTGCCTGCGCCCATAACAATAGACGAACCCGATCCGACGCTCGGGCCGCGCACGATCCACCCGGTGCCGCAGGGGACGGTGATACGCATCGCCGAGCTCGCGCCGGAATCCGAAGAGATCCGCAATCTATCTCCGGAAAAAGCGCGCGAGGTGTTCAAAGCGAGGGGCAATGAAGCCGCTTCGACCTTCGGGCGTGGTGGTCGCCATCCGATGATGCATCGGACCGAAACGATCGACTATGCCGTGGTCCTGGACGGCGAAATCACTCTGTTGCTCGACGATGTCGACGTGCAACTTAAAATGGGGGACGTCGTGATCCAGCGCGGCACCAATCACGCCTGGAGCAATCGCTCGGGCAAGCCGTGCCGCATGCTGTACATACTCATCGACGGCCGCTTCGATCCCGAACTGGCGGCGTTGCTCAAAACCGGCTCCGGCGAGTAACCGCTCGCCCTGCTGCGCCGGCCCCGCGGATGGCTTCGCGGCCGCGATCCGAGCAAATGATCAGATTTGCTGAGGTAGGTCGCTGGTCGGTTAACATCAGATGAACCCGTCATGTTGACAGCGCAAAGTAGAGGCGCGTATATTTTTTCAACGCCTAACTAAGACGTAGGGGGGGAGTCTAGTGAATTTGTTTGGCTGGTTGCCCAAAATCGCCGATTCACCGCGATTACCTGCCAGCCACCAAAATCGTGGAATTCCACGCCAATGCCCGCATCCGGTCGCGCCACCTCCGCAAAATCACCATAACAAACCGGTGAACAGCCTGTTATTTTCGAGGAGATGGATGGTCTGGAAGTTTTCGCTGCGTTCGCAGCCAACGGCACCCAGCCGTGCCCGATCAACGTAGATCAAAGAGGAGGAGGAATAAATGACAATCGACCGCAGACAATTCCTGATGATGGCCTTAGCCGCCGGCGGCGCGCTGGCGGCGGGCCGGGTAGTAAGCCAGACGCCGGCGCCAAAGCGGCGCTACAACGTCCCGGTAATCGATACTCATGCGCACTATTACCCGGAAGAATGGGTGCGCCTGATCGAGCGCGAAGGGGCGGCCAACGGCGCGAAAATAGGGCAGAACGAGCGCGGCGCGGTGACATTTTCGGTGCCGGGAATGGATGCGTCTTTCACCCCGCCTTATATGGATCTCGGCATCCGGCTGAAAACGATGGATACCCAGGGCGTCGACATGCACGCGCTCTCGCTTACCAGTCCGATGGTCTACTGGGCGCCACCGGCGTTCGCGCTCAAGCTCTCGCAGATCTTCAATGACGCCTGCTCGGCCGCGCATCTCAAGTATCCGAAGCGCCTTGTCGGTATGGCGATGTTGCCGATGCAGGCGCCGGACCTCGCCTTGCAGGAGTTGGAGCGCGCGGCCAAGCTGCCGGGCATGCGCGGCCTCTATCTCGGGACCCACGTCAACGGCAAAAACCTTGACGAGAAGGCGTATTTCCCGATCTACGCCAAATGCGAGGAGCTCGGCTGGCCGATCTTCCTGCATCCGATCGACCCGGTCGGCGCCGAGCGCATGCGCAAGTTCTATTTGCGCAACCTCCTCGGCAACCCCTATGACACCGGCATCGCCGCCGCCTCGCTCGTGTTCGGCGGCGTGATGGACAGTTTCCCGAAACTCGATGTCATGTTGCCGCACGCCGGCGGCACTTTCCCCGGGCTGATCGGGCGGCTGGATCACGGCGCCACGGTACGCGCCGAGAACAAGCACATGAAACAAGTGCCCTCAACCTATCTGCGACGCTTCCACTACGACACCATTGGACACAACAGCATGATTCTCATGAACGTGATCCACCAGGTCGGCGCCGACCGCGTCGTGCTCGGCAGCGACTATACCTTCGACATGGGTTATGAACGGCCGGTCGAGGTGGTCGAAAATCTCACCGAGCTTTCGGCGCGGGACCGCGAGCTGATCCTCGGCGGCAATGCGGCGCGCCTGTTGAAAGTTTGACGACCGCGTCAGGTCGGTCCGGCCGATCTTGACACGATGAGAAAAACGCAGCGGTCAGGAGTGGTGCCGCGGTAACGAACGCATACCCGCACTTCCGGGGAGGCTACTTGAACGCGAACGCGTCATGGAATTCGGTGTCGACACACCGGTGCCGGCCTTGCAATCCCGGCTGATTTTTTGCTCGGGTCTAAGGACTTAGCCGCAACGCGCGATGCCGTCATTTTTGGGGTTTGCGCGAAATTTCGCCTGCCGCTAATATGTCCGGACATTTGATAGAGGCTCCTATGTCACACATTACCTCCGTCGCCGTGTGCGTCGCTCGCGTTCCGCTCGACCGTGTCACCTCGTTCGCGACGCGCACGGTTGCTGCGCGCGACTACTGCCTGGTCAAGGTGCGCTCTTCGGAGGGTTTTGAGGGCATCGGCTTTTGCTACGTCGGCAGCGCGGGAGGCATGGTCGCGGCCGATGCCGTATCCGAGCTATTGGCGCCAAAGCTCATTGGCCAGGAGTCGACGCGCGTCGAGGGTTTGTGGCAGGAGATGTATCAGGAGACCCTGCTGCAAGGCCGGGCGGGCAGCGTCATGCGCGCCATCAGCGTCCTGGACATCGCGTTGTGGGACTTGAACGCCCGCGCGGTCGGATTGCCGCTGCACCGCTACCTCGGCTGCCGCACCCTGGAAGCGGTGCCGGCGTACGCGAGCGGCGGTTACTACCTTGAAGGCAAAACGCCGGCCAAGCTGGGGGAGGAGGTGGCAGAATATGTGCGCGCCGGCTTCAAGGCGGTGAAGATCAAGGTCGGGCGCCTGTCACCGGCGGAAGAGGAGACGCGTGTGCGCGCGGCGCGTGAAGCCATCGGGCCGGACATCGAGCTTATGCTCGATGCGAACAACGCCTGGTCGGATTTGCCGACCGCGCTCGCCTATTGCGCGCGCTTCGAGCAGCACAACCCCTACTGGATCGAGGAGCCGTTCGGGCCGGACGACATCGACAACCACGCCAAGCTCGCACAGCGAACATCGATCATCGTCGCCACCGGCGAGATTGAGGTCGGCCGCTGGCGCTTCAAGGAGTTGCTCGACAAACAGGGCGCCGAGATCCTGCAGACGGATGCCGCGGTGTGCGGCGGCATCTCGGAGTGGCGGCGTATTGCCCACATGGCCGACGCCTACGGCGTGACAGTGAGCCCGCACTGGTTCCACGATCTGCATGCACCGCTCGTCGCCGCAACATCGAATGCGCGCTACGTCGAGTTCTTTCCCGACGATCAGGTGCTGAACTTCCGCAAACTCATCAATCGGCAGCTGGAAGCGCGCAACGGCGATCTGCTGCTGCATCAGGAGCCGGGGCTCGGCTTCGAGTTCGACGAGCGCGCGGTCTCGCGCTACGCGTTGACGCCTAACCGCCCATGGACGGAATGCAAGTAGGATGGGCCGGGAAATCCAGACTGTCCTGATTTGCGGCTACGGCGTCATGGGCCAGGGTGTGGCCAGGACGTTCGCCGCCGCCGGCTTTCGCACGTTGATCTACAGCCGGCGGGCGGCATCGCTCGCCGATTTGCCGCCGGGATCGATGGCAGTCGACCGGTTGCCGGTGGCAGCGCCTGATCTGGCGATCGAGTTCGCGCTAGAGGAAGTGGCGGTCAAGCAGGCGGTGTATCGGCAGCTTGAGGCGGCCTATCCGAACGACGCAGTCATCATCGCAACCGGCACTTCGGGGCTCGATCTGGTCGAGCTGGCGCAGCCGCTTGCCCGCCCGGAGCGCTTCGTCGGCCTGCATTACTTCATGCCGGCCGATACCAGCCCGGTGGTGGAAGTGATGGCGGGTCCGCGCGCGAGCGCCGCGCTCGTCGACCGCGTTGCCGATGCGGTGGCAAGGACCGGCAAGGACCCGGTGCGGCTGTACAAGCCGACGATAGGCTTCCTGGTGAATCGGTTGCAGCACGCGATCCTGCACGAGGCCTACTACCTCATGCAGGCAGGCGTGGCCGGCGCCGCCGATATCGATCACGCCGCCCGCAGGCTGCTGGCGCCGCGCATGTGTCTCAACGGGCTTATCCAGCAAAAGGACATCAGCGGACTGAAGGTTCACGCCGCCGCGCAACGCTCTATCGTCCCCGCCCTGTTCCACAACGGCGTTCCGAGCCCGCTGCTGCAGGCCATGGTGGCGCGCGGCGAGACCGGGCTTGCCGCGGGCAAAGGCTTCTACGACTGGAGCGGCCGCGAAGTGGAGCAGGAGCGCGCGCGCTCCTCCCGCGAGCTTGCCGCGCTGCTTGCGTTTCTCGAGAAACTGAATCGTGACACTGAGGCGGGAACAGCGCCGCCGGCACGCGATTCTCTGGCCATCCTGAAGCGATGAAAATCGTATCGCTAGCTGTTATTGAACCATTGTCGTGAGCGAGTCCTTTACGCCGGTACCGTTCGAACGCTTGCGCGCGTTCATCTTTGCCGCCTTCGAGCGGCTTGGCTTGCCCGCCGATGACGCCCTCACTATTGCTACGCTGATGGCCGAAGCCGACTTGCAGGGTTCGGAGGGCCACGGCGTCATCCGGTTGCCGCCCTACGCGCAGCGCATCAAGGCCGGTGGCGTCAATCCGCGTCCCGATATCCGCGTGGTGCAGGAGCGCCCAGGCATGGCGCTCATTCATGGCGACAACGGCATGGGGCATCTCGTGATGGCGCGCGCCGCGAGGTTGGCGATCGAGAAGGCGCGCGTGACGGGCGTCGCGTGGGTCGGCTCGCAGTGGAGCAATCACGCGGGGCCGGCGTCGCTGTACGCGCGCATGCCGCTCGCGCACGACATGATCGGCCTGTACTTTGCGGTCGGGAACGCCAATCACCTGCCACCGTGGGGCGGCCTCGACATGCTGCTGTCGACTAATCCCATCGCCGCCGCCATTCCGGCCGGAAAAGAAGCGCCGATCGTGCTGGACATGGCGACGACGGTGGCCGCCTTCGGCAAGGTCAAGGCCAAGGCGCAGCGCGGCGAGATGATGCCCGAGGGTTGGATGATCGACCGCGAAGGGCGTCCGCTCACCGACCCCAGGCGCGCGGCAGAGGGTTTCCTGCTGCCCATCGGCGGCTATAAAGGCTACGGCCTCGCGCTCATCGTTGGTTTGCTCGCCGGGACGCTGAACGGCGCCGCCATGGGCAAGGACGTCATAGACTTCAACCACGACCAAACCACCGCCACCAACACCGGGCAGGCAATCGTCGCGATCGACATTGCCGCGTTCGGCGATGTCGAGGCGTTCAAAGAGAATGTCGATGCGCTCGTGCGCGATCTGCGCGGTAGCCGCCGTATGCCGGGGGTGGAACGCATCTGGCTGCCCGGGGAGCAGAGCCATGCGAAGCGCATCGCGCATGCGCGCGACGGCATTCCGCTCGCGCCGGCGCTGCTGCGCAACCTGGACCAGCTTGCCGGGGAGCTCGGCATCGCCAAGCTCACATAATCACAAAGAGGAGGTTTTATGCCGTTCTTTACGTCGTTCGCTCATCGCTTCGTTTTCGCAATCGTGCTCGCCGCGTCCTCGTTCGCGGCGGGCGCGCAGTCCGGCTATCCGAACAAGCCGGTCCGGATGATCATCCCTCTCGCCGCCGGGAGTGCCGTGGACAATGCTGCGCGGATCGTGACCCAGCGCATGTCGATCAATATGGGACAGCAGATCGTTATTGAGAACCAGCCCGGCGCCGCAGGCCTGATCGGCGCCGAGCGCGTTGCCAAGGCGGCGCCGGACGGTTATACCATCGGCGGCTTCAACGATAGCATTATGACCATGGTGCCGAACCTCCATGCGAAGATGCCGTGGGATATCCTCAAGGACTTCGAGCCGGTCTCGCTGGTCGCAACCGTGGAGTGGGGGCTGGTCGCCGGCAACGATGCGCCATTCAAGAGCGCGGCCGAACTCATAGCGGCGGCCAAGGCAAACCCGGGCAAGATCGATTACGGCTCCGGAGGCAACGGCAGTCCGCAGCACATCGCCATGGCACTGTTCGCTTCGACCGCGGGTGTATCGCTCACGCACGTGCCCTATAAGGGCGCGACCCAGGCGGCGATGGGTGTTGCCGCGGGGGAAGTGCCGGTGGCATTCCAGGGGCTGTCGACCGTAACCGCGCTCGTTCGCGGCGGCAAGATGAAGCTGCTGGGGGTCACGACGCGCACCCGCCTGGCGCAATTCCCTGACGCGCCCACGGTATCGGAGTCCGGCTTGCCGGGCTTCGAGTTCAACTCGTGGTTCACGATCATGGCGCCGGCGGGAACGCCGAAACAGATCATCGCGCGCCT
>Ga0209701_10000148_pt1 | contig 34460 bp, 30 predicted proteins | sample CZO8metaG_4_FD_188356 | JGI IMG/M metagenome (GOLD analysis project Ga0209701, IMG submission 188356) | Vadose zone soil microbial communities from the Eel River Critical Zone Observatory, Northern California, USA - CZOApr15con2H3.8 metaG... | ecosystem: Environmental > Terrestrial > Soil >... | reverse complement strand
TTCTTGATGTCGGTTTGGGCGATGCCAATGGTCGCCGCAAAGAGCGCAGTCAAAGTGCCGATGACCGCCACTACTGTCAGAGCTCCAGGTGCGCGTTCAAAGATCACGTGCGAACGCGCCACCATGTAGACGCCTGCCGTCACCATGGTCGCCGCATGGATTAGCGCGGAGACGGGCGTGGGACCTTCCATCGCGTCCGGTAGCCAGACATAGAGAGGAATCTGCGCGGACTTGCCGGCCGCTCCTACCATCAGGAGCAAGCCGATCGAGGTTAGCAGTCCCGTTCCCGCGATCTCAGGTTGCAGGGGCTGCACGGCTGCGAACACGCGGGTGAAGTCGAGTGATCCGAAATGTTTGATGATCAGGAACAGGGCGATCAGAAATCCGAAGTCGCCGATGCGGTTCACGATGAATGCTTTCTTGCCCGCCGCGGCAGCCGAATCTTTGGTGAACCAAAACCCGATCAGCAGGTACGACGCCAGGCCAACGCCTTCCCACCCAATGAACATGAGCAGGTAGTTCTTCGCCAGCACCAGCGTCAGCATGAAGAACATGAACAGGTTCAGGTAAGACATGAAGCGGTAGTAGCCATCGTCTTCCCACATGTATCCGACGGAATAGATGTGGATCAGGAATCCGACTCCCGTTACGACCAGCAACATTACTAATGAAAGCTGGTCGAGATAGAAACTGAAGTCCGCTTGAAAGCTCCCTGCACGAATCCATGGAGCCAGCTCGAAAGAGTAGGGTGCTTCTGACGGGGAAAAGCCGAGAGCGATCTTAAGAGCAAGTAAAAAGGCGGCGCCACAAAAGCCGAGTGCGATCGCCGTGATCGCCTTCTTCGGCAATCCGCGCCCAAATATGCCATTGATCGCCGCCCCAGCCAGCGGCAACACCGGGATGAGCCAAAGATAAGGGTTCGGCGTCATAGCTTGAGCAGGTTCACCTGGTCCACGTTCAACGTTTCGCGAGTTCGATACACAGCAATGATGATGGCCAGTCCCACCGCCGCCTCAGCAGCGGCGACCACCATCACAAAGAAGACAAATATTTGTCCGCTCAAGGCGTGCCATTGCGCCGCGAACGCGACGAACGACAGGTTCACGCCGTTCAGCATCAGCTCAATCGACATGAAGATGGTGATGATGTTGCGCTTGATGAGGAACCCCAGCACGCCGCAGGTGAACAGGATTCCGCTCAGAATCAGGTAGCAGGAAAGAGGAATCGTCATCAGCGCTCCCTTCCTGAGGCAACGAGTTCGGGGGCCTCTCGCGGTGTGGGCTCCGCAGCCTTCGGGGGTGCGACGGCCTCTGGTTTGCTCGCCAGCACCACCGCGCCCATGATGGCGATCAGGATGAGGACGGACGTTACTTCAAACGGCAATAGAAAATCGCGGAACAGGAGACGGGCTATGGCGCGCGGATCGCCGGGCAGGGCGAACATCGGAACCCACGCAGTGTTGGAATGCCGGAGCAGCGTCCAGGCAACCAGGACGCCGCCGATCGCGACTCCCGGGATCCCGAGCAGGATCGCAACACGGCTGCCTTTGCTGCGCTCTTCTTCGCCCGCGTTCAGCAGCATGATGGTGAAAATGAAAAGCACCATGATCGCGCCGGCATAAACAATTACCTGGATAGCCGCGACGAATTCCGCGCCTAACAGAAGATATTCGCCCGCAAGCGACGCCATCACCACCACCAGCGAGAGCGCGCTGTTGATAGGATGACGCTGCACCAGCAGGTTGACCGCGCCCGCCACGCAGATTCCGCCGAAAAATAGAAAGAGGATCAGATGCATTTCACTTGACCAGCCAGATGTCCGGCTTCCATGCCACTACCAGACCAGTCACCACCAGATTCGCAACCGCCGTCGGCAGCAAAACCTTCCAGCCGAACGCCATGAGCTGGTCATAGCGGAAGCGGGGAAGCGTCCAGCGCACCCAGACGTACAGAAACATAAAGAAGAAAACCTTCAGGCAGAACCACAGCACCGGCAGCAGAGACTGCACGATGGGAGGTCCAAACACAGGTCCAAGCCACCCACCGAAAAATAACAGCGTCGAGAGACAGGCAACCGTCACCATGTTGGCGTATTCCGCCATGAAAAACATGGCGAACTTCATCGCGCTGTATTCCGTGTGATAACCGGCGACCAGTTCCGACTCCGCTTCCGGCAAGTCAAACGGTGTGCGGTTCGTCTCTGCGTATGCCGAAATCAGGTAGACGAAAAAAGCGAGTGTCCCAAAGGGAAAATAGAAAAAGTTCCAGTGCAGGTGCTGCTGTTTGTTCACGATCTCCCGCAAGCTGAAGCTTCCAGCCAGCATCAGGACCGGGATCAGCGAAAGCCCCAGCGACACCTCATAGCTGATCATCTGCGCGCTGGCGCGGAGACCACCCAGGAGAGAGTACTTGCTGTTTGACGACCATCCAGCCAGCGCCACGCCGTAAACGCCCATCGAAGTAATGCCGAGCACGACCAACAGTCCGATGTTCAAGTCAGTGATCTGGAACGGGGTAGTGATCGATCCGATGGTGATGGAGTTTCCAAAGGGAATCACCGAAATTGCGGTAATGGCGAACACCACCGCGATGATCGGGGACGCGATGTAGAGCGTCTTGTATACATACGGCTGCGTAAGATCTTCCTTGAAAATGAACTTGACACCGTCAGCGAGGGGCTGCAGCAAGCCGAACGGGCCGACCCGTGTGGGCCCCCAGCGGTTCTGAATATGCGCCGACACCTTGCGTTCCAGCCAGACGCTGTACGCGACCGCCGTAAGCAGGACGAAGATCACGGCTATCGACTTGATAATCGAAACGATGGCGAAGGTCGTTATGCTCAACGGAGTGTCCGGGATTCCTGTGGTCTTGTTCGTGTGGCGCGGGCGCCCTCGCCCGCGTGGTTTTTAGTAATGAGCTCTAGTCGGCCGCAACTTCCGTCTCCGCGGGTTTGTTTTCCATGACCGAATTCAGCGTGTGCGAGTACCGTCCCAGAGTGCCTGAACTAAAGAGATCGTCGTTCGCAGGAACGATGAGCTCGGGTTTGTGCAAGACGCTCGGGCCGCTGTCAGCAATTTCGGTGTGCTGATCGTTGCCCGCCAGCAGATTGATTCGCGAGACATCGTATCCCGCCACCACGCGCTGAATTTCATCGAGGATCGCGATCGGATCGAAAGGCGTCATCCGGGGCTCAAGGTCGTGCGCTTCGAGCCAGACGGCATGACGATCTGCCTCGCCTGATTGTGCGCCGCGAGTCTGTCCCATGTCGGCACGCGTGCCACGACCGAAGGGAACCAGATTGCTAACGTTGAAACCCATCGCGTCGGCAATACGAACAATCATCTCGAAATCGGGCTTGGTTCCGCTGACATCGCCCGCCTTCTTGGCGAGCTGAACGTCGCCGCAAGTATTTGTGACAGTGCCTTCCTTCTCGTAGGCGTTTGCAGCGGGCAACACAACGTCCGCGATGCTGGCGGTTTCGGTCAGGAACATCTCCTGGACAACCACGAAGCTCTTCGCGAGCATGGACGGATCGATGCCCAACCTGCCAACGGGATTGGAACCGATCACATACAGCGCTTTCAGCTTGCCGGCCTTGGCAGCGTCCATCATTTCCGGAAGACTCAGCCCTCGATCCGTTGGGATATTGCCCCATTCCTCGCGGAACTGCGCCGGATCGGCAACGGGTTGATAGCCGGGCAACAGGTCTGGATAGAGTCCCATGTCGGCCGCGCCACGCGAATTGGAGTAGTCGCTCAGGCAGATCAGCTTGGCTCCGGTTAGCGAAGCGGCGAAGGCTACAAGCTTCTGAAGATCCGCGCCGCGCAATTCTGATCCAAATACAATGACGAGGTTCTGCTCGCCGCGAAGTTTCTCTCGCAGGGCGGTCCACCCTTCGCGATTCGTCATGTCGGTGGTGAGCGAATCGAGCAGGGAATCATCGCCGGAGAGGAACCCGACCGCCTTAGGCTCTGCTCCCGCTGGAACCAGGCCGAAGGCCGCGGCCTGACGGCGCAGCTTGATAGGCGCCGCGTTGACAACATAGAGCCGCGACCGGTGCAGTCGGACGTTATTGCGAATCTGGTAGGCGAGCAGGGGATGCTGATTGGTCGGATCATTGCCGATCAACAAAATCGTCGGAGCGTTGAATACCTCGCGCATGGTCGCGGTCATCCCCGGCTTGCCATGCAAAGCGCCAGCGAAGGCAGCGTAATCGGCCGTGCGGTGATGATCCACATTGTTCGTCTTCAGTACGACACGCGCAAACTTCGAGATCAGGTAGTTCTCTTCGTTGGTGGTGCGGTTGGATCCAATGATACCGATGGCCGAGCCGCCGTCTTTGTCGCGCACTTCTGCAAGGGTCTTGCCAATTAATGCGAAGGCCTCTTCCCATGTCGAGGGCGTCAATTTTCCCTGCTTGCGAATCAGGGGCTGGGTGAGTCGCTCACTGCTATGCGCGAAATCGAAAGCGTAGCGGCCCTTGATGCACAGGAAGTCGTTGTTGATGCCGCTCTTGTCGCGGTTATCGCCGCGAACGATCTCCATGCCGGTATCGCAGCGTCGCACGCCCAGAGTGGTCTTGCAGCCGTCGCCACAATGTGTGCAGACCGTTCCGACGTGATTCATCTCCCACGGGCGCGTCTTGTAACGGTAGGCACCGGATGTGAGCGCGCCGACGGGGCAGATGTCGATACACATGCCGCACTCTTCGCACTCGAGGTGGTCGTCCTGGTTGGGCGCGATGATAGAACTGACGCCGCGGTTCTGCACGCCCAGCGCCCAGACGTCCATGGCCTCGCCGCACACGCGGACGCAGCGATAACACAGGATGCAGCGCGGGCGGTCAAAGTACACCACGGGAGACCATTGCTGCTCTTCTTTGTGGTTTTTCGTCTCCATGAACTTCGACTCGGCGGCGCCGTAGGAGAATGTCATGTCCTGCAGTTCGCATTCGCCGCCGGCGTCGCACACCGGGCAGTCGAGCGGATGATTGCCGAGTAACAGCTCGACCATTGCTTTGCGAGCCTGGCGCACCTCGTCGCTGTCGGTCGAGACCGTCATGCCTTCCGTGACGACGGTCGTGCACGCGGTCTGAAGCTTCGGCATCTTCTCGACCTTCACGACGCACATGCGGCATGCGCCTTGCAAGGACAGATTGGGGTAGTAACAAAAGGAGGGTACTTCGATGCCTGCGGTCTTGCAGGCCTCGATGAGCAGCGTCCCGGCGGGAGCCGTGAGCTTCTTTCCGTCAACGATCAGGTTTACGTCAGGCATGTGTTTTACGCGTATACCGGCAACTGCTCGATCTTTCCCGCTTTTTCAAACGGACACGGCCTGCCATCCAGGTGATCTTCAAACTCTTTCCTAAACTTCTTGACGAACGCCATCGTCGGCATGGCAGCGGCGTCCCCAAGCGGGCAGAATGTCTTTCCCAGCATGTTCTCGGACAGGTAGTACATGTTGTCAATGTCTTTCATAACGCCGCCGCCGGAATGGAAACGGACTAGAGTTTTCTCCAGCCAGTCGGTCCCTTCGCGGCAGGGAATGCACCAGCCGCAGCTCTCATGACGATAGAACTTCATGGTGCGCAAGGCGAACTTCACGATGCAGTTGGAATCGTCGAGCACGACTACGCCTCCTGAGCCCAGCATCGAGCCGGTTTTCGCAACGCTGTCAAAGTCCATGGCCACATCGATTTCATCGGCGGTCAACACCGGAGTGCTCGATCCGCCGGGAACCACTGCTTTGAGCGTACGGCCGTTGGGAATACCGCCACCGACGTCGTAGATCATCTTCTTGAGGTTGTAACCCATCGGGAGTTCGTAAACGCCGGGCTTGCTCAGATTGCCGGCGAGGCAGAACAGGCGCGTGCCGCCGTTTTTCGGCGTGCCTAGACCAGCAAACCATTCGGCGCCGCCCATCATGATATGAGGTACGGCGGCCAGAGTCTCTGCGTTATTGATGACGGTCGGCCCGCCCCAAAGTCCAACCACGGCAGGGAAGGGAGGCCGGATGCGCGGGATCCCGCGCTTGCCTTCGAGCGATTCCATCAGCGCCGATTCTTCGCCGACTTCGTAGGCACCGGCGCCGCCATGCCAATAGATGTCGAGGTCGTATCCGGTGCAGAAAATGTTCTTGCCGAGGAAACCCTTCGCGTAGGCGTCCTCAATCGCCTTCTGCATGATGATCGACAGATAGCGATACTCGCCGCGAATGTAGATGTAACCCGTGTGAGATCCGACAGCGATGGCGGCGATCATGACGCCTTCGATCACCGCATGCGGGTCATGTTCAAAGATCAGGCGGTCTTTGCAGGTGCCGGGCTCGCTCTCATCACCGTTGCACAGGACATACTTCGGCTTGGCCGACTGCTTGGGGACGAATGACCATTTCATGCCGGTCGAGAAGCCGGCGCCGCCGCGTCCGCGGAGGCCGGAGTTCTTGACCTCGGCGATGATGGTGTCCGGCTGCATGCCAAGCGCCTTCTGCACGGCTTTGTAGCCGTCGAGTTCAAGGTAGCGGTCGATGTTCGTCGCGCCCTTGCCAAAGCGCTTCGAAACCACGCGGACTTCATCGGGATGGGAAACGAGAAAAGCCATGGAAAATTTGTGATTTGTAATTGGTAATTTGTAATTGAAGAACCTTGATGTGCCTCTTTAAATTGCAAATTACAAATTGCCAATTACAAATTCAGATAGTTCCTTTCTTGCTGTACTCGTCCAAAACCTTATCCATTTGTTCGACGGTCAGGTTTTCATGAAAATCGTAGTTCACCTGAACCGCCGGCGCCCAGCTGCACGCGCCGATGCATTCGACTTCTTCGACAGTAAACATTCCGTCGGGCGTCGTGCCTTTATTCTTGACGCCCAGCTTTTTCTTGCAATGCTCCAGAAGTTCCTCGCCTCCGACGAGCATGCAAGCAATGTTGGTGCAGACCTGAACGTTGTATTTTCCGCGCGGCTTGGTGGTGAGTAGCGAGTAGTAGCTGATCACGTTACGCACTTCAAGTTCAGTCAAATCCAGGCGCTGCGCCAATTCGGCGATCACTTCGTCAGTCAGAGAGCCGGTTTCGTCCTGCGCGTAGAGAAGAGTAGGCACCAGCACCGAGCGCTTGGTTGGATAATGCGACAGCATCTCAGTGAAGCGTTTCTCGAACTCTTCGGAAAATCGCATAGGGCTACCTGTCAATGTCTCCGACCACTACATCAATTGATCCAATCGCTGCGATCACGTCCGCGATCAGCCGTCCCTCGCACATTTTGGCTAGAACTTGAAGGTTCGCATACGACGGTGCCCGCATGTGCACTCGATACGGTTTGGCAGTGCCATCGCTCACGACGTAATAGCCCATTTCGCCCCGAGGCGATTCCACCGCCTGGTAAACTTCGCCGGCCGGAACGGTAAATCCCTCCGTGATGATCTTAAAGTGATAGATGAGAGCTTCCATCTGAGTCTTCATTTTTTCGCGATCAGGGAGGACGACCTTGGGTGCATCGGCTTTGGTGGGGCCTTCCGGCATGCCCGCTAGGGCTTGCTGAACAATTCCGATCGATTCCCGTAGCTCCTGCACGCGGCAGACGTATCGCGCCCACACGTCACCCTCGGTCGAAACGGGGACTTTGAACTTGAAGTTTTCGTAGCCGCTGTAGGGCGCGTCCCGACGCAGATCAATGTCAACTCCACTGCCGCGCAGTGTGGGCCCAGTCGCTCCCATGGCAATTGCGTCTTCCGTACTCAGGTAAGCCACGCCTTTCACCCGCATCAGGAAGATTGGGTTCCCGGTCAGCAGTCCTTCGTATTCGTCCACGTTGCCTGGAAATCGGTCGGCGAACGACTTCACTTTTTCGAAGAATCCCAGGGGCGGTTCGAGGGCTAGACCGCCAATCCGGAAGTAAGAGGTCATCATGCGCTGGCCGCTGACCATCTCGAAGAGCCGCAAAATGTCTTCGCGCTCGCGGAAGCAATACAGGAAAACGGTCATCGCGCCCAGATCCATGGCATGGGTTCCCAGCCACACCAGGTGCGAGTTGATCCGGGTCAACTCGTTCATCATGACGCGCATCCATTGCGCCTTGGGCGGAATCTCCAACCCCAACAACTTCTCGACTGCCAGGCAATAGGCGAGGTTGTTGGTCATGGGGCAGAGATAGTCGATCCGATCTGTGAGCGGCACCACTTGCTGGTAGAACTTCGCTTCGCAGGTTTTTTCGATCCCGGTGTGAAGGAAACCGATCTCCGGCGTGAGGCGCACGATGGTCTCGCCGTCAATTTCCAGGACGAGCCGCAGAACGCCATGAGTAGAAGGGTGCTGCGGCCCCATGTTCAGGATGAGGGTTTTTTCCTCACCGGCCACCGGTTCGACCACTGCGGATGCGGGATATTGCGTCATGAGCTTAGCGGTAGCCCTCCACCGGATAGTCCTTCCGTAACGGATGGCCTTCCCAGTTGTCGGGCATCATGATGCGTTCGAGGTGAGGGTGTCCGGTGAAGCGCACTCCGAACAGGTCGAAAACTTCGCGCTCGAAGTAGTTGGCTGCGGGCCACACCGATGTGACCGACTCGATCACCGGACTCTGGTCGTTGAGGCGCGCCTTGAGCCGCACACGTTCCTTCTTCGGGATCGACAAGAGGTGATAGACAACTTCGAAGCGCGGTTGCGACGGATACCAGTCGACCGCAGTGACGTCACAAAGATAGTTGAACGGGCAGGAGGGGTTGTCGCGCAGGATCGCGCAGGCTTCTCGGATCAACCCTTTTTCAATCCACAGCGTGAGTTCTTCCCGGTCGAACTTCGCGGCCTGGAGCGCGCCCGTATTCCATTCCAGCAGGCGGGCGAGCGCCGGATGCGACTTCAACTGTTCGATATCGGTGATCGCGGGCGTGAGCGCCATCAGACATGCCCCCGCTGTCCTCTGGTCGCGCCCCAATCGAGCACGCCCTTTTTCCAGACATAAAAGAGGCCGACCAGGACGATCCCGACATACACCAGCATCTCCCAGAAGCCGAACATCTTGAGTTCGCGCAGGATGACTGCCCAGGGGTAAAGGAAGACTGCTTCTACGTCGAACAATATGAAGAGCATACCGACCAGATAAAACTTGACGGAGAAGCGTTGGCGGGCGTCCCCAATGGGCTGCACTCCGCACTCATAAGGAGACATTTTGGCGCGCGTCGGTTTACGCTGCCCGATCAGCCAGGACAAGGTGACAATAGCGCCTGCGACCGCGAAAGCGATCATGAAATGCAGCAGAAGGGGCAGGTAGCTGGCGAAATAATTGTCCGGCATAGGAGGAGCTATATATAATCTGCGCCAAGCCCTAGTAAACGTTCTAGATTAGTTTTTGGCCGGCGGAAGTGTCAAGCCAACTGCGCGTTTTAACAGAGTTTTAATTCGGGGTTCCGTTTTCAGGAAGCGCGAAAGTCCAGTCTCGCATGATCTTTGGCTTTAATACCGACATCAAGCAACAGGACACCGTCTACCACGTGCAGAGCGAAGCGCGCGAAAGCGAGCAGCTCCTGCAGACGCAGGTGTTCGTCAAAGGCCGCTGTATTGGAAAGCGCGCGGTTACGTATGCCGCGGTCGCCTCAGAAGGCGAAGACGGCGATCCGCACAAAGAAAAGATGCTGCGCGAGCAGCACCGCCAGGTGCTGGATGCGATCCGGGAAGGGAAGCTCGACTCGCTGCTCGACAAACGCGAGACTCCGGAAACGCTGGCGGCGATCAAGGAACTGGAAATGGAGTGGATCAACTCCAACTCAGTGCACACTGGCGGCAATCTGCTGATGCACCTCCGCGTCACGGATGGAGGCGCCGCCGCGCAAGGCGCCCGCTTGACCTTCCGTTTCGCGCGTCCCAATGCCACACCGTATTACGCGCAAGTTCTGACCGACGCCAGCGGCAATGCCGAAATGAGTTTTCAGGTGGATGAGGCAGCGCTCGCCGACTCTTCTGTTCTCGTCCAGGCCAGCCACAACGGACGCACGGCCACCCGCAAGTTCCGCCTCAGATCCACCGGATAAAGTAGCGCCCGGCATCTTGCCAGCTGTCCCGAGGGCGTCCTCGCCCTCGGCGCATGCACCTACGTACCGACCGGATATTGAAAGGCCGTGGCGGCGGGCGGGACGCCCGCCGGACAGCCGCCGGGGACGGCAGCGCTACGGTTCGCAGCGCGGGCCGAAGCCAGCGATACCAAGTCGCAAAACTACACGGTCAGCGTACTAGTTGCCCGCTTGATTCCGTCACTCCCCGACTGCGAAAATCCTTATCAGATGAACCTCACCATTAATGGAGAGACCCGCATCCTGGCTCCCGCGGAAACCCTGAGCGCGCTGGTCGAGCAGCTGGGCATGAAGTCGGACCGCGTGGCGATTGAGCTCAACCGTGCGATCGTGCCCCGCGAGCAATGGGCGCAGACGCCATTGAAAGACGGGGACAGGCTGGAGATCGTGCACTTCGTGGGCGGCGGATCAGGTCCGCAGAGTAGCGGACTCAAGGCTCAAGGACAGGAGGCGCGGGCCTACGCTGCGTCGCCTTGACGGTGGAGGCCCCGTCCGGAATTGAACCGGAATTGCCGGTTTAGGAAACCGGTGCACTATCCATTTGTGCTACGGGGCCCGACGCGATGCCAACCCAATTCTCTCACGTCAATTTAGCCCTGTCAGGCAGTCTCCCGAAATCATGGTATGGTGCCGAATAGTGTCTCGATATCCATGTAAGCGCACCATCCTTCGAGTCTTTCTCGGTCAGGGAGAACCGTAATGTCCCGAACTGCAATCGCCTTTCTCTCACTTGTTCTTGCCGCTTCCTGCCTTGCTCAACAAAATCCTGCGCCGCAGCCTCCCCAGGCTACGCCCGCACCTGCCGATGACCAGCCTCCGAAACCATCGCGCCTCCGCATCGGCGTCGCGCTTGAAGGCGGAGGTGCGCTCGGATTCGCGCACATTGGCGTTCTGCGGTGGTTCGAGGAGCATCGCATCCCGATCGACTACATTGCCGGGACCAGCATGGGAGGGCTTGTCGGAGGGCTGTACGCAACCGGCAAGAGTCCGCAACAACTGGAAGACTTTGTGCGGGAGCAGGACTGGGAAGAGATCATCGCCGGCGAGACGCCTTATGAGGATCTTTCCTTTCGCAGAAAGGAAGACCAGCGCGCCTTTCAGAATTCGATCGTTCTGGGCTTGAGACATCGAAAGCTGTCGGTGGGCTCCGGCCTGAATACGGGGCACGACGTCAACATGCTCATCGACCGCGAGACGTTGGCGTACTCCAACCTCGAGTCCTTCGACCAGCTGCCGATCCCGTTTCGCTGCGTGGCGACCGATCTGGTCTCCGCGAAGGAAAAGGTCTTCGAGGGCGGGTCGTTGCAAACGGCGCTCCGCGCCACCATGTCGATCCCGGCACTTTTCTCACCGGTACGTGAGGACGACCATGTTTACGTGGATGGTGGCCTGCTCGAAAATCTGCCCACCGATGTGGTACGCAAAATGGGAGCGCAGATCGTCATCGCGGTTCATCTGGAAGTGGCCCCGGCCGATCCGAAGAAGATTCAATCGGTATTCGACGTTCTGGGACGCTCGATCGATGTCGTGATTCGCGACAACGAAATTCGCGGCATGGCTGGCGCGGACCTGATCGTGAATGTCAACCTACGTGCCTATACCTTGCTCGATTACGCCAAAGCGGAAGCGATTATGGGGATTGGCAAGCAGGCGGCAGAAGAAAAAAAGCTAGTTCTCGAGCCCTATGCGCTGGACGAAGCATCGTGGCAGCAATACCTGCAACAACGCAAGGCGCGCGAGCGGCACGCGGTGTCTGTCCCCCAGTTTGTGAAGGTGGAAGGCACCGACCCGCAGACCGCGCGCCGCCTGGAGAAATTTCTCGCGCCGCTGGCTGGAAAACCCGTCGACAACCCCCGCCTCAACAATTTGCTGACGCGCCTCACCGGGACCGGGAAGTTTGACTCCGCCGATTACGCTCTGGCGAACCGCGATGGGCAGGACGGGCTCCTCATCACGGTCCACGAGAAGAACTATGCGCCACCCATCCTTCAGGTCGCTTTCGGAGTGGATGGCTCGGAAAATGACGACGTGACCTACACGCTGCTGACGAGGCTGACCTTCATGGATGTTGCCGGGTATCGATCCGAGTGGCGCACGGACGTACAATTCGGGAACACCTACGGGGCGGCGACTGAACTCTATCGACCGTTCGCGGCGATGAGTAAATGGTTTGTCGCGCCGCACGCGGATGCCTCAAGCACAGCCTTCAAAGTGTTTCTCAAGAACGATCCCCAGGCAGACTACCGGCTGTATCGCGCTCACATAGGCGCCGATGTGGGCTATGGATTCAACCGATTCACGGAGGTTCGCGCGGGTTACGAGGTCGGATATCTAGACGCCCACCTTCGCCTGGGAAAGCCGCAGTTTGCGTCAATCTCGGGTCGCGTCGGCGATACCAAACTGCATTTCCTGACAACGCACACCGACGACCCGATCGCGCCCCGAGACGGTTACAGCTTCGAGACAACCTTCCAGTGGTTCGATAACAATCCCGGCGCAACCGGATCCTTCCCAGTCCTGCAGGGGCAGTGGATGTACTTCCAGCCCATCACCAAGCCGGCGTCCATCTTTGTGGAGGCCCAAGGGGGTACAACTTTTGGTTCGCGACGCATCGGCGTGCCGCAGTTCTTCCTTGGTGGACCGGCGCGGCTCAGCGCGTATGGCACGAACGAACTCTTCGGCAATCAGTTTTACTATTTTCGCGCCGGCTACTTGCACGACCTGCTGACGCTACCGCCGTTCGTGGGCAAAAAAGTGTATGTAATTGGGGCCTACGAATTCGGCAAAATGTACGATGTTCCGACCGCCAGCAAATTTCCCAACGACGTGGCCGCTGGCATCCTGGCAGAAACGGCGATCGGGCCTCTCCTGATCGGCGCCAGCGCCGGCGATACCGGGCATCGGAAATGGTTTTTCCAACTGGGGCATGTGTTTTAGCAGGCCAGCGGGAGTCCCCCAGAAGTCACTTCGGATTGCGCCGACCGCTGCCGTATAATTATGGCAGTGCTCAAATACTCAATCGTAGTACCTCTCCACAACGAACAGGAGAACGTCACCGACCTGTACGCCCGACTGAAGTCCGTAATGGAGGCCAGCGGCGAAACCTTTGAGATGGTTCTGGTGGATGACGGTTCCGACGATGGCACGTTTCCGTTGCTGCGCGAAATTGCCGCGGTCGACAGCCGCGTGACGGTTGTAAAGCTCCGCCGCAACTTTGGGCAGACCGCAGGCCTCGCTGCCGGTTTTGACCATGCCCGGGGCGAATACATCATCGCCATGGACGGCGACCTGCAGCACGACCCAGCCGACATTCCGATATTCCTGGAGAAGATTGCCGAGGGATACGACATCGTCAGCGGCTGGCGCAAGAACCGCGTGGACAACTTCTGGCTGCGCCGCTTCCCGTCCCACTGTGCCAACTGGCTGATGGCCAAGTTCAGCGGCGTGGATATTCACGACTTCGGCACGACTTTCAAGGCCTACCGCCGCGAAATCCTGGAGCAGGTGCCGCTCTACGGGGAACTGCACCGTTTTATCCCGGCGCTCGCGTCATGGCATGGCGCGACGATTATCGAAGTCCCGATCAAGAACGTAAACCGGGAGCGCGGCGCATCGCACTATGGAATTTCGCGTACCTTTCGTGTGTTCTTCGACCTTATTACGATCCGCTTTCTGTTGAGGTATCTGGCCAGGCCCCTGCACTTCTTTGGGACGGTCGGGATGCTGAGCATTTTTGCCGGATGCTCGATATCGGGCTGGCTCATTCTGCAAAAGCTCCTGCGCCAGGCGGATGTCATGGTCCAGCACGGACCGCTAATGCTGTTCTCGGCAGTGCTGCTGCTCGCCGGATTCAATCTCCTGGCCATCGGTCTGCTAGGCGAAATGCAGGTTCGCCACTATCACGAGCCGGCCCAGCGCGCGCCGTACTCAGTCGAGCGTCTGCTGCGTGCCCAAAGCGAAGAGAGCACGATCTCGGAGTGATTCGAGGTCAGACGGCAGAGGTCAGATTGCAGAGGCGAAAGGACCATGGACTTCCGCACTTCCGTTTGCGCCGCGCGATTTTTATTTGGGCGGTCTAGCTACTGACTTCAGCAGTTGCGTTTTAACCTCGTCAATCTGATCTCTTACTCTGACCTCAGCTATAATGCCATCCGCCGTTATGGAACCGACAACGATGTTAGAACTCCGCCTTGCCGGCCGGATGTCGCGGCTCGGCACCGAGACTGCCTTTGAAGTCCTGAATCGCGCTCGCGCGCTTGAAAAGCAGGGCAAAGAGATCATCCACCTCGAGATCGGCGAGCCGGACTTTGATACGCCGTCCAACGTCGTCGAGGCTGGGGTGGACGCGCTCCGCAAGGGCTGGACTCATTACGGCCCGTCGGCGGGATTGCCCGAACTACGCCAGACAATCGCTGACTACGTTAGCCGCACGCGCAAGGTGCCCGTTTCGAGCGATGAAGTGGTCGTAGTCCCAGGTGGCAAGCCAATTATTTTCTTTACGATCCTGGCATTAATTGAATCAGGAGATGAGGTTCTCTATCCCAATCCCGGCTTCCCGATCTATGAGTCGATGGTGAATTACTCGGTCGGAAAAGGGATTCCGATCCCGCTGCGCGAGGAGCGGGATTTTTCGGTGGACGTGAGGGAACTAGCCTCGCTGATTACGGATCACACTCGGCTGATTATTCTTAACTCACCGCACAACCCAACCGGCGGAGTCCTTACCAGGAAGGACATTTTCGAAATCGCCGAAGCGATCGGTGACCGCAATATTCTGGTCTTGTCGGACGAAATCTATAGCCGCCTGATCTATGACGGGGAGCACTTCTCAATCATGAGCGTACCGGGCTTCAAAGACCGCACGATTCTTCTGGACGGATTTTCGAAGACCTACGCCATGACCGGATGGCGCCTGGGATATGGAGTGATGCGAGCCGATCTTGCAAGCCAGATTGCAAAGCTCGTGACGAACGCAAATTCCTGCACTGCCAGCTTCACCCAGATGGCAGGAATCGAAGCGTTGCGCGGCGATCAGTCCTCAGTTGACAGGATGAGCAGCGAATTCCGCCGCCGGCGGGATGCGTTCGTAGCGGGCCTGAACAAGATCAAGGGCTTTTCCTGCCGCATGCCGAAAGGCGCTTTTTACACTTTCCCGAACATTACAAAGACGGGCTGGTCTTCTAAGAAACTCGCCGACGCTTTGCTCGAGCAGGCAGGCGTTGCTGCTTTGGCGGGGACTGCGTTCGGTGCGTATGGCGAAGGTTATTTGCGGTTTAGTGTCGCCAACTCGCTTGAGAACCTGAACAAGGCGCTGTCTCGGATTGAAGAGTGGGTCGGGAAGAATCTGCGGTAGAGCAGCATTGAACCGCAGAGATCGCGGAGTTCTCAGAGGAGTGCGATCTGGAAAATGTCGGTGTCCCCTGTGTCCTCCGTGACCCCTGTGGTCAAGATCTTTCCTGACAGTAACCGAAGCAGCGCGGCATTCACTCCAAGAACTCTGCGATCTCTGCGTAAAGCGCTTTCGCCTTCACCTCACGCGACAATCTTCACCTTGCAGTTGGTGTAAACTCTTGCCGCTATGACGCACATCGACAAGCACGGCGACCGGCGCGAGCAGTACCGGATTGATTTGCTGGAACGGATTAGCGAGTAAAGCTACTTCTGACTCGCTCTCGGTCGGAGGCAAGCGCTATTGGGCAGGCATGATGCGTTTCCCAATTCCGCCCGGCACGAGTTCTTCCAAAACCCGATAGGTCTCCTCGGGAAAGGAGAATTGACCGCTGCCGGCGGAGAAGCCGCCGTCCACTACAAGGGTGTGTCCAGTTACAAAGCTGGATGCTTCCGACGCGAGGAACAGTAACGGGCCGGCGAGTTCCTTTGGATCTCCCAGGCGCCCCAACGGCGCTGCCGCACAGAGGCGGGCAGTCAGCGGTCCCATGTCAAGAAAAGGGTTAGTCATTTCGCTTGGAAACCATCCTGGGGCAATCGCGTTGACCCTGACACCGCGGTCGCCCCAGCTGCACGCCAGGTTGCGGGTGAGATTGATTACGGCGGCCTTCGTCGCCTGATAAGCGGGAGGATTGTCGCGCCAGCCCGCCAGCCCGGAGATCGAGGCGATGTTGATGATGGAGCCGCCTTTGCCATCGCGCAACATCGAGGCGCCGACTTCGCGGCAGCAATACCACACGCCAAACAGGTTGATCCGCACCGTCTTCTCGAACAGTTCGTCGGGGACTCGCTCGGGCATCGCGCCGCCATCGGCAACGACTCCGGCGTTGTTGACGAGAATGTCGACGCGGCCAAATTTCTGAAGGATTGTGGCGACCATATTTGCCACTTGCGCGGAGTCGCCCACGTCGCAGGTGACGACCTCGGCCGTGCCGCCCTGTTTCTTTATGCTTTCCGCCACGCGTTGCAGCTTGTCGACACTGCGCGCCACCAGAGCCACTCGCGCGCCTGCCTGCGCCAGGGTCTCCGCCATCGTTACGCCCAGACCGTAGGAAGCGCCGGTAACGATCGCGGCCTTGCCGGTAACATTAAATAGAGAGGCAGCGGGGTTCATTCAGATGTCCTCCGTCGGAGCGAGTAGAGGCGACCAATATACAGCCTCTGTTGAGGAGTCAAGCTCTGAGTTGCCTGACCGAACGGACGGATGATACAAACCTCGCGAGGGTCTTGCTGCGTGAAAAAGAACTTCGTTGTCTGCCTCCTGCCTCTGTCCACGCTTCTTGTTGTGTTCGCGGTCTCGCGCGCCGCCGAACGGTCGCGTCAAATCAATCTCCCGACAAGTAAGAGTCTGACCCTTCCGGTTCCCGGCTACCTCGGTCGCACCAACAGTTTTCCCGCGACGATCGCACTCAGTCCTGACGGCCGCTATGCCGCGCTGCTTAACCAGGGCTACGGCACCCAGGAGACTGGTGCGCGCCAATCGATTGCGATTCTCGATCTCGGCAACAATCGGCTTCGTGACTTTCCTGATGACCGGCTGAGCGACGAGACTTCGACCCGTCAGAGTTACTTTATCGGCCTGGCGTTCTCGAGCGATGGCAGCCAACTCTATGCGTCGATGGGCTCGATTACCGATCCGACGGGAAAAGAGCCAAAGAGCACCGGCAATGGGATCGCAATATACAAATTCGCAGCTGGTCAGGTCACACCGGAGCGATTGATCAAGATTCCTCCGCAGCGGCTGGCCGCGGGGAGGAAAGTCGCGTTTGGGGTGCGCAAGACTCCGGCGGGAACGGCGCCCCCGTATCCGGCCGGCTTTGCAGTCTTGGCGACACCCCAGGGCGATCGCCTCCTCGTTGCCAACAACTTCTCCGACAACGTCGTACTGCTCGACGTCAACTCTGGGGAGATTCGATCGTCCTTCGACCTGAGCCGCACGCGCTTTATCCCCAGCGGCTTTCCATATACCGTGATCGTCAACAAGGCCGGTACCAAAGCCTGGTGCAGTCTATGGAACTACTCGTCCGTCGCGGAATTGAACCTTGAGACAGGCAAGGTCGAGATCTGGCATGACTTGTTGGGGTCCCCAGACTCGATTGCACCAGGTTCTCATCCTACGGCGATGCTGTTGAGTCCGAACGAAGACAATCTCTACGTTGCCCTGAGCAACGCCGATGTAGTTGTCTCCATCGATCTGAAGACTCGCAAGCCAGTCCGCCGTTACCGGGCCAATCTGGACGAACATGGCCAGGGCGGTTCCGTCCCACAGGCGATCGCGCTCTCGCACGATGGAACACGTCTCTACGCAGCCGCGGCCTCGCTAGACGCGGTCGCTGTTTTTGACACCAATTCCGAATCATCTGAAATAGATGTGCGACCGAGGGGTTTCATCCCCACCGAGTGGTACCCGAGCGCACTTGCGATCGCTGGTAACGACCTGCTGATCGCGACCGCTAAAGGGCAGGGTAGTGGTCCCAACAACATGCAAGGTACGCTGAAGAGCGAGCGTCGCCATCGCGAACATCCCTATATTCCGACTCTAATCGGCGGCTCAATCGCACGCCTGAGCCTTGACGAGATCGAGAAGAATCTGTCGGCTTACACAAAGCAGGTTGAGGAAGACAACCTCCTCCGCGCCGATCCCGGCAAGCTCGCTTTCGCTGATGGAAAGAATCCCATCCGTCACGTGATTTACATCCTGAAGGAGAACCGCACGTACGACCAGGTGCTGGGCGACCTGCCGGTGGGGAATGGCGACCCATCTCTGACCCTCTACGGCGCCGAGGTCACGCCCAACCAGCACAAGCTGGCCCTGCAATTCGGTGTGCTCGACAACTTCTACGACAGTGGAGAAGTCTCCGGCGACGGCCACATCTGGTCCACGGCCTCTATCACCACCGACTACAACGAGAAGAATTGGCCCATCGGCTATCGCAGTAAAGAACGAACGTACGATGCCGACGGAACCATGGCTGACGAGTTGCCGCTCGAGCAGGGAATCCCGGACATCGATGATCCGGCCACCGGCTTCATCTGGGACAACCTTGCCAAGAGCGGCCTGAGTTATCGCATCTACGGAGAATTCATTCAGGCGGTATGGTGCAAGAACCAGAAGACAAAGTCGCCTAAGGAAGGAACACCTTCTCCGACTTCTGCGCCGTGCCCCGTGGCCGAAATCAAGAAGGGCCAGGCACTTCCATCCAATGTCGGCAATCCACGCGGCGGGCCCAGTCCCTGGCCCTGGCCAGTTCCGCAAATCAAACGCATGCGCCCGACCAAGGCGGCGTTGCGCGACCACTATGACCCGCTGTTTCCAGACTTCAACACTGACTACCCCGACCAGATTCGGGCCGACGAGTTCCTGCGCGAATTCGATGGGTTCGTCAAAGCGCGGGGGACGGCCAAAGAGCTGCCGCAGTTCATCCTGCTCTATTTGCCCGATGATCACACTGGGGGAACGCGTCCGGGAAGGCCGACTCCGCGAGCGTCGGTCGCCGACAACGATCTTGCAGTCGGGCGGGTGGTGGAAGCGGTCTCGCACAGCGCGTACTGGGATGACACCGCGATCTTCGTGATCGAAGACGACGCCCAGGACGGCGCCGATCACGTGGATGCGCATCGTTCCACCGCCCTCGTCATCAGCAAATATGCACCGCGCACGGAACAGCCGTTTGTCGACTCTCACTTCTACACGACGGTCAGCATGGTCCACACCATGGAGGAACTCCTCGGTCTTCCCCCCATGAACCTGTTTGACGCGAACGCACCGCTCATGGCGCCGCTGTTCTCGGGCCCCGGAACGCAACCGCCTTACCAGGCCGATGACAAAAATCTGCGCAGCGGTCTGATCTATCAGATGAATGCGAACAGCGCGCCAGGGGCGAAGGAGTCTTTGAACATGGACCTTTCCCGTCCCGACGCAGCCAATGCGGTACAGCTAAATGGAATTTTATGGCGCAACGAAAAGGGAGACGTGCCGATGCCAATGGCTCGTCACGAGCAGGCCACACCTTAGAAAGTTGGCTACGCGGTTCCCTTCATTTTCCGATATTCGTCGAACGCGTCCAGGAAGCGGTCGATGTCCGCCTTGGACAAGTAATACGGAGTGGACAACCGCAGCTTGTGCGGATCCGCTCCCCGTATGCGGATTTTCTTTTCTTTCCACAGCCACTTCTCCAGATCCATCCGCGGGAGCGGGGGAACATTCACCGTTGCAATCCCGCATCGCATAGTCGCATCCGGTGAGGTCCACGAAACAGCTCCACGCTTTACCATCGCAGCCAGAATGTAGTCGCAAAGCTGGCGATGACGCTTTTCAATCCGGTCCATCCCGATGTCATTTGCCAGTTGGATCGCTGCGCGCAATCCCCAGAGCGCGGGCACGTTCGAACTCCCGATCCGCTGGAAGCGTTCTGCTCTAATTTTTACGTCGTCCCAGCCTTCGGTGGCGATGGTGTTCCACACTTGATCGATCACTTCGTTTCGGACGTAGAGGAATCCCGAGCCCTTCGGCGCCTGCAGCCACTTGTGCGGACTGGAAGAATAGAAATCGCAGCCCAGATCGTGCAGATTGAAGCGCATCATGCCGGGGGTGTGTGCGCCATCTGCGGCGGAGAGAATACCTTTGGTCCGAGCCAGCGCACTCAACTCCTTAACTGGCAGCACGACTCCGGAAAAGGTGCTGATATGACTGAAGAACAACACCCGGGTTCGCGGGGTGATGGCGTCGCTGAAAAGATTCAAGACCTGCGCGGGATTTTCTACCGGTTTCGGAAGCGTAACTTTCTTTACGACGATCCCGTAGCGTTTGGCGCGTAGTTGCCAGGGCATCTCACCGCCGGGATGCTCCTGGTCGGTCATGAGGACTTCGTCACCAGGCTTCAGGTCCACACCATTCGCGATGTAGCTGTTAGCCTCGGTGGCATTGCGAAGCAAGGCGATCTCGTCGCGATCACAGCCCACAAAGGCTGCCAGCGGATCGCGGAACTGATTCCAGGAGGCATATCCCCAGATGGGATAGTCTTCCGGGTCAGCCTCATTCAGCTTTTCGCATGCTTCATAGCCTTCGAAGATCGCCCGTAGCACCGGCCCGGGACTGGAGCCGACGGTGCCGTTATTCAGGTACACCTCCTCGGCCGGGATCAGGAACTGCTTACGCAGTTCCCGCCAGTAGGAGTCTTCGTTCGAGTCGTAGAGTGAGCGCTCCGGCAATTGTTTGGGCAGGGAACCGAGCTGCGCCCAAAGGCTCCGTGGTAGTGTCAGCCCGGCACCCAGGGCCAGCGACGATGACAGAAAGCCGCGACGATTCATCATGAGTGTTGTGTTTCTCCCGAAACGCGCATCGTACACCCTGCGGCAGGCTTCATCATTCCGATTTCCAAGTAACTTTCCGGCTCCGGACTGCGTCCAATCAGCAGGGTAATTCCGTCGGCTCGGCTTGCCATGAGGGGTATAATTATGTCAACCGCCAGGTTTCGATGGGGAGGGTTCACATGTTTCTCCGTAAGGTACTGATTCCGCTAATCTTGTTGGCCCTCATTGTGCCGGCGTCGCTGGCCCAGGACCAGTCTCAGCCCAACGCTACCCAGCCCACCGCTTCTAAGCCGGATTCTTCGAAGCCCGACTCTTCGAAGCCCGACGATGCCAAACCAACCGCGTCCGACACCAGCGCCGTTCAGGGTGATCCGCCGGTCCAGGAGCCGGACGACAGTAAGGTCAAACACGACGGCAGCAAGAATGACGTGGATGCCATCGGCAACCGCAAGGTCGGCGGCCGTGGCATGGGCAACTGGTATTCGCTGGAGACCGAGATTCGCATGGGCAAGGAGTACTCCCAGCAGGTCGAGGCGAGCGTAAAGATGGTGCAGGATCCGGTGGTCACGGAGTACGTCAACCGCATCGGACAAAACTTGGTACGGAATTCCGACGCCCAGGTACCTTTCACCATCAAGGTCATCGATTCCGACGAAGTGAATGCGTTCGCTCTGCCGGGTGGATTCTTCTACGTAAATTCCGGGCTGATTCTGGCGGCCGACGAAGAAGCCGAGCTGGCCGGCGTGATGGCACACGAGATCGCGCACGTCGCGGCCCGACACGCCACTCGCCAGATTACTCGCGTCCAGTGGGCTAACATCGGAACGATTCCGCTGATCTTTGTGGGCGGCGGCATCGGCTACGCAGCCCGCTCACTCGCAGGTCTGGCGCTTCCCATGACCTTTCTAAGTTTCTCGCGTGGATTTGAAGCGGAAGCCGACTTTCTCGGTCTGCAGTACATGTACAAGAGCGGATACGATCCGCAAGCGTTCATCAGCTTCTTCGAAAAGCTCCAGGCGAAAGAGAAGAGGAAGCCTGGAACCCTGGCGCGCGCCTTCTCAACTCATCCGCAAACGCCCGATCGAATTGAGAAATCGCAGGAAGAGATCGGCAGGATTCTGCCCGCGCGTCCGCAATATGTCGTTTCCACGTCGGAGTTCGACGACGTCAAATCCCGGCTGGCTTCGATCGAGAACCGGCATAAGGTCCTAGACGACAAAGAAGGCAACAAGCCGAGCCTGCGGCGCGCTTCCACTTCCGACAAGTCAGGCAAGGATGATAAGACCGACGATGATCGCCCAACCTTGAAACGCCGGGATGACACGAAACAGAATTGATCTCACGAGTTAGGGCATAAGAAACCGGCGGCCGCCGCGGCCGCCGGTTTTGTTTTGAATGGAGGGACGACCGCGCTTGCTGCTCAACTCACCGCTTTCTTCCGAAATTGCCGTAGACCAGTCGCCAGCAGCAGCACGTCAAACAGCGTCAATGCAACCAGCACCGCCAACAATGACAGGTGAGGGAACTGCGGGACCAGAGTTCCGCGGAGTCCCTCGCTGGCGTACACCAGCGGATTGATCAAAACCACCTTTTGCAGGACGGGGAAATTGTTGAGCGCACTCCAGGGATAGTACGTACACCCAAAGAAAATCATCGGCGTCAGCACCATACTAAACATCAACCCGATATGGGTCTGATTGACGCTACAGCCCAGCGCCAGACCACCGCAGGCTGCAAACAGGGCCACCAGCACGGTAACGCAGGCAAAGGTCAAAGGACTGCGCAAGCTGAACACCACGCCGGGACGCAGAATCAGCCATGCCATGGGAATCACGACGAGTCCTGCGAGCAGTGCCTGCAGCGTGCCGGCGAGCACCTTCTCGACTGCAACCCACGAGATTTCCATCGGGGCCAGCAGGCGATCTTCGATCTCCCGCGTAAACTGAAACTCCGCGATCAGCGGCATGGCGACCGCCCAGACTCCGGTGAAGACCATGCTGATTGCCATGATGCCCGGCAGGAGCAGGCTCTTATACGCTTCCGGCATATACCCGCTGCGCACCATCACTCGCCCAAAGATGAAGACGAACATCAGCGGCTGCAGGAAAGTCTGCAGGAGCAGCACGAAGAAGTTGCGCCGGGCGACATGAGCATCGCGCGCCAGCATGGCAAAGAAGCACTTCCAGTTCATTCCCGCAAACTCCTTCCGGTGTGGTGTAGAAACAGATTCTCGAGGCTGGGCTCCGAAATATGGACATCTTGCAGGTCCACGCTCGCGGCTGAGGCGAGGGTGGCAATCTCGCGAATCAGTGACCCGCCACGGTCGGCGTAGAGATCTGCGCCGCTCTGATCGTTTACACGCACTTCCCGGACGCCGGCCAGAGAACGAAGCTGCTCCAAGAGGTCTGGGGAGTCTTGGTTAAATCGCAGCCGCAATAGAAATCCCCCAGGCACCGAACTCTTCAACTCTCCAGGTGTGCCTAGGGCAATGGTGCGTCCGTGATCAATAATGACAAGGCGATGGCATAAGACATCGGCCTCCTCCATGTTGTGCGTGGTCAGCAGGATCGTTTTCCCGCTTTGGTTGTACGCGCGAATGATGTCCCATAGGAGCAATCTGGTCTGCGGATCCAGGCCGGCGCTCGGTTCGTCGAGAAAGAGCACGTGGGGATCGTGCATCATGGCCCGAGCGATGGAGAGACGTTGCATCAAGCCGCCGGAGAATCCGCGAACCAGCTGATCGGCACGATCACGGAGCTTGAATCGCTCCAGCAGTTCGTCGGCACGTTTAGCGCGCTGCTGGGAATCCAAGCCAAAATACGCGCCGTGGAAGAGCAGAATCTCGCGCGCGGTCAGAGAGAAGTCGAGGTTCGGTCGCTGCGCTACCACGCCGATCAGGCGTTTCACCGCCACCTGTTCCTTCCAGACCTCGTGCTCTCCGATCCAGGCCTGTCCCGCCGTCGGCCGCACCCGTGTCGTGAGAATCCCCACGGTCGTGGATTTGCCCGCGCCGTTGGGCCCCAACAAGCCGAAGACTTCACTTGGCGAAATGTCAAGAGTTAGACCGTCGAGGGCGACGATCTCTGGCTTGGGCTGCTTGTTGGCCTTTGCGCGCCCCGCCGGCGCGCCAAACCCAGCGCCCGCTGCGAACGGGGGCGAGGATGTATAAACCTTCCGCAAGTCGCGGGTGCGAATACCAACCATGGTTGAATACCAAGATTCGACTACGAAAAGCGTACTCGAGGGGGAACCTCAAACAGATCACCCTCGTAGGATTTCTTGAGATATTTCCAGACCGGAGGTCTGATGTCAAACTACGTGACCAGCCGCGATTGCGACCGGCCACGGGGTTTCACGCAGACCTGAGACCAGCCCTCAGGACCCTGCCGCCACCGACTTCACAGTGATCGTGTCACCCTTAACCTCCCCCGTCACTTTCGCCGACGCCCCCGCCAATTCGTCGAGTTTATCGAGCGCGGCCTTGTCGGTTGCTTCGAGCGTATAGACCTTGTCGCCCACTACCAGGGCGTACTTGGAACCGCCTTTCACACACGTGCGTGTGCATGAGGCATCGTTGCCGGCCATCTGATGTTTGGCTCCGCACATAGAGTCGCTGACCTTGCCGGTCATGGTCTGGTCGGCCGCCCACGCGGGATTTGCAGCGAGTCCTGCAAAAAGTTGAATAGCAAATATGCCGATTGCAATCTTGCTCATTTTCATCGGGTCAGTTCTCCTGTCAGGGGTTGCATGTTGATCTGTGGTATCAAATTAGAGAGTCACAGCCGTCATGTGGCGTTACAGTATGGTTTCTGTTACCTGGCAATGAACCGTATCGTGACGTCCACCGTCTTGTCTTTGTCGTTGACGGCTTCATGAACTTTGATGTCCCAGGGCACGCCCGCAGGCACGAAACGGGATGTCTCCTCCAAAAACTTCTTGTAATATTCGCCGTCATAAGGGTCGCCTTCGTTCAGCTTCCAGGCTGCCTGGAGGTGAGTCTTGGCCTGCGAGTCCAGCCCAATGATTTCGAGCTCGCCCATTTTGAATTGGTCGCCCTCGAGTACATTGAGGTCGTAGTGAACCGTGCTGTGGTCGTCATCCAGCAGGGGCTTCGGTGTGATGCGTGCGGCCATGTAGCCCTTCGTGTGGTACAACTTCGCCACTTTCTCAAGATCGCTGACGAGATGCACAGCGTCAGCCGGCTGGCCGGCAGGAAGGTGAATTTGGCGCTGTAAGTCGTCAGCTGAGAACACGATATTGCCCTTCCAATCGACGCTCGAAGTGGCATAGACCTTTCCGGGCGCTAGTGGCAGGATCGCATCCACTTCCACCTCGCCGCCAGACTGCGTCACCACGCGGGCTTGCGAGTCTGCAAACGCCGCTTTCAGGTATCCGCGTTGCAGACACACTGGCATGAACTCTATCCGTGCGACTTGCGCCAGACCCGAACGCATGTAGGGCGCACCCGTGAGCTTGCGGGCTGCCGCCTGGAGTGCGGGGAGTTGGTCAGGAGTGGCCCCGGGGAACTCAACATTGCGAATTCGAATCTCCAGCGCCTCCACCCGGTACGAAATTCCGATCAGCGATCCGCCCTCCTGGGGCGCCTGGCGCAGGTAATCGACTCGCGCCGGAATTTGCTTTTCGTCGAGAACGGCCTGCAAGGCCTCCTCGAGGTGGTCCGGCATCGTTCCACCCACGGGCATGAGCAGCTTGAACAATGGGACGCGCCGCTGAATTTCGGTGAGCAGTTGTGCGTCCGTAAACCAGACGAAGTTTTCAAAGTGCGCCGGAACCAGCTTGCTCTCTTCGATGTCGGTGAGCTGCAACTCGAGCTTGGTACCGGAGGGCGAAAACGAGAACGAGTAAACGACGTCGGTAAACAGGCCCGTGTCGCCCAGGCGGCGAGCCGCTTCCTTGAAATCCGCTTCGGCGACGTTCTGGCCGAGTACGAGGCCGCTCGCCGGCAGGATCTCCTTTTCTGTATACCTCTGGGTGCCTGTGACTTTGAGTCCGATCAGCCGGTACGCCGTGGCCGGCGTGGTTTTGCTGTTGCCGGTGGATTTCTGAGCTGCGGCCGTCGCGAACCCGAGCAAACATGACAGCAGAAGAATGAGGACCGTCTTTTTCATCTTCATCGTGCACGTTTGGCTGGAGTGGCTGTCGAGAAATTCTTCTGCTTTTCCGCGATGTCAATGAAGGCCTTGGCGGCCCGGCTGAGCGACTTGTCTTTACGGAAGACGAGCGCGATGTCGCGCCGGATTTGGGCATCGGATAGCGCAAGCGCAGCGAGAGCGTTGGCGCGAATGTCCTCCTGAATGTTAGAGCGCGCGATGAAACCTACGCCGACATCCGCCGCCACAAAGCGCTTTAGCAGTTCGCTCGAATCCAGTTCCATTGCGTAGTGCGGCTTCAAGTGGCGGTCGTAGAACAGGGTTTCCAGAGCGTCGCGGGTATGTCCTCCTTTTGGGACAACCAAGGGGTAAGCCGCAACCTCGGCCACCGTGACACTCTTCTTTGCGGCGAGGGGATGTTTGGGTGGCGTGATGACAACCAGTTCGTCCCGGTGGATGGGAACACACTGCAGACGATTGTCGTTGACAGGCAGCGAGACCACGCCAAAGTCCACAGAATTGTCGCTAACGGACTCCAGGATCTTGGCGTAGTCCGAACGCTTGATGTTGACCGCCACGTCCGGATAATTCCGTTTGAACTGGGCAAACACCTCGGGCAGGATGTGAAGGCAAGTGCCCTCATTCGCACCCACAATAATCTCTCCGCGCGGCACGTGCTCGGTTTCGGCGATGGCCGTGAAGATGGTCTTGCGCTGCTCCAGAGTCTCTTCGGCATATTTAAAAAAGAGCTTGCCGGCCACAGTCAGCGAGACCCGGCCTCCAGACCGATCCAGCAGCCGGGCTCCGACTTCTTCTTCGAGCGCGCGGATCTGCGACGAGATAGCGGGCTGAGTGCGGAAGCGCTTCTCCGCCGCGCGCGAGAAGCTGGACAGCCGCGCTACTTCCAGAAAGATTTCGAGCTGATCGAAGTCCATTGCGAGGAAATGGTTCTCAAACACTATATCCAGCATCGCGCCGAGGCGGAAGAGGCTAGCGGCGTGTGGCGATCGGATGCGACGCCCACCTGAGCGGGCTACTTGCTTTGCAGGCCCAGGTCGGTGAATTAGACAGCGAGGAATAGCCCCCAGCAGAATCGAGGGCAGCGACCACGCCCCACATCTGAAAGTAACGGGAGTGAAAAACCCCCAAAGAGAGTTGTCATCCTGAGCGAAGCGAAGGACCTGCTTCCTTAAGCAGCACCGGCAAACAGATCCTTCGCTTCGCTCAGGATGACAATCTGGAAAAGTGAACTACACGTTGATCACGCCCACCAGTTCCTTCACTGCCGCTGCGCTCTTGTCCAGAGCCGCCTTTTCGTCAGCAGTCAGCTTGATCTCGATGATCTGCTCGATCCCCTTGGCGCCCAGCTTCACCGGTACGCCGACGTAGAGGCCGTGGATGCCATACTCTCCGTTGAGGTAGGCGGCGCAGGGCAGAATCTTCTTCTTGTCCTTCAAGATCGCCTCGACCATCTCGGCGACGGCCGCGGACGGCGCGTAATAGGCCGATCCCGTCTTGAGATATTTCACGATCTCAGCACCACCATCGCGGGTGCGCTGGACGAGACGGTCAACCGTAGCTTGATCCATCAGTTCGGTGATCGGAATTCCAGCAACGGTTGAATAGCGGGGAAGTGGGACCATAGTGTCGCCGTGACCGCCCAGCACGAACGCAGTCACATTCTCGACACTCACTTTGAGTTCCATAGCGATGAAAGCGCGGAAACGCGCGGAGTCGAGGATGCCCGCCATGCCGATCACGCGCTCGCGTGGGAATCCGCTCATTTTGTAAGCTGTCTGGGCCATCGCGTCGAGCGGGTTCGACACGATAATCAGGATGCAGTTGGGCGAGTGCTTTACCGCCTTGCCGACCACGTCATTCATGATGCCGTAGTTGGTCTTGAGCAGGTCATCACGGCTCATGCCGGGCTTGCGCGGGATCCCGGCGGTAATCACGACGATGTCGGAGTTCGCCGTGTCGGCATAGTCCTGCGTGCCCAAAACGTACGAATCTCGCTTTTCTATGGGCATGGCTTCCAGCAGATCCAAACCCTTTCCTTGAGGCACGCCATCAATAATGTCGATGAGCACGACATCGGCGAGTTCCTTGGAGGAGATCCAGTGGGCGGCGGTCGCGCCCACGTTTCCAGAACCGACAACCGTTACTTTCCTGCGCATGAAGGTCCTTTCGATTGCAGACGAAATTCTTTACCACGGGGAGCACGGAGGACACGGGGAATCCATGCATCACTTTGCTGCGGTGGCTACTGCCGCGCCCATGTTCTCGATGATGTAGCTGGCAAACTCGCTCGTCTTGACCTTCTTGGCCCCTTCCATCAGGCGTTCGAAGTCATACGTCACTTTTTTCTGCTCGATGGTGTGCTCCAGACTCTGCTCGATCAGATCGGCTGCTTCACTCCATCCCAGGAAGCGAAACATCATCATGCCGGAAAGCATGACCGAGCCCGGATTAATCACGTCCTTGTCGGCATACTTGGGAGCGGTACCGTGCGTGGCTTCGAAGATGGCGTAGCCGTCGCCGATGTTGGCGCCGGGCGCGATGCCCAGTCCGCCCACCTGCGCCGCGCAGGCGTCGGAAATGTAGTCGCCATTGAGGTTGGGCGTGGCCAGGATGCTATACTCATCGGCGCGCGTGACGACCTGCTGGAAGATGGAGTCGGCGATGCGGTCGTTGATCATCAGCTTCTTCTTCCAGGCGCCGCGGCCGTGGGTGGCATAGATCGAATCCAGGCAGTCCTGCACTTCTTTGTAAAGTGCCTGGCGGAAATCGTCGGTAGCGAATTCGAGACCCGGCTCGATCAGGCTTGCGTTCTGCTCCACAGTGATGCTGGGATTCTTGCCCTTGTTATCGAGAATCCAGCTTTCGCGCTCGGTGACAACCCGGTCGCGGAATTCCTCAGTGGCCAGTTCGTAGCCCCACTTGCGGAACGCGCCCTCGGTAAATTTCTGGATGTTGCCCTTGTGGACGATCGTGACCGTCTTACGGCCGTTGTCGAGAGCATGCTGAATGGCCATCCGCACCAGCCGTTTCGTGCCGGTTACAGACATGGGTTTGATGCCCACGCCGGAGTCCAGCCGCACCTGCTTCTTGCCGCCCTTCAACATATCTTTGTTCAGGAACTCGATGAGCCGGGCGGCGTCGGGCGTGCCCTGTTCCCATTCGATTCCAGCGTAAACGTCTTCAGTGTTCTCGCGAAAAATGACCACGTCCATGCGCTCGGGATGTTTCACCGGCGAAGGCACGCCGTGGTAATACTTCACCGGACGCACACAGCAGTAGAGATCGAGAATCTGCCGCAGAGCCACGTTCAGCGAACGGATCCCTCCGCCGACGGGGGTAGTCAGTGGACCTTTAATCGCGACCCGAAACTCGCGGATCGCGCTGATCGTGTCGTCGGGCAGCCAGTTTTGAAAACGCGCTTTGGCTTTCTCACCCGCGAAAACCTCATACCAGGCGACAGCACGCTTTCCGTGATAAGCCTTTTCCACGGCAGCGTCGAACACACGGACCGAAGCTCTCCAGATATCGCGGCCGGTTCCGTCCCCTTCAATGAACGGGATGATGGGACGATCGGGCACACGGTATTTACCGTTGCTGTATCCGATCGGCTGCCCATCCGCCGGAACGGGAATTCCATTGAACGCTGCCATGATTGCCGACCTCCGTTACCAGGAAGAGAAGTGATTAATTATAAAGAATATTGCTCGACAGCATGTGCTGAGGCCTATTTTCAACGGGCGTCGGGACCACGCCCGGATTGCGTTCCGGACGATTCACTCCACGCAAGATTCCTGTTGGCCTAGCTGCGTTCGATCGTCAGCGTTGTCACCACGACGTCCTTGTTCGGACGGTCCTGCCGGTTGCGCGCCACCTTCGAGATCTTCTGCACAGCATCCTGTCCCTCGACCACCTCGCCGAAGATGGTGTGTTTCCCGGTGAGCCAGTCAGTATTTGCGACCGTGATGAAGAATTGCGATCCGTTGGTGTTGGGACCGGCGTTCGCCATTGCGAGTTTGCCGGCTTTGTCGAAGCGATGCGGCGAGCCCTTCGTTTCGTCCTCAAACTGATATCCCGGGCCTCCCATGCCGGTGCCTTGGGGATCTCCGCCCTGGATCATGAAGTCGGGAATAACGCGGTGAAAGATCGTGCCGTTATAGAGCGGGTCTTTGCTTTTCTTGCGCGTATTGGGATGGGTCCACTCGCGCTTGCCTTCGGCGAGCTCGACAAAGTTGGCGACCGTTTTCGGGGCATCTTTCTCAAACAGACGGCAAACGATGTTGCCTTCACTGGTGTTGAAAACGGCGTAGGTGCCGGGCGTTCGTGCCATGAATTTTCCTCGCGTTTCTGATTTGTGATTTAGTGCTGGGGCTGCGCCTGCTTTTTGGCAGCGGTAGCTTTGGCTCCGGCCGCAGGCTTCGACACCGCTGGCTTAGCCGCCGCCGCGCCCCGCTGGATGTCGATGTGCGTGATCTTTATCGGACGGAGCGGGCGTTCACCGTCGGTCGCCATACGAGCGATCTTCTTGACCAGTTCGACCGCGGCCGGATCGCATTGGCCGAAGATGGTGTACCCGCCGGTCAAGTGTGCGCTGTGGGCAACATCCTCGGTGATGAAAAACTGTGAGCCATTCGTATCCGGACCGGAGTTCGCGTAGGCAAGGCGTCCGGGACGGTCGAACGTCAGGCCGGGTGAGGTCTCATTTTTGAACTTATACCCTGGGTCTCCCATGCCGTTGCCGGCAGGATCTCCGCCCTGAATCATGAATTGCGCGATAACCCGATGAAAGATGGTGCCGTCGTAGAGGGGTACCCCGTGCTTCTTCGCGTGCGAGACGGGATTCGTCCAATCCTTGGTGCCGTTTGACAGTCCGATAAAATTGGCAACGCCGATCGGGGCCTCCTTCTCGAAAAGCTGGCAGCGCATGTCGCCGGCAGTGGTATGGATGATGGCGGTCGGTCGGGCAGCGGGGACCGCAACCGGCGTTCTCACCGGCGGTTTCGCCGAGGGCGCGGCTTGGCCAGCGCCGAGCAGGGGAGTGGACGAAATCAGGACAAGCGTATAGCAGAGTGTTCGCATGAGGGTTCCTTAGACTGTTTTTGGCAAACAATAATTGTACACAAGGGACGTGCGAGCGCTGTTGTCCTAGTGCGGGCTGGCAGCGGCTTGCATTTCGCGACTGACCCTTTCGGCCTCGCGGAACACCCGCAGCAGGTTCCCGCCCAGAATCTTGCGGATGTCGTCGGCGCTATAGCCGCGATCGAGCAGAGCTTGGGTGATCTTGGGCAGATCGACCGCCGAGTCGATTCCTTGCGGAGTGGCACCGCTCACACCATCGAAGTCCGATCCTAGTCCGACGTGATCCGCACCGGCCACTTTGGCGATGTGATCAATGTGATCGATCAGCGACTTGAACGGAGGACGCGGAATCTTTGCCGCCCACTCACGCTCGATGCGATCGTTATCGAGATAGGTGACGGTCTTCCCAGCCGCCTTCATTTCGTCATCGTAGGTCTTTATTGCCGCATCGCGGTCTTTCGTTTGCGCTTCGGCCGCTTTGCGATAATCCTCGTCGATGAAGGCATTGTAGAAATTTACCTGGACCACTCCACCATTCTTTGCAACTGCGCGCAGCATATCGTCAGTCATGTTCCGCGGATGATTGGTGAGAGCGCGAGCGGATGAATGGGATGCGATCACTGGGGCCTTGGTCACCGCGATAGTGTCATAGAAAGTCTTGTCAGCCACGTGCGAGATATCCACCAGCATGCCGAGGTGGTTCATCTCGACCACAACTTGTTTCCCGAAATCGCTGAGGCCGTTGTGGTGCTCAATCTTGGGATTATTGATGTCGCCGGAAGAGTCGGCCCACTCGTTGGTGTTCGACCAGCTCAAGGTCATGTAGCGGACGCCGAGACGGTAGAAGTCGCGCAACACTTGAATATCGTTTTCGATCGAGTGGCCGCCCTCGATACCCATCAGTGCAGCCAGCTTTTTCTGTTTGTGGGCGCGCTCGATGTCGTCCGCGCTGAAGGCCATCATCATGCGATCCGGATAGCGCGCCGCTTGTTCATAGACGGAATCAATCAGATCGAGCGTGTGCCGGGCGAAGTGGCCCTGGTTGGTTTGCGGTTCCACCCAGATGGAAAAGAACTCAGCGCCGAGGTTGCCGGTCTTAGCTTTGTCGAGGCTGATGTGGCCATGGTCTTTCGGATCGGTCGATCCGATGTCGTAGTTTTCGTCAAGGAAACGCTGCGGCGTGTCGGCATGAGTGTCAATGACCAATGCTGACTCATGAATCTGTCGGGCCTTGGCACTGATTGTCGGCCCCGCATCCTGCGAAGAAGCAGGGACGGTCAAAACAAGGAACAGCAGAGGAAGCCACATCGTTCGGCTATTCATAGGCAGGGAGGATTCTATACGAGGCGACGGTCCTGGATCAGGACAAAGCCGCCATAGCCTGCCGGACACACTCCTCCAACGGCTGGTCAGTATCGATCACCGTCTTTTGATACCCAATGGGCTCGAAGCGGGCCTTCACGTCGAGGTAGAGATAGAAAGTTCGGTTGCGTGCCGGATGTGACGGATCGCTCTCGAGCCGGCCGCGCACCGACTCTTCCGAACAAGTGCATTCCAGGATCGTCCATGGCTGAGAAAGGTCGGCTGCGAATGTTAGCACTCTGTCGATCTGATATCGGCGCGAGAATGTTCGGCCATCCAGTAAGATCTTTCGCGCCGGATTCTTTCGCAACAAGAAGCAGGCTGCCTGGAGCATGATTTCCATACAGAAGTCGTCCTGCGCCGCGGAATATTCGATGTCATCAGGCGAGAAGAGCGCCGCTCGAATCTCGTCCTTGCTCAGGACGCAGCCACCAGTTCTCTCCGCCAAAGCGCGCGCAAGCGTAGTCTTGCCGGTTCCAGGAAGGCCGGCCATAAGGATGATCATGGCGTCAGGTGGGACGGGCGAACCGTTCAGTTCGAGCCGGTGACAGCGACTTCAGTGTCCTGCGCGGGCAAGTGCGGGACGACAGTCTGGCTCTGGCGCCAATCTGCATACCGGTCGGAAACCATCACGTGAAAGCACCAATGGCGGCGCTCTTCTTCGGGCTCCACCAATCCCAGCTCGCGAAGGTAGAACAGATAGCGTTCGACGAAACGAACTTGCTGCTTCGACATGCCGCGCCGCTGCAGGTCAACCGTAAGGCCAGCCAGATGCGAAGACGCTGTGTCGCCTTCGGCCGGGGCTGCATTGCGGTTGTGGCGGCGCAGTTTCTTCTGGACCATGACGGTGCGGACCGCTGAATTCACCTGAATCTGTGCGTGGAACTGCTTGTAATAAGCCTGGCTCAGGTCCTCGACAAAATCGCGCGTCCACGGACGGCAATAGCGGCGCGCAGGGTCGAGCCGGCGCTCAATTTTCAGCGACTCGCTTTCGACGATCGGAACGAGCGCGTGAGAAGCTATCAGAGCTTCCAGTTGGTCATCGTCCTGAATCCGCGGCAAATCGAGGCGGTCGATTTCTTGGTTCTGTCGCAGTAGCGAGTCATGCGATGGCCGGAACATCGGGTTCCAGCGCAGGCGCCGATGATGGCCGGCTTTGCGATGAGACTTACCGACGCTGGCGCGATTCGGTTCCGTGCCATGCAGCCCAAAAGCCGCGCCGTGCGCCAGAATCAGCGCACCGAAAAGCGCGAAAAGCAATTTAGGCCGTTGCGTCATTTCCGAAGCTCCTGCTATTTGGGACAACCCCGAATTCCAGCAGGAGTGGTTATTCTAACGTACTGGTCAAGTCAGCCGTAAAGGAATCGACGGAAAAGCAGTTACGGAGGGGAGTTACCAGTAACAGGTTACGGACCAGATCGCGCTCTGGGCAATGGGTTTGGGCCTTATGGGTTAGGAAACGGATGCTTGGGTTGAAATTCCCTGGCGAAGAGAAATCCAAAGAAAAACACGGGCAGTCGAAACCCGGAACCTACTTTCTGAACAGGTCCCCGATAGCCTGTTTCATGACTTGGCCGCCGACCTCGGAGATGGACTTCGTAAGCGGAATGTCCTTCGGGCAGATTTCGACGCAGTTCTGGGCGTATCCACATTCGTGGATACCGCCATCGCCCATCAGGGCTGACAGCCGTTCCCGCGCCAGCGCCTTGCCGGTAGGATGCGTGTTGAAGAGGCGCACCTGTGAAATGGCCGCCGCGCCCACAAATCCTGTTGACTCGTTGAACTGCGGGCAAGCCTCCATGCAGCAACAACACGAGATGCATCGCGAGAGCGGATAGGTCTCTTCTTGCTCGTCCACCGTCAGGCGTGGGCCGGGGCCGAGATCATAGGTTCCATCCACCGGCACCCAGGCCTTGACCTTCTTCAAATTCTCGAAGAGCACACTGCGATCGACGGATAGATCACGCACCAGCGGAAATTTCGATAGCGGCTCCAGCGTGATGGGATGGTCATACTTGTCGAGCAGGGCAGAACAGGCCATACGCGCTTTGCCGTTGATCAGCATGGCGCA
>Ga0209701_10000136_pt1 | contig 35561 bp, 29 predicted proteins | sample CZO8metaG_4_FD_188356 | JGI IMG/M metagenome (GOLD analysis project Ga0209701, IMG submission 188356) | Vadose zone soil microbial communities from the Eel River Critical Zone Observatory, Northern California, USA - CZOApr15con2H3.8 metaG... | ecosystem: Environmental > Terrestrial > Soil >... | reverse complement strand
TACCCTCCGCGCGCAGGATTACGAAGCCGCTCAAGTCGCGCATCGTATGGCCACCGGTGTATTGCGTTGGCCGATGCCACGTAAGCTGGATTCCCGCCGCTGCCGCCGAAGCATGAAGATCCGCGACGCTTTCCGGACGCGCCAGTTCGGGAGCGATCGGCGGTCCCTTAACCCCACATCCCGATACGCACGTTCCTGCTGCCAGCGGGAGCGCAAGGCAGGCAACCATCATCACACGAATTCGCATCGTCGTTCCAGACCTCATCGCCGGGCAAGCTCCGCAAGCCGTCGGCGTACGCTCGCGGGCGCGGGCCCGCCGGCCACCTTTCTTAGCTGAAGTGATCTAGCAGCGCTGAGAGCCTCAATGGCGTCCGGTCCGAACCTGGGCGAATAGCGCCGCAGGTCATCGAGGCTCAACTCTTCGAGCGATCTGTCAGCCGCCGCGGTATCGCGGACGAGCGCGCCAACGGCTTCATGAGCCTCGCGGAACGGTACCCCATGACTGACCAGGTATTCGGCAAGGTCCGTCGCGAGTGCGAAGCCGCCAGCAGCCGCCCGCATCGCGTCGCGATTGAACTTGATTCGCGGCAACAGCTTGGCAAGGAGGTCGAGTGAGGGTTTGATCGTGTCGAGCGCGTCGAACACGCGTTCCTTGTCCTCCTGCAAGTCGGAATTGTAAGCGAGCGGCAGCCCTTTGAGCACAGTCAGCATCGCGACCAGGTCTCCCACGATCCGCCCGGTCTTACCGCGAATCAATTCGAGCAGGTCGGGATTTTTCTTCTGCGGCATCATCGAGCTTCCGGTCGAGAACTCGTCGGGCAACTCTGCGAAGGCGAACTCGGCGGTGGTCCAAAGTACGATCTCCTCGGCCATCCGCGAGAGATGTACGGCGAGGATCGCGCCGGCCGCGAGAAAATCGAGCGCGAAATCGCGATCGGAGACCGCGTCGATGCTGTTCTCGGCGATGCGGCGGAATCCGAGTTCGCGCGCCACCATCTGGCGGTCGATCGGAAGCGTCGTGCCCGCGAGCGCACCCGCCCCAAGCGGCATTACGGCCGTCCGCTCGAGCGCCTGCGCGAAGCGCTCTCGGTCGCGATCGAGCATCTCGACGTAGGCGAGCAGATGATGCGCCAGCGAAACCGGCTGAGCGCGTTGCAGATGCGTATAGCCGGGCATCACGGTTTCGACGTGACGGCGCGCGACACCGATCGTCGCAGCGCGAAGCGCGCGCACGAGCCGGATGACCTCCGTAATCTCGTCGCGCAGGTAGAGCCGCAGATCGAGTGCGACCTGGTCGTTGCGCGAGCGCGCCGTATGGAGCTTACGGCCTGGCGCCCCGATTTTCTGGATGAGCCGGCGTTCGACTGCGAGATGAATGTCTTCGTCCGCGACGTCGAAGCGGAAGCGGCCGTCATCGATCTCGCGTTCGATTCCTTCCAGCCCCGCAATGATTTTGCGCGCCTCGGCAGAACTCAGAAGGCCTACGCGCGCAAGCATCCGCGCATGTGCAATCGAGCCGCGAATATCGTGACGATAGAGCCTGCGGTCGAAAGGAAGCGAGGCGCTGAACGCCTCGACCTCGGGCAATCGCGCGCGCTTGAATCGTCCGCGGATGAGGTTCTTCGACGCACCAGCATCTGGTGCAGGCCGCATGGACGCTTTCCCCCGCCGGCGCGCACCCTTATTATCACGCGCCTTCATTCCGCAAGACGTGCCGGAAAGAACGGAGCGTCACAAGCGCTCGCGGCGACGCTCTCGCGTCCTAGCGCGTCGGCTGCGTCTTGCAGAAGCAATTTCGTGCGGCACAGGTCAGCACGCCGTTGGGATGGTGGACGTGAACGTCAATCTTGTGGCCACACTTGGCGCATTCGCCCGAGCGTACGCGCGGTACCAGTTTCGGCGCCGGCCGCGGCGGTCTGAATTGAATCACCTTACCCAAGGCTGGATGGTCCCCTATCCATTCTTGTTCGGCCCCCGTTCTGCACCAAGTCTCGCCAGCGCGCGCAGCCTGAGCGCGCTCAGGCGGATAAACCCCTCGGCGTCGGCCTGCCGATAACCGCCCGCCTCTTCAAAACTAGCAATTGCGGCGTCGTACAGCGAGTTGGCCGATTTGCGCCCCGCGATCCATACGCCGCCCTTGTAAAGCTTGAGCCGCGCCACACCGCTCACGTTTTTCTGCGTCTCATCGATCAGCGCCTGCAGCGATTCGCGTTCGGGCGCAAACCAATGTCCGTAATAAACCATCTCGGCGTAACGTGAAATCAGGGAATCGCGCAGATGCATCACCTCGCGATCGAGCGTTAACTGTTCTACCGCGCGATGGGCATGAAAAAGAATCGTCACGCCCGGGCTTTCGTAAACGCCACGCGACTTGATGCCGACGTAGCGGTTCTCGACCAGGTCGACGCGTCCCACGCCATGGCGGCCGCCGATCTCGTTGGCGCGCTCGATTAGGCGCGCAGGCGGCAGGTGTTCGCCGTTTATCGCGACTGGGTCGCCGCTCGCGTACTCGACCTCGACGTACTCGGGCTGGTCGGGAGCTTTTTCGGGCGCGACCGTCAGGCGGAACATGTCGCCATACGGCTCTCGCCATGGGTCTTCGAGCACGCCACCCTCGAAGCTGATATGGACGAGGTTGCGATCCATCGAATAGGGTTTTTCCGCCGTGACCGGAACCGGAATTTTCTTCTCGTTCGCGTAAGTGATCATATCCGCACGGCCCTTGAAGGGCCAATCCGGATGACGCCACGGCGCGATTACCTTTAGTTCGGGTGCGAGACGCGCAAATGTCAGCTCGAAGCGAACCTGGTCGTTGCCCTTGCCGGTTGCGCCGTGGGCAACGGCGTCGGCGCCCTCCGCTCGTGCGATCTCGACCTGCTTTTTCGCGATGACCGGGCGCGCGATCGACGTGCCGAGCATGTAGTAACCCTCGTACACCGCGTTCGCGCGCATCATCGGAAATACGAAGTCACGTGCGAATTCCGCGCGCAGGTCGACGAGATGAAGCTTGCTCGCACCGGTTTCGAGCGCCTTCTGTTCGAGCCCTTCGGTCTCATCACCCTGCCCAACGTCGGCGCAATAGGCAATCACCACGCATCCGAGATAATCCTTGAGCCAGCGCAGGATGACGGAGGTATCGAGCCCGCCGGAGTAAGCCAGCACAAGTTTTCGTATGGTCTGCTTGCTCATCAGGAGGTCAGAATTTCGGGACGCAGCAGCCATACCATCACGGCCTTCTGCGCGTGGAGGCGGTTCTCCGCCTGCTCGAGCACGACCGATTGCGGCCCGTCGATCACTTCGTCGGTGATCTCCTCGCCGCGATGGGCCGGCAGACAATGCATCACGACGGCATCGCGTTTCGCATGTTTCATCAGCGCGCGATTCACCTGGTAGTCCTTGAAATCACGTTTGCGCTTGGCAGCCTCGCGCTCCTGTCCCATCGAGGTCCATGTATCAGTATAAACTGCGTCCGCGTCCTTGACTGCATCAACCGCGTCGTGAGTCACAATGCCGGCCTCCCCGCGCCTGAGTCGCGCGATGAAGCTTTTTTCGGGTTCGTACCCGGCCGGGGATGCGAGGCGCAGTTCGAAATGCGCCAACACGGCGGCTTCGATCCAGCTCTGCGCAAGATTGAAGCCATCACCGACAAACGCAATCTTGAGCTTGTTCAGCTCGCCGTATCGCTCACGCAGCGTCATCAGGTCGGCGAGCAACTGGCATGGATGGAGCAGGTCGGTAAGCCCATTGATTACGGGCACCGCCGACTCGCGCGCCAGCTCGACGCAGGTCGCGTGGGCGAAGGTACGAATCATGATGAGATCGACCCATCGCGAGAGGTTGCGCGCAACATCCTTCACCGATTCGCGTTCGCCGATGCCGATGTCCTGGGGTGCGAGGTAAATCGCGTGACCGCCGAGCTGCGCCATCCCGGTCTCGAACGTTATGCGCGTCCGCAACGACGGCTTCTGGAAAATCATTGCGAGCGTCTTGCCGCGCAGGTATGGATGCTCGAGCCCAGTCTTAAGCTCGGTCTTCAGACGCGCCCCAAGCCGTAGCAGTCCGTCGAGTTCGGCGGTCGAAAGCGAGCTCAGCTCGATAAAATCACGCTTCATGCGGAAAAAAACCAAAGTCTACGACGGTAGTTGAACCCAACGCGCATCACCCGGCCTTGGCCGAGCCAGCCGCGGACTTGAGTGCACGTTCGATGATACCGAGTCCGGTGTCGGCCTCCTCACGTGTGAGATTTAGCGGCGGCAGCAACCGAAGCACGTTATCTGCCGTTCCATTGACCAGCAGACGCTCCTTCAGGCAGGCGTCGACGGGGCCCTTCGCCTCATGCTTGAGCACGATACCGATAATCATACCCATGCCGCGGACCTCGGCGACATTGGGGCACGACTTCGCGATTTCGCGCAGCCGCGAGATGAGATAGCCGCCAACCTCGGCGGCGTTTTCGAGGACACCGTCATGCTCGAGGGCGTCGAGCACCGCGAGCGCAGCCGCCGACGCGATCGGGTTGCCGCCGAAGGTCGACCCATGCGTACCCGGTGTCAACACTGAGGCGACTTCTGAGCGCGCAACCATCGCACCCATCGGAAGTCCCCCGGCGAGCGCCTTGGCGAGCGTGATGACGTCGGGTTTTATCCCGGAATGCTGGTAGCCGAACAATTTGCCGGTGCGGCCCATCCCGGTCTGTACTTCGTCCACAATTAGAAGCAGGTTCCTGCGATCGCAAAGCTCGCGCAGACGCGGTAGGTAGTCCTCGCGCGGCATTACGACACCGCCCTCGCCCTGGATCGGTTCGACCATTATCGCGACGGTCTCATCGTGGACGGCGCGCTCGAGCGCGGCGACGTCGTCATACGGTACGAGCCGGAACCCGGGCACCAGCGGCAGGAAGCCCTGATGGTACTTTTCCTGGCCGGTCGCGCTCAGAGCGCCGATAGTGCGGCCGTGGAACGAGCCGAGCGTAGTGAGAATTTCGAACCGGCCGCCCTTGCTATGGCCCCATCGGCGGGCGAGCTTTATCGCCGTCTCGACGGCCTCCGCGCCCGAGTTGCAGAAGAAGAGTCGGCCGTCGCCAAACAGCTTGGACAGGCGCGACGCCAACCGCGCGTAGGGTTCGGTATGAAAGACGTTCGAGACGTGCGTCAGTTTCTCGGCCTGCTCCTTGATGGCCCGGACGACGCGCGGATGAGAATGGCCGAGGCTCGTCACCGCCAGCCCGCAGAAGAAATCGAGGTAACGGTTGCCGTCGGCGTCGTAGAGATATGCGCCTTCGCCCCGCATAAATGCGAGTGGAAGGCATCCATAGGTATTGGCCAGGCCTTCATGCGCAAGTCCGACGATTTCCGCGTTATTCATCGTGCCGATCTCCTGTTCGATTTCCTTGCGAGCCGCCCCCCCCAAAAACTCTCAAAGGGAAAACGTCTCAGCGTGCCTATATCATGGATTGCGCCGTCACGTCAGCGCCGCAATGCGAATAATGGCCGCCGCCCAACTTTGTTAGCGTTTGGCGCATGGGCGCGCGGCTCCGACCACACGACAAAGTGTGACATTCAGCGCTGTCGCAGCTTGTCATCTTCCAGCTTCCAGTCCGCGGAAATAACGTCTCTGCAGCGCGACCGGTTACAAGCCCAGCTCGGGAGGAAAGGGCAATGGCAAACGCGACGCGGCACGGCAGAGGCAGAAGCGACGCAATGCGGTTGGTCATCCTATTAATGTTTGCTGTCGGGATCAGCGGCTGCTCGGTCTACCTTGCGACCCACCCTCCTCAATACCCAGACCCCATCGTTATTCAGGAGGGGGGTAGGTTGTCCCGCGCGGAGGTATTGGCGGCGCTGGGACAACCTACCACCACCTCCACGAGCGACGGCAAGGTTGTTGACGTCTTTAAGCTCCATCATCTAGCCAAAGCCGACCCGGACCAAGTCAAGACTTTCCTCCTCGGAGACTTTGGAACACTAGGCTTCTATGAGGTTCTGGCGACGCCCGCAGAGCTGGTGCGGGAGTACATGCAGAGATCCACCGTCGACTACACGGTGACCTACGGACAGGACGGCAAAGTTGAGTCGGTTAAAGGGGTTCCAGAGTAGTCGCGCCCGAACCCTTCGCACAAAGTTTTCTTCCTGAGTGAATATGGAGGCTTTCGCGCGACGGGGGTGCGAGAGAGCCGACCGGGGAAAGCACCAAAGTCAATCCCACTGCCGACACAACCGGTGAAATCGGGCTACGTGCGCATGCGCCTGGGAGTACGTTTCAAATCCGTGACGCGGGCGGCGCGCTGCACCACCTCGGTGCCGACGCCTTCGCGCGTGAAGATCTCGAGCAGCAGCGCGTGGCGTACGCGGCCGTCGATAATATGCGTGGCGGCAACGCCCTTGCGAAGCGCGTCGATGCAGCATTCGACCTTCGGGATCATCCCCTCGCCGATCGCGCCGCGAGCGATGAGCCTGCGCGCGCGTGCTGATTCGAGGATCGAAATCAGCTTGCCGTCTTCATCCTGCACCCCTTCAACGTCCGTAAGCAGAATGAGTTTTTCGGCGCGCAGCGCACCGGCGATTTCGCCGGCGGCGACATCGGCGTTGATATTGTAGGTGAGACCGTCGCGTCCGTGGCCGATCGGCGCAATTACCGGGACGAAGCCGGCTTCCTTGAGCGTTCCGAGCACGGCGGGATTGATTTCCGCGACCTCGCCGACGAGCCCGATATCAACCGCGGCTGGCCGCCCGTTCTCATCCTTCACGACCATCCGCATCTTGCGCGAAACGATCAGGTCGCCGTCCTTGCCCGAGAGCCCGACCGCGCGTCCACCCTGGCGCGAGATGAGCCCGACAATATCTTTGTTGATTCGCTGGAGCACCATCTCGGCCGCTTCCATCGTCTCGGCGTCGGTTACCCGCATCCCACGCACGAAATGTGACTTGAGACCGAGCTTGCCGATAAGTTCGGTGATTTGCGGGCCGCCGCCGTGGACGATGACCGGGTTGATGCCGACGGATTCGAGCAGGACGACGTCCTGAACGAAGAACTCGCGCAACTCGGGCGAGAGCATCGCGTGGCCGCCGTATTTGATGACGACGGTTTTGCCGTGGAAGCGCTGAATGTAGGGCAGCGCCTCGATCAGGATCTGGGCTCGTTCGATCATTGGATGGAAAGGGGATCAGAGGACCGACATTCTGCTTTAAAGAATGTAACGGGACAAGTCTTCGTTCTTCACAATCGGGTCGAGGCGCTGATGAACGTAGGCGGCGTCGATCGTGACCTCCTGCTCGGAAAGCTCGGGCGCGCTGAACGAAAGGTCCTCGAGCAGCCGTTCAAGTACAGTATGGAGACGGCGAGCGCCGATGTTTTCCGAGCGGGCGTTGACCTGCGCGGCGATTTCGGCCAAGGCGGAGATGGCGTCGTCGGTGAAGTGGATGTGGACCTGCTCGGTCTCGAGTAGCGCAACATATTGCTTGGTCAGCGCGTTTTCGGGCTCCGTCAGGATGCGCACGAAATCGTCCTTGGTCAACGCCTTGAGCTCGACGCGGATCGGGAAGCGGCCCTGGAACTCCGGAATCAGATCGGAGGGCTTGGAAGCGTGAAAAGCGCCTGAGGCGACGAACAGTATATGGTCGGTGCGGACCGCGCCGTACTTGGTATTGACCGTCGAGCCTTCGACAATCGGCAGAAGGTCGCGCTGCACGCCCTCGCGTGAGACGTCGGGCCCGTGGAGCGACTCGCGTCCGGCGATTTTATCGATCTCGTCGATGAAGACGATGCCCGACTGCTCGGCGCGATTGATCGCCTCGCGCGCGACGGCTTCGTTGTCGATGAGGCGGGCGCCCTCCTCCTGCGCGAGCATCTCGAGCGCTTCGGGAACCTTGACTTTGCGATGGTGCGTCTTCTTGGGCATGAACTGGCCGAGCAGTTCCTTCATGTTGACGCCCATCTCTTCCATTCCCTGCGGCGTGAACACCTCGACCATCGGGGTCGCCTGCGCCGTGGTCTCGATTTCGACGTCGCGATCGTCGAGATAGCCGTCGCGCAGCAGTTTGCGCAATTTCTCACGCGTCTCGTTGTGTGAGTCGTTGTCGCCGACCCGGACCTGGCCCTCGGGAGAAACCGTGGCCGCGCGGCGGGTTTTCCCGGGCTGCGCGGGGTAGAGGATATCGAGTAGGCGCTCCTCGGCGGCCTCGCGCGCCTTGACCGCCACGCGCTCGCGCTCCTCCTCGCGCACCATTTTGATCGCGATTTCCGCGAGGTCGCGGATCATCGATTCGACGTCGCGCCCCACATAGCCGACCTCGGTGTAGCGTGAGGCCTCGACCTTGACGAACGGGGCCTGGGCGAGGCGCGCGAGCCGGCGCGCGATTTCGGTTTTGCCGATACCGGTCGGCCCGATCATCAGAATGTTCTTGGGTGCGATCTCATCGCGCAATTCGGGGGCGACGTTCTGCCGGCGCCATCGATTGCGCAACGCGATCGCGACCGCCCGTTTGGCGTCGTGCTGCCCGACGATATAGCGGTCGAGTTCCGAGACGACTTCGCGAGGGGTCATTACTTGCGTGACTGCCATAACGATAGTAGTGCGATCATGATGATAGTGGTTGCTATGCGCGCGGTGAGCTTACCTATCGCGGCACCCACAATACAATTGTCACGCAATCCGGCAGCCTTCCACAACTACAACTCTTCGATTATGAGCTGGTCGTTGGTGTAGACGCAGATCTCGGCTGCGATTCTCATCGCGTCCTCGGCGATCTCACGCGCGGTGAGCCCTTTGCCGTAACGGATAAGGGCGCGCGCGGCAGCCAAGGCGTAGTTTCCGCCGGAGCCAATGGCAATTAGACCATCGTCGGGCTCGATAACGTCGCCGCCACCGGAAATCAACAGGGAGCTTTCGGCGTCGGCGACGACCAGCATCGCCTCGAGCCGCCGCAAGACGCGGTCGGTACGCCAATCCTTGGCCATCTCGACCGCTGCGCGCCTCAGAATTCCGCCGTATTCCTGAAGTTTGCCTTCGAACTTATCGAACAACGTGAGCGCGTCGGCGGTCGAGCCGGCAAAACCGGCAAGCACGTTATCGTTATGCAGGCGGCGGACCTTCCGCGCGGTGTGCTTGACGATCGTCTGGCCCATGCTCACCTGACCGTCACCCGCGATTACCACCTTCCCGGCCTGGCGGACGCAGATGATAGTGGTCGAGCGGACCTTGGAGTCGAAATCAGGCTCGTGGGTGGGCACGGCGATAAACCTCTTTGAGATGCTTCACGCTGACATGAGTGTAGCGCTGAGTCGTGGCGAGACTCGAATGGCCGAGCATCTCCTGGATCGAGCGCAGGTCGGCGCCGGCGTTGAGCATGTGCGTAGCGAAACAATGGCGTAAACCATGCGGCGTGATGGGAGAGTCCACTTCGGCGGTGAGCAGGCGGCGTGCGACGATATTTTGCACCGAGCGCGGCGTGAGCCGACCACCGCGCAGATTGGTGATGACGGGACCGCCAAGCGACCAGGGCACAGGCATCGCAGCGCGCCATTCCTTGAGCGCGTCGAGCGCGGGCTCGCCAATCGGGACGAGCCGGTCCTTGTTGCCTTTGCCCGAGCGCACCATCACCATACCCAACTCTTCGTCGATATCGCGCCAGCATAAGCCGGTCAATTCGCTGACACGGAGGCCCGAGGAATAGAGGACCTCGAGAATCGCACGGTCGCGCAGCATCGCGGGCGTCACGTCGCCACCGGCCTCGACGAGGCGGCGCACCGAGTCCTCATGGAGCACCTGCGGCAGGCGCTTTTCGGCCTTCGGCGAGCGCATCGTACGGGCAGGGTTCTGCGCGCCGAGTGTGCTCTCGCGCCATCGGAAATAAGCTTTTATCGCAAAGAGGCGGCGCTGGACGGTTGCACGGCTCGCGCCGCTTCGCATGGTTTCGGCGAGGTAGTTGCGAACGTGGTCGTCGGTGATTTTGTCTGGCAGGACGGTCGCCGCGTCGTCGTTGAGCGCAGTATGGCCGCGCAGCAAATACTGGCAGAAATCTTTCAGGTCGCGACGGTAGGCTGCAACCGTATTGGCAGCGGCCCGCGACGCGTTGGCGAGTGCTCCCGCGAAAGCTTCTATTTCCTCAACCATCTCGCCTCCACGCGGGTCGTACCGCCTCGCTTGAGTCGCCGTTCGAAGGTTATGCTATCAGCGGTGCTCCCGAGGCAAAAGTATTGAGCCTTCCGGAGAATTCGACGCTGACGAGGCACGCGTATGAATTGTTGGAAGTGCGGACGCGAGATTGATACCCGCGAGCGGGTTGGATTCCGCGACTATTGTCCGGGATGCGATCGAGCGCTCCACGTGTGTCTCAACTGCGAGTTCTATGACCCGAAGTACAATAACCAGTGCCGCGAGACGCAAGCCGCGCCCGTAGTGGACAAGGATCGCGCGAATTTTTGTGATTATTTCGCACCGCTCAAGGCGGGACGCGTGACCAAGGCCGCACCCGACGCCGGCGGTCTCGCGAAGCTCGACGCGCTATTCAAGAAGAAGGGGTGACCTCGGCGGAGCTCAGCGCCTGAGCCGGGTGGCGCCCGGCCACACCGCACTTTCCTTCTCCAGATTCTTTTGCCTTCTCCAGATTCTTTTTGGTTGCGCGTCAAAGCGCGACAAGCTGCGGCGTTATGCGACAGCCGCGCTTTGCCGTCTTCGCGCCGCTGCACGCCTTCCGTACCTTCGCGTCGAGGCGAATCCAAACGGCCTCGAAATTACACGGGAGGGAAGGACGATGAGAAAAACTATAGCGGCGGGCCGGGTCATTATGCTCGGCGGACTGGTGCTGATCGCGGGATGCTCAGTCTACATGGAGTCGAACCGGCCAACGCCGGTCAACCTGGCGGAGTACGAGTCGGGCCAAAGCCGCGAATCTGTGATCGGGCGGCTCGGCGCGCCTGCCGGCAGCACGCAGTATCCGGGCGGAGATAGTTGCGACCTCTACCGGGTGTACACCAAGGGTTACGGCACCGGGGGAAAGGTCGCGACCGCAGTCGTCGAGAGCGCGGCCGACGTGTTCACGCTGGGGTTGGCGGAAGTCGTACTGACGCCAACCGAGGCCGCCACCAAGAACGAACTCCATCCGGTCAAGTTCTGCTATCACGGCCAGAAGCTCACGATGGTTTCGGACAATCCTGACGCCCCGATCCCGGCGGCTTCCACCGTCGATTCACCAGGGGGGGCCAGAGCGAATGCAGAACCTGCGCCAGCGGCGACCGCCACAGCGGCACCGTCGACCGCACCGGCAGCGACGTCCGCACCGGGCACGAGCGCGTCACCGCAGGCCGAGTTCTAGGGAAACGTGTTCGCGAGACGACCGGACTGAGAAGCCCGATGGCTGATCCACTTCGATTCGCGCAGGCAACCGCGATGCGACAATTCGGAGGGCTCTTCGCGTCATGCCAAAAAATGAGGGAATCAGGGCGGATTCGGGACGACGAGAGGGGTAGAATTGTGGCGTAAGCCATGGAACGGCCGCTTGCCGCGATAATACTCGCCGCCGGACTCGGCACCCGAATGCGCTCGACGCGCGCCAAGGTGCTCCATCAGCTTGCGGGCGAGCCAATGATCGCGCGGACGCTACGTGCGTTCGCGAGCGTCGGCCCGCGGCCCGTCGTAGTCGTCGTCGGCTACGACGCCGACGAAGTGCGAGACGCGGCGCGCCGGGCGTTGCCGGGCGTTACAGACTTGGTGTTCGCTGCGCAACCGCGTCAGCGCGGCACCGGTGATGCGGCCCGATATGGCCTCGATGCACTGGCAGACGTATTCGCAGGCGACGTCCTGATTGGCTACGGCGACATGCCGCGGCTGAGCCCGGCGACATTGCGCGCGTTTGTCGCGGAGCATCGGCAGCGCGGCACGAAGCTGTCATTCATTAGCGTCAAAGTCGCGGCGCCGAGCGCGTACGGTCGTGTCGTACGCGACGAAGCGGGCGCAGTGCGCGCGATCGTCGAGGCACGCGACGCCACGCCGGCCGAGCGCGCGATCGACGAAATCAATACGGGCGTCTATCTCGCGGACGCCGCCTTATTGCGGGAGGCGCTCGCCGAGTTGCGTCCCGAGAATGCGCAACGCGAGTACTATCTCACTGACATCGTCGCAATCGCGCGGCGGCGCGGCGTCGCCGTCGAGGCATGGCGGGTGGCTGATGCGGCCGAGTTTGCCGGGGTAAATTCGCGCGAGGAGTTGGCCCAGATGGAAGCTCAAATTCGTAACGAAGTTAATCGCAGGCTGATGGCGTCGGGAGTAACCTTGGTCGATCCGGCGACCGCCTATATCGGCGAAGAGGTCGAAATCGGGAGCGATACGGTGATCGGCCCGAACGTACAGATCATGGGGCGGAGCCGAATCGGCGCTGGGGTGACAATCGAGGGCACCGCGTGGCTGCGCGATGTCGTCGTCGGCGACCGGTGTCATCTGAAGCTCGGCGTGCGCGCGGAGGAATGCATAATCGGCGAGGAATGCGACATCGGGCCATTCGCGAATCTGCGCACCGGCACTGAACTCGAAGGTCATAACCGCATCGGAAATTTCGTCGAGACCAAGAAGGCGCGTATCGGACGCGGCACCAAAGCGAGCCATCTGAGCTACCTCGGCGATACTGTGATCGGGCGCGAAACCAACGTCGGATGTGGCGTTATCACGGTCAACTACGATGGCTACGACAAGCATGAGACGCGAATCGGCGACCGCTGCATGGTCGGATGCGACACGCAACTGATTGCGCCGGTCAAGCTCGGCGACGACGTTTACGTCGCGTCGGGTACCACGATCGTGAGCGACGTGGCGGACGGTGCGCTCGTGATGTCGCATCATCCGCAGCGCGAGAAGGCCGGATGGACCGCGCAATGGCACAAACGTCACGCGAACCACCCGAAGGCACACGGCAACTCGCATGGCGACTAAAATATTTTCAGCGGGGGCGTGGCACATAACCATATAAGGACGCATAACCGAAGAAAGATGTGCGGAATAATCGGATACGTCGGCCCTCGCGAAGCCTCACCGATCCTGCTCGGCGGTCTCAAGCGGCTCGAATACCGCGGCTACGATTCGGCGGGAATTGCGACGCTCGCAATGAACGGCAAGCTCGAGATCAGCCGCGCGGTCGGGAAACTCGACAATCTGCGGCGGCACCTTGAAGAATCGCCGCTCGCGGGAAAAATTGGGATCGGCCATACGCGATGGGCGACGCATGGCCGCCCGTCCGAAGAAAACGCGCATCCGCACAAGGCCGGTCCCGTCGCGGTAATCCATAACGGGATAATCGAAAATTACGTCGAGCTGCGCGACACGCTGGTCAAGCGCGGCCACAAACTGCGTTCAGAGACCGACACCGAACTGATTTCCCATCTGATCGAAGAGGAACTCAAAGGCGGCCGCGGCCTGGCCGAGGCGGTCCGTGCGGCCGTGCGCGAACTTCGTGGATCATTCTCGATCGTCGTGCTGTCGGAAACCGAGCCCGGCAAGCTGGTCGCCGCGAAGACCGCGACGCCGCTCGTGCTCGGATTGGGCGACGGCGAGAATTTCGTCGCGTCGGATATCCCGGCGATTCTCGAACATACGCGGCGCGCACTCGTCATGGAGGACGGCGAACTCGCCGAAGTCAGCGCGCGCGCGGTGCGCCTGATGACGTTCGACGGCGCGCCCGTCGAGCGCGAGGCGCGGCAAATCGAATGGGACGCGGTGGCCGCCACCAAGGGCGGCTATCAGCATTACCTGCGCAAGGAGATAAGCGAGCAGCCGCAGGCGTGGATCGATACACTCTCCGGGCGTGCGACGACCGGCTCGCCCGAGGTGCGCTTCGAGAACGAGCTGCTGCCGGCGGGCGGCCCCGAATCAATCGGGCGAATCGTGATGGTCTCGGCTGGTGCGTCGTGGATCTCGTCGCTGATCGGCAAATTCATGATCGAGGAGCTATGCGGAATCCCGGCCGAGGTCGATTATTCGGCCGAGTTTCGTTATCGCAAACCCGCAATCGACGGACGCACGCTGATTATTGCGGTGTCACAGTCGGGCGAGACCGCGGACACGATAGCCGCGATGGAGGAGGGGAAGCGGCACGGGTCGCACCTGATCGCACTCACCAACACGGTCGATTCATCGATTGCGCGCAAGGCGAATGCGCAGCTTTACACGCGATGCGGTCCTGAGATCAGCGTCACCACGACTAAGTGCTTCCTGACGCAGATCGAGGCGTTCTATCTTTTCGCGATTCATCTAGCGGCGCGTCTTGGCCGGCTGAAACCGGATGAGGCCGAGGAGATGCTGCGGCCGGCCTTCGTAATCCCGCAGCAGATCGAAGCGATATTCACGCTGGAGCGGCAGATCGAAAAGATCGCGCGCAAGTATGGCAAGGCGAGTGACTTTCTCTACCTGGGGCGTGGTATCAACTATCCGGTCGCGCTCGAAGGCGCACTCAAGCTGAAGGAGATTTCCTACATTCACGCCGAAGGCTATTCGGCAGGCGAGATGAAGCATGGGCCGATCGCGCTGATTGACGAGGAGATGCCGGTCGTCGTGATAATTCCCCACGACAACGTTTTCGAGAAGACGATGTCGAATCTGAAAGAAGTCGAGTCGCGCAACGGCCGCATAATCGCGGTGACCGACCATCGCACACCCGAGTTGGAAGAGGTGGCGTGGGAGATTATCGAGGTGCCGTCGACGAACCGATTTCTGACGCCGGTGCTGACCACGGTACCGCTCCAACTGCTCGCGTACCATGTCGCGGTGTATCGCGGAACCGACGTCGATCAGCCGCGCAATCTCGCGAAGTCAGTTACGGTCGAGTAGTGTCGGCAGCGTACCTGATGGCAGCACGGATATCGTCACGAGTAAGGCGCGGAACGCAGAGCAATTTTCTTACCCCCGAACGAAGCCCTATTCTGTCATTCTACGCGTGCCTCGCGTAGAATCCCGGTTCTTTTCGGCCCTGCTTCACTCTTTGCTCAAATCTTGCCATTGCTGGTTCATCGACTCGATTAACGCAATTTTCTGTGCGCGCGGCTTCCGCTTGATCGCCTTCTCGCGGGCAATCGCGTCGCGGATGTAGTCGAAGCGCTCGAAATAGACCAGGCGCGTCACGTTGTACCGGGCCGTGAAGGAACCCGGCCTTCCTTCCTTGTGTTCTGCAACGCGGCGTTCGAGGTCATTGGTCACACCCGTGTAGAGCGTCCGCGAAAGACTGCTCATCACGTACACGAAGTAGGCCCGTTCCTGCATGGAAGAAAAAGGATCGGGATTCTACGCGAGGCACGCGTAGAATGACAGAATAGGGCTTCTGCTCGGGGGTAAGAAAATCCCTCGACTCCGGCTCGGGATGACACGCGTCCCACAAACCAAAAAAATCACACACGCGTAGAATGACAAGTCATCGGTCGTTGGGAGTGACCAGTAATTTGTAAGATTACTAATGGACAGTACACTAGCTCATTCGTACCTCAGCGCCTCAATAGGATCGAGCATTGACGCTTTGCGTGCGGGGTACCATCCGAAGAACACGCCGACCGCGGCGGCGAAGAGGAATCCACCAACCACCGCAGTCGGTGAAATCAGTGTCGGCCATTGCGCGAGTGCCGAAAGAACCTTCGACGCGACGATTCCAAGCGCCGCGCCGGCGAGGCCGCCGAGGATACTCAGCAGCGCCGACTCGACCAGGAACTGGACGAGGATATGAAGGCGGCGCGCCCCGAGCGCCATCCGGATGCCGATTTCGCGCGTCCGCTCGGTGACTGACACCAGCATGATGTTCATGATGCCGATGCCGCCGACCAGCAGCGAAATCGACGCGACCGCCGCGAGCAGCAGCGTCATCACGCGGCTCGAAGCTTCAGAGGCCTGCGCGAGTTCGTTGAGGCTGCGCACCGTAAAGTCGTCGTCCTGCCCCTGCTGAATGTGATGGCGGCGATGGAGCACTTGCTCGATCTGCCCCTGTGCCGGGGTGACCAGATCCGCTGCCGCCGCCTTCACATAGATCATGTTAACGACGCCTGAGATCTTGGGTGGGCTGCCGAAGGGACTGTTGATCGTACCGACCGACTGGTAAATCGAGTTCGCGGTTCGCACGCCGGCGTAAGGATTCTCCACGAGGTTGTTCGAGCCCGTCCCGGTGACCGAGGGCACCGAGGCCGTAACCTGGGAGGTGCCAAGAACCTTACGCTCGGCCGTCGTAAAGGGCATGATCACCACGTCGTCCTGATCCTGCCCGTAATTCGACTGCCCTTTCACCGCGAGCACGCCGACGACGCGCAGGGGAAAATTCTTGACCCGGATCATCGCGCCGACCGGATTTTCGCTCTCGCCAAAGAGATTGTTCACCACGGTCTGCCCGAGCAGACATACTGGGGCGGCTGCGCGCGCTTCCTCCTCGGTGAAGGGTCGCCCGGCGGAAACCGGCCAGTCGCGCACGACCAGATAGCTCGGCGTCGCGCCGTTGATACTGGTGCTCCAGTTGCGATTGCCCCATACGACTTGCGAGACTTGGCGGTCGATGTAGCTCACCGTGCCCACGTCGCGGGCGTCTTTCACAATCGCGTCGGCGTCGGCCACGGTGAGCGTCGAAGTGCTGCCGAAACCCGCTCGTACGCCGTTGGCCGTGGTCGCGCCGGGGAGGACGACGAGCAGGTTGGTGCCCAGGCTCTGGATTTGCGCCTCGACCTGGGCGCGTGCGCCGTCGCCTACCGCGACCATTGCGATCACCGCCGCAACGCCGATGAAAATGCCGAGCATCGTCAGCGCCGCGCGCATCTTGTTGCGCCTGAGAGCCCGCGCGGCGGCTCTTATCGACATCGCAGCGAACGTCCATGTTTCATTGGCGGGTGCCGTGGCTTCTGTTGCACTAACAGCCGGCGCGCCCGCCGTGGCAATAGCCGCCGCAAAAGTTTCTGTCGCGACCGCTGCCGGTTGCGCCTCGGCCTTACGCTCGTCCGATATAATGAGGCCGTCGCGAAAGGTGACGGTGCGATCGGCATAGGCGGCGATAGTCTGGTCGTGGGTGACCAACACCACGGTCAGGCCGTGCTCATGGTTGAGACGGCGAATTATGTCCATGATCTCGGCGGAGTTCTTCGAGTCCAGGTTCCCGGTCGGCTCGTCGGCAAGCAGGATCGCGGGATCGTTCACGAGGGCGCGCGCGATAGCGACGCGTTGCTGTTGTCCGCCGGAAAGTTGGTTCGGATTGTTCTGCTCGCGGCCATGCAGTCCCACCATTTCGAGCAGTTCCGCGGCGCGCCGCTCGCCCTCGCGCGTCCAGGCGGAGTAGAACAGCGGCAATTCGACGTTCTCGAGCGCGGTCGTGCGCGAGAGCAGATTAAAACTCTGGAAGACGAAGCCGATGCGGCGGCTGCGGATTGCGGCGAGTTCCTCCTCACTGAGCGAGGCGACGTCAACGCCTTCGAGCGTATAATGCCCGCTGGTCGGCCGATCGAGACATCCGAGGATATTCATCAGGGTCGACTTACCCGACCCCGAGGCGCCCATTATCGCGACCATCTCCCCCCGTTCGACGGTCAAGCTGACGCCGCGCAGCGCCCTGACCTCGATCTCGCCGAGATGGAAGACCTTGTGGAGGTCGGCGATTTCGATCACGTTCGAGGTTGTCATTGTGGGCGCAGATCCCTAACTACCGCGGGAAGCGAAGTGACGAAGATGACGCTCCAGTGCTGCTGACGCCTGAACGCGCTTCATCGACAACGACCGAATCGCCGGACTTGAGGTCACCACTCAGCATCTCAGCGTAGGTACCGTCGTCGAGCCCGGTCTTAACCGATACCGGGGTCAGCTTACCGCCGCCCTCAATCCATACGCGCGCTGGACGTGCCAGACCGTCAAACTGACCTCCGCCCGAAGCGAGGGCTGGCGCTCCTTTGGGCGAGAAGCGCAATGCCTGAACTGGAATCCGCACCACGTCGTCGCGTTTCGCGGAGATTATCGTCACATTCGCGGTCATCCCGGGCTTCAGCAATAATTCTGGATTCGCAACGTTCACGACCACGTCGTAGGTGACCACGTTCTGAACGGTGATAGGAGCCTGGCGCACCTGGCCCACGGCGCCCTCGAATTCACGATCGGAATATGCATCGACCCTGAAACCAGCTACTTCGCCCGTGTGGACATTGCCGATATCAGACTCGCTTACGTTCGTATCGACCTGCATCCGGGTGAGATCTTTGGCGATCAGAAAGAGCGTCGGAGTCTGGAAGCTGGAGGCAACGGTCTGACCGACGTCGACGTTGCGTGAAACCACCGTGCCGTCGACCGGCGATACGATATTGGTGTAGGCGAGGTTGACCTGGGCCTCATCCAGATTGGCCTGCTGTTGCTGGATGTTGGCCTGATCGAGGGCGACCTGCGATTTGGCCTGCATGTAAGTCGAATAGGCGCTGTCGAGTGTATCGCGCGAGATGGCGTCGGCTTCGACGAGCTTCTTGTCACGGGCGTACGTCACCTGTCTGTAGCTCAAGTCGGCTCGATCCTTACCAAGCTGAGCACGGGCGTTGGCCAGTGTTGCCTGCGACTGGGCAACTTTGACCTGGAATGGGCGCGGGTCGATTTTCGCAATTAGCTGGTTGGCTTTGACGGGGGCGTTGAAATCCGCATAGATCGCCTGGATCGGCCCGGAAACGTAACTACCCACCTGGACCGTGACAACGGGGTTGACCGTTCCAGTGGCGATCACAGAACGAACAATCGAACCGCGAGTAACTTTGGCGGTCACATAGTGTGTCGCACCATTGCCACCGCGAAGGAAGTAAAAAGCGAGTCCGAGGGCGACCAGCACTACGAGCGCGGCGCGCCAGACGATTTTTGGTAAGCCCGCCATTGTACTTAATGAAACCATAGGCTCTCGAAGCAAAGCCATCTCGTAGACCCTTTACATACTAGACGCTTGCTGAGCGGCCGGGTTTCATCGCCGGCATTTGAAGCTACCTAACCATGGCGCGGCGTTTTTTCCGAACAGCCCTCGTCTGCAAGGGAAATGACAACTGTTTCGCAGTTACCGGGCTGTTCTCCCCTGATTTGATGCGTCCGAGCAATGCCGAGGCGGGCTCATATATCCGACCGTCGCGGCGGGCGAGGTCGGCTTCGGTCGGGACGAGTTCCCCGCGAAACGCCTTGGCGAGGATCGATTGCGTGAGCTTCTCTGCGCGCGCCGTCGCCATCGCGACGCGCTTCTCGATCGCATCGGCCAGTTTGAAGAGCGCCTCGACGCGACGGACGATCTCGCGCTGCTCATCAAGCGGCGGGAGTGCCACGTGCTGCACCTTTATGTCTGCGCCCGAAACTCCTTGTTGGCCCGCGGAGGACTTCGATTTCTCGGTCACACGATCACGTGCTTCTGGCGACTGAAAGAAGATCTCGACGAACGCGGGGAGAACATATGTGTGATCGAACCTTACGCGCATTAGCTTGTCTGGGTAGAGTAGTGGCTCTTCTGGAAGTCCCCGGACCATTCCGCAGACGCCGAGTAACTCCACGCTGCCGTTGTACCTTGTGAAGAGAAGATCGTCATTTCGAAGTCTGTAAGCCGAAATGAGATCGCGTGCCTTCGGAAGATATCGAACATCACTGAATGACACCGCACCTGGACGAACCGAGCTTATGCGGAGGATCTTCGTTCCCGGAGGATCAATGTTTGGTTTTGTCGAAATGCCGTTGCGAAGTTCGCCCATCAGAAAGCCGAATCGGGACCAGGCCCAGGTGTCGGGTATTTCCGCTTCGTCCAATTTGGGCTCGCTAGCATCCTCGCGTTCACATTCTACTCGAATTTGGCTCAGAAGCTTGGAGGCAGGCTCGACATCGGGGTGCGATTCCCGCCAGTCTGCAGTCAGGCGACCGGAGCAGGCGGCGGCGAGCACCGATTGGCGGAAGCGCTTGAGAATCGCCGGAGCCTTCGCGAGTCTCTCGCGCGCCGCATCGACGCGTGCGAGCAGAGCCTCGATCTTAGCGATGATTCGTTTCTGCTCCGCCAGTGGCGGAAGCGGGATTACCGTTTCGAGCAAGGCGGCGCGACCTACGCTTGCTTGAGAAACATGGTTGTTGCAGATCGATTCGAAATGCCCTTCGAGCCATCGCGCGTGGAGCGCCAGGGCGCAGAACGGCGGGTCAATTACACGCGCATCGCACCGGATGCGTGTCATATGATTGGAGAACGCCCTCGGCTCCGATAGCTCGTAACATGCTGTCTTCCCCACAAGCTCAGGGCTATTCGTGTTGTTGAAAAGAACGTCGCCTCTTCGGAGCCAGCGCTCATCACGGTGCACCTCAGACTTTGGCACGTACACTAAGGTCTGAAGGTCAACGGTTCAGCCTCGCGTGACGTTCATCGGACGCAGCTGCGGAACGCCGGTCGCCGCATCGGCGTGACGACCGCAAGCGAACCCGGGCTGAATGTCGACCGCCAGTTCTCCGAGGCGAGCCACTGTCCAGCCTTCGGACACATCGCCGTGCGGCAAGTCTTGTTCATTGTTAAGCGGCTGTGGCTTCGCCATTTTCCCCCTCAAGGAACTTCAACACTGCGTTTAGCTCTTCAACCGCACCCTCCAACTCGGCAATCGCATCCGTCGCCAGCTCCTCGGGCTCGGGCAGCTCGTCCGCGTCCTCTAACGATTCGTCCTTGAGCCACTTGAAGCTGTCGAGTTTAAACTCGCGTTCCTTGACCTCGCTGATGTGAAAGCTGCGCCATCGATCTTCTTTCGAGTCGACGGGCTTGCGTTTGGCGCGGCCGTTTGGATCAGCACCGTAGTATCGTTCGAAATCAGCGAAATGCTCGGGAGCAAGCGGCCGATCCTTCTTGGTGATCCCCTCCACGTTGGTGCGCCCGTCGTAGATCCACACCTTCTCCGTCGGAATGCTCTTGGTGAAGAAGATAACGTTGGCTTTTACCCCTTGGCTGTAGGGACTGAACGTGCCGTGCGGCAGCCGCAAGACCGTGTGCAAGTCACAATCCTGGGTCAGGATCTCGAAAACCTCCCCGGCCTGGTCAGCGAACAGGCAATTGTCAGGCAACACGATGGCCGCGCGTCCGCCGGGCTTCAGGCATGGTCATCACGTGCTGGAGGAAGTTGAGTTGCTTGTTGGAGGTCGCGATCGTAAAGTCGTCGCGCTCCGGCGCCTGATTCGCGCCCTTGGTGCCGAAGGGCGGATTGGTCATCACTACGTCGAAGCGTCTCGCGTCCGGCACCTCGTAGATCGAATCACCGAGCTTTATTTCTGGCTCCAGTCCGTGCAGCGTCAGGTTCATCAGAGCGAGCCGGCGCGAGAGCTCTACGATATCTTGTCCAAAGTAGGTCCTGCTCCGAACGCGCTTTGCGGTCTCGACCTCCAACGCGCCGCCGTGCGTCTGCGCCAGCAGCCACTCATACGCGCAGACCAGGAACCCGCCTGTACCGCACGCGGGGTCGCAGATCGTAAATTCTTTGTAAGCGCGGGGATCAGGCTTCATGCATCGGACGATTGACTGGATCAGGATGCGCGGGGTGAAGATTCCGCCCACGCCCTTCTTTCCTTCGCTGGCCGCTTTTTCGAGCAGTCCCTCATAAGCCGCGGCCTTCACATCTACGCCGAGGCTGGTCCACTCGGTCTCGTCGATCGTGCTGATGAGCTGCTTCAAGCTGGCAGGATTCTTGAAGCGGGATTGCGCTCCGGCGTAGATGTCGCCGATCAGTCCGGGAGCCTTGCCCAGCGCGCGGAGCATGTCCACGTAACTGTCGAGCAAATCGGTGCCGCTCTTGCCGCGGAGAATCTTCCAACCGCATCCCTTGGGCAGGCTGACGCCCTTCTCATCGGCCATCTTGAGGTAGAGCAGGAAAGTGATCTGCTCGATGTAATCGCCGTAGCCGATACCGTCGTGGCGCAGCACGTGGCAGAAGCCCCGTAGCTTCTGCACCACGTCGGGCTGATGGTTCCCCTTTTCGTTCATTGCGCAATCGCTCCGTTAATCTCGGACAGTAGGCCGCCGAGCTTGCCTTTAAAGGCGCGGTCGGCCGGCTTCCAGCCGCCGTGATAGGAAAAGACCGGCACGAGGTCGAAATCTTCGCGGCTGATCGAGAGGTTCTCTACCAGATGCGAGCGGATGCGTTCGAGCCATTGTTGCTGTTCCGGTGTGAACGTGTGGCCGATCTCCATCCGTTTCAACGCCCGCTCCACGCGCTCGGGAGCGTTTAGCAGCGGTTCCTCTTCTTTGGCCGCGTGTTTGACCATCGAGATAATATCCACGAGCGCCTTGTTGTACCGGGCCGCGTGCGCGCGCCTGAGATTCTCCTCGGTGAAATGCTGCGGCGTGGTCGCGAGCTTCTTGCGCAGTTCGGCCAGCGCGTTAGTGCTCCAGTCCTTCGGACGGCTGAGAAGAATGCGGATTGCCTGGACGCGCTCGGGATTGTCGCGCACAAAGCGCTCGAATTGCGCGAGGTAGTCCTCGGGCCTGTATTCGTTGCCTGCGCCATCGCGAATAAGAACGCGGGAGACGACTTCGTCGCTACGCTCGTGGGCGACAATGAAATGCGGCCTCGCGCGCTCGTAATTCACTAGCAGCTTTTGGAAATTCTTGTTCCGCAGCAACTTCATCGTCGCGGCGAAATCATGGGAGATCGCTCCCGGCAGACGACTCGCGAAAGCCTTCATGTCGCCGTCCGCAACATATGCGGCGAACGTTTCGCGGGCATCACCCGACATCTCCTTGTCGATCCGCAACAAGCGTCGGCATAGACATCTAACGTTGTAAGCGCGGTCGCGGTTGTCCCAGATCGCCTCAATGATCTCCTCGATCGTCCTCGTCGGCTTATCGGGTGGGTCCTCGGTGAACGCAGATGCATTTTTGAAATAGTTCAGCAAACTGCCATCGAAGCAATCGAAGACCGTGAAATGCGACTTCGGCGGAGTCAGGCCACCAAGCCGCGTGCCACGGCCTAACATCTGTTCCCAGAGGATTCGCGACTTGACGGGACGCAGGAACACGATGAACTCGAGATTGGGAATATCCACGCCGGTGGACATCAGATCCACGGAAACGACGATCGCCGGCGTGGGGCGATTGCGGAACTCGCGGATGCGCTGTAGAGGGCGGTCAACCGTCGGCGACCCGGTAATTTTCGTGACAAAGCTATCACCGCGACCAAAGGCTTGACGGCAAGTCTCGACCAACTGATCAGCATGGGACGTGTGCGGCAAATCGTTGACGGCGAAAATAAGCGTTTTGGGAAACCGGCCGTAGCGCTGCTCGTGTTCGAGCGCGTACCTCTTTAATTCGTCGATAATCATCCGGTTGGTGGCCGGGACTGTGATCTTCTTTTCGACCTCGGTCGCGTCGAACTGGCGCTCATCTTCGAGTTGGTCCATGTTTTGCGCGCCGCTTTGCGTATCGATGGTCCTGACGCGCTCCCCTTCCTTTAGAAACACGCCATTGATGAGGACGCCGGACTTGATTGCGATCGCGTCGTAATCGACCAGGTAGCCCTCATCGATGGCGCGTCGGTAGTCGTAGCGGTAGATGATGTCTTGAAAATAGGCGGTAGTATGCTGCGCGGGCGTCGCGGTAAGCCCGAGCTTGATGGCATCGAAATGATCGAGGGTGTCCCGCCACAGGGACTGCTCCGCCGCGGTGTATCCCCGGTGGCATTCGTCGGCGATGATCAAGTCGAAGGCGTGGATCGGAATTGGCAAAGGCTCCGGCAGGTCGTACTCGTCCTCGTCGTCACGGGCGCCGAAGCTTCGCTCCGGGAACAGATACCGGGCCATCCGCTGGATGGTGCATACGTAAACGAAGGCCGTACCGGGCTTCGGATCTGTGAGGTAAGCATTGGGCATCTCCTTCGGGTCGAACTTTTCATCCGGTTCGAGATCGCCCGTCTGAAAGCGCTGGCTGTAAACCTCGTAGATCTTGTCGAATTTCAGGCCGGGCTCGGCCTCGAAAGAGGCAAACTCGCGCAGGGCCTGTGCGGCGAGCGCGCGTCGATCGACGAGGAAGAGCACGCGCCTCGCACCGCCCGACTTCATCAGGCGATAGACCTGATTCACCATCGTGAAGGTCTTACCGGTGCCGGTCGCCATGGCTACAAGCATCGTGCGCTTACGCTCGGCGATTGCCTTCTCGATCGCGGCGTTCGCCTCTCGCTGGTACGGACGCAGGTAGCTGTGAGTGTTCGGTAGCTCCTTCAGCCGATCGCACTCAGCCTCGAAATCGCGTCCGAGCATTTCGCTCAGCGCGGCCGGTGTATGGAAGTTCGCGATTCGTCGTGAGCGGCTGGCAGGCGAGCGAACATCGTGAAACCAGATCACCTCGCCGTTAGTCGAGTACAGGAACGACGCGCGCAGACCGTCGAAGTTGAACTCGCTGGGCGGCAGGCCGCGCGCATAGCGTTCGCTCTGGGTCAGGACGTTCTGAGGCCCGAGCGAGAGCTTCTTCGCCTCGACTATTCCGACGACCCGCCCGTTGAGCACCAACGCATAGTCAGCGGGCCCGTTGGTCGTCGGAAATTCAGTGATTGCGTGCTGCGGGCACGCCGACAGTTCCAAATCGGACTTGAATGGAACGATCTTCCAACCCAAGCCGCGAAGCTTGGGATCAATTCGGCTTCGCCGCGTTCTCCATTCCAGCTCTTCGCTCAGAGGCTGGTCTGCCACATCCTCACCCTCGCTCGACCAGTAAAGCAATTAACCGCATCAAGACATATTGTAACTGAAACCACCATCAGTTGCCGAAGTTTTCTTAATCGTTGCTCAACTTATCAGCAGTTGAAGCAGCCAGAGCGCGAAAAGCCCCCCGTTGCGGCGGTAGCAATAGCGGCGCAGTCAGGATTATCAACGCTGCTGACGAATCCCGGATTTTCGATCTTCGGAGCGCCGGGATTCTCCGCGAGGCACGCGGAGAATGACAGCTTACCCGTATAAAGGTATTTACAGGATGAGCGCGACAGCCGAGACTCCCGAGCCTCTACGAAATGAGCGCGACAACGGAGCGCGGTGAAAGGTGAAAAAAACTAACCCTCGCGCTCCATGAAGCCTTCGAGGTTGCGCGAACGGCCGGTCTGACGCAGCTTGCGCAGCGCCTTGGCCTCGATCTGGCGGATTCGCTCGCGCGTGACGGCAAACTGCTTGCCGACTTCCTCGAGCGTGTAGTCGGTCTTCTGACCGATTCCGAAGCGCATCCTGAGTATCTGCTCTTCGCGCGGCGTGAGCGTTGCTAGAACCTTGCGTGTCTGCTCGCCGAGGTTGCCCTGGATCGCAGCCTCGACCGGCGAGGGCGCGAGCTCATCCTCGACGAAGTCGCCCAGCGAGCTCTCTTCCTCGTCACCGATCGGCGTCTCGAGCGAAATCGGCTCTTTGACGATCTTGAGGACCTTCTGGACCTTGTCGAGCGGCATCTCCATCTGCTCCGCGATTTCTTCCGGAGTCGGTTCGCGCCCAAGCCGCTGGACGAGCAGGCGCGTAACGCGCAGGAGCTTGTTGATCGTCTCGACCATATGCACCGGGATGCGGATGGTACGGCCTTGGTCGGCGATCGCGCGCGACATTGACTGGCGAATCCACCACGTGGCGTAAGTCGAGAACTTGTAACCGCGCTGGTACTCGAACTTATCGACCGCGCGCATCAGGCCGATGTTGCCCTCCTGGATAAGGTCAAGGAAGCCGAGCCCGCGGTTGGTGTAACGTTTGGCGAGACTCACGACCAGGCGCAGATTCGCCTCGGTCAGCTCTTTTTTGGCGCGACGGCTCTTGTCCTGCCCGGCCGAGACGAACTCGATCGAACGGGCGAAATCGTCAACTGCGACCTTGACGCGGCGCTCGACCTCGCGGACAGCTTTCTGCGCCTCTTTGATTCGGACAGCGATATCGAGCAGGTTTTCACGCGTGCCGTTGACCTTGAGCACGTGCCGGCGGTCTTCCACTTCGGCTGCTTCGCGCAAAAGATGGGTCTTCGAGCGGCCGGTTGCCTCTTCATAGCGCTGAATCAGCAGTTGCGCATCGCGCGCCTCCCTGAGCAGCCGGCGCATCTCGCCGATCACCGCGTCCTGCACGTGGCGCGACAGTTCGAGCCGCCGGAGTTCGCGCTTGACGCTTTCCCTGGAGCGGGCGACCGACTTCTCGAGCTTCGTCCTCGTTGCCGGCTTGGGCCGGTCGTGAAGCTTCTGCTCGGCCTCTTCAATTTTGACGCGGAGTGACTGGAGTTTCTTGGTGGACGTCAGGAACTTCTTGAGTTGTTTCTCGTTGGCCTCCGGCCCGCGCTCCTCGTCGGCATCGCCGGAGGGCTCCTCATTGTCTTCGAAGATATCGCGCAGAACCTCGATCTCGCCCTCTTCCGCGCGCTCGCCCAGGCCGATGACGAAATCGAGCGTTACCGGCGACTTGAGTACTTCTTCCTCGACTTCCTGTTCGCCGGCTTCGATCCGCTTGGCGATCTCGACCTCCTGCTCCCGCGACAGGAGCTGGAAGTTTCCCATCTCCTTCAGGTAGAGGCGTACCGGATCTGACGATTCGCTCAGAGAATCAGCCGCGACAGCCGGCTCAGCAGCCTCGTCAGGCTCCTCTTTGGCTTCGGCTTCGAGATCGGTCTCAGCACCCTCGGTCGGAACCTCGTCGAGGATCTTGATATCCATGTCCTCGAAGCTTTCGAGCGCCGAGCGGAGGTCGGCGGGCGAGGAAACGTCCTGCGGCAAAAAGTCGTTGACCTGATCGAAGGTCAGGTAACCCTGTTCCCGCCCGAGGTCAACGAGACCCTGCAAGTCTTTGCCTTCGTACTTTTGCTTCATACTCCTAGGCTTCCGTTTTGGCCGGCTCAGTGGAGCCGGCTCGTCTGCGGCGCACGCGTCGGCACGGCCCTCCGGGTGGCTGTTGCCACCAGGAACAGATGACCTGCGCCACCCGCAGACCCATAACCGCGACCGCGGGCAAAGAAGCTGGTCAAACAAGCCATCATATGCGAGCGCCTAACACAAGTCAAAACGCGACCAACGGGAACTTCCCGTAGTCACAATCTCTCTCTTCCAAGATAATAACGATTTCGCCTGGGAACGGGTTTCCGATGGTAGAATCCTTGCCCACCCCACCCTGACTCGAATTATACAAATTACCGGCTTCTGTCGCCATCCCTTCGGCAAAATGCCCGGATTTGTCTGATTTGTCCCGGATTGTCCCGATAAAGTGATGCATCACACGCTCCATTGCTTTAGTTCGCATCCTCGTCCGTGTGCACCCTGCGCACGCTCCCGTCGTGTATGTCCGCGACAATTCTAAGGCAGGCGCAGTACGTACTAATCGCCCCGTGTCTTGCGCCCTGCCGCGCTTGTCAGCGTGAGCGGCGGCGTAGTAATGCTGGCGCAGAATTCATCTTTGCGGCTGTCAATGCGCGGGGTAACAAAATGAAAGTAGGACTCTTTTCGCTAAGCGGAGGCAGAGTCACGAGCGCGAGCATGCTCAAGACGATCGCGAGCAACGCGGAGCGGCTCGGCTTCTCGACGCTATGGGCGCCCGAACACGTTGTGCTCCTTGACCAGTATTCGTCGCCATATCCCTACTCGCAGGACGGCCGGATGCTGACGCCGAGCACCACGTTGATGCCGGACCCGTTTCAGTTGTTGGCATTTGCGGCGTCGGTCACCTCGAAAATACGTCTCGCGACCGGGATCTGCCTCGTCCCGGAGCATAACCCGGTCGTGCTCGCCAAGGAGGTCGCGACGCTCGACTTCCTGAGCGGCGGCCGTTTCACCCTGGGCGTTGGCGTTGGATGGCTCGCAGAGGAATTCCGCGCAGTCGGCGTACCATGGGAACATCGCGCGCGACGGACGCGCGAGTATATCGAGGCGATGCGGAAGCTGTGGGGCGATGAGCTCAGCAGCTACTCGGGTGAATTCGTAAGCTTCAGCAATGTACGCAGTTTCCCGAAGCCGGTACGTGGAGCGAAGCTACCAGTCTGGTTTGGCGGCGAGAGCGGCCCGGCGCTGAAACGGGTCGCCGAGTATGGCGACGGATGGGTGGGCTTCAATCTCACTCCCGAAGACGCGGCGGCCAAGATTCGGCGAATCGAGGAGTTGCTCAAAGCCAACGGCCGCAAGCGCTCCGACGTCGAACTCGCCGCCTCACCGTACAACAGGACGGGCAGCAACAGCGACGACCTCAAGCGCTACCGCGACGCGGGTGTCGACGAGTTCGTCGTTCACAACACTCAACCTTCGCGCAATGAGGCCGAAGTAATCAGCCAACTCGAGCAGTTGGCGCGCACCTGGGTCGAACCCGGGTCAAAGCTCTAAACAATTTCCGACGGGCTCAAGATTTGTCGCAAACGCTAACGTGAATCAGCGCCACAGCCTTGCAGAAGGATCACGATGGAAAAGCTTATTATCGAAGTGCGTATCAACGAGTACGCTCCGCGCACCCATAACGCCAATGTTCCCTTCAGTCCCGCGGAAATTTGCGAAGATGCGCTGCAATGCTGGCGGGCCGGCGCGTCGATAATCCATTACCACGCACGCGACCCGAAAACCGGGGCGCCGTCCGCGCAACCTGGAATCTATGCCGACACCGCCCGGCGGATAAAGGATAAGAGCGATCTGATAGTGGTGCCGACGCTCGGCGCCTGGACGCTGCCTTCGCCCGAGGCGCGCATGAGCCACATAATCGAGATGGCGAAGGATCCGACGACCAAGCCCGACTTCGCGCCGATCGACATGGCCACTAGCAACGTTGACGTATACGACGCATCTGCTCGGCGCTTCCTGACCGACGACGTCGTCTACATGAACACCACCAGGACCCTGCAATATTTCGCGCGCACGATTCGCGAAGCAGGTGTGCGGCCGCTCGTGGCGCTGTGGAACGTCAGCGGGATTCGCCTCACCAGCGCCTTTGCCGAGGCCGGCCTGTTCGAGACGCCGATCTACGCCGAAATCGTGCTTACCGAAGGCGGGCTCCTGGCTGGGCATCCCGGAACCGTGCGCGGACTCGAAAGCATAGTCGATTTCATGCCGGCGATTCCGCACTACGAATGGAGCGTGATGAGCGTTGGCGGGAATCTCTTTCCGTTGGTCGGCGCGGCGATCGAACGGGGCGGTCATATCGCGATTGGGCTGGGGGACTATCCATATCCTGAATTCGGCACGCCGCGTAACGCTGAGCTGGTCGAACGCGTCGCCCTGATGGCGCGGCAGGTGGGCCGCGAAGTCGCTACGCCCACCGAAGCGCGCCGCATCCTGGGCCTCTCCTAACGTCGAAGACTTCCTCCGCGATCTCGCCGGGGGCAAAGGAGTATCAAAAAATGAAGATCGGATTCTTCGCTATCGGCATGGGACGGCTGGCGGAACCGGAGTGGATACGACTCGTCGCGACCAACGTCGAGCGGCTGGGATTTTCGAGTCTGTGGGCGCCCGAGCATGTCGTCCTGCTCGACGACTACGCCTCGCGCTACCCATACTCTGATGGCGAACTTCCAATGCCGACCGAGACGCCGATTAGTGATCCGTTCCCTACGCTTACCTACGCTGCCGCCTGCACCAACCGGATCAGGCTCGCGACCGGTATTTGCCTCGTTCCCGAGCATAATCCGCTCGATCTGGCCAAGACGGTCGCGACCGTGGACCGGCTGAGCGCCGGGCGTTTTGTACTCGGCGTCGGTATCGGATGGCTTGCGGAGGAGTTCGTGGCATTGGGCATCCCGTTCGACCGGCGCGCACAGCGTACGCGAGAATATATCGAGGCGATGCGCAAGCTATGGGGCGACGACCGCAGTTCCTTCAGTGGTGAATTCGTAAATTTCAAAAACGTTCGCTGCTATCCCAAACCCGTCAAGGGCGGGCGGCTACCCGTATGGTTTGGTGGTGAGAGCGGCCCGGCGCTGAGGCGCGTCGCCGAGTATGGCAACGGATGGATCGGTTTCAACCTCAATCCTGCCGATGCGGCCACTAAAATCCGTCGCCTCGAGGAGCTGCTCAAGGCAAACGGGCGAAAGCGCGCGGACGTCGAACTCGCGGTCTCTCCCTACATGACACCAATCAAGACGGACGACCTCAAGCGCTATCGCGACGCGGGGGCCGAGGAGGTCGAGATCGTCGTGTTCGACCCGCCTGACACCGAGCGCGAGATGGTCGCGCGGCTCGAGCAGATAACGCGCGATTTCGTCGAGCCGGCGGCGAAGCTGTAGCGGCAAGTTCGGCGCGGCGTTCATGCGCCGCGCCGAACTGAGTTGCATGGGCTGGGTGCCGCACGCTATGCGTGCGGCACCCAGCCCATGCTTTATCGGCAAAGCTGTAGCGCGTCCGCGATGCGGACCCGCGACGGCTCGCCGCAATTCCGACGCCGGGACGGCGGCGGCCTCCACTGCCCCTTCTACTGCGCCGTCATACCGCCATCGACCGGCATCGCGCATCCCGTCACGAACGATGCCGCGTCGGAGAGCAGCCATGCGACCGCTTCGGCGATCTCCGCCGGCTTGCCCATCCGCGATACCGGCTCGACCGCGACCAGCCGCTCCCTGATTCGCGGATTCGTCGAAACGAAGCTCTGGACCATTGCCGTATCGATCACACCCGGACATACGCAATTAATTCGGATATTCGCGCGCGCGTATTCGAGGGCGCCCGTCTTCGTCAGCCCCACGACCCCATGCTTGGACGCCGTATACGCTGGCATCCCATGCGAGCCGACGAGTCCCGCGGCCGATGCAGTATTAACGATCGCGCCACCACCCTGCTTCATCATCTGTAGAATCTCGTACTTCATGCAGAGCCATACGCCGCGCAGATTCACCGCTATTATGCGATCGAAGTTTTCCTCGGTTTCGTCGGCGACGCGGGCGATTTTGCCGCCGATTCCCGCGTTGTTAAAGGCACAATCGAGCCGCCCCCAGGTTTTGACCGCGATCGCAATGAGCGCCTCGACGTCCGACCCGCGCGAAACGTCGCACTTCGTAAACGTCGCGTCGCCACCCGCGTCCTTGATCAGCTTCACCGTCTCCTTGCCGCCGTCCTCGACCATGTCGGCGACGAGTACCCTCGCACCCTCGCGCGCGAAAGCGAGTGCAGCCGCCCTGCCGATACCCGAGGCGCCGCCGGTTACGAGCGATACTTTGCCTTGAAGCAGTCCTGCCATTTACTCTCACGCGTTTGCGGTCGCGCCTATCCTTAGTCGGCGGCGGCGGTGAGCTGGCTTGATGGCGTTTCACTGAGACTCACCGGCGTATTCGAGTCGAATGGACTGTTGAGTCCCAGACTCTTCGCGATCTCACGAACGCGCGGCAGCACTTCCCCGCCGAGCAACTTGATACAGGTCTGCGAGTCCTCGTGCGTAACCTTGCCGTCGTTGCCCCAGAACGCCATGATTCCCGGCCGCGTCTCCTCCATGATGATACGCAGCTTGGCGACCACCTGGTCGGGCGTGCCGGCGATAATGAGCATGCGCTGAAGTTGATCCTCGAACGGTCCGAACGCGGCACGAAGCTTACGCCGGCCGACGCGAACTTCGGCGAGCGCGCGCCTCGCCCAAGGACCGAGGTAGCCCGATGGCGCCGCCCATACGGGATGCTGCAAGCCGGTGAACTCGCCCATCATCCACATGAACTGGCGCGCGTTCTTCAGCGCCTTCTCCTCGTCCTCCTGAACGTGGCATCGGATGAGATAGCCGCGCTGCTCTGGGCCGCCCTTGTAGCCGGACTTTTCGGCCTCTTCGTCGTAGGTTTTCCAGATCGCTTTACTGTCCTCGATCGACGTGTTGAGCGCGATGTAGGGATAGCGATGCTGCGCCGCCCATAAGATCGTTTCCTTGCTCGCGACCCCGGGAATCCATACGCGCGGATGCGGTTTCTGGAGCGGCAGCACCCACGGATTTACGACGCGGAGCTGGTAGTGCCTGCCTTCCCAGCGCCACGGGCCCGGCACTGTCCACGTCTTGATGACTATGTCGTGCGCCTCCTCGAAACGTTCGCGGTTGTACGCCGGGTTGGTATTGGTGGCGAGCGACTCGACGCCGCCGCCGCGCACGAAGCCCGACACCAGCCGCCCCTTCGAGATCATGTCGATCATCGCGAGTTCTTCGGCCAGCCGCACCGGATTTTCCGCTATCGGCAGCGGATTGCCGAGCAAGACGATCTTTACCCGCTTGGTTATCGCGGCGAGTATCGACGCCATGATGTTGCACTTGGCCTGCATGCAAAACGGCGCATTGTGATGCTCGTTGAGCATGATGCCGTCGAAACCGACCTCTTCCGCGAGCTGGTATTCGATCATCCGCTCTTCGTAAAGGCGGCTGCCGGCGACTGGGTCGAAGAATTTGTTGGGGAACAGGAGTGCGGTGTACCCAAACTTGCGTCCCTCGTCCTCAGGATAAGCGGACATCGGCTCTTCAGTGAAATACATCAGATGCATACGGATTCCCTCCGAATCCTGAATTCGCTCAAAATCCTCTAAAGTCTACCAGCGTCTTAACTAAGCACGCCCGGCAAAATCCCTCACGAGCCGCGCCAGTTCGGCCGGCTTTTCCACCTCTATCGAATGTCCGCATCCCGCAAGTATCTCGAGCCGCGCCTTCGGAATGGCGTCGCGGTATTGCTCGCCGCATGCCAAAGGTACGACCCGGTCGTCTCTGCCCCATACTATCAACGTCGGTGTCGATAGTCCGCGAATCAGGTAGGGCATGGTCTGGTCGAACATGTAAGGTTTGAAGGCGATCCGGCTCGTCATCTCACGATTGATTTCCCACTGCTCGAGCTGATCGACGGTAGGTTCAGCGGTATATAAATCGACGTAGTTCTTCTCGTCGAGGAACCCGGCCTTGACGTAATCGATTGTGCTTATCAGGAACTGGTCGAGGATTTCGCCCTTGGATGGCTGAATTCCCATCGCGCCGGCCAGTACCAGGCGCGAGCTGTCGTGATGGCACATCATACCCATCTCGGCCGCAATCCATCCGCCGAACCCGAGCCCCACCGTTACCAGCGATTCGAGCCCGAGGTGCTCGATAAACCAGTTATAGAAGATCGCCATGTCGCGTACGGTGCGCATCCAGTCGAGCCGTTCCGACTTGCCGAAGCCGGGATGCGACGGTACGTGGACCGTGAAGTCGCGGGCGAGGTCGTCGTAAAACGGGAGCCATCCGGGATTGCCGATATCGTGATGCAGCACCAATAACGGGCGGCCAGTGCCGGCCTTCAACATTTCAATTTTGGCGCCGGCCAACTCGACGAAACTTTCAGCGGGTGTCAAAACCTCTCCTCCTTGGCGAGTGCCGCGCGGTGCGGGCGCATCCCGCCCCAGAACCTACCGGCGGCCTCGAGAAGCTGCATTCGCTGACGCTAACCTGCCCCACTAAGGCTTAATTTGTAAAGCGCCCCGCGAGTGCTTCAAGTTACCGTCATGTTACATATGTGACCCCACCCGGACGTGAATTTATCGCCGCGGGCGGCTCGGAATCGAAGAGATTGATGGGAACGCTTCAACCCCTATATATGTTCACGGTACGAGCCGCGCGGCCGCATGCGTTCGGCCCATCCCGAAGGAGGAACGACAATGAAAATTTACAACAGCCCGGCCGCACCCAATCCGCGCCGGGTGCGCGTTTTCCTCGCCGAGAAGGGTGTCCAGGTGCCTTACGAAGACGTGGATATTGGGAAGGCGGTCAACCGCCAGCCCGAATTTCGCAAGAAAAACCCGATGGCGGGTGTGCCCGTGCTCGAACTCGACGACGGCACCTGTATCGCGGAGAGCGTAGCGATCTGCCGCTACTTCGAGGAGCTTCATCCCGAACCGAACCTGTTCGGCGTCGGCGCGAAGGAGCGCGCCCAGGTGGATATGTGGAACCGGCGAATGGAGTTCAATCTGCTGCAGCCAATCGCCGATACGTTCCGCCAGCGCCATGAATTCTTCAAGGGACGTATCCGCCAGGTGCCCGAATACGCCGACATCCAGAGGCTCAACGCCGAGGACAGCCTCAAATGGCTTGATGGTGAACTGGCCAACCGCAAGTTTATCGCTGGAGACCGCTTCACGATCGCGGATATCACGGCGATGATCGCGGTTGACTTCGGCCGCGTGTCGAAAATCGGCATCCAGCCCGATCAGAAAAACCTCGCGCGCTGGCACGCGGAGGTTTCCGCGCGTCCGAGCGCAAAAGCGTGAGAGCCGGCCTGGGTGAACCCGTAACGGGAGGGATGCGATGCCAACGTTCGGCGTGATGATGTTTCCGACCGACTATGCGATCCAACCGGTCGAACTGGCCAAGGCGGTCGAGGAGCGCGGACTCGATTCGCTCTTCTTCCCCGAGCATACGCATATTCCGGCGAGCCGTCGTTCGCCCTACCCGGGGGGCGGCGAACTCCCGATGGAGTACTCGCATACGCATGACCCGTTCGTCGCGCTGACCGCCGCCGCTGTCGTGACGAAGCGGATCAGGCTCGGCACCGGCATCTGCCTCGTGATCGAGCGCGACCCGATAGTGCTCGCGAAGGAAGTAGCCTCACTCGACGTCATCTCGAATGGGCGCGTCATCCTCGGAATCGGCGGCGGATGGAACGCCGAGGAGATGGAAGACCACGGCACCGATTTCAAACGCCGATGGAGGATCCTGCGGGAGCGCGTACTCGCGATGAAAGAGATCTGGTCGAAGGACCAACCCGAGTTCCACGGCGAGTTCGTCAACTTCGACCCGATCTGGCTATGGCCCAAACCGGTTCAGAAGGGCGGGCCGCCGGTCCTGCTCGGCTCGGAAGCAAAGAATGCGCTCGAGCGCGTGGTCGATTATTGCGACGGATGGATACCGATAAACCGGCGCGGTCACACGCTCGCCGAGCGGCTGAAGCAGTTGCGCGAAAAGGCAGAGCGTGCAGGCCGTGACTCACTGATCAACGGTGTCTTCGGGGTCCCGGCGCGCGAAGATGCCGCCAGACAGTTCATAGATATAGGTTTCCCGCACCTGGTTTTCGGCCTGCCGCCGGCCAAGGCCGACAAAGTGCTGCCGTTGCTGGATCAGTGCGCTGCAGTCGCCGCGAAGCTGCGTTAAGGTTCTGCGGAGCCTCTTATCCACGCGCGCAAAATGGCGGTCTGTTAGGCTGACAGTAGCTCCCGATTAAGGAGGCGCATCATGTCAAAGTCGCTCGTCGTCGACGCAGATGGCCACATACTCGAGCCGCCGGATCTCTGGGAACGCTACCTCGAACCGAAATATCGCGACCGCGCGATGCGCGTTAAGCTTGACCAGCGCGGATGGGAATACCTCGAAGTCGATGGCAACGTCAGCCGCCTCGTACGCGGCGGCGTGATGGGCGCACTCGGTGGCGCATATCAAGACCCGCGCGAATTATTGACGCCGGGCAAAGTCAAATACTGGGATGGCGCGAAGCGCACTCCCGGCGCAATCGACCCCGACGCGCGGGTACGCGAGATGGACGCGCAGGGAATCGATGCTGCAATTCTCTATCCGACGATTGGAATCCTGTGGGAAGAGGAATGCACCGACCCGGAACTCTCGACCGCCTATTGTCGCGCATACAATAACTATCTGTTCGATTTTTGCGGTAAGCATCCCGACCGCCTGATACCCATCGCCCAGGTCAACCTGCGCGACGTCA
>Ga0209701_10000133_pt1 | contig 35868 bp, 34 predicted proteins | sample CZO8metaG_4_FD_188356 | JGI IMG/M metagenome (GOLD analysis project Ga0209701, IMG submission 188356) | Vadose zone soil microbial communities from the Eel River Critical Zone Observatory, Northern California, USA - CZOApr15con2H3.8 metaG... | ecosystem: Environmental > Terrestrial > Soil >... | reverse complement strand
GTCCCTTGACCATCTCGCTGCACCTCTGCTACCGCGCCCGCGGTGCCGGCACAGGTCAACGAGAACGGTCCGGCGGCGCCCGCCAGCCAGCCGCCGCGCGAGGGGAACTTCCTCTTCCTCTCCGATCTGCTCGGGCTGCCCGTGCGCGGCCCGGCCGGCGAGCGCCTGGGCACGCTGGTCGATCTGCTCGCGGACGCGGCCGGCGCGTATCCGCGGGTGAAGGCGATGCGCGTGCGCACGCGCAGGGGCGGCGAGGTGAAGCGGGTCGAGTGGGAGGACGTGGACGGGTGGGATGCGCGCCGCCTGCGGCTCAAGCGCGGCGCCCAGGCGCTGCGCCCCCTGCAGCTCCTGTCGAGCGAGATCCCCCTCGCGCAGGACGTGCTCGACCGGCAGATCGTCGACACCGACGACGCCAAGGTGGAGCGCGTCAACGACCTGCACCTGCTCCTCGCGCGCGGCGAGCTGCGGGTGGCGCACGTGGACGTCGGCTTCCGCGGGCTGGTGCGCCGGATGGGATGGCAACCGCTGGTCGACGCGCTGGTGCGGAGCCTCAAGCCCGGCGCGCCCTATCTCAAGACCGAGAAGCTGGTCTCCTGGAAGCACGTGCAGCCGCTCTCGGCCGGGTCGCCGCGCGTCCGCCTCGACCTCTCGCGCGCCGCGCTCTCCGAGATCCATCCGGCCGACCTGGCGGAGATCCTCGAGGACCTGGACCGGCGGGAGCGCGCGGTGCTGTTCCGCGAGCTGCCGGTCGAGGCGGCGGCCGATGCGCTCGAGGAGGTGCAGCCCGAGCTCCAGCGCGAGCTGCTCCACGCGCTGGAGCCGGAGAAGGCCGCCGACGTGCTCGAGGAGATGCAGGCCGACGACGCGGCCGACCTGCTCGCCGACCTGCCCGGCGACGAGTCGGCCGAGCTGCTCGCCGAGATGGAGCCGTCGGAGGCGCGCGAGGTCGAGCGCCTGCTCACCTACGACGAGGACAGCGCCGGCGGGATGATGAACCCCGAGTTCCTGCGCCTCTCGCCCGAGCTGACTGCAACGCAGGCGCTCGAGCAGGTGCGCGCGCAGGCCGAGCACATCGCGCACCTGCACGACGCGTTCGTGCTCGGGCCCGGGGGCAAGCTGGCCGGCGTGCTCTCGTTGCGCGACATCATCGTGGCCAGGCCGGAGAGCCGGGTGCTGGGGCTGATGCACGACCACCCCGCGCCCCTGCGGCCCGACGATCGGGCGCGCAAGGTGGCGGAGCTGGCGGCCAAGTACAACCTGTTCTCCCTGCCGGTGGAGGACGAGGCCGGCAAGCTCCTGGGCGTCGTCACCGTCGACGACGTGCTGGAGAAGGTGCTGCATGGCTGAATCGCCGGCGGCGGGACGCGCCACGCCGCGAAGCGTGCGGCTCTTGCGCTCGCGCTGGGCGCGCCTGGCGCTCGTGGCGTCGGTGGTGGGCCCGGGGATCATCACCGCCAACGTCGACAACGACGCGGGCGGCATCGCCACCTACTCGCAGGCGGGCGCCGACTTCGGCTACACGCTCCTGTGGACGCTGATCCCCATCACCTTCGCGCTGATCCTCGTCCAGGAGATGACCGCGCGCATGGGCGTGGTCACCGGGAAGGGGCTCTCGGACCTCATCCGCGAGCGCTTCGGCGTGAAGTCCACCTTCTTCGTCATGCTCGCGCTGGTCATCGCCAACCTGGGCAACACCGTGGCGGAGTTCGCCGGCGTGGCGGGCTCGCTGGAGATCTTCGGGGTGCCGCGCTGGATCTCGGTGCCCGCCGTCGCGGTGCTGGTCTGGGCGCTGGTGGTGAAGGGGACGGCGCGCATCGTCGAACGCATCTTCCTCGCGGCCTGCGTGTTCTACGTCTCGTATATCGTCGCCGGGTTCCTGGCCCGGCCGGACTGGGGAGAGGTGGCGCGGGGCACCTTCATTCCGACCCTCGCCTTCACCGCTCCGGCGCTGACGATGGTGGTCACGCTGGTGGGCACCACCATCGCGCCCTGGATGCAGTTCTACCTGCAATCCGCGATCGTCGAGAAAGGCGTGCGCGTCGAGGACTACCCGCTGTCGCGTCTCGACGTGGTGGTCGGCTGCATCGTGACCGACGTGGTCGCCTTCTTCATCGTGCTGGCCTGCGGCGCGACCATCCACAAGGCCGGCGGCCACATCGAGACGGCCAAGGACGCGGCGCTCGCGCTGCGCCCGCTGGCGGGCAAGTACGCCAGCGCGCTGTTCGCCTTCGGGCTGTTCAACGCCTCGGTGTTCGCCGCCAGCATCCTCCCGCTCTCCACCACCTATTACGTGTGCGAGGCGCTCGGGTGGGAGAGCGGGATCGACAAGCGCCGCGACGAGGCGCCCCAGTTCTACGCGCTCTACGCGACGATGATCGTGCTGGGCGCGGGGCTGGTGATGCTGCCCGGCCTGCCGCTGCTCAAGATCATGCTGCTCTCGCAGACGGCGAACGGCGTCCTGTTGCCGTTCATCCTCGTCTACATGCTGCTGCTCGCGGGCGACGAGCGGCTGATGGGCCGTTACCGCAACGGCCGCTGGCTCTCCCTGGTGGCCTGGGCGACCACCGGCATCCTCGTCGTGCTCACCGCCGCGATGCTCTGGCTGACGCTGCGGGGCTGACGGCTCAGCGGGGCTTCTGCAGCAGCGCCGAGCCGGGCGAAAGCGGCAGCGGCCATGAGTGCCGGGATTCGAGGAGGCCCGCGAGCTGCGCCGCGTCCATCGGGCGGGCGAAGTGGTACCCCTGCGCGTAGTCGCAGTGCAGGATCTCCAGCTGCGCCACCTGGGCCGGCGTCTCCACGCCCTCGGCGACCACGTCCATGCCCAGCGCGCGTGCAAGCGACAAGATGGTGCGCACGATCTCGGCGTGCTTGCTGGAGCTGTCGATGCGCGCCACGAACGACCGGTCGAGCTTGAGCGTGTCGAAGCGGAAGTTGTGCAGGTACGAGAGCGACGAGTAGCCGGTGCCGAAGTCGTCCAGGAGGAGGTGCACGCCCAGCGCCTTGATCTGCGCCAGGAGCAGCGAGGCGGGGCCGGCGTTCTCCATGATCACGCTCTCGGTGACCTCCAGCCGGAGCCGGTGGGGCTCGAGCCCGCTCTGCTGCAGGGCGGAGCGCACCTGCTCGAGCAGCTCGGCGCGCAGGAGCTGCCGGGCGGAGAGGTTCACGCTCACCGCGACCGGAGCGCTGCGCGGCAGCCGGTCGGCGAATCCGCGCGCCGCCTTGCAGGACTCTCGCAGCACCCACTCGCCGATGGGGAGGATGAGGCCCGTCTCCTCGGCAGCGGGGATGAACTCGGCCGGCGGGATCCGCCCGCGCTTCGGGTGCTGCCACTCGACCAGCGCCTCGCAGCCCGCGATGAGCCCGGTCGAGAGCGAGACGATCGGCTGGAAGGCGAGGCGCAGCTCGTTGCGCTCCAGCGCCCGGTAGAGGTCGGTCTCCAGCTGCAGCTGCGCGCGCGCGTGCGCGTGCATCGCCGGGTGGAACACCGCGTGGCGGGCGCGCCCCAGCTGCTTGGCGCGGTACATGGCGGTGTCGGCGTCGCGGAGCAGCTCCTCGGGCCGCGTGTACGCGCGCCCCGCGACCGCGATGCCGATGCTGGCGGTGGCGAAGACCTCCACTCCGCCGAGATCGTGGGCGGGCGCCAGCTCGGCCTGGATGCGCTCCGCGCAGCGCGCCGGGTCCTCCGGAGCGCCGTAGTCCTCGAGGAGGAGGGCGAACTCGTCTCCGCCCAGCCGCGCCACGGTGTCGCCGGGCCGGACGCATCCGAGCAGCCGCTTGCCCACCGACACGAGCAGCCGGTCGCCCATCGCATGGCCCAGGCTCTCGTTGATGTTCTTGAACCGGTCCACGTCGAGGAAGAGGACGGCGAAGCGCAGATCCGGCTTGCGCTGCAGGAACGCCATCGCCTGCCGGAGCCGGTCCATGAACAGCGAGCGGTTCGGCAGCCCGGTGAGCGCGTCGTGCAGCGCGTCGTGGAGGAGCTTCTCCTCGGCTTCCTTGCGCTCGGTGACGTCAGTCTGCGATCCCGCCATCCGCGTCGCGTTGCCCTGCGCGTCGCGCACCGCCGTGCCGCGCAGCAGCACCCACCTCCAGGTCCCGTCCGCATGGCGGATGCGGTGCTCCACCTCCAGGTTGGGGGTGTCGCCCGAGAGGTGCCGCGCCAGGTCGCCGGAGAGCCGGTCGCGATCGTCGGGGTGCACCCGCTCGAACCACGCCTCCGGGTCGCTGCCCAGCTCGTCCTCGCGCAGGCCGAGCATCTGCTTCCAGCGGGGCGAGAGGTAGACGCGGTTGGTGGCGAGGTCCCAGTCCCAGAGCCCGTCGTTGGCGCCGCGCTCGGCCAGGGCGTAGCGCTCCTCGCTCTGCCGCAGCGCGCGCTCGGCGCTCCGGCGCTCGGTGATGTCGAGCAGCGTGCCGGTGATCGCCGGCTTGCCGGCGAGCTCGGTGCGCGCTCCGTGCACCTCGACCTCGATGGGCGCGCCGTCCTTCCGCCGCGCATGGAAGGTGTAGTGCATGCTCTGCACCTCGCCCGCGAGGCGCCGGCGGACGTTCTCGCGGACCAGCGGCCAGTCCGGCTCGCAGGTGAGCTGCTCGATGGGGACGCCGCCGCCGGCGAAGTCCTCGCGCGAGTAGCCGAAGATCTCGCAGAACTTCGGGTTCGCGTAGACCACCCGGCCGTCCTGGATGACGTAGATGCCCGCGATCGACTGCTCCACCAAGGCCCGGAAGCTGTCCTCGCCAGGGGCCGGCGCCTCCCCCGGGGGCGCGGCGGCCGGTGCCTGATCCTGCGCGCTCATCCTTCGGCATCCTTCGTCGGCGGCGAAATTCTCCGGGATCGCCCCTGAGAATGCAAAGCGGCGTGGTACAAGCCGTTCACCATGCACTCCTGGGTGCGCGAGCTGTTGTCCTTCAGCCTGCTCTCGCTCTCCGCCATCTTCTTCGTCGTCGATCCCATGGGCGTGGTCCCGATCTTCGTGGCCATGACCCAGGGCGACTCCGAGGAGAAGCGGCGGCGCATGGCCCGGCGCGCGTCGCTCACCGCGTTCGCCGTCCTCACCGTCTTCGCCGTGGCGGGGACCGTCATCTTCCGGCTGCTCGGCGTCACGCTGGGCGCGTTCAAGGTCGCCGGCGGCATCCTGCTCTTGCTCACCTCCATCGAGATGCTGCGCGCGCAGCAGGTCCGCACCCGCATCATCCCGGAGGAGGAGCAGGAAGGCGCCGAGAAGGACGACGTGGCCATCTTCCCGCTGGCGATCCCGCTGCTCGCCGGCCCCGGCGCCATCGCCACGGTGACCGCGCTGATGGGGCGGGCGGGGCGCACCCTGTTCATGGTGCCGGTGGTGCTCTCCATCGCCGTCACTTGCGTGGCGAGCTATGCGATGCTGCGGGCCGCCACGCCGATCTCGCGCTTCCTCGGCGTCACCGGGCTGAACGTCATGAACCGCGTCATCGGCCTCATCATCGGCGCCCTCGCGGTGCAGTTCATCTTCGACGGGCTCAAGGACAGCTTCCCGAGGCTGTTCGCGTGAGGCCGCTCCTGCTCGCGCTGGCGCTGTGCGCCGGCTGCGCGCTGCCGGTGGTCAGCGCCGGCACCTTCCTGCCGGCGGGAGATCTGCAGAAGGGCCAGGTGCACGTCAGCCTGTCGATGGAAGCGGGGCGCGTGCTGGCGGGCCCCAGCGACGTGGCCGACAAGACGATCGCGCCCGAGACGAGCAAGTGGGAGGTGCTCACCTGGGTCGCCTCCGACGCCTCCATCCGCTGGCAGGTGCTCTACCACCTGGCCTTCGAGGCGCAGCTCAAGCTGTCGAACCCCATCTCGCCCTTCAGCCCCGCGCTCGTCGGCGGCGCGCTCGGCGCGCGGCTGCGACTCTACGACCTGCAGCAGGGGGAAGGGCTGGCCTTCGAGATCGGCACGCGCTTCGTGGGCGTGGGAGTGGAGCAGGAGCTGGTGCGCACGCAGGACGGGCGCACGCAAACCGATCTCTGGAAGTACCGGGCCTTCGGGGTCGAGGTGCCGTTCATCGCCACCTACCGCGTGTCGCCGCAGCTCGCGCTGACCGGCTCGCCCTTCCTCCGCCTGTACTGGATCCGCGCCTGGCACGAGACCGTCCAGCCCGACGGGACCGAGACGCTCAACCGCCTGCAATGGACGCCGGTGCTCGCCGCCGGCCTGGGCGCGTCGATCGCGATGGATTTCGGCGTGGTCCAGGTCGCGCCGGGGTGCGCCCTCGAGCTCGCCACCCGCGCGGGGCCGAGCGCGCCGACCAAGCTCCTGGTCGAGCCGGGGATCTCCGTCGGGGTGCGTTTCTAGATGCGCCTCTTCGCGGCGGCGCTGGAGTGGGCGATCTTCCTCGTCCTCTTCCCCTTCCTGCTTCTGCACCCGCGCGTGCGGCAGGGGATCCGGCGCCGCCTGGGCCTCTACGACGGCGAGGTGGTGCGCAGGCCGGGGCCGCGCGTGTGGCTGCACGGCGCCTCCGCGGGCGACGTCCTCGGCCTGGTGCCCATCGTCCGCGAGCTGAAGGCGCTGCGGCCCGACGCGCGCATCGTGGTGTCCGCGATCACCGACTCCGGCGCCGCGATGGCCGAGCAGCGGCTCATCGCCAGCGGCCTCGCCGACGCGGTCACCTTCCTGCCCTACGATCTCCCCGGCCCGTGCCGCCGCGCCATGGCGGCGCTGCGGCCGGACGTGCTGGTGCTCGAGTACACCGAGCTGTGGCCGCAGCTCATCCGCGCCGCCTCGCGCGCCGGCGTCCGGCTGGCGATGACCAACGGCCGCATCGCGCCGGAGAACCTCGGACGCTACCGGCTCCTCTTCGCGCTGGCCGGCAACCTCCTCGAGCACTTCGACGTGCTGATGATGCGCGCCGACGACGAGGCGGAGCGCGCCCTGCAGCTGGGGGCGCCGCGCGACCGGTTGCACGTCACCGGCAACACCAAGTTCGACGCGCTGGCGGTGAGCGTGCCCGAGGCGGTGGACGAGGGGCTCCGCGCGGCGCTGGGCCTGCGCGGCGAGCGGCTCTGGGTGTGCGGCTCCACGCACGAAGGCGAGGAGGGGCCGCTCCTCGACGTGTACGCGGCGCTCCGGCGCGAGTTCCCCGATCTGCGGCTGGTGCTCGCTCCGCGCTACGTGGAGCGATCGGGGCGCGTGCTGGCCGCGGCGCGCGAGCGCGGCCTGTCCGCCCGGCTGCGCTCCGAGCCGGGCGGCGGCGAGGCCGTGGTCGTGCTGGACACCATCGGCGAGCTGGTGCGCGTCTACCAGCTCGCCACCGTGGTCTTCGTGGGCGGCAGCTTCACCCGGCGCGGCGGCCAGAACATCCTCGAGCCGGCGGCCTGCGGGAAGCCGGTGCTGTTCGGTCCGCGCATGGAGAACTTCCAGGACAGCGTGCAGGTGCTGGTCGGGCGCGGCGGGCTCCAGGTGCGCGACGCCGCGGCCCTCCAGCGGATCCTGCGCGACCTGCTCGGGCGCCCCGAGGAGATCCTCACCCTCGGCCAGCTCGCTCGCGAGGCGGTCTCGGCGGTGCGCGGCGCGAGTGCACGGGACGCGCGGCTGATCGCCGACCTCATCCCGGAGGCGGCGTGAGCGGCTTCTGGTGGCGCACCGACGAGCCGGTCTGGGCGGAGGCCGCCCTGTGGCCGCTGTCGGTGGCCTCGCTCGCCTACCGGGCCGGCGCCGCGCTGGCCCGGGGGAGCGTCCGGCCGGTCAAGGCGGGAGCGCCGGTCATCTCCGTCGGGAACCTGGTGGTCGGGGGCGCGGGCAAGACGCCGGTGGCCCTCGAGCTCGCGGAGCGGCTCCTGCGGCGCGGCAAGCAGCCGGCGGTGCTCAGCCGCGGCTACGGCCGACGGGCGAGGCATCCGGTCGAGGTCTCGGAGCAGACGCCCTGCGCGCTGTCGGGGGACGAGCCGCTCCTGCTCAAGCGCCGCTGCCCGCGGCTGCGCGTGCTCGTCGGTCCTCGCCGCGCGGTGCTTGCCTCGCAGGCGGTGGCGCGCGGAGCCGACGTGCTGCTGCTCGACGACGGGCTGCAACACCACGAGCTGGAGCGGGACCTCGACGTGGTGGTGATGGACGCCTCCAACCCGCTGGGGAACGGCCGGCTCCTTCCCCGCGGTCCACTCCGCGAGCCGCTGGAGTCGCTGCGCCGGGTGCGGTGCGGGCTCCTCTGGCTGACGCGCTGCGATCTACCGCGGGCGGCGGAGCTGCCGCGGCTCCCCCTGGCCGGGCCGGTGGAGAGCGCGTTCGCCGCGCGCGAGGCGCAACCGATCGCAGGCAAGGCGGCGTTCCTGTTCGCGGGCCTGGCGCGGCCGGAATCCTTCGAGGCGCTGGCCCGGGCCCGCGGCGCGCAGGTGGTCGGGAGCCGGTGGTTCGCCGATCATCATCCCTACTCGGCGCGCGATCTGCTGCAGCTGCGCCGCGCGGCGGAGCTGGCGGGCGCCGAGGTCCTGATGACCACCGAGAAGGATTCCGTCCGGCTCGCCCCGTCCGATCTGACCGGCCCGCCGCCGATCGCGTCGGTGCCGGTCGACCTGCGCATCCTCGCCGGCGAACGGGCGCTCGAGGCCGCCCTGGACGAGGTGCTGCGGTGAAGGGCCTCTGGGCCCGGTTCCTGCTCGGGCTCGGCGAAGCCCTGGGCACCGCCGCGTGGGCGGTCGGGCTGCGCAGGCGGGTCGCGCTCGAGGGCCTGCGCCGCGCCTTCCCGGAGCGTACCGAGGAGGAGCGGCGGGCGACCGCGCGCGCCGCCTACCGCCAGCTCGGCCGCAGCCTGGCGGAGGTCGCGCTCTCGCGCGATGTCCTGGACGCTGACCTCGAGGAGCTGGTGCGGTTCGAAGGCTGGGACCGCTACGAGTCCGCCCGGGCGCTTGGGCGCGGAGTGGTCATCGCGGTCGCGCACTTCGGCAACTGGGAGCTGGCCGCTCGCGCTTGCGCGCGGCGGGGGATGCCGCTCACCGCCATCACGCGGGCGCTGCGAGGGCGGCTCAACGAGCGGCTCCTCGCCGCCCGCCGCGCGGGCGGGCTGCGCGAGCTGCCCGACAAAGGGTCCACCGGGGCGGCGCTGCGGTTGCTCCGGCGCGGCGAGACGCTGGCCGTGGTGGTCGATCAGAACATGCGCCCTTCGCGCGGCATCTTCGTCGATTTCTTCGGTGAGCCCGCCTGCACCACCCCCGCCGCCGCGGTCTTCGCCCTGCGCTCTGGAGCTCCCCTGCTGGCCGCGTTCCCGGTGCGCGGCCCCGACGGGACGCACCGGGTGATTCTCGAGGGCCCGTTCGGGCCGCCGCCCGGGGCGCGTGGCCATTCCGCCGTGAAGGCGCTCACCCAGGAAGTGACCCGCGCGGTCGAACGGGCGGTGCGCGCGCATCCGGACCACTGGTTCTGGGTCCACCGCCGCTGGAAGACGCGCCCGCCGGAAGGGCTGCCGCCGCCCGCGCACTGAACTTGCCGGCCCCGAGGAATTCGTGAGAGACACCGCCTCCATGCAGCGCAACGCCGACCTGCGCTCGCTCCTGGATCGCTTCGAAGGCGCCCGCATCGCCGTGGTCGGGGACCTGGTCGCCGACGAGTACCTGTACGGCGAGACGGAACGCATCAGCCGCGAGGCGCCGGTCTTGATCGTGCGCTACGAGTCGAGCGACCTGAAGCCCGGCTGCGGCGCCAACGCGGTGACGAATCTTTGCGCGCTGGGGGCGCGCGTCGCGGCAGTCGGGCTGGTGGGCGACGACCCCACCGGAGCGCGGCTCCGGCGGCTCCTGGAGGAAGCGGGAGCGGAGGTGTCGGGCGTCCTCGCGGTGCCGGGGGTCCCCACCGCGACCAAGACGCGGGTGCTGGCGGGAGGCAAGAACACCCGGCGCCAGCAGATGCTGCGCATCGACCGGGACGGCCCGGGCGCGCCGCCCGCCTCGCTGCTCGCGCGGGTGCTTCGCGCGCTCAAGGAAGCGGCCCGGGAGGCCGACGCCGTGATGGTCTCCGACTACGGTGCCGGATTGCTCAGCCCGCCGGTGGTCGAGGCGGTGCTGGGCCTCGCCCAGGCAGGCAAGGTCGTCTGCGCCGATTCGCGCTACGGCCTCTCGCAGTACCGGGGCGTCACGCAGGCCAAGCCCAACGAGGTCGAGCTGGAGCAGCTCGCGGGACGGCAGCTCGGCGGGGACCTGGATGCGATCGAGGAGGCCGGCCGGGAGCTGCTCCGCTCGCTGCGGGCGAAGTCGCTCCTGGTCACCCGGGGACGCGCCGGGATGCTGCTCCTCCGCCCCGGCGCGCCCGCGGCCGCGCTGCCGGTGCACGGGTCCGCGACCGCCGTCGACGTGACCGGCGCCGGCGACACGGTGATGGCGGCCAATACGCTGGGCATCGCCTGCGGCGCCGACCCGGTCCAGGCCGGGCGCCTCGCCAACGTGGCGGGCGCGCTGGTGGTGCAGAAGCCGGGCACCGCCACCGTCACCGCGGCCGAGTTGCGCAAGGAGCTGCTGCGCGCCACCGTGGCCGGGCCGGAGCTGCTCGAGCCCGCGCAGGAGCCCGCGCGCCGCAGGAGGGCCCGGCGGTGAAGAAGCTCGTGCCGCTCGCGCAGGCCGTCGCGGCGCGCGAGTCGGCGCGCGCGCAGGGCCGCATGGTCGCGGTCGCCAACGGCGCCTTCGACCTGCTCCACGTCGGCCACGTGCGCTATCTGCAGGGCGCCAAGGATCTGACACGCGGCGGACTGCTCGTGGTCGGCGTGAACACCGACCGCAGCGTCCAGGCCGCCAAAGGTCCGAAGCGGCCGATCGTGCCGGAAGAGGAGCGCGCCGAGCTGGTCGCGGCGCTCGGCTGCGTGGACCTGGTGGTGTTCTTCGACGAGCCCGACGCGGCCGCGCTGCTCACCGCCCTCCGCCCCGACCTGCACGTGAAGGGGACCGACTACAGCGAAGACTCGGTCCCGGAGCGCGAGCTGGTGGCGCGTCTGGGGGGGCGCACGGTCATCGCCGGCGACCCCAAGGACCATTCGACCACCGACGTGGTCGCGCGCATCCGGGAGCTGTCGTGAAGCTCTCCGCCACGGTGGTGGCGCAGGACGAGGCGGAGCGCATCGCCGGCTGCATCGAATCGGTGCGCGGCTTCTGCGACGAGGTCCTGGTGGTGGACGGCGGGTCACGCGACTCGACCGCGCAGATCGCCGGCCGGCTGGGCGCCCGCGTCGTCGAGCGCCCGTTCGACGATTTCGCCCGCCAGCACGAGTTCGCCCGGCAAGAGGCGCGCGGAGAGTGGATCCTCTCCATCGACGCCGACGAGCGCGCCTCGCCGGAGCTCGCCGCCGGCGCTTCCCGGGCGCTCCAGGGCGACGCCAGCGCCTACGCGCTGCCCTTCAAGAACCACTTTCGCGGGGTGTGGCTGCGGCACGGCGGGCTCTGGCCCGACCGCCACGTGCGCCTCTTCCGCAAGGATCGCTGCCGCTACGATCCCTCCCGGCCCGTGCACGAGAAGCTGCTGGTGGACGGCGCGGTCGGACGCCTCGATGCGCCGATCCTGCACCACACCTGGGGATCGCTCGCGCAATGCCTCGCGAAGATGGAACGCTACGGCGAGCGCGCCGCGCAGGCGCTGTTCGCGCAGGGCCGGCGCGCCGGGGCGTGGGAGATCGCCCTGCGGCCGCTGTGGAGGTTCGCGCGCGGCTACCTGCTGCGGGCGGGGTTCCTCGACGGGGCGCCGGGCGCGGCGATGGCGTGGGCGCGCGCCTACGAGGCGTACGCGCGCTACGCCCGGCTCTGGGAGCTGTCCCGCTTTCCGGGATCGACGCGGGACGCGCTGCGATGAGCCGTGGTATCCAGGGCGGAATGCCAATCGCGCCGGAGCTGAAGGAGATCCTCGCCTGCCCGAAGTGCAAGGGCGAGCTGGAGTTCCGCGACGCGCAGAACGAGATCGTCTGCCACCACTGCAAGCTCGTCTACCGCGTCGAGGACGACATCCCGGTCATGCTGGTGGACGAGGCCAGGCCGCTGGAGGGTTGATGCCGCCGGCCGGTCGCGTGCTGGTGGTGCAGCCGGCGTACCTCGGCGACGTGGTGTTCACCTCCGCCCTGGTCGACTCGCTGGCGGAGCGGTTCGCGGAGGTCGAGGTGTGCGTGACGCCGCGCGGGCTCGACGTGGCGCTCGCCATGCCCCGCGCCGCGCGCGTGGAAGTCTTCGACAAGCGGGGCGCCGACAGCGGGCCCGCCGGGTTGTGGAGGGCCGCCGGGCGGCTGCGGGAGCGCCGGTACGACGCGGCCGCGCTTCCGCACCGGTCGCCGCGGAGCGCGCTCTTGGCGTGGCTGGCCGGGATCCCGCGGCGGGTCGGATTCCGCGGCGCTCTCGGGTCGCCGCTGTACACCGAGCGCATCCCGGAGCCGCGCGGCACCTTCACGGGGCGTGAAGCGGAGCTGGCGCGCGCGCTCTCCGCCGAGCCGCGACCGATGCGGCTCGTCCCCCGGCCCGAGTGGGTGCGCGCCGCGGACGAGCGGCTGCGCGGCGGATCCGCCGCCTTCGCCGCCCTGTGCGTCGGGTCGGAGTGGGAGACGAAGATCTGGCCGGCGGAGCACTTCGCCTCGCTGGCCGATCGCCTGGCCGAGCGCGGCCTGACCCCGGTCCTCCTGGGCGGTCCCCGCGAGAAGCCGCTCGCCGAAGCGGTGCAGGCGCGCGCGGGCGCGCGCTGCCTGGACACCACCGGCAACCCGGTCGGCGAGGCGCTCGCCATCCTCTCGCGCAGCGCGATCTGCGTGGGCGGGGACAGCGGCTTGACCCACGCCGCGCGCGCCTTGGGCGTCCCGACAGTCGTGCTCTTCGGGCCCACGGCGCCGGGCGCGCACGAGCTCGGTCCCCGGCAGCGCGCCGTCGCGCTCGGCCTGTCGTGCTCGCCGTGCAGCGCCCACGGGCAACGGCGCTGCCCGCTCGGTCATCACCGTTGCCTGCGCGACCTCTCCGCGGACCTGGTGCTGGAGCACTGCGAGGCGGTGCTGGCGTGACCGCGGACGCGCGGCTCGACGCGCCGCCCGGCCTCTTGGCCCGGCTGCTCGCGCGCGTCGCGGCGCGCGCGCTTCCCCTGGCCGGGAGCCGCCCGCGCCCGGAAGAGCTGCGGCGCGTGCTGGTGGTGCGGCCGGACGACCGGGTTGGCAACGCGCTGCTCACCGTGCCGCTCGCCCTGGCGCTGCGCGACGCGCTCCCCCGCGCGCGGATCGACCTCCTCCTCGCCCGGCGCCGCGCGGCCGTCGCCGAAGGCCTTCCCGGGGTGCACGTCGTTGCCTTCGAGAAGACCGACGCCTTCCAGCACCCGATCCGTTTCGTGCATTTCCTCCGCGCCCTGCGAGCGGCCGGATACGACGCGGTGATCGACGCCGCCCACTGGCACGCGTTCTCTCTCACCTCCGCGCTGCTCTCGCGCGTGGCGGCCCGCCGGTGGCTGGTCGGGGCCGACCGGGGCGCCTCGCACCTCTATTCGCACGCCGAGCCGCCGCCCCCGCCGGACCTGCCGGAGGTCCCGGCGAAGCTCCTGCTGCTGAAAGGGCTGGGGCTCTCGCCGCCGCCTCCTCCGGCGCTGCAGACCGCGCTGGGGATCGAGCACGCCTCCTGGGCCGCCGAGGTCACGCGGTCGCTGCCTGGCTTCGCCGCGCTCAACCCGGGCGCGCGCAAGGTGGACCACCGCTGGCCCGCCGAGCGCTTCGCCGGACTGGCGCGCGCTCTGGGTGCCCGGGGGGTCCCCACGCTGGTGACCTGGGGACCGGGGGAAGAGGCGCTGGCGCGCGCGGTGGCGGATTCGTCCGGCGGAGCGGCCTCGGTCGCGCCGCCCAGCGACCTCGGCCGCCTGGCGGCGTTGTTCCGCCGCGCCGCCCTGGTGGTGACCAACGACACGGGTCCGATGCACCTCGCTGCCGCCTGCGGCGCGCCGGTGCTCGCGCTGCTCCATGCGCCCGAAGGCGCCCGCTGGGCGCACCCCAGCCCGCGGTTCGCGGCACTCGTCGCGCCCGAGGTGGCCGAGGTGGCGGCGGCGGCAGTGCGTCTCCTTGACAGGTGGGAAGCCGCGGTCGAACCTGCCCGGCCATGATGGGCCCGGAGGCGGCGTGATCCGTTCGATGACCGGCTTCGGCGCCGGCCGCGCGCAGGCCGGCGGCGAGACCGTGGCCGTCGAGCTTCGATCGGTGAACGGCAAGTTCTGCGACGTCCGGGTGCACCTGCCGCGCGACCTCGCAGCGCTCGAGCCCGTGATCGCCAAGATCGTCAAGTCCCGCGTGGCCCGCGGCGTGGTGGACGTGAGCGTGCGCCGCGAGGCCCCCGGGAGCGTGCGCGGCGCCGCGCCGCGGGTCGACCTGCCGCTCGCGGCGGCCTACGCCAAGGCGCTGCGCGAGATGCACGCCGAGCTGGGGCTCGCCGGCGAGGTGACCGTCCACGACCTGGTCGGGCTGGAAGGCGTGGTGGGCCTCTCCGAGGCGGGCGCGGACCCGGGGCCCGCCGCCGAGGCGCTCGAGCGCGCCCTCTCGGCCGCCCTCGACGCGCTCGAGGAGATGCGCCGCCGCGAAGGAGAGGCGCTGGCCCGCGACCTCTCCGCCCGTATCGCAGCGGTGGAGAAGGGCGCCGCCGCGATCCGTAGCTCGGCGCCGCAGTCGGTCGAAGCCTACCGCGAGCGGCTGGCCGCGCGCGTCGCCGAGCTGTCGCGCGGAGTCCCCGCCGACCCGGCGCGGCTCGCGCAGGAGGTGGCGTTCTTCGCCGAGCGCGTGGACGTGGCGGAGGAGCTGACGCGCCTGGGCAGCCACCTCGCCCAGCTCCGCGCGCTGATCGCCTCCGACGCCCCCGCCGGGCGCCGCCTGGAGTTCCTCGTCCAGGAGGTCAACCGGGAGGTCAACACCATCGGGTCCAAGTCGCAGCACGCCGGCATCGCCGCGCAGGTGGTGGAGCTCAAGGCCGAGCTGGAGCGGGTCCGCGAGCAGATCGCCAACGTCGAATGAGCGCCACCCTCCTCATCCTCAGCGCGCCTTCCGGGACCGGCAAAACGACCCTGGCGCGCCGGCTGGTGGCCGCGCACCCCGGGGCGATCTTCTCGGTCAGCTACACCACCCGCGCGGCCCGGCCGGGGGAGCGCGAGGGCGTCGACTACCACTTCGTCGACGACGCCCGCTTCGACGCCATGATCCAGGCGGGCGATTTCGTCGAGTGGGCGCCGGTGCACGGCCACCGCTACGGCACGCCGCGCGCGGCCATCCTGGAGGCCCAGCGGCGGGGGGCGCTGGTGGTCTTCGACATCGACGTGCAGGGCGGGAGCGCGATCAAGCGCCAGTACCCGGAGGCGCTGCGCGCCCTGGTGCTGCCGCCCTCGCTGGCCGAGCTCGAGCGCCGCCTGCGCGCGCGCTCGACCGACGACGACACCACCATCCGCCGGCGGCTGCACGCCGCCCGCGTCGAGGTCCTGCTCGCCCGCGCCGAGGGATACGAGTACTGGGTGGTCAACGACGACCTGGACCGCGCCTACGCCGACCTGGAAGCGATCGTGCGGGCGGAAGGCTGCCGGGCCGGGCGCGCGGATCTGCAGAAAATTTTGGAATGACCGACCCCGACACCAATCCCGCGCGGGCGATCGTGCGGGCCGGGTTCGTCTGCGGCGCGGCGTTCATCGTCGCCTCCGCGATCCGCGGATGCGTCCACGGCGTCGACTGGAAGGCGGACCTTCTCTGGACGGCGGTGTTCGGCGGAAGCGCCATCCTGCTCCTGGCCGCCGCGGGATCCCTCGGGGTCAGGGTGCTCCTCCGCTCGCGCCTGCCGGGAGAGATCGCCCGAGGAAACCTGGCCGCCGGGGTGGCCGCCGGAGCCCACTTCGTCGCGACGGGCCTCATCATCGCCCGGTGCCTGTACGGGGACGACATCGCCACACTCGGCGTTTCCGTCGTGTTCTTCGTCCTCGGGCAAGCGACGCTGCACGTGTTCCTCGTCCTCTTCCGCTTCCTCACGCTCTACGCAGAGGACCAGGAGATCATGGGCGAGAACGTGGCGGCGGCGGTGAGCTACGCGGGTGCCATGGTTGCGATCGCGATGATCGTCGGTCACGCCACCGAGGGCACCTTCGCCGGCTGGGCCGCGTCGTTGCGGGCGTATGCGGCGGCGCTGGCATCGGCCCTGGTGCTGTACCCGGTCCGGCAGCTCGTCGTGCAGACGCTGATGCTGCACCAGCCGTTCGCTTTGCGAGGCGGGGGCCTCGACCGGCTGGTGGCGCAGGAGCGCAACGTGGGGGTCAGCGCGGTCGAGGCGGTCTCGTACCTGGCCGCCGCGGTGCTGCTCACGGAGATCGCGTGACCGCGCCGGCCGGTGCCCGGGAGTATGCCGACTTCGCGGCACGCCTCACCACGGGCGGCCTCATTTCCGACCCGTGGTTCGAGGGTCAGCCCCGGTTCCATCCCCGGCCCGTCGTGCTCACCTCGGCCGAGCAGGCATCGCTCTACCGAGCGGCGGAGGAGATGGCAGCCGCGTACAACGAGCTCTGCCTTCACTGCGCCGGGGATCCCGCGCTCGTCGCGGGGTTCCTGGGGCTCACGCCGGTGCAGCAGGCCTTGTGGTGCGCGTCGGCGCCCCACTGGCACGGCATCGCGCGGGCCGACGTCTTCCTCACCGCCCAGGGCCCGGTCGTGTGCGAGCTGAATTGCGATACCCCGAGCGGCGAGGCGGAGGCAGTCCTCCTCAACCGGACCGTCGCCCCCGCGTTTCCCGGTCTTTGCGATCCGAACCGCGAGCTGCGCGACCGGTTCTGCGCGATGATCGCGGCCGTGGCCGGCCCCGTGGGGCGCTCGCACCCTGGCACCTCGGGACGCGCACCTCTCTCGGTGGGACTGATCTACCCGACGGAGATGCCCGAGGACCTCTCGATGGTCCTCCTCTACCGGGAGTGGTTCGAGGAGCGCGGCTGGCGCGTCACCCTGGGTTCGCCCTTCAACCTTCGCCGTCTGGGCGCCCGGCAGGCGGGGCTCTTCGACACGCCCTGCGACGTGTTCGTGCGGCACTACAAGACCGACTGGTGGACGGAGCGGAGGCCCGTCTGGTCGGACGAGCCGCCCGTCCCCGATCCCGACCCGCTCTCCGAGAAGCTCGCCGTCATCCTGGGCAGCGCGCTGGCGGGGACGTGCGCGGTCGTGAACCCGTTCGGCGCGGTGGTCCCCCAGAACAAGCGCGCGATGGCGCTCCTGTGGGAACGGATGGACCTCTTCTCCCCCCGCAGTCGTGCCGCCATCCGCAGGTATCTTCCCGAGACCGTGAGGCTGGAGACGCTGCCGCCCGCGCGCCTCCGCGCCGAGCGGGAGGCCTGGGTGCTCAAGTCGGACTACGGGTGCGAGGGCGACGAGGTGGTCATCGGGGCGGAGACCCCGCCGGACGTCTGGGAGGCCTCCCTCGAGGCGGCGGTCCCCGGGCGCTGGGTGGCGCAACGCCATTTCCGCGCGCTCCGTGGCCCGGACGGCGCCGCGGCCAACCATGGCGTCTATCTGGTCGCGGGAGAGGCGTCGGGCCTGTACACGCGCCTCGCGGTGGCGGGTACCGACCGCCACGCGCTGTCCGCGCCGGTGCTCGTCCGGCCAGAGGCGCGCCCATGAGCGAGGCCCCTCCCGACAGGCCCTTCACCCGGCAGGTGCTGATCGACGGCGACGCCATCGTCGGCGCGCGCTGGTGGCAGGAGTCGCTCCGCTTGTCCGCCGATCCGGTCAGCCGGCGTCGCGCGCTGAAGGGCCTGGTGCTGCTCCTGGGCGGTTCCGCGGCCGGCTTGGGCCTCGTCGCCGCTCTCACCCGGCCTGGAGACGACGTCGACGCCAGCATGGACGCGCTGGATCTGCAGAAGCGCGAGGGATGGAACGCGGGACACCCTGGTGCGGCGCTCCGCTTCCCTGGCGCGACCCTCTTCGACGCCGACGGCGGCCGGAGCTGGGTCGATGGGCTCGCCACGCTGGCGAGCGATCTGGCTCCTGCGCAGGCGTCGCTCGCCCCGTTCTACGTGCCCACCTTGTTCCAGGCGCTGGGCGCTGCCTCGAGCGCTAGCCTGCGATCGGCCATGACGCCGGTGGCGCCCCGGGCCGGCGGCGCGGACGTCCTCCGCGGCAAGGCGATCTTGTCGCTCTTCGAGGCCGTGAAGATGCCGGCGGACACCGCCGTGATCCTCGATCTCGACGGACCGACGGCAGTGGCCGTGGCCGCGGGGATGGCGCCCGGCTTCGAGCCGGTGTTCATCTTCGACAACTGGCCTCACCCGCTCGGGGTGGTGGCCTCGCAGCTGACCCTGGGGGCCGTCCTGTACCACCGGCCCGTGTTCCTGCGGGCGCGCAGCGGTCGGGCAGTCCCGGCGCCGCCCGTGTTCGTCCTCGACCGCAGCCGCCTGGCTCACTACACGGACGAAGACACCCAGTTCGACAATCGCTACGTGGCCAGGCTGCCCACCGCGGAGAACTTGCGCGCGCTGGGCATCCAGCACGTCCTCTACGTGCCGCCGAGCAAGTCGGACCTGCGCGAGCTCGACGATCTCAACGACGACTTCGTCGCGCTCGCGGCCGCGTCGATCGACGTCAAATCGATGCCGCTCACCGACCTGGACGCGCCGGCTCCGCGCGGCGACGCCGCGCCGGCGCGCTCGCCCGCGACCTTCTACTACGGCGGCCATCCCCTCACGCACCTCTGGTTCTGGAGCAGCTACGGCTGGCACACGCCGCCGGTCGCTGCGCTGCGGGCGCCGGTGGCGCCGCCGAACGTCTCCGCCGGGTCCGCGTACCGCCCCGCGTTGCGCCCGACGATCTTCTCGTCGCGCACCCTGGGAGGCGGGAGCGGCATCGGCAAGCAGAAACCGTCGGGCTTCGGCCGCGTGTCGGTTCGCGCGTCGCGGTCGACGGGCACCATCACCGGCATCCGCTCCGGGCGGAGCGGATCCTTCGGGCGCGCCGGCGGCAGGTCGGGCGGATAGCCGCCGCCGTCGCCCCGAGTTCCTCGCTTCACGCACGAGGTTCGACATGTCGAAGACCTTCTTCGGGATCCAGGTGGTGGTGAGGAACTTCCTGACCGATCCGCTGCGGCCCCAGCTTCACGAGATCATCGCCCGATCGGCGAGCGAGCAGTCCCTGGCCGACAAGCGCGCCTTCTGGAAGAGGGTCGCCGCGGTGCTCAACGAGGCGGTGCCCGCGTTCGAGATGGGCTACTGGGACCTGGTCCGCGGCGACGGAGCGGACGCGGAGTTCGAATCCTGGTCCAGCGAGATCGAGGGGAGCCTGGCCACGGAGAAAGAGGAGCTCGGGACCGCCCCCGACGAGGTGAGCCGGATTTCCGCCGAGAAGCGCTACATCATCGTCACGCTGATCTTCCTGGTCGAGGCCGGCAGCAACAGCGACCGGACCCTCGGGGAGCGCTGCGACGTGCCGAAGTCGGAGTACTGGACGCGCCTGACATTCGGGCGGCTGATCGCCAGCGTCCCGCTGCTCAATTTCGCCAACGTGGTGGCGGACGCGGTCTACCTCGCGCCGGGGAGCGAAGAGGACGGTCTTTCGATGGAGGACGTCCACGGCGGCGGTTACGAGTACCTCAAGCTCCTCCTTTGAGACGCCCGAAAAATTCTGGAATGACTGCGAATCGCCTCGGGTTGGGTCGCCTTTGCAGGACTGGTCGAAGCGCGTGACTACAAGATCAGCGCGGAGGCGCGGAGACGCGGAGATCTTTTTCAAACAAACCCTCCGCGCCTCCGCGACTCCGCGTTCATCTTTGAGCCCATCGCGGCTCGGTCATGGCGCGCCGGGTTGGGCTTCGAGGCGGGCGGCGCCGAGGCCGTTCGCGATGGCGGCGGCGGTCAGGACCAGCGCGCCTCCGCCGAGCAGGTGCCAGCCGATCGGCTCACCGAGGACCACCGAGCCCAGGCAGACGGCGAGCATGGTGTCGACGAGCGGGATCGCGCCGATGGCCGCGACGGGGACCCGGGGCAGCAGCCAGAAGAGCAGCAGGTAGGGCACCGCCGTCCCGAAGACAGCGAGGTACCCGAGCGCCACGGCGGCCAGCGGCGTCCAGGTGGCGGAGCGCCCGCGCTCCAGCGTCCACGCGAGCGCGACCAGCAGGGCGGCGCCCGCGAACACCTGCCCGAAGGTGAGCACCACGGGCGGGATCGCTTCGAAGCCCCGCCGGACCAGCACGTTCGCGAGCGCGACCAGGACCGCTGCGGCCACGATGAGCGAGCCGCCCAGCGCCGAGCGGTTCCCGGCGCCGGCCGCGCGCAGCGCGGGAAGCTGCAGCACGGCGACTCCGGCGATCCCCAGCGCGGCGGCGAGGAGCTTGGCGGGCGAGAGCGGCTGCGCGGGAAGCAGGGCGCGGGCCAGCAGGAGCAGCCAGATGGGGAAGGTGGCGAAGAGCACCGCTGCCAGCCCCGACGCGACCCATTGCTGGGCGGCGAACAGCAAGGCATAGGGGACGCCGATCTGGATCAACCCCACCGCCGCCACGCGCAACGATGCGCGGCCGCCGACCCGGAGCAGGCCTGCGCGCACGGCGAACGGGACGAGCACCGCCGCCGCCAGCGTCATCCGCAAGGCGGCGAAGCGCAGCGGCGGGAGATCGCGCAGCCCGAGCTTGATGAACAACCACGTCGAGCCCCAGAGCACGCAGCAGGCGATCCAAGCGAGCCGGACGCGGGCGTTCACGACCGGGCGGTGTACAGGCGCGCCCCGCGCCGGGCAAGGGAGACCCGCGTGTCGGATCGCGCTTCGCGCGAGCCCCGACTCTTCCCCGGGCGATTCGCGGGCCCGGGAAGCGTCCATCGTTGACCGCGCCCGCCCGATCCGGGTACTGCCGCTTTCGTGCCGCCGCGCATCCACGTCCTCGCCGAGACGCTCGCCAACCAGATCGCCGCCGGGGAGGTGGTCGAGCGGCCCGCCGCGGCGGTCAAGGAGCTGGTCGAGAACGCGCTCGACGCGGGCGCCGGCCGCGTCGAGGTCGACCTGCAGGACGGCGGCTGCCGCCTGGTGCGCGTGCGCGACGACGGCTCGGGGATGGGACGCGAGGACGCGCGGCTCAGCCTGCAGCGCCACGCGACCAGCAAGCTGCGCAGCAAGGACGAGCTCTTCGCCATCGCCACCTACGGCTTCCGCGGCGAGGCTTTGCCTTCGATCGCGGCGGTCTCGCGCTTCACCCTCCTCACCTGCGAGGCAGGGGCGGCCGCGGGCACGCGCATCGAGGTCGAAGGCGGGCGGGTGCTCTCCGTCGAAGACGCCGGGTCCCCGCCGGGCACCACGGTCGAGGCCCGCGACCTGTTCTGGAACGTCCCCGCCCGCCGCAAGTTCTTGAAGCGCGCCGCCACCGAGCAGGCGCACGCGGTGGAGGCGGTGCTGCGGCTCGCGCTGCCCCGCCCCGAGGTGGAGTTCACGGTCCGCGAGAGCGGGCGCATCCTCCTCCGCCTGCCGCCCGGCGACGCTGCCGCCGTGCAGGAGCAGCGGGCGGAGGAAGCCTTGGGCCGCGAGGTGCGCGGCCGCCTGCTGCCCATCTCCGCCCAGGTGCGAGGCGTCCGCGCGCGCGGGCTGGCGGCCTCTCCCGCCATCGAGCGCTCCAACGCCTCCGCGGTATGGCTCTTCGTCAACGGGCGGGCGGTGCGCGACCGCCAGCTCACTCACGCGGTGCTGCGCGCGTACGGCGAGGTGATGCCCCACGGCCGGTACCCGGCCGCGCTCGTCTTCCTCGAGGTTCCCGCGCGCGACGTGGACGTGAACGTCCACCCGGCCAAGGCGGAGGTCAGGCTCGCCGACGCGCGCGCCGCCCACGAGGCCATCACCGCGGCGCTCCGGTCCGTGCTCGCGTCCGGGGCGTGGCTTCCGCTCGACGGGACCGGCCAGGTTGCCCCCGCGCGCTCGTACTCGCTCTCCCCCTCTGACGACCGCTCGACGCGGGTCGCGGAGGCGCTCCAGCGCTACGGGGAGCGCGCGCCGTACGAGAAGCCCGGCTGGCACCGCGACCCGCGTTTCGCCGCCGGCGCCGTCCGGCCGATGTCGGACCCTCCCTCTACCGTGCGAAGCGGTGGAGAAGGCGCCGGCGCCGCCGCCCCGTCCGGCGGGCAGGCCGCCCTGATCGCGCCGCAGCCGTACTTCGCCGGGCTTCGCTACCTGGGCCAGTTGCACCGCACCTACCTCGTCTGCGAAGGTCCGCGCGGGCTGGTGCTCATCGACCAGCACGCCGCCCACGAGCGGATGAACTACCAGCGCCTGCGGCGCGCGGCGGCCGAGCGGCGCGCGCACGTCCAGCCGCTGCTCGTCCCCGTCCTGCTCCGCCTCTCGCCGGCCGCCGCGGCGCGCATCGCCGAAGGCGCGGCCGACCTGGCCGCCATCGGCGTCGAGGTCGAGCCGTTCGGCGGAGGGTCCGCGGCGGTGAAGGCGCTGCCGGCGCCGCTCTCCAGCCTCCAGGAATCCGCGCTCGCGGCGCTCCTCACCGACCTGGCCGAGGAGCTGTCCACCTCGGGCCGCGGCGAGTCGCTCGAGCGCCGCCGCGACGCGCTCCTCGCGCGGGCCGCCTGCCACGCCAGCGTCCGCGCTCACGATGCGCTGAGCGAGGGCGAGGCGCGCGCGCTGCTCGGCGCGCTCGACGCGACCGACTACGGCGCCCGCTGCGCCCACGGCCGGCCGGTGGTGGCGGAGTGGCCGGTGGCAGAGATCGAGAAGCGCTTCGGGCGCGACTACGAGTCGCACGCCCGCGCGGCGCCCCCGGATACGCTCTGACCCGTCGCGCCGAACGCGCATTCCATGGCCGCCGCGGTGTGAAAAGAGCAGCGCCGCCGAATGCGGCGGCGACTGGGACGCCCGGCGGGTTGGCGGCCGGCCGCGCGCTGCGCACTTTCTCCCACCGTGGGGAACGCCGGCGCGGCGCGGAAGCACCCGCGGCGGGCCGAAGCGCGTTATAGAAGCCGGAACGCCCAAGGAGCGAGGATGTACGTCGCCGTCGAGGGGATCGTCGAGACGTTGCGCGGGGTGCCGCCGCCCCGTTTCCAGCCGGGGCACATCTGCGCGCTGCTCCACGACCTGACCATCCGCCCCGAGACGCTGCAGCCCTTCCTCCATTTCGCTCCGCGCCGGTACACGCGGAACCTCATCTACCGCGACGACCTCTTCGAGCTGCTCGCGCTGTGCTGGGACCCGCGCACCGAGAGCCCCATCCACAACCACTCCAACCAGCTCTGCTGGCTCGCCATCCAGCAGGGCGCGCTGCGCCTGGAGAATTTCCACTCGCTCGACGGCCCCGGGCCGGGCGACCGCATCCGGCTGGTGCCCAGCGGCGGCATCGACCATGCGCCGGTGGGCTGCGTCGACCTGCAGCAGGGGGAGGACGCCATCCACCGCGTCTCCAACCCGTCCGACGAGCGCGCGGTCAGCCTGCACGTCTACTCGCGCCCGTACGATCTGTGCCTGGCCTACGATCTGGAGGCGCAGACCTCGCGCGAGATGCGCCTCATCTACCATTCCGCCGGCGGGCGTATCTTCCAGCCGGAGCGGCGCCAGTGAAGCGGCTCGCTCTCTGCGCCGCGCTGCTCGCCGCGTGCGCCACCGGCGGCGCGCGCAAGCAGGCCGCGGGCAGCAGCCCCGAGGGCACCGTCGAGGTCGACGACGTGCTCCACGGAGTGAAGTACACCCTGCCGCCCGCCCCGGAGGGCTGGCAGGTCGCGCACGAGGGCGCGGCGCACGTCTCGGGATCCGGCGTGCAGGTCGAGGTCGGCTCGTTCCCGCTGGCGGGCGCGGCGCAGCCGGCGAGCTGCCGGGACGCGGCGCAGAAGCGGCTCGCGACCCTCCAGCAGCGGACCGACGAGGCCGAACGGAAGCGCGCGCCGGACCTTCCCGCGCAGGCCGATGCGCCGCGGGACCAGTCGACCGGCGATTCGCCCACCGCGACCTGGAGCTTCACGCGCGGACCCTCGGCGGCGGCCGTCCGCAGCCGGTGGGGCTTCTTCGCGCGCGGAGCCGACTGCCTGATGTTGCAGGTCAGCGGCCCCCGCGGCGACGGGTTCGCCGACCGCGTGTTCGACTCCGCCGCGCGCACCTTCAAGGTGCTCTCGCTGGCGCCCGAGCAGCAGCGCGAGGTGGACCTGCTCGCCGGGATGGGCTTCCTGGAGAGGCGCGAGCCCGCCGCGGCGCTGGATCGGTTCGAGGCGCTCGCGCGCCGCGAGCCAGGGTTCGCGAAGGCGCATTTCGGGGCGCTGATGGCCGCCTTCGAGCTCGGCCCGCAGGCCTACGCGCGCGGGCTGCCGCACGGGAGGGCCTCCCTGAAGGGCGACCGCGACCTCACTCCCGAGCAGCGCCAGCTCGCGTTGCGCGCCGTCGGCGTGATGCAGCTGGCCGAGAACGAGGTGAAGGACGCCTCGGAGACGCTGGCGGAGCTGGTGGTCCGCGCGCCGGACCTGGCCGAGGCCCAGTACAACTACGCGTGCGCCCTGGCCCGCCTGGGCGACCGCAGGCAGGCGTTGGACCACCTCCGCCTCGCCATCCAGCTCGACGGCGACCTCGCCACCCACGCCCGCGTCGACACGGACCTCGAATCCCTCCGCGCCACCCCCGAATTCCAGGACCTGACCCACCCGCCGCAGAGCGCCAGGTAAGGCCAAAGAGCCGAACGCGGAGGCGCGGAGGCGCGGAGTGGTTCACCTGATCTCGACGGTGGATTCTCGGCGGCGATCCGCGTCCATCAACAATCTCCGCGTCTCAGCGCCTCCGCGTTGATCTTTTAGTCCTGATTCTTGGCGGCGCGGGCGATGGCGGCGCCGATCGTGTCGGCGGCGTCCAGCTTTTCCGCGGCTTCCTCGAGGGCGGCGCGGGTGGACTCGGCGGACGGTTCGGCGTGGCGCAGGGCCTCGGCGTGGGCGAAGAGCAGATCCAGATCGAGGTCCAGCTCCGCCGCGCGGCGGACCAGCCCGGCTGCGTCCTCCGCCTGCCGCCGCTCGGCTTCCTCCACCGCGCGCTCGAAGTCGAGGTCGAACTCCACCTCCAGCGCCTCCGGGTCGACTCCCGGCCAGCGGTTCGCGCACTCGAGACGAGCCACCTCCGGCGTCATCTCGATCGGATCGCCCACGTAGGCCCAGTGGTCGTCGGTGGGGAACGGTGACCCCTCCACGACCAGCACGAGCCGCTCGGCCATCGGCTCGAAGTAGAAACCCGTCTCCGGCGCGCGCGCCATCTCGCCAAAACGTATCCCATCACTCCGCGCTGTGAAAAGCGCAGCGCCGCCGACTGGGCGGCGGGCGGGAAATTCCGCGCGCGTGGCCCAGCCGGTATGTTACCCGCGCCCCGCCCTCCGGAGGAAGCGATGCGCCTGCGCACTGCCGCCTGCGTCCTGCTCGCCGCCGCGCCCGCCCTGGCCGGCGTGCCTGGGAGGGGCGACGGCACCATCACGCTCCTGGGAGGAGTGCGCGCCATCCCCGGCGGCGAGTACCAGTCCGAAACCGGAGCCAAGCACGCCCTGTGGCACCCCGGGTTCCTGGTCGGCCTGGGCTTCCAGCCCGACGACGAGCTGCACGGAGGCATCCAGCTGGGCTACGGACTCGATCAGTACGGCGAGGGCGCCGGCGCGCTCAAGATCCGGAGCTTCCAGATCCTGCTCGAGCTCGACACGGCACTCACCCAGGGCAACTGGTACACCCTCTACGCGGGCGGCGGGCTCGGCTACTCGCTGAACACCATCTCGCGCGCCGCCGGCGACCTGGAGGCCAATTCGGCGGTGGGCTTCGTGGCGGTGGGCTTCCGCTTCCGCATCTCCGACCACGTCGGTGGCGTGATCGAGGACCGCTACAGCATCTCGTCCGCGGCCGCCGACCCCAGCGCGACGAACACGGTCAACATGGGCGGCAACCTGCTCACCGCCGGGATCATCTTCCACTTCTTCTCTCCCGAGGACAAAGGACACCCGACCGCCCCGGGAGGGTGACCGGGCCGGGCGGGATGTCCCACCTCCGGCCGGCAGGCGCCCGATCGAAAAGGATGCGGGAAACCGGGCGCCCTGCGGTATGCTTCCCGACCCACCGGCCGTCGTCCCTTTCAGCAGAGCGAGCCAAGGAATGCCGATGAGCGAAGAGATCACCGCCCCCCGTTCCGTGCCCCCCGTGGTCGAGCACCAGTCCGCCGGGGAGCGCGATCTCTCGGACCTCCGCCGCGAGGTGATCGAGTCCCGCAACCTGGTGATCAAGACCGACAACCTGCTCAAGAACCTGCACGCCGAGCTCAAGCAGATGGGCCGCAAGCAGGAGCAGTTCGAGAAGCGGCACATGGCGACCAGCGTGGCGGCGTACATCCTCTTCGCCGCCATCGCGACCCTCGGCGCCTTCACCTTCGCCCGCAGCGAGATCCGCGGCGCGCGCGAGGAAGCCGCGGCGAACGAGGGCAAGGTGAAGCAGCTCACGCAGGAGGTCGACACCTTGCGCCGGGGCGAGGCCTCGCGCCGCGAGGCGAGCGAGAAGGCCGCCCGCGCGTACGACCTGCTCGGCTCGGAGAAGGAAGGACCGGGGCAGACGCTGGCGATGGACCAGGCCCTCCACCTCGACCGGCAGCTCATCTCGCGCCTGGAGGCCAAGGCGCTCGACGACCGCGCGGTGGGCATGAAGGCGAAGATGGCGCAGGGCGCCCTCGAGCGGGGCAACGCCGCCTTCCGCCGCAGCGACTGGACCGGCGCGGCGCAGGAGCTGACCCGGTACATCGAGCTCGAGCCGCGCGTCGAGGAGAGCATGGTGTGGTTCCGCCTCGGCAACGCGCTCACCCAGGCGAAGGAGCACCAGCGCGCCATCCCCGCCCTGGAGAACTTCATCAAGAACACCGGCGGCACCAAGACGGCGCAGTACGCCGGGTACCTGCTCGGCACCGATTACGAGGAGACGGGCAACGCGGAGAAGGCTCGCCAGTCGTACGAGCGCGCCCTCGGGCTGTACCCCAGCAGCGAGTTCTCCGCGCTCATCCGCGGCCGTCTGAAGCGGCTCGCCTCGCACCAGGCCGCGGCGCAACCCGCCGCGGCGCAGGCCGTGAATCCGAAGCCCTGACCACCGCCGTCAGCGGGCCTTGAGGCCCAAAAGCTTGCGCGCCTGCGCGAGCGCGTCCTTCACCTGGCGCGCCTCGGCGGACGCGCTCTCGCCGCTGCGCGACAGGTCGCGCCGCAGCTCCTCCAGGCCGTCCAGCGCCGCCGCCAACTGCCGCAGGGCGGGGTCGGGGTCGTCGTCGAGCTTGCAGCGCGCGCTGACCCGCGCCACCTCGTCCTCCCAGCGGCGCGTCCACAGGTCCCACTCGCGCGCCAGCGAGCCTCCCTCGAGGCCGCCCGGGGCAGGTTGCACCGCGCGCGCGGAGAGCTGCGCGTAGAGCCTGTCCACGTCCTCCAGGCACGCGGTGGCCGAGGCCCGGGGCACGGCAGGCGGTGCGTGGCCGTACAGGTCGGAGGCGACCGAACGCACCAGGAGGAAGAAGAGGGCGGCGCAGAATGCTCCGAAGGCCGCATAGAGCGCGATCCGGTAGGTCCGCAGGGTCGGGTCGCGCGCCGGCACGCTCCGTCTCTAAACGGTGCCCGCGCCGGATTTCAAGGGGGGCATTGCACCGGTTCCTGGGCAGGCGGAAGCGGCGGAGGGGTGCAGCTCGGGCGCGTCGGATCCCGCTCGGCCGGCGCCAGCACCTTCACCACGAACTTGAAGGTCGATGACTCGAAGTTCGCCAGCATCGCCCGGTGGGGCGGAGGGACGGTGTCGCCCGCGAACCCGGCTGCCTCGCCGTTGACCAGCTCGACCACGTGGACGCCTGGCCCGCCGAGATTCGTCGCGTCGAAGGCGGGAAGGTTTGGAGCCTGCAGCGGTCGGATCGTGTCCGAAGAGTTGAAGCTCCCGGGCAGGGTGGGGGAGGCGAGCGGCGACTGGGTGCGGATGACGCTCAGATCGTAGTCGACGAAGATCCGGACCTGGACGTCGACGGTCGGATCGTCGGCGATGATGTCGAGCTTACCCAAGTTCAGCTGGCAATGGCACGGCGGTACGTCGGCGGGCCCCCCCGGATCGAGGACGAGCATCGGTTGCAGCAGGAAGTTCGGTAACGCCGGGGGGACCGTGTCCACGCGCGGGATGGTGTGCGGGCGCGTGTTCGCTGGATCGACCGACTGCGGCATCAAGCATCCCGGGGCGAGGACGAGGAGAACAGCCGCGGACACACACATGCCCGCGGACCTTCTTGGAGCAAGCGGCGCGCCAGGATGGATCATCGCGGAATCCAACGATTTGCGTGACGGGCGCGCGTTCGCGCGCAGCGCCGGCGCGACACGGATGTCATCCTTCCGAGTCCAGCGGGTCGGGTGGGAGCGCCTCTCCGCGCCTCTCCGCCTCCATCCGCTCCAGGTGGCGGAAGATGGTGCGCGGATCCACTCCGAGGTCCTTGGCGGTCTTGGTCCGGTTGCCGCCGTTCCGCTCCAGCACCTCGTTGATGTAACGCTTCTGCCACTCGTCGCGCGCCTGCGCGAGCGGCAGGATGGGATCCAGCTGCTCGGCCCGCAGCTCCAGGTCGTCGGGCGTGATGAGCGGCTTGTCGGCCAGCACCACCGCCTTCTTGATGCGGTTCTCCAGCTGCCGGATGTTGCCGGGCCAGCGGTAGCGCTTGATCGCGACCAGCGCCTGGTTCCCGAACCCCTTCACCTTGCTGCCCAGCTCGCGGGTGGCGCGCGAGAGGAAGTACTTGGCGAGCATCACCGCGTCGTCGCCGCGCTCGCGCAGGGGCGGCAGGTGCAGGTGGACAACGTTCACCCGGTAGAAGAGGTCCTCGCGAAAGCGGCCCGCCTTCATCTCCTCCTCGAGGTCCTTGTTGGTCGCGGAGACGATGCGGATGTCGACCGGCTCGGGCCGGTTCTCCCCCACGCGCGTCACCTGCCGGTCCTGCAGCGCGCGCAAGAGTTTTACTTGAAGGGAATGCGGCATCTCGCCGATCTCGTCGAGGAAGAGCGTGCCGCCGCTGGCGGCCTGGAACTTGCCGGGCCTGGCGGCGACCGCGCCGGTGAAGGCGCCCTTGGCGTGGCCGAACAGCTCGCTCTCCAGGAGGTTCTCGGGGATCGCGCCGCAGTTGATGGCGATGAACGGCCCCGCCTTGCGCGGCGAGCGCCGGTGCAGCTCGCGCGCGATCAGCTCCTTGCCGGTGCCCGACTCCCCGGTGACGAGCACGTCGATGTTGGCGCCCGCCACCTTGTCGACCTTCCGGAAGATGTCCCGCATCGCGTCGCAGGCGCCGATGATGTCGCCGTAGGCCTGCTCCTCGAGGCGGCTCTCCAGCTCCCGCTGCCGCGTGCGCAGCTCGTCCAGCTCGAGCGCCCGCTCGAGCAGGAGCGCGGCGGTGGCGCAGAAGGAGGTCATCAGCGTCAGCTCGCGCTCGGTGAAGAGGTTGGCGATGCGGTCGTTGCCCACGTACACGGCGCCGTACAGTTCGCCGCGGCGGATGAGCGGCACGCACAGTACGCTGGAGAGCTTGAGGTTCACCACGCTGGCGCTGGCGTTGAACTGCGCGTCGTTCAGCGCGTCGCTGACGATCACCGGCTGGCGCGTCTGCAGCACCCGCTCGACGATGGAGTCCGAGAGCCGCTCCACCGCGTTCTGGATGTCCTGCCGCTGGAAGTTGCGCGCCACCTCGACGCGCGGGGCGCCGTCCTCCACCACGATCAGGAACCCTTTGTCGGCCTGGACGACCTCGACGATGGCGTCGAGCAGCCCGGAGAGCGCCGCGCCGGTGCCCGGCTCGCGCGCCAGCGACTGCGTGAACTCGGCGAGCCGCTGGACGGCGAGCGTCGCCGCGTCGGCTCGCGGCGGAGCGGACGCGGCGGCGTCCGCGGCCGCGCGGTCGGCGGCCTGGAACACCAGGCGCGTGCGCCCCAGCTGCAGCGTGTCGCCGTCGCTCAGGTGCGCGCGCTCGCGCTTCTTTCCGTTCACGATCAGCGGGGCTCCCTCCAGCGCGGTGGCCATGTAGCTCGACCCGTCGAACTGGATGGCGACCACGCCGCGGACCTCCTCCACGCGGACGTCGCTGTCCGCGCCCGCGCCGACGGTGGTGAGCGCTTTGACCAGCGGGACCTGCGCAGGCGCCGCGCCGGCGAGATGGACGACGAGGGAGGCCATCAGCGCTCCTCGAAGGCGGCGACCCGCGGCAGGTGGAGCCAGATCGGGCTGGGTCCTGGCGGCGGGCGGCTGGTTGCGTCGCTGCGCGGAGGATTGGGAGCCGGCGGCGAGGTGGCCGGGGGCGCGGTCGGCGCCGGCGTGGTGTTGCGAGGCCGCTGCACCGGCTCGGGGACCGGCATCACCGGCGAGGTGGTCGATCCCGGCGCGGGCCCGACCAGGAGCTGGTCCTTCACGATGGTGTGCGACTTGTAGTTGATTCCCGCGTGCACCGCGCCGAACGCCCAGAGCGAGTAGAAGGCGGCCGCGCCGATCCATTTCACGACCTGCAAGCGGTGCGCGATCTGGTAGTCGCTGCCCTGACTGAACTTCTGCGTGTTCTGGTCGCGCAGCGTCTCGATGAGCAGCGCGCTGCCCACGCTCGCCGCGCCGAAGATGACCTCCAGCGTCGCCAGCGTGTAGCCCAGGGTGCGGTCGCCGTTCTGCAGCTGCCCCAGACCGAATGGCAGGAGCGAGACCCAGAACTCGTGCTGCACGACCGTCCGCTCCACGTTGGGCTGGAACGTCTTGAGTCGCCGCTCGTTCTCCTCCTGGCGGCGCCGCTGGGCTTCCTCCTCGAACGCGCGCCGTCGCGCCTCCTTCTCCGCCCTCCTCTGCGCGCGCAGCGGCGCGATCTGCGGCTCCAGCTCCTTCTTCTCCCGATCGAAGAACTCGATCACGCGCGGCGGCACGTAGAACGGATCCAGCTCGGTGTCGGGGTCGAGGAAGAGCAGCTCCAGGAAGGCCCGGTGCGCCTCGACCCCGCGGGGCGGGTTCTGCAAGAGGAGCGCCTCGCCCAGGAGCGTGTAGGCCCGGGCACGCAGCTCGGGCGTCTCGAAGCGTCCCACCTCGACCAGGCCGGCCAGCCGCTGGGACACCTTGGCGTAGTCGCCGTACTCGAAGTCGCGCTGGGCGAGCCGGACCTGCTCGGCGGCGGCGTCCTCGCTGTCGAGCTGCTGGCGTTCCGTCTGCTGCGCCGAGGCGGGCGCGGCCGCCGCGAGCGCGGCCGCGAGGGCGAGCGCGCGCCTCACGGTTCACCGGCCATGTCGATCTCGTTCTCGCTGCCCGCCCGGAGCGTGCGCTGGATGGCCCTGTCGCCGACGGTGATGATGAACCGGTGGGTGGGTTCGGTCATGGCGATGCGCGCCGGCGTGGCGCGCAGGTCGCGCACCAGTCCGAGCGGCGTCGGCGGGGTGTTCTCGTCCGAGTACCACACCTGCGCGTCCGGATCGCCGCCCACGATGCGCAGCTGGGCCGGGCGGGGAGCGCCCGTCTCCAGCGTGTAGCGCTGCCTCTCCGGCCGGATGTCGATCTGGGTGTTCAGGTCCGCGCAGCACTTGTGCTGGATGGTGACCCGGTGCGTCCCCGGCGCGAGCTGCGCGCGGATCATCAGGTCCTGCCCCAGGTCGGCGTCGTCCACGATCACGCGCGCGGGCACCTTCTGGGCCAGCACGACGGGGAGCAGCTTGGCGGCCTCCGCCACGGCGACGCGCTGCTCGCGGCGCTGGTTGACCGCCCGCGAGGCGGGAGCGGCGCCTGGTTTCGCGCCGGAGGTCGAGGCCGCCTTCGGGGTGGAGGGCGGGTCCGCGGGCGGTCCGGCGGCGGGAGTCGCGCGGGCCGCCGCCGCCGCGGTCAGCTCCCTCGCCCGCGCTTCCTGACGCTCCCGCTCCCCGCGCGCCGCCTGCACCCGATCGGCGAACCGGATCGCCGGCACCGAGACCAGCGCCGCGATCGCGCAGGCGGCTGCGCCGATCAGCGCGCGCCGGCCGAGCTTCAAGAGCCTCGTCCGCCGCCGGATGCGATCGACGCGGCCCTTCGCCTGCGCATTCTGCGGGTCGAGCGCCAGCACCCGGCCGAACGCGGCCAGCGCCGCGCTGGTCCGCTTGCGCGACAGCTCCTCCTCGCCGCGCGAGAGGCAGCGGGCGACCAGCCTGGCCCGGACGCGCGGTCCTTCCTCGCCGGGGGCCCGGACGAATCGGGCGAGCACCTCCAGCGGCTGCTCCACGCCGGCATCCGCGAGCAGCGCTTCCAGCTCCCTGCGCAGCTCCGCGGCGCTCTGGTACCGCCGCGCCGGATCCCGCTCGAGGCAGCGCGAGATGATCCTCGCCTGCCCGTCGCTCACCGCCGGCCGCACCGTGCGCGGGTCCTTCAGCTGGCCATCGAGGATGGCGCGCAGGAGCGCCGCCGGGCTGGGGGCCTGGAAGGGCAGCTCGCCACACGAAAGCCAGTAGAGGATGGTGCCGAAGGAGAACAGGTCGCTGCGCGGGTCGGCCGGCTTGCCCTCGATGGTCTCGGGAGCGAGGTGCGCGGGCGATCCGAGGATGCTGCCCGTCATGGTGAACTTCTCGCCCGGGTCGAGCAGGGCGGCGATGCCGAAGTCGGTCAGCTTCACCACTCCGTCCTCGCGGACCATCACGTTCTCGGGCTTCAGGTCGCGGTGCACCACGCCCGCCGCGTGCGCGTGCTCGAGCGCCTCGGCGATGGGGAGCAGGCACGCCGCTGCCAGCTCGGGCGGGTCGAAGGCGGTGTGCTCCCCGAACTCGCGCAGCGTGCGGCCGCGGATGAACTCCGTCACCAGGTAGGACGGCTCGGCGGAGAGCCCGCTGAAGTCGTAGACGTCGAGGATGTGCGGGTGGTGCAGGCGGGCCACGGCCTGCGCCTCGCGGTCGAAGCGGCGCCGGATGTCCTCGCGCGCGTGCAGGTGCGGGTGCAGGACCTTCACCGCGACGATGCGCCGCAGCTGGGTGTCGAAGCCGCGCCACACGACGGCCATCCCGCCCTGGCCGACCTGCTCATCCAGCCGGTACCGGCCAAGCTGCAACGACTCCCTCCCTCAGACGCCCATGTCGCGGTCGTTCTCCAGCGGGCCCGTGCGGAACGCGCCGGAGCCGCAGGGCAAGCGGCCGTGTCGGCGCGGAATTTCGCGGGCGCCCGCGAGAGGGGTACGACAGCGTTGGCACTGTAGCGGTGCGGCGAGGACCGATCAAGCGCGCGTCGGCGCGCCCCGCCGGCCCGCGCGGATGCGCTCGAGCAGCGCTTCCAGCATCTTCACCGGGTCCCGGGGCAGCGGCTGCGGCGCGCGATCGCCCTCGAGCGGGGCGAAGCTCGCGTGCGTCACCTGGTGGGATCGCGCCGCCGCCCGCGGCTGCGCGTGCGCCGAGGCCGGCGCAGGGAGCTGCTCGGCGGAACCGAGGTCGGCCCGCGCGCCGGGCGGAGCCAGCTCCCGCAGCTCCTCCAGCCGCTCGCGGAGCAGCTCGTTGTCCGGCGACGCGGCCGACGCGCGCTCGTAGCAGCGCAGCGCCTCGACGAACCGGCCGGCGCTGGCGTGCAGCTCGCCCTGCTCGGCGTCGGTGAGCGTCCCGGTGGCGGGCCTGGGCTCCGCCTCCTCCGGCTCCGGCCGGCGCCGATCCGAAAGCTCCGCCGGCTGCACCAGCGCGCGCACCGATTCCATCCGCTGGCGCACCCGCTCGTCGCCCGGCTCCCGGACGATCAGCTCCTCGAAGAGCTGCAGCGCCTCGAGCAGCTCGCCGCGGCGCACGGCGCGCTCGGCCCTCTGCTCCAGCTCGGCGGCGGACTCGGCCATTCGATCGATCTCAGGGTTCCGTCCGGGTGGTGTCAACTTCCGGTGCGCGCCGGCTGCGGCAGCGCCGGCGCCCCGTGCGGCGCGGGCAGGAGGCCCTGTGCGCGGCTCTGCGTGGCGAGCTCCAGGAGCCCGTCGATCGCGCTCGGCCAGCGAGGCACGAACCCGAGCGCGCGCAGGCGGCTGGTGTCGTAGTAACGGTCGGCGGCGAGCTGCTCGAGCAGGTCCGGTGTCAGCCGCGGGGGCGCGGCCGGCGGGCGCCCTTCCCACGCGCGCAGCCAGGCCCGCGCGAGGCGCTTGTTGAGACGGTTCCAGAAGACCCACGAGGGCGTGTGGCGCAGCACCCAGAGACCGGCGCGGGCCGACGCCGGCGAGTAGGGCAGCCGCCCCGCCTCGCGGGCGCCGGCCGCCTGCAGCACCGCGCGCGCCAGCTCCTCCAGCGGGAGCGGGACGTCGTCGGCGACGTTGTACGCGCGCCCGAAGAGAGCCGGCAGATGCTCGTGCTCGGCCAGGAGCAGGGCGGCGCGCGCGACGTCCTCGGCGTGGACGGCGTGCACCACCGGGCCCCGGCGCGGCAGCCACAGCGCGCGATCCCGGTGGGCGGCGAGCGAGGCGACCACCAGCGCGGCGGCCAGGCCGCGCCGCTGCCGGGGGCCGTAGGTGAGAGCGGGGCGCAGCACCACCAGCTTGAGCCCGCGCGTGCGGCGCCAGAGGAACGCTTCGCGTTCCACCGCCCACCGCGCGATCCCGTGCGCGTCGACGGGCCGCTTGGGATCGCCCTCCTCGCAGGGCAGGTTGCGGGGCCGCCCGTAGACCGTGCAGCTCGACAGGAGCAGGAGCGGTGCGCCCGCAGCCAGCGCGGCGGCCATCGAGGCGCGCGCCGACGCGAGCGCCTCCTCCTTGAGCCCCGCGCCGGGAAACGCGGCGTGCGCGACCAGCCCCGCGCCCTTCGCCAGCTCGGCCGCGAACAACGCGCCCTCGGGGCTGCCGAGCTGCGCCTCGGACGGGGCGGCGCCCACCGCGCGGGCCTCGGACAGGTCGGCGCCCGGCCGATCGACCGCGCGCACCTCCCATCCGGCGCGCACGAACGCCTCGCACAGATGGGACCCGATGAGCCCCGCCGCCCCGGTGACCAGCACAGCCTTCCGTTCCACGCCGGAGAGATTCCACGCGCTGGCGGCGGGTGCAACCGACCTGGCTCGGCGGCACGGGTGGTTTCGCTCCCGACATCCACTCACCTTTTGTGCGCGGAATCTTCACCATTATCCTCGTTCGCAGAGGTCCCCCTTCCTTGGACGACGATCTGGACTCCATCCTGGTCGAGCGCTGCCCCGACCTGCTCGTCGTCCTCGATGCCGAGCTCAGGGTCGTGCGGGCGAGTGCGGGGCTGCGCGCTGCGGTCCCGCAGGTCGAGCCGGGGATGGAGTTCGCCCGGTCGCTCGACGAACCGTCCCGCGCGCGGTTCGAGCAGGCGATGGCCCTGGAGCGCGACGCGACCCAGGCCTTCTCGCTGGAGCTGACCCACCGGGGCTGGGACCGGCTGGTTCCCGCGACCTACCGGTTCTTCGAGCTGGAGGGCCCGCTGGTGGCGGGCCTGGGGCGCGAGATCCCGGTCACGGAGGGGCTCGTCGACCAGGTCGAGGCGCTCAAGCGGCGCCATTCGGAGATGCTGGCGCAGCTCGCGGCCATGACCGGCAGGCTGCGCGAGCTGGCGCGGAACGACCCGCTTACCGGGCTCTTCAACCGGCGCGCGTTCCTCGACCAGGGCGACAACGAGTGGGTGCGTCACCGCCGGCACCTGCATCCGCTCGCCTGCGTCGCGCTCGACGTGGACGGGTTCAAGCACATCAACGACAACTTCGGCCATGCCGCGGGCGACGCCTTGCTGCAGCACATCGGCACGCTGCTGCGGGCGACCCTGCGCGCGAGCGATCTGCCGGCCCGCATCGGCGGGGACGAGTTCGTCGCGCTGATGCCGGACACCTCGGTGGACGGGGCGGTGATCACCTCCGAGCGCCTGCTGGGACGCCTCGCCCAGCACCCGCTGCAGGTGCTCGACCAGAGCCTCAGCGCGACCGTCTCGATCGGCGTGGCCAGCGCGGAAGGCTGCTCCTCGCTGGAGGAGCTGCTCGCCCGCGCCGACGCCGCCCTCTACCGCGCGAAGAAGGAAGGCAAATCCCGCGTCTGCCGCTCC
>Ga0209701_10000130_pt1 | contig 36352 bp, 32 predicted proteins | sample CZO8metaG_4_FD_188356 | JGI IMG/M metagenome (GOLD analysis project Ga0209701, IMG submission 188356) | Vadose zone soil microbial communities from the Eel River Critical Zone Observatory, Northern California, USA - CZOApr15con2H3.8 metaG... | ecosystem: Environmental > Terrestrial > Soil >... | reverse complement strand
CTCACCCTTTAACAGATAGGAATGGGCTTGGGCAAAGTGATCGCGTCGGGGATCGGGATGCGTCCCGATCCCCGTTTCTGACTCGGAAGTGTCTTCGCCAGCGGTCGGTTATTATGACGACCCCCACTAAACGAAAAAGGAGAAATCGATGATGAGAACTCGGAAGATCGCAGTATCAACAATTATAGTTCTAGCGGCGTTGTTAATGACCACGGGCGCTATGGCACAAGGTCAGGTGATCTATAACAGCACAGTTAATCCGCAGCCCGGGAACCTCCCCAGCGTAGGCGCAGAGGCTTATGCATTCAAGGAACTCGGCGATGGCGTCAGTTTTGCCGGCACCGTTCGAAATGCCAGGACCGTAACGGTTACGATGAGTAGCTGGGGATGTGAGGCAGGCGCTTGGTTCTCAGCCAACTGTGTCACTACTCCCGGTGCCACTTTCTCAATTCCGATCGCGCTGAATATTTATAACGCCGGAAGTCCGACTCCAAGTTCGCTGATAGCTACACGGACGCAGACCTTTACGCTTCCATATCGCCCATCTAGCGACAACACAAACTGTCCTAATTACGACACCTTCCATCCTGGTAGATGGTACCAGACGTCAAGCGGTACTTGCTTCAACGGTCTGGCCAGCAACATTACTTTTGACTTGAGTTCCATGAACGTGGTGTTGCCGAATTCAGTCGTTTACGGCATCACCTACAACACCACCAGCTTTGGGCCGACCCCGATCGGAACATCCGCGGCATGCTTTTCCACCCCTCAGGGCTGTCCGTATGACTCGTTGAACATCGCCCTGGCCCCAGTCGTCACGGTGGGCTCGAAGCCGTTCTTCAACACCCTCTATTGGAACGATTTCTACGCGGATAATTACTGCGATAGCGGGCTGGCTGGCACAGGCACGTTCCGGCTTGACTCGCCGACCAATGCTTGCTGGACCGGTTATGTTCCTGCTGCCCAGTTCAGGGCCGCAGCGAACCCGATGGCGACCACAGCGGATGGATGTAAGAACAACGGCTGGCAATCGTTATCTAGGTTCGACGGCAGCTCGTTCAAAAATCAGGGGGACTGCATTCAGTACGTCAATACCGGGAAGTAATTTCCAACGCTCAAGTGAGCGCGACGAGTTACTCGCCAAACGATGAGGGCAAGGCGTCATGCCTTGCCCTCAATTCTATCTACGGATCAATTGCGGCGATTAGGTTTTTACTGGCCCCAAGATAATCGAATTGCCGCGGATTCCTCTTGCTCGATCGACAAGCCACGCTCCCAACAACCACGCCGCGCACGCGCCCACCATCACGACCGAAAACCACCTGCCATACAATCCGTCCGCGGAAAACTTTTCGGTGGCGGTATGTAGCGCTTCGCTCTTAGGCAGCAGGCCCGCTTCGGCGAATTCGTGAAGGGTATAGATAGCGACCTGGGCCATGAAAAGCATCAGGAAGATTCCTGTCACCTGAAAGAAGCGCTTCACATTAATCAAGTGGCCGAACTGCGCCCAGGCCCAGGCCATAGCGATCGCCGCGCCGAGTCCCAAAAGCGCTCCCCAGATCAGCCGGGGACTCCGCACTTGCAGAAGCAGCAGCGCCGTCTCCATGCCTTCGCGGCTGATCGTTAACACGGTGAAGAGAAAGATCCCGGCGAAGGCAGTCCAGCCAGTCCGCTTCGCGGAGACCTCACCGAGCCGCCCTTCCATTCTCTGTTTCAGGTTTGGCCCCGCGCGCCACATGTAAACTACCAGCGACAGGACCATCACGATCGCGACCACGCCGAGCACGGCTTCGCGCAACGATTCATTGCCCAGAAACCCGGCGACCGTAACGCCAAGATAGCGCTCAATCAACTCGGGTTGGCCCGTTTGCATTTTGAAGAGCAGGTAACCGAGCCCGCCGCTGATTGCGAGCGCGACGCCGATCGCCCAATAGACGGCCGGAGCCAGTTGCCGCTGACGCGACTTGCGCAGGTAAGAAAGAATCACCGCGACCAGCAGAAAGGACTCGAAACCTTCGCGTAGAATGATGATGAATGACTGAAGCACTGATGAAACCCTTTAGGCTGTAAACTCGGACTGGCCGACCGTGGCCCGCTGAGCAGTATGCCCAAATTGAAAATGATTGTCAATTTCGAAGTGGGCGTATGCCGAGACCCAACCGTGTGGGGGGAGAGGTTCGTGGTTGCGCCCGCGCCGCTTAGCACCGTCCCACCAGGTCGAGCTTACGCCGGGCTCTTTGACCGACTAAATTACTGCGGTGGCGCTGGAACAATCACGAGGTCGGCACGCACCGGGCCCAGTTCAGTCACCGCGGTGAAGCGCAACGGCAGATGCCGCGTGTCGTCGCCAACCCACATTCGCATTTGCAGCTTGTCAGCTTGCGGATCGTCGGTGGTGAGCGACAACTGAATCGCCGAAATGCTTTGGCCGCTGACTTCGATCGTCTCGCGGCGCAGCGAAGTGATGAACAATGTGCGCGGCCGGGCCGTTGCCATTATCGAGATGGCATTCCGTTTTGGCGGTGTTAGGCTAAACGTGCGAATCGCGTAAACCAGCGAAACTAAGTCATGCGTACCGACGGGAATATCGATGCGTTCGCGGCTGTCCGACACCGCCGCGCCACGATTCTGATCGAGGTTGTAGCTCCGATTGGTTCGATGCTTGCCCTCGGACATACTAAGCTCGGTGCGAAAAGGAAGCAGCGTCGCGGGGTCGACGTATGAATTGACCTGATCGCCGACCGGAAAGGCTCGCGCCAGGGCGCCTGAGGTTTGCGCTGAGGCTGAGAAGAACAAACCGTTGAGATTAAAGTACCGGCCGCGCGCCCGCACCGCAAACGAGATTGTGCCGACAGGTTGAGCGCCGTTGGCAAGATAAACCTGATAGTTGAGTTGCTCGCCAACTTTGAACGGAAGATCCGGCGGAAGAGGGTCGCTCGCCTCGGCCGCAGATCGCGAGGGTTGATTGCTCCTGGCTGTTGTTCGCGGCGTAACGGGAATGCGCGGATCGGGGACGGAGATCGGGGTCGGTGCCGGCGAGGCCTTCGCTTCGCTGGGTCTTGGCGGGGTGACGAACTCAGAGGCTACTAACTCCGCGCGAATCTCGCCGCCTTGCTGTTTCGCCGTAACGATCACCGGCACGTGGCGCTCGTCATCGCTGAAATAGATCCGCGTGTTGTCGTCATGCCGCCCTTTCACATTCACCCGCGTGACGATCGTGCTAAATGAACCGACGCCGGTCTTGATGACTTGATGACCAGTGACCTTTACTTCGGCTTGATACTCGTCGCCCGCGTTTCGGACGGTGATCAAATAAGAAGCGCCGTCAACTAACGGCAGAGCGCGGACGCGATAGAGCGCGGAAACCAGATCGTAGGTTCCGGGGAACACCCCCGTGCCTGCTTGCGAAGGCAGCGCCGCGATGCCCGCAGGCTGGTTGTAATCGCTCGCGCTATCGGACGTGCGGTCCGCTTCGCGCACGACCTGCTGCGCACGGAACGGCAATCCCGTCGTGGGATCCACGTAGGTCGTGTAATCGTTGTTGATGGCAAACACGGCCACGTTCACCACGCCGCTGGTCTCGGCGTGCGCGCGCAGTTGAATGCCTTCGCGACTGAAAAACGTGCCCCGGCCGGCGACCAGAAGTTCGACGTGAGCAGCGCTGACAAACTGCGAGAACGAAACGTTGTAAGTCAGCCGTTCGCCCACGCGATAGGCTGCGGCGTTGAAAGGTGACTGAGACGCTTCGCTCTTCTGTTGGGCGTGAAGCGTACAGGTCAGCAAAATGAGCAGGGCCGTTAATTGCGCGATTTTTAGTGAGAACTTCAGTTGTCCGTGCACCTTCGAATGATAATGGCAAGCCGCGCGCGGCGCAACGACTCAATCCAACTGAACGCTTCAGCCGCTGGTTTGTTCCGCGGATCGGGGAGCGATGCCTTGATCAGCTCGTAACCCGTCTTCAATTTCTGCGACGATCGAGTTTGCGGCGGCGACCGGATCGTCGGCATCGATTATTGGCCGCCCGATCACCAGATAATCTGAGCCCGCGCGAATCGCTTCAGCCGGGGTCGTCAGGCGTCTTTGATCGTGCGGAGCTGCGCCTGCGGGTCTAACACCCGGTGTGACAACCAGAAAATCTTTTTTCGCAACGGCCGCTCGGACCGGGACTACCTCGAGGGGCGAGGCTACCACTCCGTCCAGACCGCTCGCGGCGGCTAATTGGGCGAGCGCGGTCACCTGGCGCTCCGGACTGTTTACGACCCTGATTTCGGTCAATACTCTGTCGTTAACGCTGGTCAAAAGCGTGACGCCAATGATTTTGGGACGAACCAGACCCTCACGTTCAGCAACTTCACCGACTGCATCAGCGGTGCGCCGCATCATTTCCGTTCCGCCGAAAGTGTGGACATTAAAGATCGATATGCCGTGGCGCGCGGCTTCCACGCCCGCGGCTGCGACCGTATTGGGAATATCGTGATACTTGAGATCGAGAAAGACACGTCCGCCTGCATTAATGATCTCGCGAACGATTGACGGACCAACAGCGGTGAAGAGCTGCATCCCGATCTTGAACATACCTACTACTCCGCGTAACGCCGCGAAGAGTTCGCGGGCGCGCGAGGCCGTCTCTACATCGAGCGCAACAATTAGTTTGTCTTTTGCCGTCTTCAAAGTTACTTCACGCGACACCCGACGGCGTCGTCAAGCGAACGAAATCCTTCGCGCTTAAGAATCTCACCGAGCCCCTGGTTGATTCGTCGCGCCACATTCGGGCCTTCATAGATGAATCCAGTATAAAGCTGAATCAAACTTGCGCCCGCGCAAATTTTCTGCCAGGCATCTTCGGCCGTAAATACGCCGCCCACGCCGATGATCGGCAGCGCGCCACGCGTCAGGCGATAAATCAGCGCGACGACCTGATTCGAGCGTTGCCGCAGAGGCGCGCCGCTCAATCCGCCTTCGCCGCAGGCCGCAACGTATTCATTCGACGTCAGCAACTCATCGCGTCTGATGGTCGTGTTCGTGGCGATGATGCCGGAGATGACGGCGCCCATTCCGACCTCGACGATCGATTCAATCTCGGCTTCAGTCAAGTCCGGCGCGATCTTCAACAGGAGCGGTTTTGGTTTGGAAAGCGCGTTTTGCCGGGCCAATTCTGCATTCCGCTGCTGCAAACTCTCCAGCAGGTTCCTCAGCATTTCCGGCCGTTGCAGGTCGCGCAGGTTGGGCGTGTTCGGTGAGCTGACATTGACCGCCAGGTAGTCGGCCACGTCATAAACCGCGGCAAAGCTTTCAAGGTAATCAGGAATCGCATCTTCAATCGCGGTCCGTCGAGATTTGCCGATGTTCACACCCAGTACGCAGTCCGGGCGATGCCGTTTGATATTTTCTGCTAATTGCCTGGCCCCGCAATTATTGAACCCGGCGCGATTGATCAACGCGCGATCGCGCGGCAAACGAAACAATCGCGGCTTCGGATTACCGGGCTGCGGCTCGCTCGTGACCGAACCAACTTCGATAAAGCCGAAGCCCAGGGCGGCCAGCGCCTGCGCGGCGGTTCCATTCTTGTCAAAACCCGCCGCGAGTCCCAGAGGATTCGCGAACGTCAAACCAAAACGCTCGAGCTTACCAAAGGGCGAGAGGGTGGTACGCCCGGCAACTAATTTTCTGGCCGTCCGCGAGCCCAAAACAAGAGTGAGTGAATGTAACGCCAGTTCGTGCACCGTCTCTGGCGGCAGACGAAAGAGTAGCGGGCGCGCGATTGCAGAATAAATTGACAAGTGACGAGTGACGAGCCGGAATCAGAGTTTAACTTGTCACTTGTCACTTGTCACTGTTCTTGTTACTATTTCGCGCCGGTGGAATTTACTGAAAAGGCTCGGATCATGGACGGCGCGCGCATCAATCGCGCGCTGGCGCGGCTGGCATCTGAGATTGTCGAAGAAAACCACGGCTCTGACGACCTCATTCTGGTAGGAATTCGCCGCCGCGGCGTTCCTTTGGCCCAACGGATCGCTGACAAAGTTGCTGATCTCGAAGGCAAGCGACCGCCGGTCGGCATTCTCGACATAACTTTATATCGTGACGATTTATCGACGGTGGGAGCGAAGCCCGTCGTCAGCGGCACTGAATTGCCCGGCGATATCGAAGGCCGCAACATCGTCTTAATCGACGACGTGCTTTACACCGGTCGCACGGTGCGCGCGGCGATCGACCAACTGATCGATTTCGGAAGACCAAGACGTGTGCAGCTGGCCGTGCTGATCGACCGCGGCAACGAACATCGCGAGTTGCCGATTCAAGCGGATTACATCGGCAAGCTGGTGCCGACCAAAAAGAGTGAGATCATAAAAGTGATGCTGACCGAGTTTGACGAGGACGAAGGGGTCGTCATCGTGGAGCGGCCGACAGCGGAAGCGGCAAGCTAAAGCGGCCCGAAAGGCCGCTTTTTTGTGTTCGGAAACTACTTTGAGCGCTAACTTCAATTTGAAACATCTGCTCGGAATCCGCGAGCTGTCGGTCGCTCAAATTACGTATTTGCTCGACACGGCTGAGACGTTCCGCGATGTTTCGAAGCGCGAGATCAAGAAAGTACCGGCCCTGCGCGGGCGCACCGTCATCAATCTCTTCTTCGAACCATCGACGCGCACGCGCACTTCGTTCGAGATTGCGGCCAAGCGTTTGTCGGCCGATGCAGTCAATATCAGCGTTTCAACTTCCAGCGTCTCGAAGGGCGAGACGCTGTTGGATACGGCGCGGAACCTTGAAGCGATGGCGCCCGACTGCATCGTCATTCGCCATTCATCAGCCGGCGCGCCACAGCATCTCGCGCGAGCGTCCAATGCGGCGATTGTTAACGCCGGCGACGGCTCGCACGAACATCCAACCCAGGCCTTGCTCGACGCGCTGACGATTCGCGAACACAAGGGCCGGATAGCCGGATTGAAAGTAGCAATCATCGGCGACGTGCTGCACTCGCGCGTGGCGCGCTCGAACATTTATCTGCTGTCAAAGCTGGGCGCCAGCGTCAGCGTCGCCGGCCCGGGAACGCTGGTGCCGCCAGAGTTTGCCGAATTAATCGAGTCTGGCGTGCGCGTCGAGCGAAGGATCGAAGACGCGCTGGTGGACGCCGATGTGGTGATGATTCTGCGCGTTCAGCGCGAACGCCAGACGGACGCTTTTGTTCCCTCGATGCGCGAGTACGCCGTGCACTACGGGTTGCAATTGCGTCATCTGAACCTGGCAGCGCCCGATGCGATCGCGATGCATCCCGGCCCGATGAATCGCGGCATCGAGATTTCTTCCGAGATCGCCGACGGCGGACGTTCGCTGATTCTCGAGCAGGTGACTAACGGCGTCGCCGTGCGCATGGCGGTGCTTTACCTGCTCGCCGGCGCGGGCAAGAGTGAGAACGGAACTAAAAGGAACGGCAAGAACGCAACGCGGGGCAGTAGCCCGACTAACCGGGGTCCCCACGCGGGCAGCCCGCGTGGGGTGGTCGATAGGGAGGGCTCGGCTGCAAAACGAACGCGAAACTCGAAACCCGAAACTCGAAACTAAGAATGCGCTTACTAATTGCTAACGGCTACGTCATAGATCCTGCGCAGGGAATTAATACCGGCAAGAGTGTCTTCATCGAAGATGGCCGCGTGGTGGGGCTGTTGAGCCACAGCGATGACGTACCCGAAGGCTGCGAAGTGATCGACGCGGTCGGGCTGATCGTTGCGCCGGGCTTTATCGACATGCACACGCATCTGCGCGAACCAGGCCACGAATACAAGGAGACGATTGCCAGCGGCGCGGCGTCAGCAGTTGCCGGCGGCTTTGCGACCGTCTGCGCGATGCCGAATACCGATCCGGTTAACGATAGTGCCGCGGTGACGCGGTTCATCATCGAGCAAGCCGAGAACGCACGTTTGGCGAATGTCTTTCCGATTGGCGCCCTCACGAAGAATTCCGCGGGGACTGAACTGGCCGAAATGGGCGAGATGAAAGACGCCGGCATCGTCGCGGTTTCTGACGACGGTCGTTCCGTCCCGTCGCCGGGAATGATGCGGCGCGCAATGGAATACGCGCGCGGTTTTGACTTGCCCGTGATCGATCACTGTGAAGACAAATCGCTGGCCCGCGGCGGCGTCATGCACGAGGGTCATTGGTCGTTGGTGCTTGGTTTGCGCGGCATGCCGGCCGCTGCTGAAGAAGTGGACGCGTTGCGCGATTGCGCGCTGGCAGAATTGACGGGCGCGCGCCTGCACCTCGCGCACGTCTCGACGCGCGGAGCGATTGAAGCCGTTCGCCGCGCGAAAGAAAAAGGCTTGCGGGTAACCTGCGAAGTCGCGCCGCATCATTGGACCCTGACGGATGCAGCCGTGGCTGACTATGACACGAACACGAAGATGAGCCCGCCGTTGCGCAGCTGGGATCATATCGAAGCCATCCTCGCGGGCTTGCGTGACGGCACGATCGATGCGATTGCCAGTGATCACGCACCGCATCACGCGGATGAAAAGGCCCTGGAATACGATCAAGCCCCGTCTGGAATCACCGGGTTGGAAACTGCAGTTGGCTTAGCGTTTGATTTGGTAAATCAAGGTGTGATCGATATTGAGCGACTGGTGGAAGTTCTCGCTACAAATCCCGCGCGGATCCTTGGCTTGGAGAATCGCGGAACGCTGGGCGCAGATGCTTACGCCGATGTGACGATTCTCGACCCTTCGTTTCAGTGGACGGTCGACGCGTCGCGCTCAAAATCCAAGAGCCGCAATACTCCGTTTGATGGACGGGTAATGACGGGCGCCGCGGTAGCTACTATCGTTGCCGGACGTGTTGTCTTTCTCCACCCAGGATTTGAACGGCTCGCGACTTCAGGGAAGGTCCTGGCGAAGGGCGGCTCACGTTGAGATAATCGCCGGCCAAAGACTACCGTTATCAGCGAGTCACAGAGGAGCTGTGTGCGCGCTTAACCCTCGCTATACGCCTCATTCAAACGACGAAAGTGATAGCCCATCGCGGCCAGTCGCAGCGTTTCAGCGAACTTATCGCGATGTTTTGCGAGGGCCTGGCCGAGGAAGCGCCAAAACTCTTTGCGCTCACTATCAAGCACTCCCAGCCTAACCATGATGCGCATGAATGACGCAACGCCATTCATCAGGTCGTAGTGCTGCGGCTCGGAAATTTCCTGCGCGGTCCGCCTCATTGAATCAAGCGCCCGTTGATAGTACTCGCGGGGGCTGTAGATGGTGCGCATGATGGTTTGGTAGCCCTGAATCAGCAGGGCGGGATCCATTACGGTCTTGAAGTTGAAGGTGCAGACGGTATTGTTTCCCGAAGCTTCGCCTAGAAGCCGTCCTTCGCGCTCGAGTCGCCTCCACAGTTGGGTGTCCGGCAGCGCATTCAGCAGCCCCACCATCGCGAGGGGGATCGCGCTCTTGCGGATGAAATCGATCTGCCGCTCAAAAATATCTGCGGGATCGTTATCAAAGCCGACGATGAAGCCGGCCATTACTTCCATCCCGTAGCTTTGAATCTTTTCCACCGATTCGAGCAGGTTGCCGCGGTTCTGCGACTTCTGCGCTTCTTTGAGACTCTCTTCGACCGGAGTTTCAATGCCCAGAAAGACGCGACGGAAACCGGCGTGCCGCATGCTCTCGAGGAGCGGTACGTCGTCCGCGAGATTCACGCTTGACTCAGTCAGCAACGAAAAAGGATAGCCATTGCGTTCCTGCCACGCGGCGAGTTCCGGCAACAGTTGGCGCACGTTCTTTTTGTTGCCGATGAAATTGTCGTCAACGATAAAAACCGTACCGCGCCAGCCCAGGGCCTTGAGCGCGTCGAATTCGGCGATCATCTGCTGATTGCTCTTGGTGCGCGGCACGCGCCCGTAGATTTCGATGATGTCGCAAAACTCGCACGAGAATGGGCAGCCGCGAGAGTACTGCACCGACATCGCGCTGTAGCGTTTGAGTTCAGCCAGATGAAAGTGGGCCAGCGGAGTCGCCGAGAGCGGTGGCCGCTCCGCAGCCTGATACGTCCGCTTGGCCTCGCCGCGGGCCAGGTCTTCAACGAACTGAGGCAGCGTAGTTTCCGCTTCGCCCAGGAAGATGTGGTCGGCCTCAGGCAAGTCTTCAATCGTGGTCGTAATGTACGGGCCGCCGATGACCACGCGCTTGCCCATTGCTTTGGCGCGTTGAACTACTTCCTTCAGCGAATCCTTCTGCACCAGCATCGCCGTGGCGAACACCATGTCGGCCCACTCAATGTCCGAAGTCTTAAGTCGCCGCACGTTGAGATCAATCAGGCGCCGCTCCCAGCTATCTGGCAGCAAAGCCGACACGGTCAACAAGCCGAGCGGTGGAAACGCGCACCGCTTGCCCTCGAAGGGCAGCGCGTGGCGAAAACTCCAATACGTATCGGGAAATTCCGGATTAATCAGCAGAACCTTCATCACTACTCCTTTAGACCACAGCAATAACTACGGCGCTTCGCTTACATCCTTCGTCGCAAATGCTACCTGCGTTTCTTGTTTGCGTGGTTTTTGTTTGCCTGGTTATTTCGCCCGAGCTTCAGGACGTCGCCGGGTTGACACTTTAGCGTCATGGAAATTTTTTCCAGCGTATCGAAAGTCATTCCCTGGGCTTTACCCTTTTTCAAGCGCCACAGCGTCGTATGACTGATGCCAGTCTCTTTGGCCAGCCAATAGAAAGACCGCTCCTGCTCTTTCAGCAGCTCATTGATTCGGATTTTGATCATTAATACTCGATCCTCTTTAGCCTGGCTCGGTCTTCGTTTAGCGTGCGTGCTATTTATCACAGATGCCCATCGTGTGTCCACAGAATATATTGCATTCTTGACATATACCGTGCCGTAGTATAACTTTGTTTCCAGATTGAGTCCAGCTAACTCCGTTCTCAGCTCCTCTGGAATCACCCAGATCATCTGAAGTTGTCAGCTAATAACTCGGGGATCGAAGTGTTCCAGCAGCGGCCTTTACCGCGAGGGGTGTCGTTCATGCAAGTTTGCCGTCAATGCGACACCTCGCCGGCAAACAAACCACTGCTCTTATGAACTTTCCCTGTCTGACAAAGATCGAAGCAGCGCAGTGAGTAATATTGGTATCAAAGAGCGGCGAGTCGGAAACGTCACCATTCTAAGTGCAGATGGTGAGATAAGAATCGGTTTGAGATTCGGGGGGAGCAGTGTCTCATTGCCGAGCGCCGTCGACTCTTTGCTGGAACAAGGGCAACACCACATCCTTCTGAATCTTGAGGGTGTTGCCTCAATTGACGCACGAGGACTGGGCGAGTTGGTCTCGACCTACATGGTGGTGACCAGGAGCGGCGGGCAGTTCAAGCTGCTTAATCTTACACAAATGCTGCGCGAGCTGATGATGACCACAAAACTGCAAACCGTCTTCGACGTTTACGAGACTGAATCCCAGGCCGTCGATAGCTTCGCGGGCGACGCCCTGGCCGCAGCGGAAGCAGTTCCTGGCCCGAGCAGGAACATCCAAAACGCGAGCTCTCTGAAAGACCATTAACGCGATGAGCGACATATACGCCATGCAACGTGCCAACGGCGACTGGTTCGCGCTGAAAGAGCGCGGGAGTTTTCGCGTGCCCGTCTTTTCCAGCAACCGCGAAGCAATGCAGGCGCGGGCCTTCAACGTAGAGATGTTAGTTTTCAAGCCGGTGCTTCTCGACGAGCGCGCGCTCAAGGATCTTGAGCCCACAGACGGTGAACGTCCCTCATATTTCTGGCTGGTCGAGAAGGCTTCCACAAGTATGAAGCGCGGCGTTGCTTTGAGTCACCTGGAGCTTGCCGTGCTCAGTCGCGACCTGATCTAACACCCCTTTCACTAAGACTGAGGGCAAATGATAGTTTGTGAATTCTGTTTGAATTATACGTCCGCCGGCGAGTGCATGTTGGGTCTTAAGATACCCAAAGCGATGAGCTGTCGTGAATTTGGCCCAGGGCTTGAGAAATTTTGCGCCGACCCGAAAGACTTCGTGAGTCCGAGCCAGATCGTCCAGATGGCCACCTTTTTTGGGTTTCGAAAAACAGAGCTTAAGAAAGTCACGTCAATGGCGGAAAGGGAAGAAGGCTCACGTGAAGATACGTCTCGTTCAATCCTGGCGTAGGGGAAAAACGAATGACTAAGATAATCTGGTCCTGTCACGGCTGCGGCACGGTCCTGCCGCTATGGAAGATGAAGTGCCCCAATTGTCATCGGCTGGCGCTGAGTTGGCTGCATGTGATCGTAGTCGCAGCATTCGCCCTGCCCGCGCTCTTATTGATGCTTAGATTTCTTTAGAAGGGTTCAGGAGACCGCTCTTATGCCGGCAACACAAAACAGCACCAGCAAGAGGTTCGGCGCGACTAAAGCTGACCCGCAACGATCCGGAATGGATTCGGACTTTCGTCTGGTCATCGTGGCTGCCCTAAGAACCAAGCAGCTTTTGCACGGCGCGGCGGCGAGGATCGCACCCAATCCTTTGAGACGCAAAAACACGAGCGTCGCGCTCGAAGAAATAAAGCGGGGCCTGGTGCACTTCAGTACTCAGAGTCCGGAAGAAGGGAACGCAGAATGAGTAGTGATGAGACGAGTTACGTTATGGTCAACGGTTTGCGAATCTATATTAACGACACAGCCCTGGAGGCCACCAGCGGCGATCGCGTATTTTATAGCCGGCGTGCGGACGGTCCGTACTACCGTTGGCGTTATGAGAAACGGCTCGAACAATGGCGCGGCGCCCGCGTGCACGCGGCCGACTTTTCACCTCGAGAACTGTCCATGTCCAACTGGAAAACCGTTCCTTCCGCGTTACAGAGCAGGCTGATCGACCATTATCAGGAATGAGACATCTCAGGTCGCTCACCAACCTGGGATGCAGTCCTGACTTTTGTGAAGGGCGCCGCAGCGCACCCGAGTTTTGGATCAATCTTCAGACGGCCCACGATCAGCGTTACCATCGACGCATCCAGCCATTGCATCAAGCGTGAAGTTCGCCCGCGCAAAGCGGCCTTAGAGCAGGTCCTAAGCCCAGCATCTGCGGGTTTTTGCGCAGGCTGCGAGAGTTTTTCGCGCATTTGCTTCAGGCGAAGCGCCAGCTTCATTTCTTTAGCGAATGGCACTCCACGCACTGGAACATCGAGATATCACCAAGATTAACCGGATGTTGGAATGGCTTGTTAGCTTTGTGGCAAGACTCGCATTTGCGGTCGGCCAGCGAGCCGAGATCAACCGGGTGTTGGAATGGTCCGGTCTTTACTGACGCGGCCGGATTAAGCGAGTCGTAGATTACCGTGTGGCAGAGGTTGCAGTTGTTGGTGATGACTTTGCCGGTGCTGCTGACGTGCTCGCCGTCGTGACAGCGGAAGCAGCCCGAGAAATAAAGATGACCAATATTGTTTGGGTGGGTCTGCCAGTCGGTCTTCATCTCCGGGAAAAAGTAAGTCTGAAAGATCCGCTGAACTTCCGTGACGGCGCCCTTGATGGCGGCCTGCTTTTCTGAGTACACGTCTTTGTAGTTCGTTTGATAGTACTCGTTCAGGCCCTTAACAATTGAACTGAGGGCTTGAGGGGTTGTGTCGTATCGGGCGCTCAGAACTTCAACCGCCTGACGCTTGAGATACGGGATCGAAGGATCCAATCGGCCGGCGACGAAACCCTGATCGACGGCCATGTCGGGCGGCAGGTAAACGTGCGCGGGACGATTGTGACAATCGATGCAGTCCATTCTTCGCCTCTCGGCCGTGGCCAGCTGCTGAGAAGTAGGAGGCCGATTTCGATCTGTATATTCGGTGACCTTACCCTGACTGTCCTTAAGTCGAATCCAGGGAATTACCTGCCAATGATCATCAGATCCAATGAAGGTGATCTCGTTAGCAATGTTCATGTGCCAGTGGATGCCCGCGACTGCTCCGGTGGCGGGGTCGCCGCCTCCGACATTAACTAACAAGCGAATCGTGCGCGCGGAGTTCTGCTCATCATAGGCGTAGTGAGTAAGACTCCTGAACTGATTACCGTAAAACTTCGAGGGCCAGTGACACTGTTCGCAAGTATCACGGGCCGGCCGCATGTTGTGAACCGGCGTGGTGATCGGCCTGGGCACCTTGTTAAAGGTGACGGCATAGAGCTGATAGGCGCCGGTAATTTTTGAGCGGGCGTACCATTCCGCGCCCGAACCGACGTGACAGTCGACGCAACGCAGGCGCGCGTGCGAAGAAACCTGGAAGGCGACGTATTCAGGCTTCATCGTCTGGTGGCAGGTGGTCCCGCAGAAGGCTACCGATTCGGTGTGCTCAAACGCGCGATAACTGCCGAACGCGCTCATGAAAACAAAAATCATGCTCAGCCCGACAAACGTAAAAAACGCGCGGCGGCTGCTGGGGTTGTTGAAATCGATTCTGGGAAACGCGGCAATTTCAGAAGGAGAAAGCCTGCTGCGGCGGCGGCGTTCAAGTAACATTCCGGCGCCAATTACGACCAGACCGAAAACCAGGCCCGCAGGAAGGATTACGTAAGCGAATATTCCGAGATATGCGGTATTGGTGCTTCCGGTAAGTTCAATGAGGAACAGCAGGATAATGCTGCACAAACTTGCGATGGCGATGGCGAAACCGGCAAAGCTTGAGTAGTTATGAAAGAGTGCCGGTACTTTCCTGTCGACCGCTTCACCCATTGCGCCTATCTTCCCGCGACTCTCAAGGAATCACAACCTGATCCTGAGCGTGATTCAAGGGCGAGACGCCCGTGCCAATCAAGCCGCCGACTTCTTGTGACACTGCAGGCACTTCTTCGAGGTTGGCGGTGCCGGATCCAAAGTCGATCTGGCCTTCACCGCTTCATCGTGGCAGTCACCGCACCTGCGATGGAACGCCTGTTGGTTAGTCATGACTGTCGGCTCTGTACTGCCTTCAAACTTGACCTGCGGAATCTCCGGCAGCAGCTTCGGCTTGGTATCCGCGCGCGCATGGCAATCGCGACAAACAGCTCCGACCGCATTAGAGTCTTTCTCAAGCAGATCTGCCGTCAAAGTAGTCGTGCGATCCGCCGGCCACGCCGTCTTGTGTGGAGGGTGCTTGAGCGCCTCAGCTGCCGGCTGCGCGGTGTGGTGACACTCGACGCAAGCGATCAGGCCGGTACCGTCGGCGCTCCATTTCTTAGTGATGTGATCGAGGTGGTTGAACCTGACCGGTCCAAGCTTCGCATCCGCTCCCAGCGTGATCACTTCCGGCGGCTTCTTTCCGTTCTGAGCTGATGCGTCCGTCGTGATCTTCGTCGTGCTCGAGACCAGAAAAATCGCAAGAATAAAGGCTGCGAGTATTGTAAGGACTTTCATGTTGAACTCCCTTTCGTGGTTTAGAGTACCGACTTTAGTCGGGTCTGTCTTCTTTTATCGATCAAATACCCGACTAAAGTCGGTACGCTGAACACCTCTTGCTTTTCAAAAGTGCCACGTTGCTCCCGTATGGCACCGCTTACAAACTGTGAAGTCATCGTCGCCAAACGCGCGCTTGCCATCGTGGCAAGTCATGCAGCTTTGCCCGCGACCCGTCGCGTGATGGTTGAGCGCTTCCGGCGCGGTGACCTGTCTTCGTTGCGGCATTCCCGCCCTAACCTGGTGGCATTCGTTGCAGGTTACTTTTTGATGCCTGGCATGATTGAATCCCACGCGGAAAGCTGCGGCCGACGCGGAAGTTCGGGAATACCCACCCAACTGATGACACGTGCCACACGAAGAGATGTCGCGGCCGCCGGATTGCGCGCGCGCGGTGTGGCATCCATAACAAGTTGTGTGCGCGTTGAATCCCGCAGGTATCGAGAGGGCAACGCCACCACTCGCCGGTCGATGGCACGTCGCACAACTGACGCTGCCCATCTTCACGTGCAGCGAGTGATCGAACTTCATCCGAAAGCTCTTCAAACGAGGAAACGATTTCAGGGCTCCGGATTTTACGTCGGTGTGACAGATGGTGCAGATGGGACTCTCAGAGCTTGAAAACTGTTGCGCATGACAGCCGGCGCAGGGCAGGTGATTGGAACCGCCCGGCAGTTTCGGAATGGGTGAATTCGAGTCGCGACGATGACAGAGCAGACACGGCAAACGTGAATGGTTGCGGCTGCCGTGCAGGAACTTTCCGTAATCCAACCCTTCGGGAAATTGCATCTGCTCCTGTGGCGTCGGCGATTCGGTTAAGTTAGCCGGCGATTCAGAAGCGCGCGAGTTCAAAACAGTAACGAGCGTCAATCCGATCACGGCGCACACGAATACGACGCCGACGGTGAGTGATCGGATTGATACGCAGGGCTTTTCCCTCTCTCCGTTTGAGAGAGGGGCAGGGACAGGGGGAGAGGCCGCGAAGCGTGGCGCCGACAGGCCCTCACCCAACCCTCTCCCAAAGGGAGAGGGCTCCTGAGCCCTACGCCGCCGCCAACGCCCACTCAATGCCTCATCTCTTCTTGCGGTGTCGTTCATGTTCCTTACAGCGCCGTCTTCGCTTTCGGTGTCGGAATCGCCTTCGGATGATCTTCGGGAATGCCTTCCTTGCCAAAGGTGACGTGACACTTTGTACAAACAAACGCAGGATCTTTCTTCTTCTGATCGATTTCAAAATTCAAAGCCCCACCGTCATCGGTTGTGGCAGTGACGTGACATCCGTCCGCGCCGCCGCACGACCGCACCGGAACCTTCAGCGTCTTCAAATCAAGCGTATTGAACGCAGAACTCGCCACGTTATGACAACCCATGCAGTTCAGGTCAGGATGCTCTCCGCCTTCATGACGGAAAGCGCCGGCGGAAATGCGTTGGCTCCATTTGCTCAACATCGTTGCATCCGTGATCCCCATGGTGGTCGCCAGTTTCGCCTCGAAATCGACTTTCAATGCCTGGGGCGATGACAGTTTATGGCAAACGTTGCAATCGGTCGGCGCGGGCGCAATTCCGGAATCGGCGCTGTGGCAGGTGAAGCAAACCGTGTGACTGTTGGGCGTGGTTTTGAACGTGCCCTTCTTTAGCCAGAAAGCATCGCCGATATTCTTCGGCGGCTTGGTCACGAATTCCTCACTTGAATTACCCTGTGGCCGATAAGTCTCGTGACAGACGGGGCAGTTCTTTGGCGGACCGTCCTTTTTCTTTTCCTGCAGCGATACCGTCACGAACCAAACGAGCGGATCTCTTCCGGGCGCTGGCGCGTTAACGCCTACGACGTCGAGGTGCTTGTCGTGCGGGAAACCGACGCCGAATTCCGAAACGAATGTCCGGCGCTTCTTCAACGGATCGTTAACGTCGCCGAGACTGGGAAACAGCCAGCGGCTGGTGTCTTTCGGACTGTTGTTGACGTGACAGTTCGAGCAAATCGCCGGCGCGGGTCTTTCACGCGCAAAGAATTGTTCGCGATGACAGGTCAAACAGGTGGCATGCTCGGGAAAATCACTGACGTCCGGAAAGGCGGCGTCGCCTTTACGTACTTCTTTCCAATTCTTCGAGGGAACTTTGTGGCATGAACTGCAAGCGAGCTTTTGCGTGACGGCGTGAGTCTGGTGCGAAAACTTTGTGTAATCAATGCGAGGTTTCTTTGGCGTCGCGACCGTTTTCTGCGGGCGACGGCTCTGGGCGCTGGCTTGATCTGCGTTCGGGCCAAAGCGCGACGTCACAAGAATCACCGACGCCGCCACCATGAACATTAGGATTACCGGATGCGTGACCCTCATTATTGTCGGCGTATGGTCTCGTGTTCTCCCGCTTCCGGCTTCGACGCCTGACGGTTTGTTTGCCGGTCATAAGCAAACTCCAGCCGCGGTCAATAACCGCGCCGGAGTTTACGTGGCTCAGACTTTTCCGCAGACCTTGTCCTTACTCTCTTCGTCCAAAATAAAACCGCAGGGACGTGTACGGCAAGTGCGCGTGATAATTTTGCGGTCGCGGTCCCACCAGCAGGCTCTCGCGGTAGTTGTAGTAAGAATAACCGAAATTCCAGTCATGGCGTCAGTACCGGGAGCGGTAGCGACCGGGTTGACTCTCGCTTGTGGCAACGACGCAGCCACGAAAGACCGGTTCCGTGCCAGATTGCGCCTTGTACCCGGTCGCTACTCTATATATGAAAGGGATATGAAAGGGCGCCCGCGTCGTAGTTTAAGGCACAGACCATGGATGTCTGTGGCTTATCATATTCGCACTACTTGCGCTGACAATTGGGACCCTGGCTTAGGCTTTAGGATCAGCTAATCTCCCTAACCGTTGGTTAAGCAGCAGCTAATGTCAGTCCGGAATTTCTTCCGCGATTAGATGAGTTACCTTCGGCGGCTCAGGGCCGAGATGAAATGCCTGAGCGCGCTGCTCAACTTCGCGATTCTCGGCGGTGACTCTTTCGTGTTGCCGCAAATGATCGGCCCACGATTCAGTGACAAAGGTCTCGACGTATCTTTGCGGGTCCGCTGTATCGCGCAGTAAGTTCCAACGGATCGCGCCATCGCGCTGACGTATCCGCCTCATCTCTTTCATTGCCTGCAGGAATTCCGGGGCGGTCTTAGGATCTATTCGAAATTCAACGAGGGTAATAGCCGGTCCCTCCGACCCCTCGGTATCGATCATCATCACCGGCTCGGGCCAATGCATAGAAGGAGTGAGCGACAGAGTGTTGTTACCGACAAGACGAAAACGCCATGTCGCCAAAGGTCCGATGATCAGACCAATCGCGGCGAACATCAGCGCGGCTGAGACGCCGGCTCGCGCCGCCACAAAACCCCAGATGGCGCTACCGGCAGCCAGACCGCCCATGAAGACCAGCAGGTAAACTGCCATGACCCGCGCCCGAACCCAGGAAGGTGTGACGGTCTGGGCTGCAACATTCAAATTCGACAACACCACAATCCATGCGATCCCACCGCCGGCCAGAGTAACGGCCAGCACTGCAAAAGAGTGCACATAGGCAAGAGACATTGTGGTCAAGCCAAACACGACCGTGCCTGCGGCCACCGATTGATTTGTTGACAGCCGCTCTCGCAACTTCGGCAGCAACCACGCGCCGATGAGGGCCCCGAAACCGATACAACCCAGAAGCAGTCCGTAACCAAACGAACCCAGACCCAAATGTCTCCGGGCTTGCTGGGGAAGCAGCGCCCAGAGGGCGCTCGCGCAAGTCACGAAGATGCCGCTCCGGATCAGAACGGTTTGCAATTCCGGCGAGTGGCGCAGATAGCGTGTGCCCGCACGCATAGCGCCAATCATATCTTCGGGAGGCAGCTTGCTCTTTCGCGGAGCCGGTTGCCAGCGATAGACGACAAACATTATTCCAATGAATGAAGCGGCGTTGAGCAAGAAGACAGCCCATGGGCCAGATGCGGCAACGATGAGGCCGCCTAACGCCGGACCAATTGCCCGCGCTATGTTAATGCCGACGCCGCTCAGCGTGATCGCCGCCGGCAAATCCGATGGAGAAACCAACTCAGGAGTAATCGCTTGCCAGACCGGATTACTCATCGCCGATCCGATGCCCAGAAGAAAGGTTAACCAGAGTAAGCGGCTGGGAGTCACATGACCCATTAACGCGAGGACACCCATTGCGCCCGCGGCGACGAACATCCAGATTTGCATGACCAGAAGCAAACGACGGCGGTCGACAATGTCTGCCAGCGCTCCCGCCGGCAGCGCCACCAGAACCACTGGCAGACTGCCGGCTGTTTCTACCAGCGCCACGAGGACTGGCGAGGGAGTCAACGAGGTCATCAACCACGATTCCCCTACGTCCTGCATCCAGGTTCCGACGTTGGAGATAACGGTTGCGATCCAAAGCGCCCGGAATACGGACCCGCTAAGAGGACTCCACGCCGATGCACTACTAGCGGAATCTTTTCCTTTATGTTTCCTGGTCAACGTAAGTTTCTTTGCCGATTTCGCCACGAGTGGTGCTACTCCTGATCGATCAGCTGAATCCTGCGCAGGTGACGCCCACCTTCGAAGGGCGTCTCGAGCCAAGTGCGCACAATCTCCAAAGCGACCTCCTCCGTTATCATTCGCTGGCCGATTGAGATCATATTGGCATCGTTGTGCTGTCGCGCTAAGCGCGCGGCTTTGATATTCCAGCAGAGAGCGCAACGCACTCCTCTGACGCGATTAGCAACCATAGCTTCACCATTGCCGGAGCCGCCGAGCACTACGCCACGGTCGGCCTCGCCCCTTGCGACGGCAAGAGCTACGGGACGGATGAAGAGAGGGTAATCGACTGGCTCTTCCGAATCGGTGCCGAAATCATCGACCGCGTGTCCTAGTTCATTAAGGAGCCGCTTGATCGCCTCCTTGTATCTGAAGCCGGCGTGGTCTGAGCCGATCGCGATCTTCATCTGGAAAGTTTCCTGTCCGCCACCGTTCGCTTAGAGAGCTGTCGTGCCTAATTCACGGCTTTAACTGCCAAGCTTTCTAGTATCGTGTCTCAGAAATTCTCGCAACAAACAAATAAAGGGTCCTTTCCCGCTACATGAGCTATAGACATTTGGCCGCTCTGCGGCCAGGGCACACTGTCGCGATCATCTTCCCAGATCATGATCCTAACAGGAAGGCCGAGGCGCGGATCGCGCCCCCAGGCGCCGGTAAGCGAGACGCCAGAGTCGAATCAGTAGAGAAAAACCCGGACCGTCGCTGTGACGAAGTTGCGCGTCACAGCAATCGAGAAATTCGTCAGATCCCTTAACTAAGGACAAACTGATCCAGGTCGATGGAGACGACCAACGCTTCGGGCGCGGCATGGCCGTCGGGTTGCCGAGGGAAGATCCTCCTCTTCGTCGGAAAGACGATACCTGAGAACTCCTTGAGATCGGAGACGTAGTGAGCGGCTGGTGTACCGCCGCTGATTTCGACGTCGTAATCGTGTCTCTTCAACAATCCCTGCTGATCAAAGTACAGTGTCTGCTCGGTACTGTGGGTCGCGATGTCCGCGGGAAAACGGACCTTCAGACGACGCCACGTTTCGCTCTGCCTGTTTCGGATGATGCATGATTTATCGCTTCCTAGAATTGTTAACGGCGACTTGAAAATCCCGTCCTTCCCACCGATCTTCCCCTGGCCAATAGAAGGTAAACTGGAGCGGAGCGCGCTGCGCCTTTGGGACATCGATGTCTACAAATTCGAGTTGGAGGCCGGTCGGCGTCGACGGCGAATCACGGACCTCTCGCCACTCATCACTCGTCCAATGCAGCACGAAGCTGCCTGCGGCCTGAACGCGCAGGGTCGTGCCCGCGTTAATGGAACGGGGTTGTCGGTTGAACTTCCAGATCTCCAGGGGCCGAGTGTCTCTCTGTTCCAGATAGCGATTCGCAACTGCCGGGATGAGATCGAACACCTGGCCTTCGCTCGCAGACCGAAGCAGCTTGATATATTCGCCGTGCGCCCACATCAGCGGCATCGGTGCACCTGTCGGATGACCGAATTTCATCCTCACATTTGGACTATCAGGCTGGTCCCATAGCTGTTCGGCCAGTAGCCCTGTCGACCCGGCGAATGCTTCCAAAGCAGTGATATAAACTTTCGGATCGCGCCCGGCAGCCAACTCATAATGCCCCCGTTCCCCTGTCAGCAGCGGCCACGCGCGTCCGACGCCCGTTCCCTGATAAGCACTACCATCTACTCTCTGACCATAGCCGTCATGGTTGTAACGACGCCAGCATGGGCCAAAAGGCGTTTCTACTTTCAGCATAGCGTCGACCACTTGCAAAGAATCCTCGATCAGAGGAGCGCCTGCTTTGCGAATGCCGTAACGAACTAATTCAAGGAAGCCCGCGTCAACTACCTCCCTGGCGGGAAACTCGGATTGGGCGAACGGCGGGCGATTGGGAATCCTCAAGATGCCTCGATTGGGATCCTCATCCGGCTGCGGGTTTCCAATCTCCAGCGGATTAATCCGAATGAAGTGACGATTAATTCCCGGCACGAGCGTACCTTCAGTGGTCACGGTCCACGCTTCGATATGACATTCAAGAAAGTCCGCGTAGTCCTGAATAAACTGCGCCGTCGCATCGTCGCCACGTTCGCGGGCAAAGCTGGCGGCGCAAGTCAGCGCGGCGATGTTTGAGGCGAGGGTCGAAGGCGAGTAGCCACTGGCCTCTTCCCAGCGTTCCTGCGGGGTGGCGGGCCCTTCCTGGATCAGGTAACGCGCGGCGCGCAACACCATGGGGTACGGATCGAAGTTTCGCAGTGCACCAGCGTCATGCAAACGCCACGCAAGGATGATGGGAAATGCGACTTCATCGAGCTGGATGCCTCGCCAATAAGCTTCACCATTGATCCAAAAGTTCTGGTAAAAGCCACCTTCCTCTTGCTGGGTGCCCGCCAAATAGACCAGCGCGCGTCGGGGCGTGTCGATGTTTCCTGCCGCCAACAAGCCCATCGCGCTGTTGCACATATCACGTGTCCAAACCAGGTGGTAACCGCCAATGTCCTCATCACCCTTGACCTCGCCCCATGGAATGCTGAGCGAGGCGATGATCGCACCCTGATACTGCTTGTCTTCATGCGCTAAGAGGAGACTACGACTGGTGTGGTAAAGTTTCCCGCCGTCACCTGCGGCACTTTCAAGTGGCACTATCCGCCGACTTGCGCGATCCCACTGCTCGATAAACCGCTGCCGCTGCCGGTCGAACGGCACATCAAGCGATTGCAGCAACGTGGTTGTGGCGCTGTGAAAGGTGTCGCCGAAGGCGAGGCCAACAGTAAACTCATAGCCCTTGCTCAAATCCAACTCTCCGGTCAACGCAATATTCCCATCAGCCGCGAAAGGGAACTCCCAATCCATCTGGAGGTTGTCCATCAAATCGGTCCAGCCGTCGCTGCGACCGACATAACCACAAGAACTCTTCAGCAGCGGCAGCGTAGCGCCGAGCGCCAGCCACGTTCTGCCTTTGTGAGCCGCAAGAATCTTTTGTCCAGCAACCTTCCGAACGTAGCCGTTATTGTTCCAGCCACCAGCCTCGAGATGAGGTGCAAGCAGAACGTAAAGTTTCAGCTGAGAAAGAAAATTCTCGTCTCCTTCCATCCTGGTGTGAATCAGCGCCGCGTCCTGATGAGGGTCGCCGATCACCTCTTTGACGATCCGGTAACGGCCTTCGGGATCTGAATTTGTCACGCGGAAGCCGAGCGCGTGGTGAGAGAGACTCTCGATCTCGGATCGTAGGTGACGCTTCTCTTCATGGACGAACGTTTTGCCGTCAGAGATCAGAAACTGTAGGTCACGGATTTGCGGCCGGTCGATTGTCGGATAATAAATCTCGTTGAGTATTCCTGAAGAAAGGCTATACCAAACACGGCTTGAGGCCGAATAAGCAGTGCCCACGCCATCTTTGGCGCTTCTCGTCCAGCGAGGCTCAATTCCGGGATGCCCGAACGCCGATTGTTGATTTTGTCCCTTCATCGAATTTGTCACGCTCCCAGAGTCAATGTGGAAACTCCCGTTAGTGATCAGCGGTCAGTTCCCGCAGCGACTTCAACGCGCCGCCCCAGGCGATCACCTGGTCAAGCATAGTGTTGACTGTCTGCTCTTGCTTGGGGGCCGGCTTGAAGACGCTAAGGTTCTCGAAGTCCGTGAAGAGCGAGAGCCCAACCTGCGCTTTGACGTCGGCAATCTGCAATTCCGCCATGATCGGGCGCAGAGGTAACGGAACCACTGCCCGAGGCCGGTGGCCTTAAAAAGCCCGACTAATTGCGCATTCCCCGACAATTTCAAGAACCCTACCATCAGGAACATCCCCGCGGCGGCGATCTGCAAAACCCACAGTACGACGTTCCATTAATAATCATGGTGTAAGGCCGACTCTGCGCACAATGTCCTTGAATCTTTGGTCGGCTCGCAACTGGTCAAACTTGGGCTCAACCTTTAGCCAGCCCAGCCAGCTCGAGCGCTGTGCATAAGCGCTCTCAAGCGCCTGCAAGGCCTGATCTCGTTCGCCAAGGGCCACATAGATCTCAGCTAAGAAATAAGGATCGACATACATTCGTTTTGATAGGTCGTTCAACTCGTCGATGATCTTTCGGGTCTCGTCCCTTTTTCCCGTGACGGCATAGACATGGCCCAACAAAGCCAGCATGATCGGAGTTTCATCCAGTTGCCGGGCCTTCTGTAGCTCGGCAATTGCTTCGTCATACTTCTGCTGTTGCTCTAAAGGTTCTGAGATTGCCCAATGTCCACGAGCAAAGTTAGGGTCGAGCTCAAGCGATTTTCTCATTTCTTCTATGGCCCGGTCGTATTTGCGCGCATGATAGAAGATCCACCCCGCATTGATGTTCGCAATTAATCCCAGAGGATCGAGATCCTGGGCTCGTTTGATCTCGCGTGTGGCTTCATCCATTCGGCCCATCTGGGCCATTTCGAGGGCGAGCCATTGATGGGCCGTGACGTAGTTTGGGTTTAGTTCGATGGCCCGCCGGTACTCACTTTCGGCGCCCGACCAGTCCCAGTCATACCAGTTCTTGATATAGGCTAACGACGTGTGTGCTTCAGCGAGTTTGTCATCGATTTCGAGTGCACGGGTCACTGCCTCTCGCGCTTTGGCAAAGGCTTCCCTTGGCGGCAACATGCCGTACGAAGGCAAAACGTTGTAGCAGTCGGCTACGCCGGCATACGCAAGCGCATAAGTGGGATCTCTAGCGATCGCCTGTTCGAAGTTCTCCGCGGCTTTCTTATAGCCGTCTCGGCTTCGCTTGTTCCAGTAATATCGACCTTTGAGATAAAGCTGATAGGCCTCGGCATTATCGGTATAACGCTTCGCCAACTGTTTCTTCTCTTCATTCGTGAGCGTGCGCAGCTTCTCAGAGATCTCCTTCGCGATCTCTTCCTGGACCGCAAGAATATCGGCCATTTTTCGAGTGTAGTGCTGGCCCCAGAGCAGTGTGTTATCTCGAACATCGATAAGCTCTGCGCTAATCGATAGATCATCGCCGCGCTGAATTACCCTGCCGGTCATCACCGCGCTCACGCCTAACTGGTGTCCTGCTGTCTGTGGATCTACTTCCTGGCTTTTGTAACGAAAGACAGAACTGCGCGGTATTACTTTGAGATTGGACAAGCGTGAAGTGCTATAAATGATACTCTCCGTGAGCCCGTCTGAGAGATACTCAGTGTTAGGATCCGAACCAACGTTCTGGAAAGGTAACACTGCGAGTGAGTCTATAGTTCTTTCTCTGGACGTAAGTGTAGAGTAGAGAAATGCGGCTATTAGCAACGCAGTCAGCGTCATCACGGCAGCAACCGCTATCTTATTGCGCTTGATCCCTGCGGCAATGAAGTCACCTGTTGAGGGTACCAGGGCTTTCGTTTCAATCGTTCGATCTGTCGTACCAATTATCGTCTGTGATTCGCTGGACGCGTTCACAGCGGACTCAACCGAAGGAGATTCCAACTTAAACTCAGCTTCCGGCTCCTGGGTGGCAAATTGCCGAACCGGCAATCCGACGCGGCGCACGACGCGCGTAAATCTGGCGTCGCTACGCAAACTTTGCCATCGCGGATCGACTGTGATGTAAATCATCCAGCCGTCGTGTATTTCAAAGGCTCGGTTCAGCCATTCGAAGCATTTTTCTTTCTGACCGAGGCTGCTATGAATGAGCGCCAAATCATAAGATGATACATATCGCCGCTCAGATATTTCTGTCAGCTCATGCAGCAGTTTTTTCGCCTCGGTCGTTGCGCCCGAAACCGCATAACAATGAGCTAAAGAAGCGAGGCTCTCAGGGCTGTCCTGGGAGAGTTCTCTGGCTTTCGCGAATTCGGCCAACGCGGCATCGTACATCTCGCGGTGTTCGTAGACTCGGGCCAGCTCAAGGTGCGCCATTGAGTAGTGCGCGTCCATCTCTATGGATTTGTGGAATTGATTCATCGATTCATCGAATCGGCCGGCAAAGTAAAGCAGCTCTGCGGCGCTCGTATTCACCGGCAACGCCAATGGATCGAGTTGCAGAGCGCAGTTGATCGACGCGATGGAATCTTCGAACTGGCCCGTAAAAGCTAAATAATAGGCCTGCCATAAACAAGCCTGGGCAATATTCGGATTTAGCTCAAGCGCGCGTCGCAATTCTTTCTCTGCTCTGGGCCAGTCAAACAGATGCATGCTGACGTGCCCCAGCGTTCCGTGAGCTTCGGCCAAAGCATCGTCCAGCTCCAGCGCCCGGGCGGCAGATCCCTGGCCCTGCAAAAAGGTTTCTTTCGGCGGTATTGCCTGAACGCCGACGTCACCGAGCAGTATCTGGCAGTCGGCCAGACCCGTGTAAGCCAGAGCAAAGTTTGGATCCAGCGAGAGCGCCTGCTGAAAGTACTCGATCCCACGGTTTGCATCTTCTTCTGTACGCTTGTTGAAGAAGAAGCAACCCCTGAGATAAAGTTCATAGGCTTGAGCATTTCTTGTATGGCGCTTCATGAGGCGCTTTTTCTGGGCGCCTGAAACTTTAAGCCGCAGCGCTTCGGAGATTTGTCCCGAGATTTCTTCCTGCAGCTCAAAGATGTCTGCCATAGCCCGATGGTGCTGCTCACCCCAGAGTTGTGATCCGTCGTCCACGTCAACCAATTCCGTTCCAATGATGAGACGTTCACCGATTTGCAGAACTCTTCCGGTCAACACTGCCTGCACTCCCAACTCACGGCCGACGTGTTGTGGATCTACGTCGCGACCTTTGTAGCGAAACACCGTGCTACGCGCCAACACCCTCAGCTTAGGTAGTTGAGAGAGGCTGTTGATGATGCTCTCAGTGATGCCGTCGCTGAGATAATCCATGTTTGGATCGGCGCTGGTGTTCACGAGCGGCAGGATAGCCAGAGAGGTGATGGATTTGCTGGCAGCACGCTTGCGCGATGGCGCAGTCCGGGGCGATTTCAGAGCGGTCCTGATTGAAGATGTGGCCGGAAAAGTTTCGGCCGGCGCCAGACCGACGCGGCGCAGCAGGTCTCGAAAACGCTCATCTGTGCGAAGGACGTCTAGCACAGGTTCTACCTTAAGCTCTATGAAATCCGGGTTGCGCTCTTCGTAACCTTTTTCCAGCCAATGAAGCGCCTGCTCTTTCTCTCCCAGCGAGGCGTAGATTTTCGCCACGTAATACGGCGAGACGTAACGTTCTTTTGAGCGCTCAGTTAACTCGTCAAGTACCTTTTGCATCTCCTCGCTCATCCCCGCCGCCGCGTAAGCCTGTGCCAGCCCCGCCAATGTTTCGGTGCTCCTTCCAGAGAGGGCCACAGACTTTTGAGCCGCCTCGATGGCCTCTCGATGCAGTCCTTTTAGCGAATAGATGTGCCCGAGCCTGTAGTGTGACAAGAAGTGGTTTGGATCCAACTCAAGCGCCTTTCGGAATTGTTCAATCGCCGGATCGTACTTGCGCGCAAATAAGAATGCGAAGCCCAGAGTCGAGGTGATGACGGGCGAGAGCGGGTCTGTCTCCTGGGCCTGTTTGACTACGGCGATAGACTCATCCGCCCTGCCCATCGCCATCAAATATTCTGAATACCAGTGGTAAGCAATCGCATGACCGGGATTTAGTTTGAGGGCACGCTTGAATTCTTCTTCGAGGCCAGACCAATCCCAGTCATGAAGTCTGACGTGGGCCAGCGAGGCGTAAGCTTCTCCGAGTGAGTCATCTATCTCAAGAGCCTTCCGCGCTGCGGCCTTCGCCTTCAGAAGCCCCTCCCTGGGAGCTATGATTCCTCGCAACGCGAGCAGCGCATAGGAGTCTGAGAGTCCATCGTATGCGGCCGCGTAAGAAGGGTCTTCTGCAATCGCCTGGTTGAAGTATTCGATGCTTTTCCGGAGAGCCTCTTCCGTCCGTTTGTACCAGAAGTAGCGACCCCTGAGATATAGTTGGTACGCTTTTGCGTTCGCCGTATACCGTTTGGCAAGTCGTTTCTTCTCGTCACCAGTCAGCTTCAGACGCAGTCTCTCGGAAATCTCTTTGGCAATCTCTTCTTGTACGTCAAAAATGCCGGAAAGCTTCCGGTTATAGTGCTCGCCCCAGAGATGTTCGTCGTTCGTGACATCGATCAGTTCGGCCGCAATCATTAACTCATCACTAAACTGTCGAACTCTCCCGGTGAGCACCGCGCGGACGCCTAGCTGCTGTCCTACTTCCTGCGGATCAACTTCTAACCCCTTGTAGCGGAAGACTGTCGAGCGAGCCACCACACGGAGCCTCGGTAGTTGCGAGAGAGCGTTGATGATGCTTTCCGTGATGCCGTCGCTGAAATACTCCATGTTGGGATCGGTGCTGTCGTTTTCCAGGGGCAAGATCGCCAGTGAATCGATCGCTTTGTTCCGCCCGCTGGACTTCGGCGACGGCTTATGAGCCTGCTTGATCGCGCCTGATTCACCATCTTGCACGACCGCGAATAAATGCCATTTTCCCTCGACGCCTTTCAGGGGGCGAGCGCGTCGGTCCTCGAATTGAATGCCCGCGCCGGCCACCAGGTCTTTCACCGTGCTCGAAACCAGCACTTCACCGGCTCGCGCTTTTGCGGCAATCTGCGCGCTCATCTCCACAGCAATGCCGGCGAGTTTCTCATTGATCGTGTCGCATTCACCCGTGTGCAGTCCCGCTTTGATCTCGATCCCCAATCGGCGCGCGGAATCTCTGATCGAGCACGCCGCACGAATCGCACGGGCCGGCCCATCGAAGCCGGCCAGGACTGTGTGCTCACTAGTTTCAACCTCACGGCCCCTGAACCGCTCGAGCTCTCTCGTGGTCAGCAACAGAAATGAGTTTCGCAACTCATTGTCTCTCAGCTTAGCCGCGCCAGTTGAGCCGATAACGTTTAGGCACAACACCGTGGCCAGCACCCGATCGAATACTGGAACATGTTGAATGCCGTCGAGGAACTTTTCGATCTCATCAAGAATCGCCTCCTGATCGCCGACAAATGGCAGGTGATCATCGCCCGGCAGTTCGACGTATTTCGCGCCCGGAATCTGCCGCGCCATGTGGCGGGCTCCACCTACGTTCGCGTCCTGGTCGCCGGCGCGATGGACGATGAGTGTCGGCACCCGAATCGTCGGCAGGATGTTTGTGATGTCGATCTGCGTGTTCATTTTGGCAAAGGCCAGCGCGGCGCCAGGGCTGGCGCTGCGGCGTAGATAAGTGGCCCACCACTCTTTAAACCGCTCATCTCTCGCGCGGCTCGGCGCCATGATGGCCGCATCGACCACTCCACCCCAACTTTGCTGGATCAAGTCAAAAAACTTCTGACGCTCCTCGGGAGTAGGAGCCCAGGGATACGTGGGATCCCAAATGCGTTTGGCGTACGACCCGTACATGACCAGTGCCGACGTGCGCTCTGGATAGGTCGCGGCGAACAGCGCAGCCATCGGTCCTCCTTCCGATACACCAAGCAGCGACGCGCGCTCCGAACCAACGGCATCCATCACCGCGCGCACGTCATCCATTCGCTGCTCGAGCGTTGGCAACTCAGACTCGTGAACTCGGTCCGACAGCCCAGTGCCTCGTTTGTCAAAAAGAATGAGTCGGGAAAAAGACGCCAGACGATTGAGAAACCGGGCATACGAAGGCTCTTCCCAGAAATAATCCAGATTGGTCACCCATCCCATCACGTAGACGAGATCGACGGGACCGCTGCCAACAACCTGGTAGGCAATATTCACTTCGCCACTTTTGGCGTACCGGGTTTCGGGCCGCGGGTTCACCGACACCGCCGCCCTCACGCCCGAACCGGGCGATAAATACCCTCCTCGCCGGGTCTCGAATTCCAATTCCTGTTTGAGGGCCTTCAGATCAGTCAGCAACTCTGCGGTCGTCTGGTAACGCTCCTCTTTATCTTTGCGCAATGCGTGGTGCACTATGCGTTGCAATTCTTCGGGAGCATCCGGCGCGGATTGACTAAGCGAAGGCGGCTCGAGCATCAGTATTGACGCCAGGACATCCGTCATCGTTTGGCCGCCGAACGGCACGCGGCCGGTCAACATTTCATAAAGCACTACGCCGAGGCTGAAGATATCAGTGCGTGCATCCATCTTCTGTCCCCGCGCCTGTTCCGGCGACATATAGTGAGCGGTGCCCATCACTGTTCCCTGTTTTGTTTTGACCAGAGTGGCTGCTTCCAAATCATCGTTTTTTTGCTCTGATAACATCGCCAGTCCAAAGTCGAGCACTTTGACGATGCCGTCCGTTCGCAGCATTATGTTTCCAGGCTTGATGTCACGATGCACGATTCCTGCCTGGTGCGCCGCGCACAGGGCTGACGCTACCTGCACGGCAACGTCGAGCGCGTCATGGATCTTCATCAGGCCGGTCTTCAGGCGTTCAAGCAACGTTACACCGTCGATGAACTCCGTCGCCATGAAGTGACGGGAATCCATTTCTACGATCTCATAAATGGTTATGATGTTCGGATGATTCAGAGCTGAGGCGGCACGCGCCTCCTGCTGGAAGCGGCGCACGCGTTCGTCTTCCGCGGTGAGATAGGCGGGTAACATTTTTAGCGCCACCTTGCGTCCCAGTCGGGCGTCTTCCGCCAGATAGACTTCTCCCATCCCGCCGGCGCCGATGTGTTCGAGAATCTTGTATGGCCCAAAAGTCTGGCCAATAAATGAAATTCCCTGGAGGGTTGTCAGCGACTCAGCCATCAATTCGAAGGCCGGGGCTTCAATGAAGTCGCCGGCTTGCTCATAAGAAGAAATAAAAGCGTCAACATCTCTCCGTAACGATTCGTCGTCAGCACAAGTTTCGGCAAGAAAGGCGGCGCGTTGGTTGGGTTCACGCTCAAGAGCGGCCTGCAAGAGAGCCTTGATCTGCTGCCAGCGTTCAGGCTTCATCGGGCCTACCACTCTTATTTAGCTCGTGGTAGAGCCAGGCTTTGGCCGTGCTCCACTCGCGCTTAATGGTTGCCGGTGAGAGCGAGAGAACTTCGGCGGTCTCTTCGATCGTCAGTCCGGCAAAAAATCTCATTTCAACAATCCGGCTTTGCTGCGGATCGATTTCCGCCAATTGTCCCAGCGCCTCATCAAGGGCAACGACGTCCGCGGCCCGCTCTTGAGAGATAATCATTGCTTCATCGAGCGCAATCTTGCGGGCGCCACCGCCACGCTTCGCGTAAGCATGGCTGCGGGCGTGATCAACCAGGATGCTGCGCATTAAGTGGGCGGCGATGGCGAAGAAGTGTGCGCGATTTTGCCAACGAACGCGCTGGCGATTGATAAGTCTCAGATACGCTTCATTGACCACCGCCGTCGTCTGCAACGTGTGGCCGGGATGCTCGCGGCTCATGTAGTGGTGAGCCAGGCGGCGCAGCTCGTCATATATCAACGGCATTAACTTGTCGAGGGCCGCCTTGTCGCCGTTGCTCCACTCGATGAGCAGTTGCGTGACTTCGTGCGTCGATCTTTGCCTCATTGGTCATCTCACGAACAACCGCCAACCCGGCAAATTCTACCACCGTTTCGCTACCTGCACCCCCGCCTCAATTCCCAGGGAGAGCCGATCGCGTGAGCCAATTCGCGCCGAATTCTCGCTTAAGGGATGAGGATGAACCCAATTCGAAGGAGAACAAAGACGATGACGAACCTGAACTTCAGCCACAGTCACTTTCTTAAGAGTTTCGCAGTTTTCATTCTGGGCGCGTTTCTGTGCGTGGGCGTAGTGGCCGCACGTTGGACCCTAACGGGCGCCTCAAAGGCGGTCAAGAGGTTGCAAGCGGATGAAAGGGAAAAGGAAAAAGACAAGCCTAAGGACCGCGAACGAGTCCTCTTTATCTGGGCGGGGGATCAGGCGCGCACGAATCCCGATTTTCTCGCCGTGGTGAACTTCGACGAATACTCACGGGATTACGGAAAGATTATTACCACCGTGCCGCTGCCTGGCCCAGGCGCGACCGGCAACGAACCCCATCACGTCGGGCTGTCGCGTGATGGACGAGTGCTGGCATGTGGCGGGTTGTTAAGTGTTCTTCGCGCCCAGAAAGAAATCTTCTTCTTCGACGTTTCAAATCCCGAGGCGCCCAGGTTCATTTCTTCTGCTGATCCGCCGCAGTCAGCAATCACGGACGAGTTCTACCCGCTGGCAGATGGAGGATTTCTGGTGACGATGATGGGCGGTGCTGAAGGACATGCGCCCGGCCGAGTCGCTGAATTTACGAAAGACCTGCGGTTAGTCGCTGAGTACCCTTCGGCGCCGCCCATGAATGGCTTCAATCCGCATGGCATTTCAGTGCGGCCGGAAATGAACCTGATGGTCACGAGCGATTTCATCTGTCCCGCGACGACACTGCACGTCATGCCAGGCGGCCTCGAGCTGCGGGGCAGTGTGAGAATCTGGGATTTCAAAAAGCGAGAGATCTTGCGCACCGTCGATATTCCGAACCCAGCCGGAACGATCGATGTGAAGTTGATACCCGAAGACGAACGTGGCCGCGCTTACACCGCGGGCATGACTGACGATCAACTCTATTTGATCGATACAAAGCTGGGAACCGCGACTTCGGTCTTTGACTTCTCGGCGATCGCGAAAGGCGGCTGGCCGCAGCTCATGCGCATGACGAAAGATGGAAAGCGCCTGTTCATTTCGATGAACGTGGCGGGCAAAGTCGTGATGTTCGATACCTCGAATCCCGAGAAGCCCAGAGTTCTGGATGTCCTCGATCTGGGGGCAAATTCCGGCCCACATTACATCGCGCTGACGAGGGACGAGAGCCGGCTGGTCATCTCGGATTACTTTCTCAACGAAGACGATGCGGGAAAGGTTCACGCCGAAGGTGATCACCTCGTTCATGTCGCCCGAGTGACGAACCGAAACCTCGTGCTCGATGGCCGCTTTCAGCTCAACTTCAATACGGCGTTCGCGACCGGGCCGGCGCGCCCGCATGGAATGGCTTTCAAATAAATATCAACACCCGGTCTGCGCTCGCCACGATCGTGTAAGGAGGCATGTAAAGCCCGGTCGCGACCGAAGCAGATTCCGCGACGAAGAGGAGATTTGAGATGAAAACCCATTGCCACCTCATTTTGATTCTCGCTATCGCCTATTCACTTCCAGGTTTGCTCTCTTATACCGCGCAGACGAAAGCCAAGAGTGCTGACGAAGCAAGGGCGGCGCAGGTTAACGAGCGAAGTGAAAGGCGCTCGCTCGCTGAAAGAAGTTTGGATGGCAACCCTCGTTTCGACCTTCATTTCAACCATCTGGCATCACCTGCTTTGAGCGAAGCAGGCTGGACCAGGTCGTTGGCGATATCGCCGCAGGCGAGCACGAACTTCATCGTCAATTCTACGGCTGATCCCGGCACAGGCGTCTGCGATGACGCTGAGTGCACGTTGCGCGAGGCGATCACGGCAGCCAATGCGCACGCGGGCACTGACACGATTGCCTTCAATATTCCGGGCGCAGGCCCGCACACCATCAGGCCAACTTCCACTTTGCCGAGCATCACCAGTCCTGTCACGATTGACGGCTACACGCAGCCCGGCGCAAGCGCGAACACGGAAGCTTTCGGCGACAACGCCGTGCTGACGATCGAGCTGGACGGATCACTCGGAGGCACGTTCGGTTCGCCTTCGTTACTTTCGATCGGTGCCGGGAGCAGTATTGTGCGTGGCCTTGTAATCAACCGCGGCAGCGCCTTATACGGGATCAGCATAGATACGAACGGCGGCAACACCATCGAGGGCGACTTCATCGGCACGGACATCGCCGGCGATGCTGTCCTGGGCAATAATCAGGGAGTGATAATCCAATTCGGCTCGTCCAATAACCTCATAGGCGGCACTACGCCTGCCGCGCGCAACATTATCTCCGGTAACAGCGATGGCATTTCACTCAGCGGCGGGACGGGAAACATGGTCGAGGGCAACTTCATCGGCACCGACCACACGGGCAGCAATGATCTGGGCAACACCATCGGCATCGGCGTCACCGCAAGTAGCAACAACACAATCGGGGGAACGCTTGTGGAAGCGCGCAATGTGATCTCTGGCAACGGCACAGAGATCAGGATGCAAGCCGATAATAACGTGATACAGGGCAATTACATTGGCATAAGCGTTACGGGCGGGGCCTTCAACTACAGCAACACCAGCGTCCTGGGCATTAACATATTCAACTCAACGGGCAACACCATCGGCGGCCTGACGTCTGCGGCTCGCAATGTCATCTCCGGCCATAGCATCGGTATCAGCCTCAACAGCACGCCATCAACCACCGTGCAAGGCAACTTCATAGGCACAGATGCGGCGGGCACGGCTCGGTTGGGCAACACGAGCATAGGCATCAATGTGCAGAGTTCAAATAACACCGTGATCGGCGGAACGGCGACGGGCGCCGGCAACCTCATCTCAGCCAACGGCACAGGCATCCAGATCGCACCTGGTTCGGGAACAGCTATTCAGATTCAAGGTAATCTGATCGGAACTGATGTTAACGGCACAGCAGATTTAGGCAACACGGGCGATGGCGTGTCCATCAACGACTCTGCTTTCGCTGCTAATGTCACAATCGGAGGAACAGATCCTGCGGCGCGCAACGTCATATCAGGCAACGATGGAGACGGTATAAGTCTACGCGGCGTGACGGGGACTGTGGTCCAGGGCAATCTGATCGGGACCGGGATTGACGGCGTCAGTCCGCTCGGAAATAGCGGGCACGGCGTTCATATCGCTGGCACATCCAACAACACTATCGGCGGCACGAGCGCGGGCGCCGGCAACCGCGTAGCCTTTAACGGCGCAAGCAACACCTTCGGAGGCGGCGTTATCATCGAGAGCAGCACTAGCACTAACAACTCTGTGCGCGGCAACTCCGTCTTCGCTAACACATGTAACGGCACGTCTGCCAATGGCGGATTAGGCATTGACTTAAGTAGCAGTGGGAGCGGCAACGGCCCGACGCTCAACGACGCCTGCGATGGTGACGTTGGGCCGAACAACCTGCAAAATTTTCCCGTCTTGTCGTTCTCTGGCGGAATTCTTTCCGGCACGCTAGACAGCACGGCCAACACGACCTTCGTCATAGAGTTCTTCTCGAACGCATCGCCCGACAGTTCCGGCTTTGGCGAAGGCCAGACATTTCTCCGCTCGATTACGGTAGGGACCGATGCCATGTGCAACGCGAGCTTCAACGACGTCAGATTTTCAACCAACGTACCGGCAGGCCAATGGATCACCGCAACTGCCACCGATCCCAACGGCAACACCTCTGAATTCTCTCAAGCAGTTCTGTTGACAGGCCCGACAGCCACGAATGGCAGCATCAGTGGACGCATTACGGACGCCAACGGCAGGCCGGTGGAAGGCGCGGCCGTGCGCATGAGCGGGACGCAGTCGCGTTTGACGATCACTGACAGTAACGGTAATTACAACTTCTTCGACGTCGAGACCAATGGCTTCTACACGGTGACGCCTTCGCGTGTGAATTACACCTTCTCCCCGCCCAATCGCAGCTTCAGCTTGCTGGGCTTGCATACCGAAGCTTCGTTCACCGCGACATCCAACGGTGGCAAGTTAAATCCGCTGGACACGATCGAATATTTTGTGCGCCAGCAATATCTGGACTTCCTCGGGCGTGAGCCTGATCCACCCGGATTCATCGGCTGGGTGAACACGATCAATAACTGCGCGCCGAATGACACGAGCTGCGATCGGGTGCACGTCTCCGAGATGTTCTTCCGCTCACAGGAATTCCAGGAGCGCGGATACTTCGCTTATCGCTTCTACTCAACTGCGTTCGGACGCAAACCTGACTATGCCGAGTTTGTGCCTGACATGGTGCGGGTGAGCGGCTTCCTGACTAACGATCAGTTGGAAGCGGCGAAGACCGCGTTCATCGATGACTTCATGGCGAGGCCGGGGTTTGCCGGCCAGTACAATCGCTTGAGCAACAGCGCGTATGTCGACGCTCTGATCGATACGGCGGGAGTAAATCTATCGAACCGGCTGGCGCTGATCGATGCGCTTAACGCGGGGACACAGACAAAGGCGCAAGTACTGAGACAGATTACGGAGAGTGGCGAGGTCTATCAGAAGTACTACAACCAGGCGTTTGTAGTAATGGAGTACTTTGGATACTTGCGGCGCGACCCGGATGCTTTGTATCTGAACTGGATCGACGTCTTGAACGAGGGCGGAGACTCGCGTTACATGGTCAATGGCTTCGTCAACTCGGCCGAATACCGGCAGAGATTCGGACCGTGACGTTGATTGCAGGGTGCAGTTCTAAGTGGAAATCAATCAGAATACTGGGGTCAGGCCTGCGATTCTGCGATTCTCAGTCATTCGCCGCTCCGGTAATGCGTAACGATTCACGCCAGTTTACAAGTGTTGACGTGGTCGAGAATCGCGAAATCGCAAGCCTGACCCCAGCCTGTTGTTTCAACGAATCGCAGAATCGCAGGCCTG